>Ga0315273_10003719_pt1 | contig 18424 bp, 14 predicted proteins | sample YL17G02_0_MG_FD_205753 | JGI IMG/M metagenome (GOLD analysis project Ga0315273, IMG submission 205753) | Sediment microbial communities from Yellowstone Lake, YNP, Wyoming, USA - YL17G02_0 | ecosystem: Environmental > Aquatic > Freshwater > Lake > Sediment | place: USA: Wyoming | collected...
CGCTGCGCGCGGTTGCGGTCGGTCGTGATCGACCCGAGTACGGGCCGCTCACGACCGACCGCGCTCTCCATCTTCCCGAAGCAGTCGTGGCGAAGACCGAGGGGGGTACGGAATCAGTGCGATTGTCCTTGCGGCCGGCCAGCGTGTCGGGTTAGAGAGCCGACCTGATGATGAGGCTCCTCGCGTCATGCGTCGTAGCGGTGCTGCTCGGCGGCGTGCCCACGCTGCGTGCGGCAGATGCGCCGGAGCTTCTGCGGACACGCTGCGGCGCCTGCCACCGCCTTCTCGACGGCGTCCGCCTGAGCCGCATCAACGAGGAGCGGAAGACCCCCGAAGGCTGGTTGATGAACATCCAGCGCATGCAGCATATCCACAACCTGCAGGTCACCGACGAGGAACGTCGGGCGCTGGTGAAGTACCTTGCCGACACGCAGGGGCTCGCTCCCGAAGAGACACGCGGCTTTCGCTATGCTCTGGAGCGCCGTCCGGACGTGGTCGAGGCGCCGCCCGACGAGGAGCTCGCCGTCGTCTGCGGCCGCTGCCACAGCTACGCGCGGTTCGCCTTGGAGCGGCGCGAGGCGGCGGAGTGGCTGAAGCTCGCGCATTTTCACCTCGGCCAGTGGCCGACCCTCGAGTACCAGTCCCGCGGGCGCGACCGTAACTGGTGGGAGATCGCCAGCACGCGCGTGCCCGATCGCCTCGCCGCTCTCTACCCGCTGTCGACGCCCGCGTGGACGCAGTGGCAACGGCACGAGAAGGCGGATTTTTCGGGCTCGTGGCGGGTCGTCGGCCATCGTCCCGGCAAGGGAGACTACGAGGGGCGCATGTCGGTCACCCGCTCGGCGGCCGACGAGTACGCGGTCTCGCTCGAGATCCGCTACGCCGATGGCACCAAGGCCTCGGGTAAGGGGAGCGCCATCGTCTACACGGGCTACGAGTGGCGGGGGAGCCTCGAGCTCGGAAATGAGAAGGTGTCGCAGGTGCTGGCGCTTTCCGAAGACGGCAAGGAGCTTTCGGGTCGCTCGTTCCTCGTCGACAGCGACTCGCTCGGCGCGGAGCTGCGCGCCGTGCGCGACGGCGGCGAGCCGCGAATCCTCGCGGTCGAGCCCTCCTTCCTGCGGAGCGGAGAGCGGACCGAGGTTTCGATCCATGGAGTCGGCCTCGCCGGCGACGTGAGCCTCGGCGACGGCGTTGACATCGAGGGCCGCGAAGCGACCGCCGACACGGTGCGCGTGCTCGCTCGCGCCACCCGCGGCGCTGCGGCCGGCCAGCGCGAGGTGACGGTCGGGAAGGCCCAGGCTCGCGGCCTCTTCGCGGTTTACGAGAAGATCGGCTCCGTGCGCGTGGAGCCCCCCTACGCGATCGCGCGCGTGGGCGGCGGGGGTGGCGCGAAGGCGCCGGTCCCGGCTCAGTTCGATGCGGTCGGGTACCTCGACGGGCCCGACGGCAAGCCCGGCACCGAAGACGACGTGCGCCTCGGGGCGATGAAGGCGCGCTGGTCCGTCGTCGACTTCGACAAAACAGCCGCGCAGCTGAAGGACGCGAAGTACGCGGGCATCATGGAGCCGGGCGGCCTCTTCATGCCGGCGGAGGCTGGGCCCAACCCCCAGCGCCACTATCACACCAACAACGCGGGCGACCTCACGGTCCGAGCCACGGTCGCCGATGGCGGGCGAACCGTCGAAGGGATCGCCCATCTGATCGTCACGCTGCAGCGCTGGGTCGATCCGCCGCTGCGCTGAGCTGCGACTACGGTAGGAATTCTCGTTTTTTAATGAAGGTATGAGATACCAGGCATCGTCGCCGTCGTGCGTTTCGGTTGCAGCGACGCTGCGCTGAGTGAATGAGAGAGATTGCCGCGAGATGACGCTCGAGCTGCGAGAATCGGACGTACGCGAGATCGACGTGGACGGCGGACGTCTGCTCTTCCACGTGCCGACGACGAGCCTCTTCGAGCTCGACGCCGTGACCGCGGAGCTGCTCGATCTCTTCCGGGGAAAGCGCGCCGTCACCGAGGACGAGCTGAGGCGCCGCTTCGATGGCCGCGCCACCCCCGACGAGATCGCCGAGGCGCTCGACGAGCTCCGCGGTCTCGGGATCGTCGTCGGCGGCGGCGCGCCGGGCTGGCCCGAGCGCGCGCCCATGCACGTGCGCGCCACCCCGCTCAGCACGATCGTGCTGAACGTCAACACCGGCTGCAACCTGAGCTGCACGTACTGCTACAAGGAGGATCTCGCCGCGCCCGCCGAGGGCCAGCGCATGAGCCTCGACACCGCGATCGGGGCCTTCGAGCTGCTGCTGCGCGAGGCGGCGGAGCGCCCGAGCGTCAACGTGGTGTTCTTCGGCGGCGAGCCGCTCACCGCCATGCCGCTCATCCGCGACGTCGTCGCCTACGCCAAGAAGCGGGCGGCCGAAGCGGGCAAGGCCGTTGACTTCAGCCTGACGACGAACGCCACCCTGCTCTCGGACGAGCTCGTCGAGTACTTCGACGAGCACCGCTTCGGCCTCACGGTGAGCATGGATGGACCGAAGGCGCTCCACGACCGCAACCGCCTGACGGTGGGCGGGGCCGGAACCTACGACGTCGTCGCGCGGAAAGTACGCAAGCTTCTCTCCCGCTACCGCTCCCGCCCGGTCGGCGCGCGGGTGACGCTCACGCGGGGCGTCACCGACGTCGTGCTCATCCATCGCCACCTGCGGGAGGAGATCGGCTTCTTCGAGGTCGGCTTTGCGCCGGTCACCTCGGGCGCCTCCACCTCGTTCCGCCTTTCCGACGAGGATCTCGTCGCCGTCTTCGACGGCATGAAGCGGCTCGGCGAGGAATACGAGCGCGCGGCGATCCGCGACGAGAACATCGGCTTCGGGAACATGCATCAGCTCATGACCGATCTTTACGAAGGACGCGCGAAGTCGCTTCCGTGCGGCGCGGGCGTCGGTATGCTCGCCGTAGACCGCGAGGGCGGGCTCAACCTGTGCCATCGCTTCACGGGCTCGAGCCTGCCTCGCTTCGGGGACGTCGAGCACGGCGTCGACCATGAACGGCTCGGGGCGTTTCTCGACGGCGCCCAGGACCGAAGCGGACGACCGTGCGAGACCTGCCGCATCCGCAACCTCTGCTCCGGCGGCTGCTACCACGAGTCGTACGCGCGCTACGGCGACCCGCTTCACCCGGTCGCTCACTACTGCGACATCCTGCGCGACTGGGTGGACTTCGGCGTCGGCGTCTACGCCCGGATCACGGCCGCGAACCCGCGCTTCTTCGAGCGTCACGTCGAGCCGAGGAGGAGAGACCGATGAGGCACCTGAAGCCGCTGAACGCGAAGGCCCGGCACTTGGTGGGCCTCGCCGAGCAGGGAAAGCTCGACGAGGTGCACCTGATGCAGACCGTGCCGGCCGGCTGCGCCGCCACCTTCGATCCCGGCTGGGAGGTCGACCCCTTCGGCGGTGTGGCGAGCCTCTGCCAGCCGATGGAGGCCGACCTCTACGGGTGCTCCGACCCCTGCTGGTGGCCCGCGCAGGTGCCCGACACGCTCAACAGCTTCCCGGACTGGAACAAGGGCGCCGAGTCGGCGCAGAACGACTGGCGGCGTCTCGCGGAGGTCTTCCCCAAGCGATGATTCGCGCATGCTCACAGCGGCTCGGTATTTTCCTCTGTGTGATCGCGCTGGCGGCGTCTTCCGCGCCGGCGGCCGCCAAAGACTTTCTGCTTGCGGGCGTCAAGCCCGACAAGCTCGTGCTCGTCGACGTCGCGGCGCGTAAGGTCGAGCGCACCTACACGCTCCGCGACGGCGCGCCTGGCCCGGGGTTCATCGTTCCCTCGCCCGACGGGAAGATCGCCTACGTCGTCGTCAACCGCTGGGAGAGCATCGTCGGCATCGACCTCGACAGCGGACAGGAGGTGTTCCGCGCCGACTTCTCGACGCCGGCGTCGGAGCGCGTCTCGGCGGAGCGCGTCAAGGCGATCGTCGCGGAGATCAGCCCCGACGGCAAGGAGCTCTACGTCTTCCAATCGCCCGTGGAGCTCGCGCCCGACGAGTACCACGTGAAGGACACCCGCATCGCCGTCTACCGCACCGCGGACGGAATGGCGGCAAAGCCGGCGCGCGTCTTGCCCGGCCCCCGGCGGACCTCGCTTCTCGCGTTCTCGCGCGACGGCTCGAAGCTCTACGCGCTCGGCTGGGACCTGCTCATCCTCGACCCGGCGACCGGAAAGGTGCTCGGTCGCCACGAGGTGCGGCACTGGGGGCGCCCGGGATACGGCGAGCCCGACGTGATCGACATGTGGCCGCAGTGGGAGGCGTCCGGGATCTTGGTTACACCCTACAGCGTGATGCGCAGCGACGTTCCGCCGACGGACCCCGGCGCGGCACGCACCGGCCTCCTCAGTCTCGATCTCGCGAGCGGCGAGTTCGCGATGGACGATTTCGAGAACACCACCAAGGTGATCTTCTCGGGAGTCGTAAACCCAGTCCGACGGGATGAGGTCTTCCTCGTCTACGCGACCCTCACCAAGCTCGACCGGCGGGCCCACAAGGTCGTGAAGCGCATCGACGTCGACCACACCTACTACGCGATCAACATCTCGAGCGACGGGCGGGAGGTCTACCTCGGAGGCGCCATGGACGACATCGGTGTGTATTCCACCGATTCGCTGAAGCGGCTCGGCATCATCCCGCTGCCGGGGGGCGGGGATCAGGCGACGGCCTCGCTGCGGCTGATCCGGCGCTGAGGCTCCTCGGAGCGGGCAATTGAGCCGCGGGGGGTCTCGAGAGCCGCAAGCGGGCCCCCGCGGCGATGACCTCCGCTGGCTCTTCGGCTACGTCCGCCCGCACGCCCGGCGGCTCGTGCTCGTGCTCGCCATCGCGCTCGCGAGCTCCGCGCTGGCGCTCGTGCAGCCCTACCTGACGAAGCTCCTGATCGACGATGGCCTGCTGCACGCGCGCGTGGACGTGGTCGCGCGCGTTGCCGCGCTGATCGTCGCCGCCGCGGTCCTGGCGACGGCGCTCGGGGCCGCCAACCAGTGGCAATACGTGTCGCTCTCGGCCCGCGTGCTGTTTGCGCTGCGCGAATCGGTCTATCGCCACCTCGAGCGACTGTCGCCGGCCTTCTATGCCCGTACGGCGCCGGGGGAGCTGCTCGCGCGGCTCGACGGCGACGTGGCCGAGATCCAGCGCTTTGCCATCGATCCGCTACTCTCTTCGGCGAACGCCATGATCATGCTCGCCGGGGCGCTCGGCTTCCTGGTCGTGCTGAGCCCGGCGCTCTCGCTGCTCGCGCTCGCGCTTCTGCCGGCGGAGGTGCTGTTCCTGCGCGGCATGCGCCGCTCGATCGAGGAGCGCACGCGCGCCGTGCGCCGCCGCGCCTCGGCGATCACCGTCTTTCTCGTCGAGACGCTGGGAGCCATGAAGCTCGTTCAGTCGGTGGCAGCCGAGGAGCGCGAGGCGATCCGGCTCTCGTCGCTCAACCGGAGCTTTCTCGACGACCTCCTCGGTCTTCAGATGACGCAGTTCGCGACCGGCGCGGTGCCCGGCCTCATGGTGACGGCTTCGACGGCGGCGGTGTTCGTGGCGGGCGCCGTTCTCGTCGCTCGCGGCCGGCTCTCGCTCGGCGGCCTCATCGCCTTCTCCGCCTATCTCACCCGGGCCACGGCGCCCGTGCAGACGCTCCTCGGGGTCTACGTGGCGGCCCGCCGCGCGCGCGTCAGCGCCGAGCGCGTGCGCGAGCTCCTCGACGAGCCGGCCGCGGTCGAGCCGCCCGCTCACCCGCGGCCGCTTCCCGCGGACGCTCGCGGCGAGATTCGCTTCGAAGGCGTGACGTTCTCGCACCAGGGGAGAACGGAGCGCCTGCTCGACACGATCGACGGCGTCGTTCCCGCGGGATCGAAGATGGCCGTAGTCGGCGCTTCGGGCGCCGGCAAGACGACGCTGATCGACCTTCTTCACCGCCACTACGACCCGGCGAGCGGGCGGATCCTGCTCGACGGCGTCGACCTCCGCGATCTCGATCTCGGCGAGCTCCGCCGGCGGGTCGCCGTGGTGGCGCAGGATGCGCCCGTGCTCTCGGGGACGATCGCCGACAACATCCGCTACGCCGCACCGGAGGCGACCGACGAGGAGGTGCGCTCGGCGGCGGCGCTCGCCGAGCTCGGCGGCTTCGTGGCCGGCCTGCCGCGCGGTTACGACACCGAGATCGGCCCGCGTGGCGCCGCGCTCTCGGGAGGGCAGCGCCAGCGGCTGGCGATCGCCCGGGCGCTCCTCCAGCGCCCGCTCGTGCTGGTGCTCGACGAAGCCACCTCCGCGGTCGATTCTCCGGCGCAGGCGCGCATCGTCGCCGCCATCGACAGGCTCTTCCCCGTGACCCGGATCGTCATCAGCCATCACGCAGAGGCGCTCGCCGGAGCCGACCGGCTGCTCGAGCTGGTCGACGGGAAGCTCGTGCCGCGACCGACCGGCGAGGCCGGAGGGCGCGCGTGAGCGGCGAGGTCCTCGTCGGCCTGCTCGACAGCGGCGTGGCAAGCGAGCTCGGCGATTGCGTCGCGGTCCAAAGCGCCTTCGTGCTCGGCGACGGCGAACGAATCGAGCGCCGCCCGGCGAGCGCCGACGCGATCGGCCACGGATCCTCGGTCGCCCGTACGATCCATGCCGCGGCTCCGACGGCGAGGATCGCGAGCGCCCAGGTCTTCCATCGCAGGATGGAGGCGCCGCCCGCCGTCGTCGCCGCCGCCCTCGGCTGGGCGGTCGAGCAGGGGGCGCGGCTCGTCAACATGAGCTTCGGGGTGCGGAGCGACCGCGATGTGCTGCGCGCGGCGTGCGCGGCGGCGCAGGCCGCAGGTGCAATTCTTCTGGCGGCGGCCCCCGCCCGCGGCCCCGCCGTGTTTCCGGCCGCGTATCCGGGCGTGATCCGCGTCTCGGGAGACGCGCGCTGCGCTCCGGGGGACGTGTCTTTTCTCGGAAGCGCGCAAGCCGACTTCGGCGCCTGCCCGCAGACGAGCGATGGGCGCGTCCGCGGGGCCAGCGCGGCCGTCGCTCAGCTGACCGGGAGGGCCGCGGCCTTTCTCGCGGAGCGGCCGGAGGCCGACGCCGCGGCGGTCGCGCGATTCCTCGAGACCGCCGCCCGCCATCGGGGCCCCGAACGGCGCGGCGGCGCCCCGGCGAGTGGAGAGACGCTCAGATGAGACCCCGGTGGCGGAGCCACGAGAGCGCGCGCTCGACCGACGGGCGCGGCGGGCCAAAGCGCGCCGCGTAGGCGGCGGCGACGTCCTGCTCCGCTTCGCCGCGGCGCGCTTCGGCGAACTCGATAAGCGGGACGAGCTCGACGTCGTCGAGCCGCCACACGCCGCGAGGGTGATCGGGCGTGACGACGGCTCTTCGCGAGACGACGTAGCCATCCTCGGAGACCGCGACGGTCTGGACCGAGGCCGGTCCGGCGGCCGCCCGCCCGGGCTCGTCGTCTGGCCAAGCGCGGCGCTCGCCCCAGAAGGGCGAGTCGCCCCACCTCCGCTCTGCCCGGTACGAGTCGCGGCCGGCGCGTGCCAGGCGCAGAAAAGTCTCCTCGATCCGCCGCCGGTAGAAGTCCTCGGCAAGGGAGCGATCCTGAGGTCGCCGCAGGAGCGTGTTCACGACGGGCACGGCGGCGAGCCCCGTCGCGACCGCCTCGAAGATCCCCTGGCCCGAGAGCGGATCCACTGCGAATGCCGCGTCACCGACGCGTAGCGACCGCGGCGAGACCAGGCGGCCACCAAGGATCGGTGTGGCGTCGCGAGCGCGGACCGCGGAGCAAGGTCTCGCTCCCTCGAGCCACGGCTGCGCCTCGGGGACCTCGCGAAGCAGCGACTCGTAGGAACCCTCGAGGCGGCGGCGCGAGAGGATCTCGGCGGATTCGGTCGAGACGACGATCTGGACGTTGGCCGGCCCCGCCTCCGGCGCGGCGAGCCAGCACCAGCCGCGCTCGAAGGAAGCGAGGGCGCTGCCGCGGTTGGAACCGGGCGCCGTCCACGAACGGGCGAGCGCGGTGCTCGCGGGCCCGCGCACGGCGCTCGCCCGGTCGAGCGGCGCGGCGCGCCCGCGGGCCTCGACCACGAAGCCCGCCTCGGTCACGAGGGCCTTACCCGTCGTTCGTCGGGCGGCGAGGCGGCAGCCGCGCTCGCTCTCCTCCCAGCCGTCGCAGCGCGCTTCGACGACGTGAACCCCGGCTCGCTCGGCGTCTCGGCGGAGAGCCTCGTCGAGGCGCCTGCGCTCGACCAGGTGCTCCACGCCACTCTCGACCGTCGCGGCGTTCCAGCTCGAGACGCGGGGAAGGGCCGGCCCGAGCATCCCGAGGGCCTCCTCGCAGCTCGCCAGACGGAGGGCGTTCGCCGTTCGCTCGGAGACCCCCTCGATCGCGGAATGACGGCGCGGGTGAACGAAGACGACGACGCGATGGCCGAGTGCGGCGAGCCCGCGGCAGGCAATCACTCCCGCGGGCCCGCCGCCGATCACCGCGATGTCATATGCCTTGGGCTTCTCCATCACCGGGCCCGCGTGTAGACCAAGCGCCGCTCGGCGCCTCATTTCAAGACCGAAGCGCAGTCGAGCCTCTCGAGGGCTCCGCCCGCGCTTCGCACACGACGGTGGCCGTCGTGTGCGTCGGAGATCGAAGGTGAGGTAGCTTTCCACCCCTTCTAGCCGCTATCTCTCGGCGGCGACTGATCGTGCCGGAACGGGAAAAACGATGAAAGTCATCGCACTCGGCGCTGGAGGTATGGGGCGCTACGCCGCCCGCACCGCGGTCACCTTCGACTTCGTCGACGAGCTCATCGTCGCCGATCTCAATTTTGCCGCAGCGACGCGGTTTGCCGAGACGCTCGGAGCCAAAGCCCGCGCTGCGGCGGTCGACGTCACCGACGAGTCGGCGCTCTTGCGCCTGTTCTCCGGCGCCGCGGTCGTGCTCAATACGGTTGGCCCGTTCTTCCGTCTCGGGCCGCCGGTGCTCAGGGCCGCCATCAAGGCCGGCTGCCACTACCTCGACATCAATGACGACTGGGAGTCCACCGAGGCGATGCTGGCGATGGACGAGGACGCGCGGGCGCGCGGCGTCACCGCCGTGATCGGCATGGGAGCCAGCCCGGGCATCTCCAACCTGCTGGCGACGACGGCGCTGCGCGAGCTCGACCTGGTCGAGGAGCTCTACGCGGGATTCGATCTCGACGCGGCCATGCCCGAGACGAGAGGCCCGACACCGTGCGCCGCCACCGTCCACGGCGTGCACCAGCTGACCGGCACGATTCGCGTCTTCGACGGCGGACGCTTCGTCGACGAGCCGCCGATGCGTCGCGTCGATCTCGACTACCCCGGCCTCGGGCCGCGCACCGGCTGGACCATGGGTCATCCCGAAGCGATCACGTTTCCCCGCTACTTTTCCTCGCTGCGCAGAAGCTTGATCCTGATGACGATGTCGCGTTCGAACCTGGTCGCCATGCGCCTTCTCGGTGCGCTGGTGGATCGCAACCTGGTGTCACTCGAACGCGCCGCCGCCTGGGTCGAGTGGCTCGAGGGCGTCGGCACGCCGGTGAAGACCCCGGCCGACTACGTCCGCGAGCTCCTCGACGCCGGCGCCGCGAAGCTGCCCCCGCTCTTCGCCATCGCTGTCGGCCGCAAGGACACGCGCCCGGCGACGGTCGCGGCCACCGTGCTGTCGGCGCCGCCGGTCGGCATGGGCGGAGCAACAGGGGTGCCGCTGGCCGTCGGACTCGCTGTCGTACGTCCCGACCAGGAGCAGAAGCGCGGCGTCTTTGCGCCCGAGGCCATTGTCGATCCGGCAGGCTTCTTCGATCGTCTCGCCCCGCTGTGCGATCCGGTGAAGAAGTCGGCGGCGGACCTCCTGCTGCTCTCGCGTTCCTGGGAGCCGAAGGACCTGCGCGTCGACATCCGTTCGCGCGCGTCTTGAGGGCGTCGGTCTACTGCCGCCGGCGCGACAACCGCTGCCGATCCGGCACCACCTGGTATTGTCGGGATGAACCAGGGCGAGTCGGCTGGCGGGTTGCACGGACGCTTGCCGGCGCCCGCCGGAGAATGCCATGCGAAGCGCGGAAGTGAACCACCCCGGGTTCGTCGCGAGTCGCCCCAACGAGCTCTGGGTGGCGGACCTGACCGTTGTGGCCAGCCCGGAGCGCGCCCGTACTGCGCCGGCGCCCCGAGGACGGCGTGCTTCATCCCATCTATCCTCTCGGTCTTCGGCCCGAAGCCTTGTTTGCAAACCGATGCTTTGCGGACTAAAAAAACGCCGATCACCTGCGGAACGATTCGTGCGGGGCGGCGGGATCCGGCGGCCCCGTACCAGGAGGTAGCACGTTGGACCGATTGCTGTTGCGAGAGGAACCGGGGGGCATCGGCTATCTCTTCGACCGCACGACGGGGAAGGTCACTCACCTCACGCGAGAGGAGATGGGTGAGTGGAGAGGGCGTCCCGGTGTGAGCTTCCTGCCGCTTCGCGAAGGAAGCCCCCGCCTGGCACGCTCGGTCCCGTTTTGCGTTTGGTTCGAGCTCACGCTGCGCTGCAACATCTCGTGCGTGCACTGCAGCGTAGACGCGAGGGCGCGGCCCGAGATCGGGGAGCTCGGGTTTTCCCAGGTCGCCCGCTTGTTACGGCAGTTCGCCGATTTCGGAATCTTCGAGGTGCGCTACAGCGGCGGCGAGCCCACCTGTCACCCCGCCTTCCCGGAGATTGTCGAGGAGACGCTGCGCCAAGGTCTCTTCGTCAGCGTCAGCACCAATGGAGTCTGGGGTGAGGCCCGCGGTCGGCGGCTGGCCCGGCTGCCGGTCGGGCTTTACATCGTCAGCCTCGATGGAACCCGGGAGGAGCATAACTCACTGCGCCCCCCCGGGGATACCTGGGCCCGTACGGTGAAGAGCATCCGCCGTCTCGTCGAGGCGGGGAGGCGGGTACGGATCAACACCGTGCTTTGCGAGCGGAACTACCGCGGCTTGCGAATGCACGTCGAGAACCTCGTCCAGCTCGGCGTCGAGGCGCTAACTCTGGTGCCCGTGCGGCCCAGCGGGCGGGCCGGGACAGGGGCGATGTTCAATAGCCTCTGTCTCTCCACGGGGCAGTACCAGGAGGTGCTCGAGGAGGTGCGCCGGCTGCGCGAGGAATATGGCTTCGAGATCGCGACCAGCTATGACTTCATGGCCAAGGGGAGGATGTTCAACACACCGGCGCATTTCGCGAAGCGTTGCGTGGCGGGAGCGGAGGCGGCATGCGTGGGGCCCACGGGGCAACTGCGCGCCTGTATCCTCCTCGACGATCAGAAGTACGCCGTGGGTGACCTCTTCGCCTCCGATACGGCGCTGGCGGAGCTGTGGGCGGACGACGCGCGCTGGGGAATATTCCGCAACCCCGAGTCGGTACCGGAGATCTGCCGGGCGTGCGATCACCTCGGCCGGGACTGCTTCGGCGTCTGTCACGTTTTTCGCGAGTCCTCGCTCTCCCCGGACCTGCCCTTTTGTCCGCTGCAATCGGATGGTCGGGACGCGAAGGTCGTGATGGCTCGATAGCCGTTCCCCGGGTCGACGGATTGCAAATGGCTCTCAGCGCCGAAAACCGCATCGTCCGGGCGCTGTGGATCGGTCCCGCGCTGAGCACGCTCGAGCGCCTCGCCCTCGCCTCCTGGCTGACCCACGGCCACGAAGTGCACCTCTACGCCTACGCCGAGATCGCCAACGTCCCTCCCGGCGTGGTTCTGCGGGACGCTTCCGAGGTCATTTCCGAGCGCGAGATATTCACGCACACCGAGCGGTCAGGCAGCGGGGAAGGCAGCCCCGCGGGCTTTGCCAACTGGTTTCGCTACGAAGTCCTGCACGCGAACGGCGGCTGGTGGGCGGATACCGACGTCATCGGTCTCAGGCCCTGGGAGTTTTCCGAGCCCTATTGCTTCGGGTTGGAGGACAAGACGGTGGTGAACGTCGCCGTCATGAAGGCGCCCGCGGGAAGCGACTTGACGCGAACCCTGAGGGGCATCGCGCTCCGTCCCCACGTCGGTCTTCCCTGGGAGCCACGGCGCAAGCGGCTCGTGCGCCTCGCCCAGCAGATGTGGCGTCGGCGTCACCGGGGGGACCTCGCCTGGGGCCAGACGGGGCCCCAGGCGCTGACCGCGGCCGTGAAGCACCTCGGGCTTGGCGCTTACGTGAAGCCGACCGCGTGTTTCTATCCCATCCACTACGACGAGTGGCCGCTGCCGTTCTCGGATTCTCCTCGTGCCCGTGAGCTCGTGCGCGAGAGCCACGCCGTTCACCTGTGGAACGAGATGCTGCGCCGCGGGAGCCTCGACAAGAACGCGACCTTTCATCCCGCCTCGCTCATCGAGGAGTGGAAGGCAAGATATCTCTGAGGGGCTGGTTCGGGCCGCGGCAAGGCTACCACTCGTCCAGCCCGCCGAGCCCCTTGGCGCGGAACCACAGGCGCCGGAGCTTCCGGGCCTACGTCGAGCAACACCGTGCGCTCTGGGGTTGTGCCCGAGAGCAGGTCACGACGCTCGAGGCGCCGCTGGCTCGCCAGCAGAAGGAGTTCGCGGAGAAGATCCGCCGCCTGCAGACGATCCCCGGGGTCGGGGCCATCGTCGCCTCGACGGCGCAAGAAGTGACGAGCATATGGCGAGCCGACTTTTCTCATCCAGATCTGTGCATTCGGGCGCCGGCCAAGCAGGCGATCAGACGCGACCAGTTCGTCGTCATCGATCTCGTAGTCCCCCGTCTCGATATCAATGAGGACGAACTTGCCCTCACTCCCCGGCTCGACGTGGGAGCGAATGTCGCGTTCGTAGATTTCCTCATCGCGCCGCGCGAACTCCGCCATGCTGTAGCGTGGAGTCAAATGAGCCATCCGTTCCTCCAGATCTTGCGTGCGAGCCCAACTCATCCGACATTGCAGGCGAAGTGCGTGGATCGCGACAAGCCGGAGCGACTCTTGGGTGGTGGGTCGACCCACCACCGAGCGTTGCCATAGACAACCGCCTAAAGGCGGAACTCCAAACGGGACGGAGCCGCGCGCCGTGGTCGCAACCGTCGGCGGCCCAGGTGTCGGCGGCGCTCGATCGCGAACGAGAGCGGGAAAACTCCGGCCGGTCAGCCGCGGTCGCCGCTGCCCTTCGCTTGCTGCATGGCGATCTCGCTGACGCGAGTGAGCGCCGACGCACCCGATGCGCCCTCGATCGCCTTCACCGCGATTTCGCGGACCTTCACCGACGCGTCGCGGATCTCGGCTTGAATCTGCTCGATCCGGCTGTCCTTCTCCTTCAACATCAGCTCCAGCGTCTCAATGCGTTGCCCGAGGAGCTTCTCGGTAGCCTCGGCATCTTTCGTGTGTAGGGCCGCCTCATGTCGGGCCCGATCCTCGGCGACCTTCGTGGCCTCTTCCCGAGCCTGCGCCACGGCACGGTCCAGTTCGCCCGGCATCGCCGCCACGCGAGCGTGCAGATCCACCAGGTCCTTCTCGCGCACCGCCAACGCCGCATCGTGCTCGGCCAGCTCCTTCTCCTGCCGCGCCCGCGCGTCCGTTAGCTGCGCTTCGAGCGTCTGCTTCCGCTTGGTGTACTCCTCCTGCTCGCGGCTGCGTTTGGTCTTCAACGCGTACTCGTATTCTTCCTCCTCACGCTGCCACTCCTTGCTGGCGCGGGCCCGCTCGGTCGCGAGCTCTTCCTTGATGCGCACCGTCTCCTTCTCCCACGCCGCCCGCGACTCCTGCGTCTCGCGCTCGAACTGGCTCTTTCTCGCCGCCGCATCTTGCTCGAACTGCGCCTTCCGCTGCTCGTGATCGCCAATCAAGGTGGCCAAGGTGTCGGCGGCAATTTCGAGGTCATAGAGCCGGCTCAACTCCCGCGCCTTGATGCCCACGGATTCCTGCACCGCAGTCAGCTTCTTCGCCTGCTCCACGAGCAGCTGGCCCACCTGGTCGATCGTCGAGTCGACTGTCAGCTTCAGGTCACCGATCGAGCGCAGCGCCTGTTCCACCGTCACGGCCGAGGCCGTTTCGAGGGCTTCTCGCTCGCGCAGTTCCTGGGCCGCCCGCCGTGCGGGGCTCAGCGCGGCCTCCTGCTCCTTGACCCGCGCAGCGATCTCGTCGAGCGATCCCTGGGTACTCTCGGCCGGCGGAACTGGTGCAGGCGGCGTGGGTGTGTCTCGAAGTTTGGGGCTCGAGACAGTCGGCTTGGTGCCGCCGACAGTGGCTTTTTTCGTCGACATGACAGGTCTCCCTTCGCACTCCGTAGACCACCCCAGGCTGAAGTCCTGCGATCATAGGCAGCGTGCGCAACAGCGCAATACGCGTCGGCGCGCCGACGGTCAACCGACAGAGCGGGGGTCCTGCATCGCATGGTCGCCGCCACCGCACTCGTCCAGTTCTGCAAGATCCGGCTCGATCTCCGACCACAGAGTGAAGACAACGCCCGCCGCCATTTCCGCCTTGGCGTCCGGGGTCTTTGCGACGTGACTTCGCAAGTACTCGAAGCAGGTGCGCTCCGTCTCAGGGCTGATTGCAGCGAGCTGCCGAACCAACTCAGCCAACATAGGTCGCTCGGTCCTTTGGATCAGTTCAAGGAGAGCCTGACCCCTCCCGCGCTTTCCCTTGCCTGGTCTGTGTGCAGCGGGAACCTCACGCCGTCGTCGCATGTAGCCTTACCTCCGCCCGGCTACCATCGCCGCCGGCGCAACACCTCTTGTGGAATTCCTTTGCCCCAGAGCAGCGATGAATTCCACTCCCAGGAGCTGGCGTCACAGCGTCTGCCGCAGCGTACGAGATCGTTGTCGGATTCAGGGATGAGCCGCAGGAGGCTTCCAATGCTGCTGCTTGCACTGCCGGCAGATTCACGTGCGTCGGGTACGGGCGTCATCTTTGTGCATCGCGCCACGCCGAGATCAGGCGATTGAGAAGCTCATCCGGCGTCATCCCCTCCTGGGCAGCCAGGGCGACGAGCTTGCGATGAGCAGCGGACGAGAGCTTCTCTCGGGGGACGGTCCTCCACGGCTGAAGCCCAACGCAGAACCTTACGCGACGGGGATGTTCGCACGCTCCTGCGCGCGCTCGAAGTATTCGGCGGCGGCGCGAAAGGCCCCCGCCGCGCGCTCGAAAGTGTCAAACGTCGCGAGCCCCCGCGCGCGCGCAAGGGCGCTCGCCTCGGTCACGATCGCGGACCGGATGTCGGGCGGCACGTGCTGCGATTCGACCGCGATCGCAAACGGCTTGCGCGCGCGCTGCGCAAAGCGCGCGAGCCCGTCCAATAGCGGAATGTTCTCCCGCACATCGATCGGCCGTCTGACACCTCCGAATCCCGGTCCCGGTCGGAACTCCATCACGATCGCATCGACGACCGGATCGCGGTCCAGAATGTCGAGTACGCGATCGACGTTGCCTTGGCCGCCGTCCGCCGTTCCGAGCGTCCACGCCGCGTCAAAGGGATTGCGGTAGCTGCCGCCGATCACCTGAAAAAAGCTCTTGAACTCGGCGTACGAAGACTCCGACAGGTCCGGAACTTTGAGCCCGTGGGTCGCGAAAGTATCGCTGATCACCACCGACTGTCCGCCGGTCATCGCGACCAGCGCCATCCCGCGCCCCTTCACCGGCCGCGCTCGGGTCAACAGCTCGATCGCGTCCAGCATCGGCTCAAGCCCGGCCACTTCAACCGCGCCGCTCTGGCGCATCGCCGCACGCCACACGGCCGCCGGCGTCGCAAGCGATCCGGTATGCGAGAACGTCGCGCGGGCGCCCGAATCCGTGACGCCACCCTTCCACACGAGCACCGGCACCCGCGCCGCGGCGCGCCTCACACTCTCGAAGAAGCGCCGCCCGTCGCGCACTCCCTCCAGATAGATGCCGACCGCGCGGGTCGCCGGGTCCGACGCCATCACGTCGAGGTAGTCCGGGGCCTCCAGTACGAGCGCATTGCCTATCGACGCCGACATGCCAACCTTGATTGCGTGCCCCGGCGCCTGGATGCAGAAACTAATCGCGTGCGTGCCGCTTTGCGAGATGAAGCATACGTCGCCCGGTTCGCCGGAGGGCAGGTTCGCGGAGTTCAGCAGTCCCAATCCCGGGTTGCACAGGCCCATGCAGTTGGGACCGACCAGCGCGATATCCGAGCGCGAGGCGATCTTCTTGAGTTCCGCTTCGAGTTCTATCCCGATCTGTTCCCCGGTTTCAGAGAACCCGGCGGTAAAGAATCCAATACCCGCGACCCCGGCCGCGGCGGATTCGGCGAGCGTCTGCGGTGCAGCCTTTCGAGGGACGGCCACGATAGCGTAGTCGATCGGTTCGCCGATCTCCGAGACGGAGCGAAAATTCTTCACGCCAAGCGCCTCGATCTCCGCGGCGTCCTTCGCGTCGGGCTGTACGGAAAGGCGCTTGCCTTTGAAGCGGTCGAGCGCGTGCAGCCACATGAAGTCGCGCGTGGCGCGATCGCCAAACACGACCACGGTGCGAGGCTTGAGGGCGCGCCGTAGATTCTCGCGCCGGCGCGCTTGAAGCGCCGCCCCGGCGTCCGGCGATGCTCCACGCTCATCACCCTCGGCCCTTTGCTCTAGCAGGATGCGCGCGTCGAGCACGCTCAGGCCCGAGGGGTAAACGGCGACCGGATTCAGGTCCATCTCCTTGATCTCGGGCCGGTCCACGGCGAAGCGGGAAATCCTCGCCAGCAGCGACGCCATCGCGCCGCGATCGACCCCCGCTCTCCCGCGCACACCATCAAGCAGGGCCGAGCCTCGCAATTCCGCGAGCATCGCCAGAGCCTCGCGCTCGTCGATGGGCGCGATCCTGACCACCGTGTCCCTCAACACTTCAACGAACACGCCGCCAAGCCCGACCATCACCATCGGGCCAAACTGCGAATCGCGCGTGATGCCCGCCAGCAGTTCGAGTCCCCCCGCCGCCGCCATGGCCTGCACGGCGACTCCTTCGAAACGCGCCTCGGGAGCTCGCTGCGAAAGACTTGCGCGAATCCGATGGAAGGCGCCGCTGACTTCGAGCTCGGAACCGAGGCCCAGCGCGACGCCGCCGACGTCGCTCTTGTGAGTGATATCGGGTGACAGCACCTTGAGCGCGACCGGGAAGCCGCACCGCGCGGCCAGCCTCGCGGCCTCCTGTGCGCCGTGGGCCAACTCGGCCGTCTGAGTCGTGATGCCTATCGCTTCAAGGATGCCCTTGGATTCGATTTCGGAAAGCGCGCCGCGGCGCTCGGCCGCAGCGCGCGCGATGGTTTCATCTATGGTGTTCGAGCTCACGACTCTCGACTTATAGCCGAGCGCTCAACTTGACAAGAATCCGGCCGCCGCTCAGTCGGCGCCACGACTACGGTAGCGCACCCGCTCAGAAGCTGCCCTTCTCCAATCCGCTCCTAAGTCCTTTCCTACCGCTCCTGAGCGAGAACACGGGGGGCAACTGCAGGTGAGGGTGTGCGGTCGTGGGTTCGGATCGGGGGTCCGATCGGTTCAACCGCACCGATGGCAAAACCGCGTTGGTGATCGTGCTGGAAGCACTTTCAATTCATTGTGTTTTTGTCGAACCCTCGAGAAAGCGCTTCTGCTCGTGCCCGAGGCCGGCGGGTCGGCGTTTCTCGGGCACTCGAATGCCACCCTCGACGCCTTCGGCGTGCCGGCAGCCGAGCGCGGCAGGGTGCTCGCGTTCATCCAGAGCATCAAGACCGACGTCGTCGAGGCCTAGAGCATGGGCGGATTGGCGCTCCGGGCCGGTTGGTCCGCCGAGGGCGGGCCGTGGTAGCTTTCCCCGGATCGAAGCGGAGGGAGAGCGAGCATGAGCGAAACGAACGCAGGGCGGACGCTGGGGGCGGTCTTCTACGAGGGCTTCGAGCTGCTCGACGTCTACGGGCCGCTCGAGATGTTCGGGAGCGTCGGCGCCCAGCTGCGCATCGTCACCGTCGCTGAACGAACCGGGCCGGTGGCGTCGTTCCAGGGCCCGCAGACGGTGGCGGAGTTCGATTTCGCGAGCGCTCCGAAGCTCGATCTGATCCTGCTGCCGGGTGGGTTCGGCACGATGCGCGAGCTAGAGAACCCGGCGATGCTCGACTTCCTGCGGCGGCGGTCGGCTTCGGCCGAGGTCACGATGTCGGTCTGCACGGGCTCGGCGATCCTCGCCCGGGCGGGGTTGCTCGACGGGCGGCGTGCGACGTCGAACAAGCAGTTCTTCGACCTGGCGCGGAGCCAAGGGTCGGCGGTCAACTGGGTGGAAGAGGCGCGCTGGGTTGAGGACGGGCCGTTGGCCACCTCTTCGGGGGTTTCGGCCGGGACGGACATGGCGCTCGCGGTGATCGCCCGCCTCTATGGCAGGTCGGCGGCGCAGCAGATCGCCGACTCGACCGAGTACGCGTGGCAGTCCGATCCGAGCAGAGACCCATTCGTGCGGTTCCTCAACCAGGGGAACGTCGAAGAGATCCTGCGGCGAATGG
>Ga0315273_10003720_pt1 | contig 18422 bp, 15 predicted proteins | sample YL17G02_0_MG_FD_205753 | JGI IMG/M metagenome (GOLD analysis project Ga0315273, IMG submission 205753) | Sediment microbial communities from Yellowstone Lake, YNP, Wyoming, USA - YL17G02_0 | ecosystem: Environmental > Aquatic > Freshwater > Lake > Sediment | place: USA: Wyoming | collected...
GGGTGGACCCGGACAAGCGGATCAACGACCTGTCCGCCGAGGAGGTCAACACAGTCCGCAAGATCATCGAAAGCGATTACAAGGTCGAGGGACGCCTGCGCACCGAGGTGTCGCTCAACATCAAGCGTCTGATGGACATCGGCTGCTACCGGGGTCTGCGCCACCGGCGCGGCCTGCCGGTGCGCGGGCAGCGCACCAGGACCAACGCGCGCACCCGCAAGGGCAAGCGCAGGACCGTGGCCGGGAAGCGGAAGGCTACCAAGTAGGCTGGAGGAGGCTTTGTAAGTGGCCAAGACCAAGAAAGAGAAGAAGAAGAACATAGCTGAGGGCAACGTCTACATCCAGGCGACCTTCAATAACACGATCGTCACCGTGACCGACCGGATGGGCAACGCCATCTCCTGGGCGTCGGCAGGGGCTCTGGGCTTCAGGGGCGCCAAGAAGTCTACCCCCTTCGCCGCCCAGTCCACCGCGGAAGCCGCGGCCAGAAAAGCCAAGGAAATGGGCCTGGCCGAGGTGCACGTCTTCGTGAGGGGTCCGGGCAACGGCGGCGAATCAGCCATCCGGGCGCTAGGGGTGCTAGGCATCCGTGTGAAGTCCATCCAGGACGTCACCCCGATCCCGCACAACGGTTGCCGGCCGCAGAAAAAGCGCCGAGTCTAACGGAGGGTTTGAATGGCGAGAAATATCGGTCCGCAGTGCCGGCTTTGCAGGCAGGAAGAGGTAAAGCTGTTCCTGAAGGGCGACCGCTGCAAGAGCGACAAGTGTCCCATCACCAAGCGCCGCGGAAAACCGGGCGAGGGACTGCGGGGGCTGCGGCTCAGGAACAAGAAGGCTTCCGACTACTCCTTCCAGCTGCGCGAGAAGCAGAAGGTGAAGCGCATGTACGGCATGCTGGAGAAGCAGTTCAGGATCTTCTTCACCCGGGCCCAGCGCCTGAAGGGCGTCACCGGCGAGAACCTGATCGTTATGCTGGAGCGGCGACTGGACAACATGGTTTATCGGATGCACTTCGCTCCGTCGCGAAAGGCCGCCCGGCAGCTGGTGCTGCACGGGCACGTTCGGGTCAACGGCAAGAAGGTGGGCATCGCCTCCTATCTGGTACGCGAAGGCGACGAGATCGATATCCGCGAACCGGCGAAAAAGATCGTGGCCATCAAGGACAGCCTCAAGGAGCTCTCCCGCTCCGGGGTATCGCCCTGGTTGGAGGTGGACCCGGACCGGCTGTGGGGCAAGGTGCGCGGCGTACCGCGCAGAGCGGACATCCCCGACCTGGCGGACATCAGGGAGCAGTTGATCGTCGAGCTTTACTCGAAGTAAGGAGTCGGAATGGCCAGGAGAAACCTTCTCAAGGGGTTCAAAAGACCCAAAGGCATCACCTTCGAGCACAGCGAGGCGGCCCCCAACTTCGGACGCTTCGTGGCTTACCCCTTCGAGCGCGGCTACGGGGTGACTATGGGCAATACCCTGCGCAGGATCCTACTGTCCTCGATCCAGGGCTATGCCATCACCGGGATCCGGGTCACCAGCTACGGTCCGGACGGCGCCCCCAAGGTGATCACCAACGAGTTCGAGGCTATCCCCGAGGTCGCCGAGGATACCCCGGACATCATCAACAGCCTGAAACAGGTCAAGCTCGCCCTGCCCGGGGGGGAGGAGGAGAAGGTCATTGTGGTCGAAGCCAAGGGTCCCGGCAGGCTCACCGCCAAAGACCTGGAGGTCGACGACACCATCCGGGTGATGAACAAGGACCTGGAAATCGCCACCCTGATGGAGAAGGCCAACCTGGAGCTGGAGATCCAGATCGACCTGGGCCGCGGATATGTGCCCTCGGAGCGCAGCGAGAAGTACATCGAGGTAATCGGCACCATACCGATCGACGCGGTGTTCTCACCGGTCACCAAGGTCAGGTACTCGGTGGAGAACACCCGGGTGGGGCAGCGTACCGATTACGACAAGCTGATCCTGGAGGTGTACACCGACGGAACGATCCGCCCGGAGGACGCGCTGGCGGAGGCCGCCAAGATAGCCAAGGATCATTTGTCGATCTTCATCAATTTCGACGAGGAGGCTGCGGCCGACGAAGGGGCGGTCGACGAGGAGGACGCGCGCGTGCGGGCCATACTGGACACCCCGGTGGAGGAGCTGGAGCTGTCGGTGCGCTCCTCCAACTGCCTGCGCAACGCCAACATCCGCTCGATCGGCGACCTGACCCGGCGCACCGAGGACGAGATCGCCAAGACGCGTAACTTCGGCAAGAAATCATTGCAGGAAATCAAGGACAAGCTGCAGGAACGCGGCCTGGACCTGGGCATGAAGGACTACAGCGTGCTTCGCAAGCTGGCTACTCTGGAAGTGAAGAAGGACCAGACGGTGGAAGCACCTAAGGCGGAGGAAGCCGACGATGAAGCATAGGATGGGGTTCAAAAAGCTCGGTCGCAACCGCAGCCACCGCATCGCCCTCTACAAGGCTATGGCCACCGCATTGTTCAGGCACGAGCGCATCCGGACCACCCAGGTCAAGGCCAAGGAAATGCGCCGCGTCGTCGAGCGCATGATCTCCCGGGCTAAGCAGGACACGGTGCACAACCGCAGGCTCATCGCCCGCAGCATCGCCGATAAGGCGGTGCTGGCCAAGCTGTTCACCGACATTGCCCCGCGCTTCGCCAGCCGCCCGGGAGGCTATACGCGAATCCTCAAGCTCGGCCCCCGCTACGGAGACGCCAGCGAGATGGTGCTGTGGGAGCTGGTGGAGCGCAAGGAGCGCGCGCCGCGCAGAAAAAAGAAGGAAGAGGCGAAGCAGGAAGTAAAAGAGACCTGAGGCCACGTGAAGGCCGCGCCTGCAGAGGGGGACGCCTGGATCCTGAGAGGGGTGGCTCCCTCTTTTTTATTTGCGTTCGGGCTGCTGCTGGCCCCGGCATTGTGGCTGCAGCACCGCCCGGCTTTCAAGGCGGCGCAGGTATTGCTGTTCTTTGCCCTGGCCGCCTGGGCACGACCGCGCGGGTGCTGGCGGGCCGGCCTGGGGTCTCTGGTTATCCTGGCGGTGACGGTTGCCATGAACCTCGCGGTCCCGCTGGGCAGGGTGCTCCTCAGCCTGGGGCCGTTGAAGATTACCCAGGGCGCGCTGGAGTCCGGCCTGGGAAAAGGATTGACCCTGGTGGGGCTTGTCTACCTCTCCCGGCTGTGTGTGCGCCCCGACCTGGAGCTGCCCGGGACCGCCGGCCGGTACGTTGCGCGCACGTTCTTCTACCTGAACCGTCTCCTCGTTCTCCGCCGCGGGGTCCCGCTTTCCCGGATGGCCGAGGGACTGGATCAGGCTCTCGCCGCGCTCTGGTCCGAATCCCCCGTTGGGGCAGCCCCCGGCAGGGCGCGCGGCGGCCCTCAGGCCAGGTCCGTCGCCGCTATTGCGGCTCTCGGAGGGCTCGCCGCCCTCAACTACGGAATGCTGTTCCTGTGATCGGGGATTTCGGGCTATTGGGAGCATCACGAAGGCCGATAATAATAATAGTTAAAGGACGCGTACCCCAGCATGCGGCAGAGTCTGAAAATCAGCCTTTCGCTTCTCATCGCGCTAGTGCTATTCGCCGCTTTTTCCGTGCTGGCATTCCGGGGGCTGTTCGATTATGTGCAGGTCGCCTTCTTCCAGCCCCGGGTGCTGCGGGAGCGCGTCGAGACGCTGGCCACGGTAGCCGGGGTCGTGGAGCGCTACCACCAGCGAAACGTGGAGCGCTTCGCCGCGAGTCTCAAATATCCTTTCATCGCCGGGGCTTTCTCCTCCACGGGGCAGCAGAGCCGCGAGGACATCTTCAATCGCACCAACCTGTTTGGCAGGCTCCTCGAAGAAAACCCGAATCTCCTGGGCGTCCGCTTCCTGGATCCGGATGGGGAGAAAGTCCACTTCAGCACCTTTGCCCAGGACGTACCACTCGGGACCGACAAGCGGACGGTCACCTACCTCGACTTTTCCAGGTCCGAGCCTTCCCTGAGAGGGGCGGAGCTGCTGGCCCGGGCGGGTCAGGAGCCGCGCCTCGCGATCGACGGCGGTAGCGGGCGCTTGCTCTACCCGCTGCCGGTAAGCGACGGCCGCGGCGAGTACCGCGGCACCGCGTTGTTCTTTCTCTCGGCCGGCGATCTGGAAGCCGCTCTGGCCCGCGAGCCCGGCCTGGAGGTTCGGGAGCTGATGCTGGTGGACCGCCTTGGGGTGCTGGTCAACTTCCCCGCTGCCGAGCGGGAACTGGTGGCGCCGCGCGTGGCCTCCTCCTGGACCGGGCGCCCCCGGCCGGCCGACAGCCAGGACACCCTGGAGTTCGAGGGCCCAAAAGGAAAAAGCAGGCACCTGCTGCTGAGCCGCCCGGCCAGGGGGTTCGGCCTGGTAGGCTGGCTCGTGCCTTACTCCTCGATCGAGTTGCAGCCGCTGTTGAAGGCCATCCTCCTGGCCGCGGTGCTGCTCACGGTGTTTTTGCTGGTATTCCTCATATTCAACATCCGCCAGGACCCGCAGGTGCTGCTCACCAGGCGCATCAAGCGCTTCCAGCTGGAGGTCCTCGCGGAGCTTATCGAGGGAAAGGAGCGGGTGGACTGGAAGCGCTGGCGAGACGAACTGGCCGGAGGTCGGGCGCAGCTACGCTCCCGGATCAAGAGAGGCGTGGGGCGCATCCCGCAGGGCAAGGAGGCGGAGCTGGACGGCCTCATCGACCGCGGCTGGGACGAGATCATCAGTATCATCGAGGCGCGACTCGGAGAGCAGCCCCGCGAAAAAGTGGACATCAGCCAGATCGAGGAGATGATCAGGAAGGCGCTGGACCGCGGCCGCGCAACCATGGCCGGAACCCTCCCGGCTCCCATAGGCGCGGCCGCGCCATTGGAAGCCAGGCCGCCGGTTGTTTCCCCTCGTGGCGATAGGCTGGTGGTAGAAGAGATCAGCGTCGAGGAAGTATCCGAACTCGGTGATGCGGCGCGCGAGCCCGCTTCGGTGGCGAAGGCCAGGCAAACGCCTGCCACTGCGGAGGCAGTCGAGGAGGCTGAGGCAGTCGAGGAAGCTGAGGCAGTTGAAGAAATCGAAGCAGTCGAAGAGGCCGGGCGAACGCCCGCTGCTGCGGCAGCAGTCGAGGCGTTAGCGGCTGAAGAAGAAGCTGAGGCAGTTGAAGAAATCGAAGCAGTCGAAGAGGCCGGGCGAACGCCCGCTGCCGCGGCAGCAGTCGAGGCGTTAGCGGCTGAAGAAGAAGCTGAGGCAGTTGAAGAAATCGAAGCAGTCGAGGAGGCCGGGCGAACGCCCGCTGCCGCGGCCGAGGTCGAACCGGTCCTGGAGGAACTGACGCCCGTCGGGGAAATCATTGCGCTACCCCCGGAGCCCCAGGAAAAGCTGGAGGAGTTGCCGCCCGTGGATGAGCCGGTCCGCGTCGAACCGGCGGTCAGGAAGCAAGCCGAGCCGGTCGAGGCACCGAAGGCATTAGAGACGCTGGAGGCGTTGGAGGAGCCCGGTGAGGAGGAGGCGGGGGAGGAAGCCCCCGAAACCGAGCTGGAAAGCGCGGAGGCGGAGCTAGGGGCGATCCAGGAGCTTCTGGAGTCGCCGGTCGAGCTAGAAATGGAAGAGCCGGCGGCCGCGCGCCTGTCCGGCAACGAAATCGCACAGCTGGACCAGCTGGCGGCGCAAGGCATCCTGCGCAACTTCTCCCTTGTGGAGATCGAAGCCCAGATCCTGGAGCAGCGCACGAGCGTGGTCATGGAAAACGGGGTATACCGCATCAAGGAGGAGGTGCGCCTGGGCCGGGAGCTCGGCGCGGCGAAGGAGGGTCGCGGGCTGAAGGCGCTGGCGGAGGCCGTCCTGAGCACGGGGGAAGACGAGGAGTCCGGGATCGGCGCCCTGCTAGGCGCGGGTTTCGGAGTGGATCTTTCCGCCGAGCTGGGTTCCCCTGCGGCGCGGAGCGAACTCGCCGCTTATTCCGACCTAAAGCGGGCCAAAAGGATCCGTTTCTCCGACGGCCTGGACTACGACCAGTACCTGCAGCAGTTCCGGGACGGGGCCAGCGAAACGGGCATCATGAAATCCCTCGTGGAGATCTCGCGGAAGATCAAGGCCGTGAACGCTGCGCTGCTGGTCAAGGCCGGGGACGCGTACGTCACCAAGCTGCGCATCGGGCTGCTCGACAAGCCAGAGCGGATCCTGTTCTCTGCCGGCGACCCCTTTTACGACCGGTTTCTGAGCCGGCGACAGGCGGTGCTCCTCGGCGAGCGGCCGGAGAGCATCCCCAGCCTGGCGGCGCGGTTCAACCCGGAAGATTTGAAATACATGAAGGCGGCGCTCTTTCTGCCTGCAGTCTATCAGAAAACGCAGGCCGTCCTATTTCTGGGATTGCCGTCGAAGAAGTCCATGGAGCTGAAGGATATCATCAATAAGCTGGAGATCTACCTTTAGCGCCTGGAGCAGCGACGTTAATATCACAACGCTCTAAACAGACCGACAGCCTCCGCTTTTCATTTATTGACATAACGTCCTAAAAAAAGGTAAATTCTAAAGCCAAGCTTATGTCGGAGGAATATAATGCGCAACATAGCCTTGTTCGTCATTATTCCTCTCGCGGCTGTTATTCTAGGCTGGTTCATCCGCTGGCTATTTGCCAGGTTCCAACTATCCTCAACGGAGCAGAAAGCCGAAAGGGTCCTCCAGGAAGCACTTAAAGAAGCGGAAGCGAAGAAAAATGAGGCTCTGCTGGAGATCCAGGACCGGCAGATACGGGAGCGAAACCAACTAGAACGGGAAACGCGAGAGCGACGGGTAGAGTTGCAGCGCATGGAGCGCCGGCTCATCCAAAAAGAAGAGAACTTTGAAAAACGTCAGGTGTTCCTGGAAAACCAGGAACGCGGCCTGGCCAACAGAGAGAAGATGTTCCTGGACAGGGAACAGGCCCTGTCCCTCGAGCAGGAGAAGTGGATCAAGGAGCTGGAGCGTATCTCCGGGTTGTCCGCCGAGGAGGCCAAGCGCCTGCTCGTCCAGAGCCTGGAGAACGAAGCCCTACACGAAGCCCAGGTCAAGATCAACCTGATCGAGCAGGAAGCCCAGGTCACGGCCGATCGCAAGGCCCGGGAGATCGTCGTAGCCACCATCCAGCGCATTGCTACGGACGTGAGCTCCGAAGTCACGGTGTCCACGGTGAGCCTGCCCAATGACGAGATGAAGGGCCGGATCATCGGCCGGGAAGGCCGCAACATCCGCACTCTGGAGACGCTGACCGGGGTGGACGTCATCATCGACGACACGCCCGAGGCGGTAGTCATCTCCTGCTTTGATCCCGTCCGTAAGGAGATCGCCCGGGTAGCCCTGGAGCGTCTCATCTCCGACGGACGCATCCACCCTGCCCGCATCGAGGAGATCGTGCAGAAGGTGACCAAGGAGGTCAGCCAGACGATCTACGAGGAGGGCGAGAAGGTTCTGTTCGAGCTGGGCATCCACAACATGACCCCCGAAGGCATCCGGGCGCTGGGGCGGCTGCACTACCGAACCAGCTACGGACAGAACGTATTGGCCCACTCGAAGGAGGTGGCGCTCATCGCCAGCGCCCTGGCCGCCGAGGTGGGCGCGGAGGTGGCAGTGTGCAAGCGCGGAGCGCTGCTGCACGACATCGGCAAGGGGGTGGAGTCCAACGGCGAAAGCAACCACGCCGAGATGGGCATGGAGCTGGCGCGCAAGATCGGCGAGGACCCGCGGGTGGTGAACGCGATCGGCGCGCACCACAACGACGTGGAGCCGCTCAGCCTGGAGGCCACGGTGGTGCAGATCGCCGACGCCATTTCCGCCTCCCGCCCGGGCGCCCGGCGGGAAACCCTGGACAATTTCCTGAAGCGCCTGGAGAGCCTGGAGAAGATCGCCGAAAGCTTCGCGGGGGTGGACAAGGCTTACGCTATCCAGGCCGGGCGCGAGGTGCGCATCATAGTGAACAACGACGAGGTGGATGACGAGGGGGCCAAGGGCCTGGCCAAGAGCATCGCCAAGAAGATCGAGGGCGAGCTCAGGTACCCCGGACGCATCAAGGTGACGATCATCCGCGAAACGCGCATTGTGGAGTACGCCCGCTGACGGAGACCTTCCGGATCCTGCTGGTCGGGGACGTGGTCGGGTCGCCGGGCTGCCGGGCCCTGTTCATGGGCCTGCCCACCCTATTGAAGAAGACCCGCGCCGACCTGGTGATCGCCAATGGGGAGAACGCGGCCGACGGCCTGGGCCTGACTCCCGAGATCGCCGGCTCCCTGTTCAAGAGCGGGGTGGAGGTCATCACCTCCGGGAACCACATCTGGCAGCGGCGGGAGATCCTGCCTCTGCTGGATACCGACGGCCGTATCCTGCGCCCCGAAAACTACCCGGTAGGCGTGCCCGGGAAAGGCCTCCTGGTCCTCACCAAGCGGGAAGTGAGCGTGGCGGTGATCAACCTGCAGGGCCTCCTGCACCTACCCAGCATCCGCTGCCCCTTCGCGGTGGGCGCCGAGCTGGCCAAAAAGCTTCACGGGAAGACCAGGGTCATCCTTGTGGATTTCCACGCCGAAAGCCCCGAGGAGAAGGAGGCGCTGGCCCTGCACCTGGACGGCGCGGTGAGCGCGGTGCTGGGCACGCACACCCACGTGCAGACCGCCGACGAGCGGGTTCTCCCCGGCGGGACGGCTTACATCGGGGACGTGGGCATGACCGGGCCGAAGCTGGGGGTGATCGGTATGAAGCGGGAGATCTCCATCCGCCGCAGCCTCACTCAGATCCCCATCAAGATGGAGGTGGAGAACTCCGACGGGGTGATCATGGGGGCGCTGGTCGAGATCAACCCGGCCGACGGCAAAGCCCTGTCCATCCAGAGGATCGCCCAGGACGCATGAAGAGCCGGCCGCTGCTCGAGCTGCTTGCGAGCCTGCAGCCCGCGAGCGACCGCGAGGAGCTGCTCGCCCGCATCCTCTGCGGCGAGGTGCTGGTGGACGGGGCGCGCATCCGCGACCCCCGCTTCCGGGTGTCCGCGGCGCGGGTGACCATGGTTCGGCGCCGTTTCGTCTCGCGGGGCGGCCTGAAGCTGGACGGGGCCTTGTCGGCCCACGGACCTCCGGTGGCGGGGCTGTGCCTGCTGGACGCGGGCTGTTCAACCGGAGGGTTCACCGACTGCCTGCTCCAGCGCGGGGCGCAGCGGGTGATCGCGGTGGACGTGGGCTACGGGCAGCTGGATTTCCGGCTGCGCCGCGACCCGCGCGTCATCGTACTGGAGCGCACCAACATCCTGTCCCTCACCCCTGCCGCCCTACCCGCGGCCCCGGACGCCGCCGTGGCCGACCTGTCCTTCCGCTCCCTGCGGGGGGCCGCCGCCCACCTGCTCGCGATCACTGCGCGCCAGTGGCTGCTCGCCCTGGTCAAGCCGCAGTTCGAGTGGCGCACGCCGGAGGCGGGCTTCCGCGGGGTGGTGCGCGACCCGGGAGCGCAGCGGCGGATTCTCGCCTCCCTGGCCCGAGATCTGGAAGGGGAAGGGGTGTTTCTGGAGCGAGTCGCGGCGGCCTCCCCGGCCGGAGCCCGCGGGAACCGGGAGTTCTTCTTCTGGTTGAGCGGGCAGCGAGGCATGCGGGAGCCGGAGCGCCTGCTCGCGGACCTACTGCCCGAATGAGTCCCTGGAAAGCGGTTTGCCGATGAAGATCCCCTCGGGGCCCAGGTAGTCGGCGGTCTTGCCCTCCAGGAGGATCTGCACCCTCTTCACCGTCGGGAACTCCGTGGCCGAGTACACCACCTGCTGGAGCTGGGCGGCCAGGCCCTCCTTGCCCAGGGAGTTGAAGCGGAAGGCCTCACTGAAATCCAGGTACGCGGTGCCCTCTTTCACGTAGACCCGTAGCAGGCGAGCCTGCGGCGCGACCAGGCTCATCAGGCCCTGGTTCACCTCCGACGGCGTCGGCCCCTGCAGAAGCGCTTCGAGGGTGGAGGTGAGCGGTGCGTCCGCATACTTGACCGGCCGGATCACGCTCTTCAACTGGATCCCCCCGTCCGACTTCACCGCGATGAAGAACAGGCGCGCCTGCCGAGCCCGCGTTGGCGGCGGCTCCTGCTTCTTGCCCTCCGGGGGCTTCTGCGGCGAAACGGCCGGCGGCACCGCTGGCTTCACCAGCTCCACGACCACATGCCCCGGCGGAGCTTCTTTGGCCGGGGGGACAGCCTGCGGCTGGCCTTGAGGCTGTTCGGGCGGCGCGACTACCACCTCCACCGGGGTTGGTCTTTTTTTCTCGAAAAGCCGGGTGAAGCCGGTTTTTTCGATGACTTCCTGCACCCGCGCCCGGTTGAAGAGGAAGATGACTAGCGCCAGCAGGACGAGGGCCACGTAGAACAGGCAGCCAATGGTGTTACGCTTGCGCGCCATGCTGCTCTAATCATCGGCAAAACCGCCGAGGCGATTGATTTGACACCACCCCGAATTGCACATATAGTAAAGCCGCTATGAAGCTCCTCAAAGGCATCATGGTCTCGCCGGGGATCGCCATCGCCAAGGCGTTCCTGTTTTCCGCTGTCCGGCAGACCGTAGCCGTCTACGACGTCGCTCCGGCGCGCCTTCAGGAGGAGCTGGCCCGCTTCCGGGGGGCCCGGGAAAGGGCCATCCGCGAGCTGGAAGCCCTGCGGGGCCGCACCGCGCCGGGGCAGCCGGAAGGCCGCCTCCTGGAATCGCACATCCTGATGCTGAACGACCCGGAGTTCGTCGAGCAGGTGGAGCAGGAGCTCGCCGTCCGGCACAAGAACGCGGAGTGGGTGCTGCAGCGGGTGGTAGCCGCCATTACGGCGAAGCTGGCGGAGAGCGACAACGAGTACCTGCGGGAGCGCAGCAGCGACATACACGACGTGGCCGAGCGGCTCCTGGGGCAGCTGGCCAGCCCCCGCCGGCCGGAGCTGGCCGAGCTGGAGGAGGAGTGCATCGTGGTGGCCCACGCCCTGCTGCCCTCCGACGTGATCGCCATGGACAAGCGCAAGGTCCTGGGCCTGGCGGCGGACTCCGGCGGCCGGACCTCGCACGTGGCCATCCTGGCCCGCTCCTTCGCCATCCCGGCGGTGCTCGGGTTGTCCCAGCTCGCCGAGCAGGCCCGAACCGGGGACCTGCTCATCGTGGACGGGACGCGCGGGCAGGTCATCGTCAACCCCGACGAGGCCACGCTGGAGCAGTACCGGGCCAGCCGGGAAGCGTGGCAGAAGCACAAGCTGCAGCTCCTGCCCTTGAGCGAGCTGAAAGCCGAGACCCGCGACGGCAAGCTGATCCACCTGGAATCCAACATCGAGGTCCCGGAGGAGACCGAGTCGGCGCTGGCGCACGGGTCCGACGGCGTAGGCCTGTTCCGCTCGGAGTTCCTGTATATCCTGCCCAAGCGCTTCCCTACCGAGGAGGAGCAGCTGGAGGCCTACCGCCAGGTGCTGACGGCCATGAAGCCCCGCCCGGTGACCATCCGCACCATGGACCTGGGGGGGGAGAAGATCATCCCGGGGGTCAGCCCCGGGGGGGAGAGCAACCCGATCCTCGGCTGGCGGGCGGTGCGCTTCTGCCTGTCCCGGCAGGACGTGTTCCTGACCCAGCTGCGCGCGCTGCTGCGAGCCTCCGTGCACGGCAATCTGAAACTGATGTTCCCCATGATCTCCGGCGTGGAGGAGCTGGAAGCGGTGCTGGAGGTGCTGGAAAAGGCCAAGCAGGAGCTGCGCGCGCAGGGGTTGGCCTTCGACGAGCAGATCCCGGTCGGGATCATGATCGAGGTGCCCTCGGCCGCCTTCACCTCGGACATCCTGGCCCGCCGGGTGAGCTTCTTCTCGATTGGCACCAACGACCTGATCCAGTACCTGATCGCGGTGGACCGGGAGAACGAGCGCATCGCCTACCTCTACGAGCCCTTCCACCCCGGGGTCCTGCGCCTGCTGAAGTCCGTGATCGACAACGCCCACGCCAGCGGCATCCCGGTGGGGATGTGCGGCGAGATGGCCGCCGATCCCTATGCCGCGGTGGTGCTGCTGGGCCTGGGATTGGATGAGTTCAGCATGAGCTCCATCGCCATCCCGGAGATCAAGCGGATCATCCGCTCGGTCACGCTGGCCGAAGCCGAGGAGCTGGCCGGCGCGATCCTCGAGATGAAATCCCAGCGCGAGATAAACCGCCGCGTCCGGCAGTGGATGGAGGAGCGCTTTGAGTTCATCGGCTCCATCTGAGCAGAGGGCCTTCAGCGTCGCCGTGCTCGGCCGGACCAACGTCGGCAAGTCCACCCTGTTCAATCGTCTCGTGGGCCGCCAGCGCTCCATCACGGATCCTACCCCGGGGGTGACCCGCGACGTGGTGGAAGGCGAACTTCACCTCCGCGGCCTGCGGGTCCGGCTGCTGGACACCGGCGGCTACACCCTGGAACGCGGGGACCTGGAGCGTGAGGTGTCGCGCCGCAGCCTGGCCATCGCCGCGCAGAGCGACCTGACCCTGGCGCTAGTGGAGGTCGCCGGCCTGACCCGGGAAGACTACGCCCTCATCGACCGCCTGCGCCGCCTGGAGGGGTTCCGGGACAAGGTGGTGCTGGTAGTCAACAAGGTGGACGGCCCCAAGCAGGAACTGGCCCTCGGGGAATTCCAGGCTCTGGGTTTCGCCCGCCTGGCGGCCGTGTCCGCCGCTCACGGGAGGGGCATCGCCGAGTTGAAGGAGCTGATCCGGCAGGCCTGGGAGCGCGCCGGCGGGGCCTTGGCGCCCGCAGTGGCAGAAGCTATCGGGGAGGCGGGGCAGGGGGAGGTGGGCGGGCAGGAGCCGGCGGCGGAGGCAGAGCCGGCGCGGGAGCCGCGCGGGGAGCTGCGCCTGGCGATCCTGGGCAAGCCCAACACCGGCAAGTCGACCCTGCTGAACCTGCTGCTGGGCGAGGAACGGGCGCTGGTCTCGGAGGTCCCCGGAACCACCCGGGACCCGGTCGGCGGCAGCCTGCGCTACAAGGGCCGGAGCCTGCACCTCCTGGACACCGCGGGCATCCGGCGCAAGAGCCACGTTTCAGAGGCGGTGGAGTATTATTCCGTCAACCGGGCCATCAAGAGCATCGCTGAGGCGGAGGTAGTGTTGCTGCTGGTGGACGTCCGGGAGGGGATTTCGGACCAGGACAAGAAGATCGCCTCCCTGGCCGTGCGGGCGGGTCGGGGGGTGATCCTGGTGCTGAACAAGTGCGACCTGCTCCCGGGCCGCAAGGGCGAGCTGAAGGGAATCGAGGACAAGGTTCGCTTCGCCTTCCCCATGCTGGAGTTCGCGCCCCTGGTGGCGGTGTCTGCCGCCACGGGCTACGGGACCGACCGCCTTCTGTCTGAGGCGCTGGAGGTCGGACGGCAGCTCCACAGGCAGGTGCCCACGGGCAAGCTGAACCTGGCGGTGAAGCACTGGGTGGCGGCGTACGCCCTGCCGGTGCGGGGCAGGAACGTGAAGATCCGCTACGCCACCCAGACCGGGTCCAACCCCGTGCGCTTCCTGTTCTTCGTCAACTCTTTGCGCCTGTTCCCGGCACGCTACCTGCAATACCTCAAGAACCGCATCCGAACGGAGCTGGGGTTCGCCAAGGTGCCGGTGGACATCGAGCTGCGCGAGTCCTGAGGTCGGGGGCGAAGCGCGAAGCATGGGCAAGCGTTATTCCATCGGACAGATCGCCGCCCTGCTGGGCGTGAAGACGCACGTTCTGCGCTACTGGGAAGCGGAGATCCCCCTGGTTGCCCCGCGCAAGGACCTTTCCGGGCGCCGGGTGTACACCGAGAGGGAGGTCGAGCTGCTGCTGCGCCTGAAGCACCTGCTTTACGAGGACCGCTACACCATTGAAGGGGCGCGCGAGCGCCTCTGGCTGGACTTGAACCCCCCGGCCAACACCCCGGCCGCCCGGATCGCTGCGGTGCGCCGGGACCTGCTGGCGATCTGGTCGCTGGCCCGTGGGCAGGCGCGATGAACCCGCGGGCGATCATCGCGCAGTGGAGCGCGGCGGGCCAGAAACAGCTTTTCGCGCATTGGGCCGACCGGCCGCAGGACGCCCGGCGTCGCCTGCTGGCCGACCTGGCAGCCCTGGACCGGCGCGTAGTGGCGGAGCTGAGGGACTGCCTCGCGCGCGGCGACCCCCGCGCCGGTATAGCGGGCGCCGCAGTAGCGGGGGATCGCGCCGCAGTCGCGGGCTACCGCGCCGCAGTAGCGGGCTATCGCCTACGCGCCGGCATCACCCCGCTGCCGGCGGTGTCGTTGGCCGAGTGGCGCGGCAACCCGGAGGCGCGGCAGGCTGGGGAAGAGCTCATCGCCTCCGGGCGAACGGCGCACCTGACCGTGGCCGGCGGCCAGGGCTCCAGGCTGGGCTGGGAGGGATCCAAGGGCTGTTTCCCGATCTCCCCCATCCGCAAGGCGTCGCTTTTCCAGATATTCGCGGAGAAGATCCTGGCGGCGCGCCGCCGTTTCGGGTCCCCCCAGCGCTGGTACGTGATGACCAGCCCCTTGAACCACGGCGAGACCCTGGAGTTCTTCCGCGCCAACGACTTCTTCGGCCTGCCGCCTGAGGAGGTGTCGCTGTTCCGGCAGGGCCTGCTGCCCACCCTCACGCCGGAGGGCAGGCTGCTGCTGGCGGAGGACGGCGGTCTGGCCCAGAACCCCACGGGGCACGGCGGCATCCTGGAAGCCCTGCGGACCGCGGGGCTAACCGAGAGCCTGGAGGAGGCGGGCGTGGAGGAGCTGTTCTACTTCCAGGTGGACAACCCCCTGGTGCGCCTTCCGGACGCGGAGTTCGTGGGCCTGCACCGCCTGCGCGCGGCCGAGATGTCCAGCAAGGTCATCCCCAGGGCCTATCCCGAGGAGCGGCTGGGCGTGCCGGGCCTGATCGACGGGCGCCCGGGGGTCATCGAGTACTCCGACCTGGACCCCGAAAGCATGCAGGCCCGCACGGCGGCGGGCGCCCTGCTGTTCCCGCACGGCTCTATCGCCATCCACGTGTTGAGCACGGCCTTCGCCGCCCGGGTGCCGCTGCCCCTGCCCCTGCACCTGGCCCGCAAGCGGGTGCGCGCCCTGATACCTCAGCCGGGCGGAGGGCGCCTGGAGGACCTGGAAGCCGTGAAGTTCGAGAGCTTCATCTTCGATGCCATCCCGCTGGCGGCCAACCCGCAGTTCCTGGAGACCGCGCGCGAGGAGGAGTTCGCCCCGCTGAAGAACGCCACCGGGGAAGACTCCATCGCAACCTGTGTCGAGGGGATGGTCGGCCTCGCGGCCCGCTGGCTGGAAGCCTGCGGCGTGGAAGTGCCCCGCGAAGGCGGCAAGCCAAAGCACCGCATCGAAATCAGCCCGCTGTTCGCCGCCGATCAGGAGACACTGAAGATCAGGCTGGGTTGCACCGTTAATAAAATCGATGAGGACACGCTGTTCGCCTAGCCTCCGGGTGCTGCTCCTGCTCGCTGTACTGCTGGGGCTGGCCCCCGGCCTCGCCGCCCAGGTTCCGGAGAACCTCGCGGTCCGGGAGCGATACCGGGAAGTGATCCTGGGGAGCCTGCGGGAGAACGCCGCGGCCCCGGCCGTCCTGGTCGCCCAGATGGGCGGCCCCCGCGTGCAGTTCCGCATCGAGCAGGCCGGCGGCTCCCTCTACACCCTGTTCCTGAACGAGGAGGGCTCTTCCTTCCCGATCGATGGCAGCGGCAGCTGGGTCATCAAGCGCAGCGCGGAGGACGGCGGGTTCGTGCAGGCCAAGGTGTTCTACCGCAGCGACCCGGGCTGTTTCGTGCGGCTGTTCCCCTCCGGGGCGAGAACCCTGATGGAGGTGTTCCTGTTCGGCATCCCGGTGGCCCGCCGCGCGCAGCTTCCCGTGCCTTTTGCTTCCCTGCTCACCGCCCCCTTCTCCCGTATCCTGGAGCTTTCCCGTCCCCTGGTGCGCTGGGACCTGCTGCTGTGGCGCGGGGAGCCGACGGCCGACCGCCGCTTGGAGGAGACCGCCCGCCGCATCCGCGCGGCCCTGGGTTCAGTGCGGGAAGCCGACGACGGCGCCCAGGACGAGGAGGGGCGCTACGTGCGCATCGCCGACGAGAGCGCGCAGGGGGCGGGGGGGGGCCTCAACTGCTCGGGGTTCGCCAAGTGGGTCGTGGACGGCTACTACGGGCCGCTGGCCGGCGGGCGCTACCTGGGCGTGGCCGGGCTCAAGGAGAGGCACCCGGGGCTGCGGGGCAACCGCTGGAGCGAGCGCTACGAGCTGGCCCGCGATCCCTACTTCGGCCTGGACTGGGCGCGCAACCTGGCCGCCGCGCTGGGCAGGGCCTACGGCGACCCGGTACCGGGGCCGGAGTCCAGCGACGTGCGCCGCCTGGAGTTCCTGGAATACCGCGAGGACGTGGGCTACCCCGTCGAGGAGCTGGAGCTGGCCCTGTTCTTGGAGGCCGCCCGGCACCCGGGCAGCTTCTATATCGGGTCGCTCAACCGCGAGCTCGGCGGGCCGCCCGCGCTGCGACAGCATTATCACCTGGCGGTGTTCCTGCCGTATTTCACGACGGTGGGAGACTTCCAGGTGGCGGTCTTCGACCTGACGCGGGAGAGCTCGCTGGGCGACCTGCGCCGCCGCTTCGCCGGACACTTCGTGCACCTGGAGCGCCTGAGCGCCCGGGGGGAATGGGTCGCGCCGCGCTCACGGCCTTAGCCGCGGAAATATTTTCGCGTTGACAACCCCGGGGGGTAGGGGTAAGATATATCGTAGACTGGGTTATTGCGGTTCCTGTTTGAGAAAATGCGTGGGGGAGGGGAACGATGATTTTCTCACTGGGAAACCTCGTTTCTATTTTCATTGTACTGGTAATCCTCATCATCTACCGGGCGTTGGACCGGAATAGCCGTTCTCTGGAGAAAGTCAAGCGCTTTTCCGACAAGGTGCGGGAAGGCCTGAGCGCGGTGGTCAACGAGAAAACCGCGGAGCTGAAGAACCTCTCGATCGAGCTCGGGGTCAACCTCAAGACAGGTAAGGAGGTGCTCAAGCGCGTACGGGAAGTGGAGGATAGTCTCCAGCAGAAAGCTGGCGGGGTGGAGGATATCCGCGCCCGCCTGGACGGCTACGATAAAACCCTCGGGGAACTGGCGGACATGACCGCCCGAGTGGACGAGAACCTGAAACGGATCCAGGCCGAGTCGCTTTTCGTGGACAAGGTGGGCAAGCGCCTGGGCGAGGTCTCCACCCGCCTAGCCCGCCTGGAACAGGACGCGGACGGGGTGCAGGGCAAGCTGGCCGAGCAGAACCGCCAGGGCCTGGAGGCTCTGCGCGGCGAGTTTTCCAGCGCGCTCGTTGGCCAGGTTCGGGAGCTCGCCGGCTCGCTGGAGGCTTCAGAGAAGCGCGTGAAGGACTTCGGGGCTTATCTCACCCGCCTGGAAGGCCGCGCCGAGCAGATGGAGCAGGAGCGCCTGGCCTCGCTGGCCAAAGGGCTGGAGACGGCCGAGCGGGGGGCCAAGGGCAGGCAGGAGGCCCACCTCAAAGAGTTCCAGGTGTCGCTCGACAAGCTGCTCGCCGAGGCGGAAGCCCGCGGCGCGCAGTTCCGCTCCGCGCTGAGCGCGGCGGCCTCCGAGGCGCAGGCTCGGGGCAAGCAGCTGAAAGGGGAGCTCGCCGGGGCGGCCGCGGAGGCCAGCCAGCGCTTGGCGCGCGAGCTGGCGCAAGTCGCCTCCGACACCGAAAGCCGGGGCGTGCAGTTGAAGTCAGCCCTGGCGCGGGTCATGGCCGACGCGGAGGCGCGGGGTGAGGAGCTCAAGGCCGAGGTGAACGTCGCGGCTGAGGAGGCGGGCATTCGCCTGGCGCGCGAGCTGGCCCAGGCTGCTGCCGAGACGGAAACCCGCACGGGCGCGCTCAAGGAGGCGCTGGCCCGGGCCGCCGCCGAAGCCGGGGAGAGGCTGGCGGGGCACAAGCAGTGGGTCGAGGAGCTGGAGCGCCTCAAGAGCGACGCAGCCCGGAAGGTGGAGATGGCCGCCGGGGAGGTGCAGGCGGCGGTGCTCAAGCGCGTGGAGCAGAGCATGGAAAGCTACGAGCGCGAGATGGAATACCGTTTCCAGAAACTGGAGGGGGCAGGGCCGGATATCGAGGCCCTGGAGGCAAATCTACGCAAGGCCATGGAGGCCAGCGCGGCCCGGGTCCGCCAGGAGCTGGCCGCGCACTCCCAGAAGCTGGCCGAGGAGCGCCGGGCGGAGCAGGAACGGGCTCAGGGCGAGTTCGCCGCCCTCCAGGCGGGGGTCGAGGAGCTGGGGGCGGGCTTGAGCGAGCTGAAGTCCAAGGCCTACGAGAACGTGTCTACGCAGCTGCAGGTGTTCGAGGACGACTTCTTCAAGGACTTGCGCCAGCGCAGCGTCGGCATGGAGGAGCGGATAGGAACCTTTCAGGCGGAGCTGGAGGGCCGGCTGGCGGAGATCGCCCAGGCGGGGACCGCCGAACGCCAGAGCCTGGAGAAGCGGCACAGC
>Ga0315273_10003722_pt1 | contig 18409 bp, 20 predicted proteins | sample YL17G02_0_MG_FD_205753 | JGI IMG/M metagenome (GOLD analysis project Ga0315273, IMG submission 205753) | Sediment microbial communities from Yellowstone Lake, YNP, Wyoming, USA - YL17G02_0 | ecosystem: Environmental > Aquatic > Freshwater > Lake > Sediment | place: USA: Wyoming | collected...
CGACCCCTTGAAGTTGCCCATGCCGGCTCCTCGGTTGATGACGGTGGCGACGAAGCGGGACGCGACGGTCGCGGTCGCGAAGGCGACCAAGCTGACCCCGGCGACCCTGACGATCCAGTACGAGAAGTAGCCGAACTGGTTCTTGAGCTTGTATGGGGACGTGTTCTCGAACAGCGTGCGGAACAGCCATCCGTAGGCGTCACCGACGGAGTGCACGTCGCCGCTGCGGTCGTGCTCGACCAGCCAGAAGAACAGCGGCGCGAACACGAGCACGAGGAACGCGAACATTGCGGCGAGGAAGAGTCGCCGACTCACCCTGCCCCACATCACCTGTTCGTTCGGCCGACTCATGAGGGGCGAGCGTAGGTCGCCGACGGACCCGTGTGGCGCGAGCGTCCCCAGCACGGCGACGATGGCACCCGTGGACCATCGACGTGCCCCTCTGCTGACGCCACGGTTCGCACTCATCGTCGGATCGGGCTTCGCCTATTTCCTCGCGCTCGGCACGGTGCTCCCGGCGGTGCCCCAGTACGTGAAGCACCGCCTCGGTGGCAGCGACGTCGCGGTGGGCATCGCAGTCGGCGTGCTGTTCGTGGGGGCGGTGTTGCTCCGTCCCTACGCCGGTCGTCTGGGGGATCGCTTCGGCCGCCGTGTCCTCATCGTTTCCGGCGCCGCAGTCGTGGCGGTGTCGATGTTGCTGTACGGGGCGGTCGAGTCGCTGCCGTTCCTGATCGGCGCGCGCGTCCTGACCGGTCTCGGCGAGGCTGCGTTCTTCGTCGGTGCCGCCACGATGGTGACGGATCTTGCGCCGGTCGAGCGGCGCGGCGAGGCGATCAGCTACTGGTCGGTGGCCGTGTACGGCGGCCTCGCGTTCGGGCCGGTGCTCGGCGAGACCGTGATCGACGCGGGCGGGTACGGCGCCGTGTGGCGTGTCGCCGGTTTGCTCGCGACGCTGGCCGCGGTTCTCGGCTTCTTCACGCGCGAGGTCGAGCGACCGGTGGTCGTCGGTGTCCCGGGTGACGGGCATCTGCTGAACCGCGCCGCGATCGGACCGGGCACCGTCTTGTTCTCGGGTTTGATCGCGCTCGCAGCGTTCACGGCGTTCGTGCCCCTGTACGTCGACGACATCGGGCTCGGCAGCGCCGACGTCGTGTTCCTGCTGTACGGGGGGCTCGTGCTCGTCGTGCGCATCTTCGGGGCTCGCATCCCCGACACGCTTGGCGGTCGGCGTTCGGGCGTGCTCGCGTTGGCGGCGACGACGATCGGGATGACGGTCATGGCCCTCTGGGGGACGACCGCCGGCCTGCTCGTGGGGACGGTGTTCTTCGCCGCCGGGGCTTCGCTGCTCTATCCCGCGTTGTTGCTGCTCGCGCTCGGGAACGCATCCGAGACCGAACGCGGCTCGGTGGTGGGGACGTTCAGCAGCTTCTTCGATCTCTCGCAGGGTCTCGGTTCACTGGTCGTGGGCCTCGTCGCCGCCGGTGCCGGCTATCGCGGCGCCTTCGGCGCGGGCGCGGTCTTCGCCGCGGCGGGGTGTGTGGGCCTGGCCGTGCACGCGGGCCGGCGTCGTTCCCGGCGCGTGCGCGCCGGGGAGCTCGGCGTGCTGGCGACCGAGCATCCGGCCCCGTGACGTCGCTGCTCGTCACCAACGACTTCCCGCCGAAGATCGGCGGGATCCAGACCTACCTCTACGAGCTGTGGCGTCGGCTTCCGCCGGGGCACGCGACGGTGCTCACCACTCCCTACGACGGTGCGGACGCATGGGACGGGGTCCAGTCGTTTCGCATCGAGCGGACGACGGAGCGGTTCCTGCTCCCGAAACCTTCGCTCGCGACGCGGATCGACTCCCTCGCTCGTGAGATCGACGCACGGGTCGTGTTTCTCGATCCCATGCTGCCGCTCGGCTTGGTCGGTCCCCGCCTGCGCGCCGCGCCGTACGTGATCGTCGCGCACGGCGCGGAGGTGACGGCGTACGGGAGGATGCCCGGGACCGGCGCGCTCGGCCGGCGGGTGCTGCGGGGCGCGGCCGGCATCGTCGCAGCGGGGGAGTACCCCATGGACGTCGCCGCCGGCGTCGCCCGGCGTGAGCTGGCCGCGCTGCAGCTTCCTCCCGGCGTCGACCCGCAGCGCTTTCGGCCCATCGACGACGCGGCCCGACGCGTGACGCGCGTGCGGTTCGGGCTCGACCCCGACGCGCCGCTCGTCCTGGGAGTGAGTCGCCTCGTGCCGCGCAAGGGCTTCGACGTGCTGATCGACGCGGTTGCGGGCCTCGACGGCGTGGAGCTGGCGATCGCCGGCGGCGGGCGTGACCACAGCCGGTTGACGAAGCTCGCGACTCGTCTCGGAACCCGTGCGCACCTGCTGGGACGCGTCACCGACGACGACCTCCCGGCGCTCTATGCGAGTGCCGACGCGTTCGCCATGCCGTGTCGTGATCGTTGGGGCGGGCTCGAGGCCGAGGGGTTCGGCATCGTGTTCCTCGAGGCTGCGGCGTGCGGCGTGCCGGCGGTCGCGGGTCGAAGTGGCGGCGCGCATGAAGCGGTGGTCGACGGCGAGACCGGCTACGTGGTCGAACCCCACGACGTGGCGGCAGTGCGCGCGTCGCTTGACCGCCTGCTCGGCGACGACGCGCGGCGCGCGCGCATGGGCGCGGCGGCGCGTGACCGCGTCGAGCGCGACTTCGCGTACGACGCACTCGCGGCACGTCTCGCGCCGCTCGCAGCGGGGGATCTCTCGTCGCTCGAATGACCTACGCTCACGGCGTGCCGGGTCGGTCGCTCATCGTCTCGTCGTGGGTCGGGGACATCGTGTTCGCCTGCACCGCGATCCCGGCCGCGCTCGGGGCGGAGTCACTCGACGGGCCCGCGATCGTGACTGCGCTCGTGCTGTTCTTCGTGTCGCTCGGCATCTGGACGTGGGCCTTCGTCGTCGCGATCGTCCGCAGCGCCCAGGGTGACGACATCGTCGTCGCCAACCTGTTCGGAACCGTCGGTGACGCACCTCGAGCCGTGCGGTGGCATCTCTTCGGCTCGCTCGGCGCGTGCCTCCTGATCTCGATCGGTACCGCGGCCGCCGATCCCTTTGGTGTGCTGGTCCCGATGCTCCCGCTCGGGTTCGTCGGCCTGTGGGCAGCCCGTCACGGGACGTTCCCACCCCGGCGCGCCCCGGCCCCGCGAAGGGCCTGAATCCTGCCGTGCCGCAGCCGGGCCGGGTTGCGCACCCGCCGTGGGCTTGGTTCGATGGAGCAGATGGCCGAAGAGGCGCACGAGCACATGGTGGTATCGGCCCCGCCGGGACGCTGTTGGGGGGTGGCGACCGACTACGAGTCGTATCCCGACTGGGCCCGCGACGTGAAGCAGGTGGCGTTGCTCGAGCGCGACGCAGACGGTCGCGGCAAGCGGGTCGAGTACCGCGTCGCCGGCCTCGGTCGGAGCATCCACTACGTCCTCGAGTACGACTACTCGGAGGCTCCTGCCGCTTTCTCGTGGCATCTCGTCGAGGGTGACGTGCTACGTCGGCTCGACGGACGCTATGGGTTCGAGGCCGAGGGCGACGGCACCCGGGTCTCGTACGATCTGGTCGTCGACATCTCCATCCCGCTTCCCGGGCTACTCAAACGCCGGGCCGCGGGCATGATCATGGGCACCGCGTTGCGGGAGCTCAAGAAGGAGGCAGAGAAATGACAGAGTCCTTGCGTGACGATGTGGCCGCCTCGGCCGCCGATCCCGACGTCGGCCGGCCCGAGCATGTCGACCCCGCCCAGCCCGGCGGGGGGCCCGGCCCCGGTCTTCCGCCGCCCTCCGCGACCGAGTCGCTCGTGAGCGCGCTCCTCGAAGCCGGGCCCGAGGTCGCGGAGCACGTCGTGCGCGCAGCGCAGGAGCTGCTGCTCGCCGCCCAGGCGATCGTCGATGCCGCCGAGCATGCCGTCCAGGAACAGCAAGCGGTACGCGCACAGGCGCAGGCGGACTCGGCTGACGACGCGTCCGGCGACGACGCGTCGGGCGACGACGCGACGGTGCACCACCTCGACCTCGCCGAGTGACGGCGGCGTCTGCCGCACCGACCCTCGGGATCGATCTCGGCGGTACGAACCTGCGGATCGGTGTGGTCGACGCGGCAGGAGCGATCCTCGCCGAGGTACGTGACCCTGCGCCGTCCGAGGTCGACGCGCTGGTGCACGCGATCGGCGCGCAGGCCGACGACCTCGTTCCGGCGCACGGGGTCCGCGCGGTCGGCGTGGGCACGGCCGGATTGATCGATCACGATGGTGCCGTCCGCTACGCACCCAACCTCCCGATGTTCGTCGACGTGCCGCTGCGCGCGCTGCTCGCGGAGCGGCTCACCCCACCCGTCGTGGTCGACAACGACGCGAACGCGGCCGCATGGGGCGAGCACTGTCACGGCGCCGCGCGCGGGACGAGCCACGCGCTCGTGATCACGCTGGGTACGGGAGTGGGCGGCGGCGTGATCGCCGACGGTCGGCTCTTCCGCGGCGCGCACGGGTTCGCGGCGGAGGTCGGTCACTGGCAGTTCGATCCGCACGGCCCCGACTGCGCGTGCGGCGAGGTAGGGCACTGGGAGGCGGTTGCGTCTGGTTCGGCACTCGGTCGTCTCGCCCGCGCTCGCGCCGAGCAGGGAACGGCACCCGGGGTGCTGGCCCGCGCCGGGGGCGACGCGGCCGCGGTGCGGGGGGAGCACGCCGGCGAGTCGGCCGCGGCGGGCGAGGCGGACGGCATTGCGATCCTCGGCGAGTTCGCCGAGGTGGTCGCGTTGGGGTTCGCGGGTCTCGCGAACATCGTCGACCCTGAGCTGATCGTCGTCTCGGGCGGCCTCGTCGAGCTCGGGGACGTGCTGCTCGATCCGCTGCGGGCCGCGTTCCTCGGGCACCTCGAGGGGAGCGCGCACCGCCCCCCGGTCCCGATCGTCGCCGCCGAGCTCGGCGATGCCTCCGGCATGGTGGGAGCGGCCGCCCTCGCTCGTGACCTCACCCCGTGAGGCCCGGACCGTGAAGCTGGGCCTGACGCTCCCGTCGTTCGTCGACGATCCCGCGGTGCCCCTCGCCGTGGCGAGCGCGGCCGACGAGGCGGGTTTGGACGGGATCTTCGTCTACGACCATCTGTTTCGACGGGCCGCCGACGGCACGCGACGCCCGGCATTGGAGAGCGTCGCGTTGCTCGGTGCGGTCGCGGCCGCGACGACGCGCATCGCAGTGGGCGCGCTCGTGTTCCGGGCCTGGACGCGGCCTCCGTCGTCACTGGCGTCGGCGGTCGCGACCGTGTCTCGAATCGCGCCCGGTCGTGTGGTCGCCGCGATCGGCGCCGGAGATTCCGAGAGCCGCGAGGAGAACGAGACGTTCGGCCTCGGGTTCGGCACGATGACCGAGCGCGTCGATCGCCTCACGGACGCTGTCTGTGCGACACGCGACCACGGAGCCCGGGTCTGGGTCGGCGGCAAGGCGCGGGCGGTCCGCGAGGTGGCTGCGGCCGAGGCCGACGGATGGAGCGCGTGGGGTGGCTCGTCGGAGTGGTTCGAGACCACCGCTGGGGCAGTACGCGCCGCTGCGGTGCGCCCGTCGTTCGAGTGCACGTGGGGTGGCTTGATCGTGCTGGGCGAGGACGACGCGTCGGCCCGCATGAAGGCCGAGCGTCTCGGTGCGAGCGACGGCACGATCGTCGGCGGCCCCGCGACCCTCGCCCGTGCCGTCGACGAGTACGGGCGAGGCGGTGCCGACTGGGTGATCCTGGCCCCGGTCGACTCGCGTGACCCCGAGAACGCGATCCGTCTCGGTCACGAGGTCAAGGCCCGGTTGGTGACGGGCTAGGGCAGCTAGGGCAGAGGATCGGCGGGCTCGGGAGTGGAGGAACGCTCGCCGAAGTACTCGAGCGCGCGCTCGGCACCGATGACGACGAACAGGCCCTCGGCTTCTGCGGTGACGGTGTCGCCGGCGCGAAGCGTCGCGGCGGTCGTGATCCGTCGGCCGTCGATCCTCGCGGTGCGGGCGTGGAGGTGGAGCTCGGTGCCGAGTGGAGTGGGCTTGCGGTACCGGACGGTGAGTCGGGCGGTCATGCCGGGGTGCCCACTGATCGCGTTCGCCATCCCGAGGGCCTCGTCGAAAGCGAGCGCCACCCAACCTCCGTGCACGTATCCGGGCGGACCTTCGTAGGCGGCGCCGAAGCAGCCGTGGGCGATGACATGATCATCGTGGAACTCGTACGCCAGCGGCGGCGCCACCGGATTGACTGAGCCGACGAGCGGGCTCCGTGGCAGGTAGTCCTCCTGGCGCCGCTCGTGGCGGGATCGTTCGCCACCCGGTCGCGCTCCGGCATCGACGGCGCGTCCTCGCAGGTCTGCGACGGTGCGCTCGGTCGCGTCGGCGGCGTCGTCGAGAGCCCGATCGGTCGCGTCCTCCGTGGTGAGCACGGCGTCCACGAGGTGGCGCGTCGCCGCTGCGAGTCGGAGCCGTGCGGGCGTCGCGAACGTGGAGGCATCGGAAGAGGACACTGCGCTCAGCGACCCTTGTACGCCGGTGGGCGCTTCTCTGCGAACGCGCGTGGACCTTCCTGAGCGTCTTCGCTCGCGAACACCTCCCAACCGATCGTGTCCTGGTGCTGCATGGCTTCGGCATCCGACAGGTGCTCGGTCTCGCGCCAGGCGCGAAGGATCGCCTTGGTCGACAGCGGGCCGCACTCGGCGACCTGTGCGGCGACGGCGCGTGCGACCGGGAGTGCCTGGCCGTCGGGGACGACACGGCCGATCAAGCCGATCTGCTGGGCCTCGAGCGCGGTGACGGGCCGGGCCGAGAGCAGGATGTCCATGGCGATGGTGTACGGGATCTGACGGGGGAGGCGACACGCGGATCCGCCGAGGGGGAACAGGGCCCGTCGCGCCTCCCACACGCCGAAGATCGCGCCTTCACCGGCGATCCGGATGTCAGTGCCCTGGAGCATCTCGGTGCCGCCGGCGACGGCGTAGCCCTCGACCGCGGCGATCATGGGCTTCGAGCAGCGGTAGTCGCGCAAGAGGCCTTTCCAGTGAATGTTCGGCTCCTCGGTCATCCGTCGCTCGACGTACTCGCTGCGCGGCTGGCTCATCGAGACGAGGTCCATGCCAGACGAGAACGCGCCGCCGGCGCCGGTCAGGATCGCGACCCGCACGTCATCCGTGTCGTCGACGTAGGAGTACGCGTCGGCGAGGCCGACCAGCATCGCCGCGCTCAGCGCATTCTTCTTCTCGGGTCGGTTCATCGTGATGATCACGACCGCGCCGTCACGCTCGATCGTGCAGTCGTCGGTCGAGATCGAGAGCGTCTCGGGCACGGGGGGCCTCCTGGGGCTGCGTTCGCCGATCCTACGGTCCCGGGGATACGGGCGGTCCTGGGAGACAGGCGGCGCGCTAGGCGAGGAGAGCGACGATGCCGGCGAGCGCGGTGACGCGTGCGCACTCGGTGTCGGGGTGGAAGTCGTACGGGTCGACGAGCACGGGTCGCACCCCGGCGGCGAGTGCCCCTTCGACGTCGGAGGCCGGGGTGTCGCCGACGTGGATCGCCGCTCCCGGTGCCACCTGGAGCGCTTCGAGCGCGAGATGGAAGATCGCGGGGTCGGGTTTGGCCACCCCCACGACGCCGGAGTCCAGCACGACGTGCACCTCGACGCCCGCACCCGGGCCGAGCTGACAGATGCCATCGCTCCGGAGCTGCTCCTCGACGGTCCCGTCGGCGTTCGACACGATCCCGAGGCGCATGCCCCGATCGGCGATCGCTTGCAACGCGTCGCGTGCACCCGGGATCTGACGGGTCCAGACGCCACCTCGAGCGAACTCGGCGAGCAGCACCAGCGTGGCCTCGTCGAGACGGTCATGGGGGACGCCGCACACGCGTGCGTACGCGCGGTTGTACCGGTGCCAGATACTCGCGCCGTCACCGTGGTGGCCGACCGGCGCATGATCTCCCAGCGCGGCGATCCCGGCGTAGTGGGCACGGTCGAGATCGGCGGGATCGGCGACGATGTCGAGGCGGCTGAGCGCGCCGAGCATTCGGGCGTGGTCGGGCAGATGAAACACCCCACCCACGTCGAGGAGCACTGCTTCGACGTCGGCCACGGGGAACATCTTGGTCGCGCTCGTGCGCCCAGCCCATATCGCATCGGGTGCGGAGAAGGGCCGCTGGTACCGTGCTCAGTGATGGAGATGCAGCGGAGGCGGGGCCGGACGGCCGGGACGCCAGAGCGGAATCGACCCGAGTGATGGAATTTCGTCGGATCAACGCGCTGCCGCCGTACGTCTTCGCGACGATCGATGCGCTCAAGATGGAGTCGCGGCGCTCCGGCATCGATGTCGTCGACCTGGGATTCGGCAACCCCGACCTGCCGCCGTCCGACATCGCCATCGACAAGCTGTGCGAGGCGGTGCGGAACCCGCGGAACCACCGCTACTCCGCGAGCCGCGGGATCCCGAAGCTGCGGCTGGCCATCACCGACCTCTACCGGCGCAAGTTCGGTGTCGAGCTCGACCCCGACACCCAGGCGTGCACCACCATCGGGGCCAAGGAGGGCTTCTCCCATCTGATGTGGGTGCTCCTCGGACCTGGCGATGCGGCGATGGTGCCGAGCCCGTCGTACCCGATCCACATCTGGGGTCCGCTGTTCGCCGGCGCGGAGGTGCGCCACGTGCGCCTCGGTGGTGAGCACGACTTCTTCGAGAACCTGCTCGAGGCATGGGAGGACTCCTGGCCGCGTCCGAAGGTGATCGTGCTGTCGTTCCCGCACAACCCGACCACTGCCTGTGTCGACCTGGCGTTCATGGCGCGCATGGTCGACTTCGCCCGGGAGCACGAGGTGCTTCTGGTCCACGATTTTGCCTACGCCGACCTCGGGTTCGACGGGTACGACCCGCCGTCGATCCTGCAGGTCCCCGGAGCGGAGGAGGTCGCGGTCGAGCTGTACTCGCTCACGAAGTCGTTCTCGATGGCGGGATGGCGCATGGGGTTCCTGCTCGGCAACGCCGAGGTGGTTGCGGCCCTGGCGAGGCTCAAGAGCTACCTCGACTACGGCACGTTCCAGCCGGTGCAGATCGCGGCGACGGTCGCGATGAACGAGACACCCGACTTCCCGCTCGAGGTCAACGCCGTCTACCGGAGCCGACGCGACGCGCTCGTGGACGGCTTGGTGCGGGCGGGCTGGGAGGTCGAAGCACCCAGGGGCACGATGTTCGTCTGGGCACCGATCCCGCCGGCGTACGAGGAGCTCGGCAGCCTCGATTTCGCGAAGCTTCTTGTGCGCGACGCGCAGGTGGCCGTCTCACCGGGGATGGGCTTCGGGCCCGGCGGCGAGGGGCACGTCCGTTTCGCGCTCGTCGAGAACGAGCAGCGGATCGGCCAGGCCACCCGCAACATCAGGCGAGCGCTGACCAAGCTCGGATAGCCCTCGTAACGTCTTGGCGGCGGTCGTAGTCTGACCTCCGATGCTCTACTGGGCGATCAAAGTCGCGTTGACGCCGGTGCTTCGGGTCACCTACCGGGTGCGGGTCGAGGGCCGTGAGCACCTCCCCAAGCGCGGTCCGGTGATCTTGGCTGCGAACCACCGCTCGTTCCTCGATTCGATCTTCCTGCCGCTCGTCATCGGGCGGCGGGTGACGTTCGTAGCCAAGGCCGAGTACTTCGACGACCGCAAGACCGCATGGTTCTTCCGTGGTATTGGACAGATTCCGATCCGACGCTCGGGCGGTCGCGCGAGCGAGGGCGCGCTGGACGCGGCGACCGGGGTGCTCGAAGACGGAGGCGTCTTCGGCATCTACCCCGAGGGGACGCGGACGCGGGACGGCTATACGCACCGCGGTCATACCGGCGTCGCGCGACTGGCGCGCCGCACGGGCGCACCGATCATTCCGGTCGGTCTCGTCGGCACGGACGAATGTCAGCCGACAGACAGGAAGCGGCCCCGTCTGTTCCGCAGCGTCGCGTTGCGCTTCGGAACGCCCATCGCGCCGGATCGTTACGCGGAGAGCGACGACGGGCTCGCGCTCCGCCAGATCACTGACGAGGTCATGTTCGAGATCGTCCAGCTCTGTGGCTGCTACGACTACCGAGACACGTACGCGACGAAGAAGGCCGAAGACCTACCGACCGAGCCGGCCCAGATGCCGACGCTGACGGCGACCGCCGCTTAGCGCGCCCAGCCGCGCGCCCGTTCCACCGCGCGCTTCCACTCAACGTGGCGGCGAGCGACCTCGTCGGCAGGCATCGCGGGCGTGTACGCCGCTTCCTCGGTCCAGGCCGATGCAGCATCGGCTGGTGAGTCCCACACGCCTTCGGCGATGCCGGCGAGATACGCGGCCCCGAGTGCGGTCGTCTCCTGTACCGCGGGGCGACGCACCGGTACGTCGAGCACGTCGGCCTGGAGCTGGCAGAGCAGGTCCATGACACTCGCGCCGCCGTCGGCGCGGAGCTCGGTGATCTCGCGGCCCGAGGCCGCGGTCATGGCGTCGACGACGTCACGCGTCTGCCATGCCATCGCTTCGACGACGGCGCGCGCCAGATGGGCACGACCGGTGCCGCGCGTGAGGCCGAGCACGGTGCCGCGCGCGTATGGGTCCCACCACGGCGAACCCAGCCCGGTGAACGCGGGCACCAGCACGACGCCACCGGTATCGGGGACGCTCTCGGCGAGCGGGCCGATCTCGGCGGCCTCGGTGATGATGCCCAGACCGTCGCGTAGCCACTGGACGGCTGCGCCGGTGACGAAGATCGCGCCCTCGAGCGCGTAGGTGATCGCGTCACCGAGCTGCCAGGCGACGGTCGTGAGCAGACCCTCGACCGGGTCGGGGTGCGCGTCTCCGAGGTTCATCAGCACGAACGAACCGGTCCCATAGGTGTTCTTCGTCATCCCCGGCTCGAAGCATGCTTGACCGAAGAGCGCGGCCTGTTGGTCTCCCGCGATGCCCGCCACGGGCACGCTGAGCCCCGCGGCGCAGTCGGGGCGCGTCGTGCCGAAGCGGCCGCTGCTCGGCATCACTACGGGGAGGCACGAGCGCGGGACGCCGAAGACGTCGAGGAGCTCGTCGGACCAGGCGAGGGTGTCGAGGTCGTAGAGGAGGGTGCGGCTTGCGTTCGACGGGTCGGTCGCGTGCACGCCACCCTCGGCGCCGCCGGTGAGACGCCAGAGGATCCAGGAGTCGACCGTGCCGAAGGCGAGGTCGGGGCCTGCGTCGACCTCTCCGGTCGTGAAGAGCCACTCGAGCTTCGTGCCCGAGAAGTACGGGTCGAGGACGAGTCCGGTCCGGGCTCGCACGAGGGGCTCGACGTCGCTGTCGCGCAGCTGGTCACACCGGATCGCGGTGCGACGGTCCTGCCAGACGATCGCGCGGTGGGGGAGCGCGCCGTTCGTCCGGTCCCACACGACGGTGGTCTCGCGCTGGTTGGTGATACCGATCGCCGCGACCGTCACGCCCTCGCGGTCGAGGCGCTCGGCAACGTCGCCGAGCGTCTCGACGGTCGCCGTCCAGATCTCGTCTGCGTCGTGCTCGACCCAGCCCGGGCGCGGGAAGTGCTGGGGGAACTCGCGGTACGCCCACGCCCTCCGAAGGCCCGTCTCGTCGATGGCGAGGGTCCGGACGCCGGTTGTGCCGGCGTCGATCGCCAGCACGACGGGCATCTAGCGGGAACCCCAAAATGTCTCGGCTGCGGCGCGCTCGGCCTCCTCGGGCGACGGCGCGGTCCGAGATCCCGCCATGGGGGGCCGGCCGGTCTCTGCGCCGATGCCCACGGCCACGGGCGCGTCGCCCGGCGACGTAACGCGAGCCGTGAGGGCACGGCCCATGGCGCGCTGGCTCGGTCGGAACTCGAGCACGAGCCGGGTGTCGTTCTCGCCGCGCAGGACGACCTGGAACAGCGTCGGTCGGCGGCGGGTGCGCTCCAAGGCGAAGAACTCGTAGCGCTTGCCCAGCACGAGGTCGGTCGGGCCGACTCGGCCGCGAGGTCCGCTGCCGCGCCGCTCGAACACGAGCAGGCGACGGTCGGTGAGCGCGACGAGGTACTGATGGCGGGTGAGGAACAGCAGTGCCACGCCGTCTCGCATGCGGGTGGCCCAGGCCATACCGACACGGACCACCTGCTCGTCCGCTGCGGACACAGACTCCGCCGCGTCGCGGGCGCGTCGTTTCGCTCTTCGCACGGTCGCGAGGATACCGGGTGCTCGGGAGCGTGGCGCGCCTGCGAAGATGGACCGATGCGGATCGGGATGCTCACCGGCGGGGGCGACTGCCCGGGGCTGAATGCCGTGATCCGTGCGGTCGTGCGCAAGGGCGAAGGCACCTACGGGCATCACATCGTCGGCTTCCGCCACGGGTGGCGGGGCGTCGTCGAGGACGAGACCGTCGACCTGACGATCGCAGCGACCCGCGGGATCTTGCGAATAGGCGGGACAATCCTGGGATCGTCGAGGACGAACCCGTTCAAGCGCGAGGGCGACCTCGCCGCGGCGCTGCGCACGCTCGAACAGGAGCGGATCGACGCCCTCGTGGCGATCGGCGGGGAGGACACGCTCGGCGTCGCCCACCAGCTCGCAGCCGAGGGCGTCCGCTGCATCGGTGTACCCAAGACGATCGACAACGACCTGTCGTGCACGGACGTCACGTTCGGGTTCAATACCGCCGTGCAGATCGCGAGCGATGCACTCGACCGTCTGCACACGACGGCGGAGAGCCACGACCGGGTGCTCGTGGTCGAGGTCATGGGTCGCCACGCCGGCTGGATTGCGCTCCACGCCGGCCTCGCGGGCGGGGCCGACGTGATCCTCGTGCCCGAGGTGGCTTTCGACATCGGCGAGGTGTGTGAACAACTGCGCCATCGCCATTCGCACGGCGCGGCCTCCTCGATCGTGGTCGCCGCCGAGGGCGCGCAGCCGCGGGAAGGCACCATGGCGACGCTCGAGGCCGACCTTGACGAATTCGGGCACGTGCGCCTCGGTGGCATCGCGAACCGGATCGCGCCAGAGATCGAGTCGCGCACGGGGTTCGAGGTGCGCACGGTTGTGCTCGGCCACCTGCTGCGGGGAGGCACGCCGACAGCGTTCGACCGCATCCTGGCGACGCGCTTCGGCCTGGCCGCAGTCGATGCCGCGCACGACGGCGACGGCGACGTGATGGTTGCACTCCAGGGCACCGACATCGTCCGGGTGCCGCTCGCCGACGCGGTCGGCGTGCTCAAGACGGTGCCGCGCGAGCGACTCGCGGAGGCCGAGGTGCTCTTCGGATGAGCGAGGAGACCGACAGCACACGGGCACTTGATGACCTCTTGGTGCTGCTCGAGCTCGAGCGCCTCGAGGTGAACCTGTTCCGGGGGCTCAGTCCCGACGAGGATCAGCAGCGCGTGTTCGGCGGGCAGGTCGCAGCGCAGGCGCTCGTCGCGGCGGGGCGCACCGTCGAGTCTGACCGACCGGTGCACTCACTGCACTCGTACTTCCTCCGGCCCGGAGACCCGAACGTGCCGATCATCTACGAGGTCGACCGCATTCGCGACGGGCGTTCGTTCACGACGCGGCGTGTGATCGCGATCCAGCACGGGCGCGTCATCTTCAACCTCGCGGCGTCGTTCCAGATCGTCGAGTCCGGCCCCGATCACGCGATGGAGATGCCCGAAGTCCCTGGTCCGGAGGCGCTGCCGACCTACCGCGAGCGTCTGCAGCCGTACTTGGGGCGCCTCGGCGCCGAGATGGTGGCGTGGCTCTCGCGCGAACGGCCGATCGACTCGCGGCCGGTGGAAGATCCCCACTGGCTGGAGCCGGGACCGCGTCCGCCGGAGCAGGACGTGTGGATCCGCACGAACGGCGCGCTTCCCGACGATCCGTTGCTTCACGCGTGCATCGTCGCGTACGCATCGGACCTGTCGCTGCTCGACACCGCGACGTTGCCGCACGCGATCGGTTACGACGGGCACTACCAGATGGCGAGCCTCGACCACGCGATGTGGTTCCACCGTCCGTTCCGTGCCGACGAGTGGTTGCTGTATCACCAGACGAGCCCGTCGGCGCACGGTGCACGGGGGCTGGCCCTCGGTCATGTGTTCACCCACGACGGCACACTTGCGATCACGGTGATGCAGGAAGGCCTCATCCGCCCCATGGCGAGCGAGGTAGAGCCGAGCAGAGCCTCATGACCCACCAGGTCCGGCGATACGTCGACCTGCGCTCCGACACGGTCACCACTCCGACGCCGGAGATGCGTCGGGCGATGGCCGACGCCGAGGTCGGCGACGACGGCTATGGCGAGGACCCCACCGTGAACCGGCTCGAGTCGCTGGCCGCGGCTCTGCTCGACGTCGACGCTGCGGTGCTGACGCCGTCGGGTCGCATGGCGAACCAGCTCGCGCTCCGCGTCCTCGGGCGTCCGGGGACGGAGGTGCTCTGCAGTTCTCGGTCGCACGTGTTCCGCTACGAACAGGCCTCCACCGCTGGGAACACGGGGGTGCAGCTCCATCCGCTCCCCGATGACGACGGCTGCCTCGCAGTCGCCGACATCGACGCGGCAGCGGCGGATCAGACCCACCACGTCGCACCGATCTCGGCGATCACCATCGAGAACACGCACATGCCTGCGAGCGGACGCCCGTGGACTCTGGAACAGACAGTTGAGGTCGCTGCTGCCGCATCGCGCCATGGGTTCGCGCTGCACGTCGACGGCGCCCGAATCTGGAACGCGGCAGTTGCGCTGGGGGTCACTCCGGCGGAGCTCGTGGCGCCGGCCGACACTGTGATGTTCTGCCTGTCGAAGGGACTGGCGGCACCGGTTGGGTCACTTCTCTGCGGCCCGGCCGACGTGATCATGGCGGCCCGTGAGGAACGAGGGCGCCTCGGCGGGGGGATGCGCCAAGCCGGCGTCATCGCCGCGGCCGGCATCGTCGCGCTCGAGACGATGGTCGAGCGCCTGACCGACGACCACGAGCGGGCCCTGATCCTCGCCGGCGCGATCGCCGCGCGCTTCCCAGGCAGCATCGACCCCGCCGCGGTGCAGACCAACATCGTGTGCGCGCGGCTCGATCGTTTCCCCCCGCGGATCGTCGAGCGCCTTGCCGACGAAGGCGTGCGCTGCGACACGATCGACGCGCGGACCGTACGATTCGTGACTCACAAGGACATCGATGACGCAGACCTCGGAAGCGTGGTCGCGGCCCTCGACGCGATCGCCGACTCGACCTGCCAGACCTGGGTGAAGGAGTGAACTCATGACGGCGGTCGTGGGGGAGTCCCCGGCGAGTGCGCTCGCGATCTACGCGCACCCCGACGACCCCGAGATCTCGGCCGGAGGGAGTCTGGCGCGCTGGGCCGCCGACGGTGCCGACGTGTGGGTCCTGATCACGACGCGCGGAGACAAGGGCATTCGTGATCCCGATGCCGACCTCGACGCGCTCGCACGTCGTCGGGTTGGAGAGACCGCGGCTGCAGTCGAGCGGCTCGGACTCACGGGGCACTTCCACCTCGAGTACGGCGATGGCGAGCTCGTCGATGACGCCGCCCTCCGGGCCCAGCTCGTCCACTACGTGCGCGAGCTGGCACCCGAAGTCGTGCTCTGCCCCGACCCCACCGCAGTGTTCTTCGGTGACACGTACTTCAATCATCGCGATCACCGCGTGACGGGCTGGGCCACGCTCGACGCTGTTGCCCCGGCTGCAGGGAACCCGCACTACTTCCCCGAGCACCGCATGGAAGGCCTGGGTGTCCACCACGTCGACTCGGTGCTGTTGTCGGGGACGCTGGAGCCGAACTGCTGGGTCGACATCACCGAAACGCTCGAAGCCAAGATCGATGCACTGTTCTGTCACGAGAGCCAGCTCACGGACCCGAACTCCTCGATGGACGGGGACTGGTTCCGGGACTTCCTCCGTCAGAGCGCAGAGGAAGCAGGGCGTGCTGCGGGGGTGCGCTACGCCGAAGCGTTCCGGCGAATCAGCCTCGGTGGGTCTTGACCCGCCACTCGGCCATGGCGCGGAGCACGAGCACGGCGACGATGCCGACGCCGCCGGCCGCGATGGTCGATCCGATGACCGTGCCGAGAAGCTTCGCCCCCTCGCAGTCACCGGTGCAGCCGACATCCGCGAGGCCGTAGCCGATGACGCCGCCGAAGAGACCGGCGATCACCACGCTGGTGAACGCAAGGAGGTACGCGGTTCGCGTCGGCATCTGCGGTGGTGCCTCGCGCGACACCGTCTCCGGCGACAGGGGCGGTTCGTCGCCCGCTCGGGGGAGGGGTGTCGTCGGAGGCTCGTCGGGTTCGGGCACGCCTCGATCGTACGACGACAGGCGACCGGTAGGCTTGCTGAGGTGCGGGAATGGCTCGTGGCCGGCGCGCTCGTCGAGGCGTCCGCCGGAGTGCTGCTCGTCCGCAACCGCCGTCACGGCGGGGCGAGCGACTGGAGCACGCCCGGTGGGGTGATCGACGCCACCGACCCATCGCTCCTCGCGGGTCTCGCCCGGGAGGTCGAGGAAGAGACCGGCCTGCGCGTCACGAGCTGGGAAGGTCCGATCTACGAAGTGCACGCGGTCGCAGTCGACCTGGGGTGGTCGCTGCGGGTGGAGGTGCATCGGGCTCTGGAGTACGAAGGCGAGCTGCACGTCGAGGACCCCGACGGCATCGTGGTCGAGGCGGCGTTCCTCTCGCCGACCGAGTGCACGCTGCGCCTCGCGCAGGGCGCGCCCTGGGTGCATGAGCCGCTGTCAGAGTGGTTGCGAAGCCCGTGGGGGCCGGATGCGGCGCGGGGGTTCCACTACGACGTGCGCGGTACGAAGCGTGAGGCCCTCGACGTCCGTCGCGCCGACTCGTGAGCGACGCGCCAGCCACCGAACCAGCCACCGAACCAGCCACCGAACCGCTGGAGCCGACGATCCTGCACGTCGATCTCGACGCGTTCTTCGCGTCGGTCGAGCAGCTCGCCGACCCGTCGTTGCGGGGTCGACCCGTCGTTGTCGGCGGGCTCGGGCCGCGTGGTGTCGTCGCCGCGGCCAGCTACGAGGCCCGGCGCTTCGGGGTGTACTCGGCCACGCCGATGGCTCGGGCCCGACGAGCGTGTCCCGACGCGGTGTTCCTGGCTCCGAGGTTCGACGTGTACGCGGCCGCGAGTGCCGAGGTGATGGCGATCCTCGAGTCGGTCACGCCCCTGGTCGAGCCGATCTCGATGGACGAAGCATTCCTCGACGTCAGCGGGGCCCGCCGCCTCTCGGGCAGCGGACCCGAGATCGCGTCCACGGTGCGGACGCGCGTCCGTGCCGAGACCGGTCTGACCGCGTCGGTCGGCGTCGCCACCACAAAGATTCTGGCCAAGATCGCGAGCGACGATGCCAAGCCCGACGGGCTGCGCGTCGTGACGGTGGGGAGCGAGCTCGAGTACCTCCACCCGCTCCCGGTCGGCCGCCTCTGGGGTGTCGGCCCCGCGACCCGAAAGCAGTTGGCCCGCTACGGCGTGCGCACGATCGGCGATCTCGCCGCTGTACCCGAGACGACGCTCGTGAGCGTGCTCGGAGTCGCGCACGGCCATCATCTCTACGAACTCGCATGGAACCGCGACGACCGACGTGTCGCGCCGGGGCGCCAGGTGAAGTCGGTCGGCCACGAAGAGACGTTTCCCACTGACGTCGTCGATCGGGCCGTGCTCGAGCACGAGATCCTGCGCCTGGCCGACAAGGTGGCCGAACGACTGCGACGCGGCGGTCGGACCGCACGCACCGTGCAGCTCAAGCTCCGCTATGCCGACTTCTCCACGATCACTCGGTCGCGGACGCTCGCCGAGCCCACGGATCTCGCGCGCGAGCTGGCTCGCACCGCCACCACGCTGCTCGGCGCAGTCGATCTCGGCGACGGCATTCGCCTCCTCGGGGTGTCGGCTCGACAGCTCGACGTGGCCGACGCCGTGCAGGGCGCACTGTCGTTCGGCGAAGCGGACGGCCCGGGCGCGCTCGACGATCGTGAAGAGCGGGGACGACTCGAGCGTTCGGTCGACGCGGTGCGCGCCCGCTTTGGCGCCGATGCCGTGGGCACCGCTCGCTTCGCTCCGCCCCCGCCGCCCCCACCGCCACCGCCATCACCACCATCGCGGGCGCCCTACGAACCGTGACGCTCCGGATCGGATTCGTCGGGTGCGGCCACATCGCGTCGGTGCACTCGCTCGCGATCGGGGCGCTCGGCGGCGCAGGGATCGTCGACGCCCGCGTCGTCGCGGCGTACGACACCGACACGGAGCGTGCCAGGCGACTCGCGGGTTCCCACGACGCGATCATCACCGACGAGGTCGAGTCGCTGCTCGACGCGTGCGAAGTGGTCTGGGTGTGCACCTGGACGTCTGACCATCTCCCCGTCGTGCGGGCAGCCGTCGAACGCGGCCGATCGGTGTTCTGCGAGAAGCCCCTCGCGCCCAGCCTCGCCGAGTGCG
>Ga0315273_10003724_pt1 | contig 18407 bp, 18 predicted proteins | sample YL17G02_0_MG_FD_205753 | JGI IMG/M metagenome (GOLD analysis project Ga0315273, IMG submission 205753) | Sediment microbial communities from Yellowstone Lake, YNP, Wyoming, USA - YL17G02_0 | ecosystem: Environmental > Aquatic > Freshwater > Lake > Sediment | place: USA: Wyoming | collected...
TGGCCGTGCTCGTCGAGGTGGCGACCGACAACCGCAACCGGACGGCGGGCGAGATCCGCCACACCTTCACCAAGCACGGCGCGGCGCTGGCCGAGGCCGGCAGCGTGTCCTACCTGTTCAAGCTGCGCGGCGTGATCATCGTGGACAAGGCCGCGCTGGGCGAGGAAGCCCTCATGGAGATCGTGCTCGAGGCCGGCGCCGACGACGTTGCCAGCGATGGCGATACCTACGAGATCCTCACCTCGCCCGCGTATCTCGAGCCGGTGAAGGAGGCGCTGGCCGCGAAGTCGGTGCCCACGCTGAGCGCCGAGCTCACCAAGATCGCCAGCCTGCTGGTCCCGGTCACGGAGAAGGTGGCCGAGTCGCTGCTGAAGCTCGTGGACACGCTCGAGGACCACGACGACGTGCAGAAGGTCTACGCCAACTTCAGCATGTCCGACGAGCTGATGGCGAAACTCTCGCGCTAGGGACGGAGCGGAGATCATGAGGGTGCTGGGCCTCGACCCCGGCAGCCGGCGGACGGGCTACGGCGTGGTCGAGCGCGATGGCAGCACGTTCCGCGCGCTCGCCCATGGAGTGTTCGCCCCGCCCGCCCGCCTCGATCTGGCGCACCGCCTGCACGCCATCGCCACGCGCGCCGGCGAGGTGATGGACGAGCAGCAGCCCGACGCGGTCGTCATCGAGGAGGCTTTCTACCACGAGAGCGTGCGCTCGACCCTGGTGCTGGGCCACGTCCGCGGCGCGTTGTTGGTGGCCGCGGTGCAGCGCGGGCTCGCGCTCGCCGAGTACAGCCCGCGCGAGATCAAGCTGAGTGTGACCGGCTCGGGCGCGGCTTCGAAGGACCAGGTCGCCTTCATGGTGCGCCGCCTGCTCGGCCTGAAGGGCGCCCTGGCGCCCGACGCCGCCGACGCGCTCGGTGCCGCGCTCTGTCACCTGCAGCGCGCCCGCCGCAGCGAGCCGGCGCGAGCCATGACGGCCGCGGCGAAGAGCCTCGAGGCGCTGCTCAAGGGCCGGGCCCGGCGATGATCGCCTCGCTGCGCGGCACCCTGCTCGAGAAGACGTCCGGCGCCTGCGTGCTCGAGGCGGGCGGGGTCGGTTACCTGGTCCAGGTCTCGAGCCACACCGCCGCGGGCCTGCCGGCCGCGGGCCAGCCGGTGTTCCTGCGCACGCGCCAGATCGTGCGCGAGGACGCGGTCCAGCTCTTCGGCTTCGCCGCCGCGGAGGAGCTCGAGCTCTTCGACCTGATGATCGCGGTGAGCGGCGTGGGTCCGCGGCTCGCGCTCGCCGTGCTCTCGGGACTGCGGCCGCAGGCGCTGCGGCGGGCCATCTGCGAGGAGCAGGTGGGGCTGCTCACCAGTGTGCCCGGCATCGGCAAGAAGACCGCCGAGCGGCTGGTCGTGGAGTTGCGCGACAAACTCATCGCGCTCCCCGCGCCCGGGGGTACGGAGCCCGCGCGTGAGGGCGGGCTGCTGCCGCGTTCGGAGCGCTGGAACGACGCCGTCGCGGCGCTCACCCGCCTCGGCTACACTGCGGCGCAGGCGCAGGAGGCCGTGCGCCGGGTCGCCGGCGCCGGGGAGGATCCGTCGCTCGAACAACTGGTGCGCCGTGCCCTTGCCCTGCTGGGCAAGCCGGCCACCCCAGGCAAGGAGAGGCAGTGAGTCCGAGCGCGCGCCGCACGCCCGATCCGGCGGCACCCCTGTCGCGCGACCGCGTCGCCGACCCCGAGGCGCTGCCCGAGGACCTCCAGGAGGAGCAGCGGCTCCGTCCGCTGGTGCTCGATGAATTCGTCGGGCAGCAGGGCTTGAAGGAGCAGCTGCGCATCTTCATCGAGGCTGCGCGGCGCCGTGGCGAGGCGCTCGATCACGTGCTCTTCCACGGCCCCCCGGGGCTCGGCAAGACCACGCTGGCCTCGATCCTCGCGCACGAACTCGGGGTCGAGATCACCCACACCTCGGGGCCGGTCATCGAGCGCCCCGGCGACCTGGCCGGACTGCTGACGAACCTGCCGCCGCGCGGCATCCTGTTCGTGGACGAGATCCACCGCATGAGCCCGGTGATCGAGGAGTACCTCTACCCCGCGCTCGAGGACTACACCATCGACATCATGCTCGACCGCGGCCCCAGCGCCCGTTCGCTCAAGATCAATCTCGAGCGCTTCACCCTGGTCGGTGCCACCACGCGCTCGGGCCTGCTGTCCGCGCCGCTGCGCGCCCGCTTCGGTGTCACCATGCGGCTCGACTACTACGGCGCCGAGGACCTCGCGCGCATCGTCACGCGCTCGGCCGGCATCCTCAAGGTGGAGACCGAGCCCGAGGCCGCGCGCGAGATCGCCCGCCGGGCGCGCGGCACGCCCCGGGTGGCGAACCGCCTGCTGCGGCGCGTGCGCGACTTCGCCCTGGTCAGGGCCGACGCGAAGGTCACGCTGCCGGTGACGCGCGAGGCCCTCCAGATGCTGGCCGTGGACGAGCGCGGGCTCGACGAGATGGACCGCCGCCTGCTCGAGGCACTCATCCAGAAGTACGGCGGCGGCCCCGTCGGACTGGGCACGCTGGCCGTCGTCGTGGGCGAGGAGTCCGGCACGCTCGAGGAGGTCTACGAGCCGTTCCTCATCCAGGAGGGCTTCCTCAAGCGCACGCCGCGCGGCCGCGAGGCCACGGCCCTCGCCTACGAACACCTCGGCCTGAAGCCGCCCGGCGGTGCTCCCGGCCCGGGCGACGCCCAGCCCGAGTTGCCGCTCACCTGAGCCTGGGCCCGAGCGGCGGCCCTCCTTCGAGCGTGAGCCTCCCCATGCGTCTGGAAGACCTCGACTACGACCTCCCGCCCGGGTTGATCGCGCAGCATCCGGCGGAGCGCCGCGAGGACGCGCGCCTGCTCGTGGTCGAGCGTGCGAGCGGTGCGCTCCACGATTCGCGCATCGCCGAACTCGGCCGCTGGCTGAGGCCGGGCGACGCCCTCGCCCTGAACGAGACCCGCGTGCGTCCCGCGCGGCTCGACGTGCGGCGCGCGAGCGGCGGGCGCGTCGAGTTGCTGGTCGTGCGCCCCGAGCCCGGCGGACTCTGGCGCGTGCTCGCGAAGCCGGCGAAGAAGGCCGCGCCCGGCACGGTGCTGACCAGCGCCGGCGGCGGCCTGTCGCTCGAGGTGGTCGAGGTTGGTCACGAGGGCGAGCGCGTGGTGCGCGTCGTCGCCGGGGATCTCGACCTGGAACTCGAGGCGCACGGCCGCGTGCCGTTGCCACCCTACATCCACCGGCCGCCCGGTCCCGGGGACCGGGAGCGCTACCAGACCGTCTACGCGCGCGTGGACGGGGCAGTGGCCGCACCCACCGCCGGGCTCCACTTCAGCGAGGCCCTGCTCGAGTCGCTCGCCGCGCGGGGTGTGGCGCGCGTGCCGCTGCTGCTGCACGTCGGGCCGGGCACGTTCCGCCCGATCTCGGCCGCGGATCCGCGGGAGCACGTGATGGACGAGGAGTGGTTCGACGTGAGCGGCGAAGCGGTCGCGGCTCTGGATGCCGCCCGCGCCGGCGGCGGGCGCATCGTGGCCGTGGGGACGACGGCAGTGCGCGCCCTCGAATCAGCCTGCGACCAGAACGGCGGCGCGCTCGCCGCCGCGCGCGGCTGGACGCGCAAGTTCATCCTGCCGCCCTACGAGTTCCGCGCGGTGGACGCGCTGCTCACCAACTTCCACCTGCCCCGCACCACGCTGCTGCTGCTGGTCGCCGCCCTGGCGGGGGAGGAGCCGCTGCGGCGCGCCTACGCGCACGCCGTGGCCGAACGCTACCGCTTCTACTCGTACGGGGACGCGATGCTGGTGGTGTAGGGAAGCCTCGCGGGCAGCGATCCCAGGCGCTACCTTCGCTTCCTCGTTCGGCGCAGTTGTGGAAGCCTGCCGCGCCCCGAGCATGGGCCGTGCTATGCTCGCGCGCCGATGAGCCGACCACGCCTCGAGCACCTCGCCTGGAGCAAGGCCCAGCACGGCCGCTGGCCCCTGAGCCTCGCCGACAGTGCCGTGGCCGCCCCCGACCTCGAGTCGCTGGGCCTGCCGCACCGGGCCGGCACGCCCGCGCCCGCGAGCGTCCTGCCGGAACTCGAGCGGGTGCTCGGCGCGCGGCTCGGCGCTCCGGGGGGGCGCGTGCTCGTGACCGCGGGGGCGAGCGAGGCCAACGCCTGCGCCCTGGCCGGGCTGCTCGAACCGGGGGAGGAAGCCCTGGTCGAGTGCCCGGGCTACGAGCCGCACCGTGCGGTGCCGCCCTTCTTCGGCGCGAGCGTGCGCACCTTCGCGCGCCGCCGCGAGCACGGCTATGGCCGCGTGAGCGGGGCGGTCGAGGCCGCGCTCACGCCCGCGACCCGCCTCGTCCTGCTCACCGACCTGCACAACCCGGGCGGCGTGCCGCTCGAGCCCTCGGACGCTGCGGCCCTCACCGCACTGGCGGAGCGCCGTGGCCTGTGGCTGGTCTGCGACGAGACCTTTCGCGACTCGGCGGAACGGCCGCTGGGCACCTCGAGCGCACTCTCGGACCGCTGGGTCACGACCTCGACGCTCACCAAGGCCTACGGGCTCGGCAGCCTGCGCGTGGGCTGGGTCTCGGGCAGTGCCGCAGCGCTGGCGCGCTGCGCCGAAGCCCAGAACGCCCTGTCGGTCGAGCCCGCGGGGCCGTCGCTGGCGCTGGCGCTCGCCCTGGCGCCGCATCTCGACTCGCTGCGCGCGCGCGCGCGCGCGATCCTCTCCGCGAACCACGCACTCTGGCGGAGCCTGGTTGCGAGCGGCCTGCCGTGCGATGCGAGCGTGCCCTCGCAGGGCACCACGACCTTCGTCCACCTCCCGGGACCCGCCGGCGGAGAGGCGTTCGCCACGTTCGCGGCCGGGCGCTTCGAGTTGCTGGTGGTGCCGGGACGCTTCTTCGGAGAGCCGCGCGGCGTGCGCATCGCCCTGGGCGGGGAGCCCGCCCGTTGCGCCGCCGCGCTCGGCACCTTCCAGAGCGCCGTCCACGCCTTCCACGAAGCGCGCCGGACGGCCGCGGAGACCGCATGACCGACGAATCGATCGCCGAACGAATCCAGCAGGACATGACCGCCGCGATGAAGGCGCGGGACGCCGACACCCTGAGCACGTTGCGCATGCTGAAGGCGGCGCTCATGGAGGTCCGCACCAAGAAGGCGAAGGACGCCGTCTTCTCGCACGACGAGGAAGTCGAGGTGCTCCAGCGCTACGCCAAGAAGCGCCGCGAGACCATCGAGGAGCTGCGGCGGATCGGGCGCGAGGACCTGGTCGCGAGCGAAGAGCGGGAGATCGCCGTCACCCAGCGCTACCTGCCGCAGATGCTCTCGCAGGACGAGGTGCGCGCGCTGGTGATCGAGGCGGTGGCGAAGACCGGCGCGGCGGGCCCGAAGGAGCTGGGCAAGGTGATGGGCGCGGTCATGGCGCAGGTGAAGGGCAGGGCCGACGGCACGCTGGTCTCGCGCCTGGTCAGGGAGTCGCTGGGGGGCTGACCGGCGCGGCCAGCGAATCGCCCGGCGGCGCGGTGGAGTCCGGCGGCGGTGCGGGCGGCGCCAGGCCCAGGGCCTGGTCATACTGGACCTGGTCGAGGGCGCCACGGCGGCGCATGCGCGAGGCGATCATGCGCACGCGGCGCTCGATGCGTCGCGGCGGATCGAGCACCCGGTAGCGGTGCGGGTTGATGATGACCGCCGCCAGCAGCAGCGCCTGTCGCGGGGCAAGGTCCGCGGCGGAGACTCCGAAGTAGTGCCGCGCCGCGGCTTCGGCCCCGAAGACCCCGTCGCCCCACTCGATCAGGTTGAGGTAGAGCTCGAAGATGCGGCGCTTGGAGAGGGTGCGCTCCATGCGCAGCGCCAGGAAGACCTCGGTGAGCTTGCGCGGGACGGTGCGCTGGTCGCCCAGGAAGAGGTTCTTCGCGAGTTGCTGCGTGATCGTGCTGCCGCCGCGCACCACGCGCCGTTCCTCGAGGTCGCGGCGCGCCGCCGCCCTGAGCTCGCTCCAGTCCAGCCCGCCGTGCTGGTAGAAGGCGTCGTCTTCGGCCGTGAGTACGGCGCGCCGCAGGAGCGGCGAGATCCGGTCGTAAGGCACCCAGGTCTGACGCATGCGCCAGGGCCGGCCCCGGCGCGCCGCTGCGTCCTCGCGCGCGAGCATGAGCGCGGTGCGCCGGGGGACGGCGCGCGCCAGGCGCGCCACGTCGTAGAGCCCGGCGCGCGTGGCTGAGAGCGCGACGAGGGCGGCGCAGACGCCGAGCAGCAGGACCGCGAGCAGCAGCAGCGCACGCTTCACGCGGGGTGGCCCCGGTGTCTCAGGCAGGCGCCGCCGCCAGCAGCACCAGCGTGATGTCGTCGCTCTGCGGCGCGCCGGCGCGGAAGGCCTCGACCTCGGCCATGAGCGTCGCGATGAACTCGGCGGGCGGCAGCGTCCCGTAGCGCTGCCAGGCCTCCTGCAGCCGGTCCTCGCCGTACTCCTGCCCGCGCAGGTCCATGGCCTCCGACACGCCGTCGCTATAAAGGAGCAGCGCGTCGCCGGGCTCCATCGAGACCTCGCCCTGGACGAACTCGATGTCCTCGCCGAAGCCCAGCATGAGGCCGCCCTCGATGAGCGGCTCGAGGCTGCCGTCGGCGCGGCGCAGCAGCGGGTAGTTGTGCCCGGCGTTGACGAAGCGGAGCAGCCCGTCGGTGGGATCCAGCTCACCGTAGAAGAGCGTGATGAACTTCCCCGGCTGGGCCGAGCGGACCACGCCATGGTTCAGCAGGCGCAGCTTCTCGGGCAGCGGCCGGTCGCTGCTGCAGTAGACCCGCAGGTAGCTTTGGGCCGTCATCATCAGGAGCGCGGCGGGCATGCCCTTGCCGGAGACGTCTCCGATGGAGAAGCCGAGCCGCTGATCGCCGACGACGAAGTAGTCGAAGGAATCCCCGCCCACCTGCCGGGCCGGCGTGACCCGCCCCGTGACTTCCCATGACCCGAGCCGCAGGGGCTCCGACGGCACGAGTCGCATCTGGGTGTCGCGCGCCTGGTCGAGTTCGCGGTCGAGGCGCTTCGCCTCTTCCTGGAGCCGCTTCTTCTCCTCGGCTTCGACCCGCAGCCGGGCCTGCTCGAGGACCCCGGCCGAGTTGCCGGCCACGATCGAGAGTAACTCGATGTCGTCGTCCGTCCATCGCCGTCCTGGGTCCGCCTGGGTGACGGCCAGCAGGCCGGTGATGCGGTTCTCGACCCGCAGGGGCACGGCCAGCAGGGCGCGAACGCTCGTCTCGCAGCCGCGCAGTCCCGGGAAGCGGTCGTCGGCGAGGAGGTCGGACGTGGCGAGGTGGTCGTCGCGGTGCAGCAGGTAGCCGGTGACGCTCATCGCCATGGCCCGGGGCCATGAGCCCGAGGCGAGCTGGTGCGACTTCGGGCGGATGATCGTCTGAGAGGTGGTCGGGTCGGTTTCGATGAGCCGCAGGCAGCCCTCGTCGGCATTGAGCATGCCCGTCGTCTTCAGCACCACCCAGTCGAGGATGGGCTGCAGCTGCGTACTCGAGGCCACGACCGCGCCCAACTCGGCGAGGAAGTGCATGGCCTTTCGCAACCGTGCGGATTCGAGTTCGTCCGGTGCGTCCGAGGGGATCACGGCGCCTCCTGGGGAACGGGGTCGAAGGGGAGTCTAGGCAGGTGGGGGCGGCGAGACAAGCCCGCCGTGGGGTGCGCCAGGTCAAGCCCCCGGATCGGCCGGGCCACACCGGGTCTTGCCTGCCGTGGCGACTGGTTCCTATACTGCCGCCCGTATCGCACCCTCACGACCGGGCCGGGTGAGCCCGGCCTGCGTCCTTCCCGGAGCCGCAAGGAGTTCACGAATATGAGCAACACTGCGGACTGTCCCGACCTGCTCCTCGAGCCCCGCGGCCCGGTGATGGTGCTCTCGGTGAACCGTCCCGACCGGCTCAACGCCCTGAGCCGCGACACCCTGGCACAGATCGGACGGGCGCTGCGCGCCTTCGCGGAGGACACGGCGCAGGGTGCCCTGATCGTGACCGGAGCGGGGGAGAAGAGCTTCGTCGCGGGCGCCGACATCGCGGAACTGGCGGCCCTGGGCCCGGACGAGGCGGAGGAATACTCGCGCTCCGGCCAGGCCGTGATGGACCTGATCGAGCACTCGGCGAAGCCCGTGATCGCGGCCATCAACGGCTACGCCCTGGGCGGCGGCTGCGAGCTCGCGCTGGCCTGCCACGTCCGGATCGCCGCCGAGAACGCGGTGCTGGGGCTGCCCGAGGTGGGACTGGGCGCCATTCCCGGCTACGGCGGCACCCAGCGGCTGCCGCGAATCATCGGGCTGGGGCGCGCCATCGAGCTGGTCGTGACCGGGCGCCGTGTGCGGGCGGATGAGGCGCTGGCGCTGGGCCTCGTGAGCCGCGTGGTCCCGCAGGCCGCGCTGCTCGCGGAGGCGGAATCGCTCGCGCTCGCGATCCTCAGGAATGGGCCGCTGGCCGTGGCGGCGGCGCTCGAGGCGATGCGCGACGGCATGCAGTTGCCGCTCGAGGCGGGGCTGCGGCTCGAGAGCGGGAAGTTCGGCCGCCTGGCGGCCAGCGAAGACATGCACGAGGGACTCCGGGCCTTCATCGAAAAGCGTCCGGCGGGCTTCCAGGGGAGGTGACGTGGATTCGACCCAGATGCGCGACCTGATCGCCATGCTGCTCTCGACCGTACTCGGCACCATCATCGGCTGGGAGCGGCAGATGGGGCGCAAGCCGGCGGGCCTGCGCACGCACGTGCTGGTCTGCCTCGGCTCGACCATGTTCGTGCTGATGGCGCCGCACGCGATGCGCAGCTTCGGCATGAGCCAGTTCGACCCCACGCGCATCGTGCACGGGGTCATCACCGGCGTGGGTTTCCTGGGCGCGGGCAGCATCATGCGCCAGGAGGGCTACGTGGCGGGCCTCACCACCGCGGCGAGCATCTGGATCGTGGCGGCCATCGGCACGGCCGTGGGCGTGCACGCCTACATGCTGGCGATCGTCGGCACGGTGCTCACGCTGATCGTGCTCGAGTGGTACCGCTGGATCGAGCGCTGGCTCTCGCCCCACAGCGAGAACGCGGGCGACCACTGAGGACCGCCGTCTCGAGCGACGAAGGCGTCGCGAGGGTCACTGACTCCCGGTGGTGATGGTGACGCTCGTCCAGCTGCGTGCGGGCTGACCGAAGCGCTCGGCGGGAGCGAAGCGCCAGCCGGGCAGCGACTGGAGCAGCACCGCGACCAGCGGCGCCGGCAGGTCGTCCTGCGAGAGCCAGGGCAGCTCGCACAGCACCACCTGGCCGCGCTCGTCCACGAGGACGGGCAGGATGATGTGCAGGGGTTTGAGCTCCACCTGGACGGAGTCCGGCACGGGAACCATGGTGCGCTGCAGCACCACGGCGTTCCGGTCCATCCGCAGGGCCGATTCGAGCTTCGGCCCGGTGGGCGAGGCCAGCAGGCCCGCTTCGCGTCCGCGGGTGAGGAACGCGACGGGCAGCGAGTCGGGTGCGGCGCCGGGGAAGAAACGCAGACGCTGCCGCGCGCGCACCGCCGGCTCGTAGAGCGAGTCGAGGGTGATCGCGGTTGCGAAGTGTTGAAGCGCATCGCTGCGGCGGCCCACCCGCCACTCGAAGAGCCCGACGAGGTACTGCGCCTCGGGGAGCGTGGGGTCGAGGTACGCGGCCCGCCGTGCCTGCCGCTCCGCTTCGACGAGGTCGCCCGCGCGGCCGGAGCACACGGCCACCACGAGCCACTCCCGGCCGGCGAGCGGTCGTTCGGTCACCGCCAGCCGCGCAGCCGCCTGCGCCTCCTCCCAGCGGCCGAGGCGCGCGCCGACCTCCGCCCGCGCCCGCGCGATGGTCCAGCGCCAGCCGTCGTAGGTGCCGTTCATCCACAGCGCGTCGCGATCGGAGCCGTACGGGCGGCGGCGCGCCGGCGGGCAGGAATCGGCGAGGGCCGCGCTCAGGACCGGGCCGTGCAGCAGGCCGCGTGCGGAATCGGGCGATCCCGCGCGCGCCAGGTCCAGCGCGAGCGCGAGTTCCAGGTCCGCATCGGGCGCCACCATCGTGCGCAGGCCGCGCAGCGCCACGGCCGCCGAGTCGAACTCGCCGAGGTCCTCGAACGACTTCGCCAGCCGGGCCCGCCCGGTCCGGGGGTCCGGCCGGATGACGGGCGCGTCCGGCGGAGCGGGTGCCGATGATGAGCCCGGAAGCCGCGCGGCGAAAGCCGCGCACGCGAAGGCCTGCACCGCCAGAGCGACGAGCACGGCTGTCGTCCGCCACCGGCTCACGGCCGGCCTCGCGATTCGCGGGTCTCGTCCAGGGAGTCCAGTACCGCTCGGATCTCGGTCTCGGTGAGCACGCGGGCCACGCTCCGCGCGCGCTGGAGCAGCGCCTGTGCGCGCTCGGGCGTGGGGTCGAGGCCGCGGCTCTGGAGCCACCAGGCCGCGTTGCAGGCGCTGCTCAGCGGGCCGATGTCGATGTCCTGGCGGCGTCCGACCAGGGCCGCGGGCACGCCGGAGTAGGCCCGCTCCGCGATCGTCTCCTGCCCTTCGCGCCCGGCCTTGAGCATCGCAGTTGCGTGCACACCGCTGGCGCTGCGGAAGGCGTCGCGGCCGATGGCGGGGCAGCCGGGCGGGATCGGCACGCCCGTCGCCGCGCTCACCTCGCGACAGTACTCGCCGAGCGCCGTGAGGTCGTTCTCGATCCAGCCCAGCAGCCGCAGGTTCACCAGCAGCAGGTCCAGCGGCGTGTTGCCCGCGCGCTCGCCCAGGCCGAGCGCGCAGCCGTGCGCCCGGCTCACGCCGGCCCGGATGGCGCTCAGCGTGTTCGCGACGCCGAGCCCGCGGTCGGAGTGGCCGTGCCAGTCGAGCCCCACTTCGGCGCCGCTCTCGCGCACCACCTCGCGCGCGAAGCGCACCAGGCTCGCCGCGCCCGCCGGGGTGGCGTGTCCCACCGTGTCGGACAGGCAGAGCCGCGTCGCACCGCTGCGGATGGCGGCGAGGAAGAGCCGGCGCAGCGTGTCGGGCCGTGCGCGCACCGTGTCCTCGGTCACGCAGGACACAGGCAGGCCGCCGGTGATCGCGAAGCTCACCGCATCCTCGGTGTGACGCTGCATCTGGTCCACGGTCCAGCCTTCGGCGTACTGGCGGACGGGGGAGGAGCCGATGAAGACGCACACCTCGATCGGGATGCCCACCTTCTGCGAGATCTCGAGGATGGCCGCGATGTCCGTCCGCAGCGGCCGCGCCGCGCAGTTCGGGCGGAGCGTGAGCCGCGCGTCGCGGATCTCCCCGGCGAGTTGCGTCACTTCGCGCGCCGCGTGCGGACCGGCGCCCGGCAGCCCGAGGTCGGCGGTGTCCACCCCGAGCCGGTCCATCAGGTGCAGGATCGCGAGCTTTCGCTCGAGCGACGGGCTGTGCACCGCGGAGGCCTGCAGCCCGTCCCGCAGCGTCTGATCGTCGAGCTGGATGCGGTACGCGGGTTTCTCCCAGCGCTCGCCGGCTTCGTTCCAGTCGTACATCGGATCACGCTGATCCATGGGACGCCGGGACTCCGGGGTGGAAGGTCGCGGGGCGAGGTCGCAGAGTAGCCCGGCGGTCGCGCGCCCACAACACGGACATCGTCATCTCTCATCAGGGAGGCGCGACGTGATTCGGGGGCGCTGGGTGTGCGCCGGACCACGTTACGGGGCAAGGGATTGCCGCGGGAGCCTGAGAAGCTGGATCAGGCGTGGACTCCGTGTCGGCGCGGACCTCGCCCGGGTCGTCGCAGGAGTTCCCCGACTTCGGATGCCTGCAGGCCGGTCTGTGCGAGTATCCAGCCTTCCTCCGGCCCGGAACCGGAGGTCGGGAACGTGCCTGGTCGCCACGGCAGTCGTGTGCGTCCGGGGTCCAGCAAGAGTCACGGGCGGCGGAGGGCGATGAACCGATGCGATCGAAGACCGAATACCTGACCATGGAACTGCCGACCCGGCGCGGGTTCGTGAACCTCACACCCGAAGTGGAGCGGGTGGTGCGCGAGAGTGGCGTGCGCGAGGGGTTCGTGCTGGTGAATCCCATGCACATCACCGCCAGCGTCTTCATCAACGACGACGAGGCCGGACTCCACTCCGACTACGAGCGCTGGCTTGAGCGCCTGGCCCCGCACGCACCGGTCGACCAGTACCGGCACAACGACACGGGCGAGGACAACGCCGACGCCCACCTGAAGCGGCAGGTCATGGGGCGTGAAGTCGTCGTGGCCGTGACCGCCGGGCGGCTCGACCTGGGCCGCTGGGAGCAGATCTTCTACGGCGAGTTCGACGGCCGGCGCAGGAAGCGCGTCCTGGTCAAGGTGATCGGGGAGTGAGCGCCGTTCCCGGGAGGGGCTTCAAGTAGTGCTCGAAGGGGGCACTGCGCCGCCGGGGTTCGGGTCCCGGAGCGAGGCGAGCATGCCGGCCAGGTCCATGGGCAGGGGCTCCGCCAGCAGGCGCTCGACCACGGCCCCGTCGTGGCCCCGTGCGCGCAGGTAGCCCAGCAGCAGGTCGCGCTTCGCCGGACGCTCCAGCAGGTGATAGGCGGCCAGCCAGGCCTCAGGGCTCCCGAGCGGTACACCGCGCCAGTGGCCCGCGACCACCGTGGGGATGCGGATCACGCCCCGGGGCCCATGGAACGCGAAACGCGCGATGACCTCGATCGAGTGCGCGGGGAACATGAGCTTCGCGTCGGCGTGGACCCCGCTCGAACCCGCGGTCTCGAAGGGCCATCCGCCGGCGAGCGGGACCAGTCGCTCGAGTGACGCATCGACGGTCAGGTCCCAGTCGTGCACGGTCTCGGTGAGGCCGAGTGCGGCGAGCAGCCCGCTGCCTCCCAGAGCACAGCGGAGCTCCTCCGCTTCGAGGCGCGCGACGAGCTCCAGCAGGGGCTTGAGCGGCGGGGTCGTGAGCACGGGGCCTCGCGGTAGGAAGGTCGGGCGGCAGGGTGAAGAGCGGCGAGGATAGGGGGCGCCGAGCGCCCGGGACAAGCGCCGGGGCCGGACGGCACGGGGGGGGGGGGGGGGGGGGGGGGGGGGGGGGGGGGGGGGGGGGGGCGCCCCCCCCCCCCCCCCCCCCCCCCCCCCCCCCCGCTTCCTCAGCGCCTGGGTGGTGGATCACGGCAGTTCGCATCCCCGCTTCTCGCGCGGCCGGCTTTTCGCTAGAGTCCATCCGAATGGTCCTGCCGGGGGGCCTGCCGCGGGGTTCATTGGATCCGCGAGCCCGGACCCGGGCCCGTGACCATCCCCGCCATTCCGAAGGAGCACATCTCGTGACCCCACCGCTCGTCGAATCGCTCGCCATCGAGAATACGACCCGGATCGTGCTGCTCGTCCTCGATGGGCTCGGCGACCTGCCGAATCCCGACCGCGAATGGCTCACTCCGCTCGAGGCCGCGCGCACGCCCAACTTCGATGCGCTCGCTCCGCGCTGCGCGCTCGGGCGGATCCTGCCGGTGGCCACGGGCATCACGCCCGGCAGCGGCCCCGGGCATCTCGCGCTCTTCGGCTATGACCCGGTCGAGACCGTGGTGGGCCGCGGCGTGCTGGAAGCGATCGGCGCCGACTTCGAACTCCAGCCGGGCGATGTCGCGGCGCGCGCGAACTTCTGCAGCGTGGATGGCGCCGGGGTGATCACCGACCGGCGTGCGGGGCGCATCCCGAGCGAAGAGTGCGCGCGGCTGGTGGCGCGGCTGCAGGCGGCGCTCCCGCGTATCGAGGACGTCGAGATCCTGCTGCGGCCGGGCAAGGGTCACCGCTTCGTGGCGGTGTTGCGCGGTCCGGGACTGGCGGGCGAGGTGAGTGACGCCGATCCGCACAAGGAGGGCAAGAAGATCCCGCCCGCGGTGGCGCTCACGACGGAGGCCGGCGCGGTGAAGACCGCGCGCGTCGTCAACGCACTGATCGCGCGGGCCGCGGAGGTGCTGAAGGGCGAGCGCCCGGCGAACGCGGCGCTGATGCGCGGATTCTCGGCGCGTCCGCACTTCCCGGGTTTCCGCGAGCGCTTCAAGCTGCGCGCCGCGGCGCTGGCCGCCTACCCGATGTACCGCGGCGTGGCGCAACTCGCCGGCATGGCGGTGCTGCCCGTGGGCGACACGCCCGGCGACGCCTTCGCGGCGGCCGGGAAGGCATGGAACGACCACGACTTCTTCTTCATCCACATCAAGGGCACCGACCAGGCGGGGGAGGACGGCGACTTCGACGCCAAGGTCGCGACCATCGAGGCCGTGGACCAGGCCCTGCCCGCGTTGCTCGCGCTCCAGCCCGACGTGCTGTGCGTGAGCGGCGACCACTCGACGCCGGTGCCGGTGAAGCAGCACTCCTGGCACCCGGTGCCGACGCTGATCCACGCGCCCTTCTGCGGCGCGGACCGGCTGCCCCGCTTCCACGAGCGGAACGCGTGCGCCGGCAGCCTCGGCGTGTTCCCGAGCAAGGACCTGATGGCCGTGCTGATGGCGAACGCCGGCCGCCTCGACAAGTACGGAGCGTGAGCGTGCGGACCTCATGGCTGTGGCTCTGCGCTGCCCTCCTGCTGGCCACGGCATCGGGCGCCGGAGCTCAACTCCCCGCGCCGCTCGGCGCCGACTGGCTCTATCCCTTCCCGGGCGCGGTCCCGGGGCCGGCTTCCGCGGTCTCGGCCGGGCTCGGACTCTCCGACCGCTGGCTGGGGGAGGAGCCCTTCGACAATCCAGCGGCCACGCCGGAGCGCGGCATCATGGTGGCGCCGGTGTTCCAGCGGGTGAAGCGCCAGGACCTGCCCGCGGACTACGACTACGAAGAGATCGAGGGCTACCTGGACCTGGCGGGGGGCTGGCTGTCGCTGCCGGTGCGCGGGGTCGGCGTCACGCTCTACGCGTTCGAGCCCGTGCTGCGGCTCGAGGATGCGGCATTCACGACGAGGGAGGATCCCGACCAGGTGCTGCCCCCCCGCGTCTTCACCGCCACGAGCAGCGCGCGCGAGTTGCGCGCCGGCCTCGCGCTCTCACACGCCTGGAGCGGCGCGAGGTTCGGCGCGGCGGTGGAATGGACGCGGCGCGAAGACTCCTACGACTTCAATGAGGTCCAGCCGCAGCCGGGGCTGAGCCACGTGGACTTCTCGGGCGACGGCATCGGCTTCCAGGCCGGCGCGAGTGTTCCGGTCGCCTCCGCTGTCGTGCTCGGCGGCGCGTTGCGCTACGTGCCGGCGCTCGACCTGACCGGGCAGCAGACGATCGAGGCTGAGGACCTGGTGCAGCCGGTCTCGGCCACGCGCGAGGCGGGCTGGGACGGGGGTGTCTCGGCGCGCTGGAGCGTGAGCGACGCGTTCCGCGTGCTCGCCTCGCTGGGTGGCCGCACCGCGCAGGCGTGGGACGGCTTCGGCGTCTCCGCCGGCCGCGCGGTGAGCTGGAGTGCGGGTTTCGAATACGAGGAGCCCGAACAGCCCTGGGCGTTCCGCCTCGGCCTGGGCCAGGAGCAGCAGGACGGCGTGCCGGAGCCGCGCGCCGGCGTGTTCGCGCTGGGGCTGGGCTGGAAGGCCGACGCATTGCGGCTGGACCTGGGCGTGCTGCGCCGCTCGTTCGAGCGCGCGGGGAACGCCACGTCGTACGACGATCGGGTCGTCGCCAGCGTGACGGTCGGGTTCTGAGGGGCGGGCTCCGCCCGTCCGGCCCGGACCCGGGCCGGGCCGCCCGCCCTGGCGCTTCCTTGTGCTAGACTGCGCCCGCTTCCGGCCCGGTTGCCCCGGCCCGGGACGGACGGTCGGATCCCGGGGCCCGCGGTTCCCCTGAACTTCCTGTGCGAGAGTGGCGGAACTGGCAGACGCGCCGGATTTAGGATCCGGTGGGGAAACTCGTGGGGGTTCAAATCCCCCCTCTCGCAGAATCCCCAGCCCGATGTTCCTTCACGTCACGGAGTGAGACTCGACGCATGAACCTGACGGTACGTTCGACGGGCAGCTGGCAGCACACGCTGGACATCGAGATCCCGGTGGAGGAGGTGGAGCGCAGGCTGCAGGAGGTCGCGCGCCAGCTGCAGCGCGGCGCGAGCCTGCCCGGCTTCCGCAAGGGTCGGGTCCCGCTGGAGATGGTGCAACAGCAGTATGCGGAGACGGTGGAGCGGGAGTTCATCGAGACCTTCGTGCCTCGCTTCGCCAACGAGGCCATCGCCGAGGCGAAGCTCATGCCGGTCATCACGCCGCTCGTGCGCAACCTCAACTTCGGGCCCGGCAAGCCGCTGCGCTTCGAGGCGGTGATCGAGGTCCGGCCCGAGGTGGAGGCGAAGGACTACAAGGGCATCCAGGTGAAGCGGAGCACCAGTCCCGTGGAGGACACGGCGGTGGCCGCGGTCCTGCAGCAGCTCCGTGAGGACTCGGCCGTCTTCGCGGACCTGGCCCGGCCGGCTGAACGCGGGGACGTCGTGCTGCTCGACTCGGTCCGGGTGGACGCCAACGGCCGGCGCATGTCCGGGACCCGGGCGAAGAACCGGCGCATCGAGCTGGGGACCCCCGGCGTGGCGCCCGAGCTCGACAACGGGTTGCTGGGGGCCGAGGCCGGCCAGGAGCGCACCATCGAGATCCAGTACCCGGCCGGCTACCCGGCCGAGGAGTTGGCCGGGAAGAGCGCGAGGTACCTGGTTTCGGTGCGAAAAGTCCAGGAGAAGAAACTGCGCGATCTGGACGATAACCTTGCCAGGGAGGTCTTCGGGCTGCCGTCGTTCGAAGAACTTCGCTCGCGCGTGCGCCTGAACCTCGAAGGGGAGGAGCACGTGCGGGTCCGGCGTGAGCTGGACTCGGCGGTCTCCGTCGAGATCATCCGACGCAATCCCTTCGACCTGCCCGGCGGGCTGATGCAGCGCACGCTCGAGCGGGTGATCGAGGAGGCGGTCCAGGGGCGGACGGTCCCCGAGGACCTGCGCAAGCAGCTCGAGGAACGCTATCGTCCGGGTGTGGAACAGTCGCTGAAGCGCGAGGTCCTGCTGGACGCGGTGGCGCGTCAGGAGAAGCTCGAGGTCAGCGACGAAGAGGTGGCCGGGGAGATCCAGCGCATGGCGCAGTCGGACCCGCGGCAGGCCGCCCGGGTGCGGGCGCGCTACCAGTCGGCCGAGCGCCGCGAAACACTGCGCGACTCGCTGCTGGAGCACCGGGCGCTGGACTGGTTGATCGACGCGGCCGAGATCGAGGACGTGGCGGCGGGTGAACCGTCGCTCATCATGCCGGCCGGCCGCTGAGTCGGGACGGAACAGGGAGGTAGCGGGACTATGGGACTGGTTCCCATCGTGGTGGAACAGACGGGCCGCGGCGAGCGCGCCTACGACATCTACTCGCGGCTGCTCAAGGACCGCATCATCTTCATCGGCACGCCCATCGACGACACGATCGCCAACCTGGTGATCGCGCAGATGATCTTCCTCGAGGGCGAGGATCCCGACCGCGACATCAACCTGTACATCCACAGCCCGGGCGGCTACGTGACCGCCGGGCTCGCCATCTACGACACCATGCAGTTCGTCAAGCCCGCCGTGGCCACGCTCTGCATGGGGCAGGCGGCCAGCATGGCCGCGGTGCTGCTGGCGGCGGGGGCGAAGGGGAAGCGCTCGGCGCTGCCCAATTCGCGCATCATGATCCACCAGCCCTCGGGTGGCACTCAGGGGCAGACCACCGACATCGAGATCTACACCAGGGAGATGGTCAAGATGCGCGACCAGCTCAACGTCATCATGGCCAAGCACACCGGCAGGTCGGTGGATCAGATTTCGAAGGACATGGACCGCAACTACTTCATGTCGGTCGAGGAGTCCAAGGAGTACGGCCTCATCGACGAGATCATCGAGAAGCGTCGCTAGGAAGACGGGACCCCCGATGAAGAAGCGCATCGCCACTCCGCATCCCATCCGCTGCTCGTTCTGCGGCCGCGGCCAGGACGAGGTCGCCCGCCTCGTCTCCGGGCCGTCGGTGTACATCTGCAGCGAGTGCGTCAAGCTCTGCAACGACATCCTCGAGGGCGAGCTCGAGCGCGAGCAGCCTTCGCCCGGGGGGCAGCTGCCCAAGCCGGCCGAGCTCAAGAAGCTGCTCGACGAGTACGTCATCGGCCAGCACCAGGCCAAGAAGACGCTCGCGGTGGCGGTCTACAACCACTACAAGCGCATCTACGCGCCCGCGCAGCACGGCGAGGTCGAGATCGAGAAGTCGAACATCGCGCTGATCGGCCCGACCGGCGTCGGCAAGACCCTGCTGGCCCGCACGCTCGCGCGCTTCCTCAAGGTGCCCTTCGCCATCGTGGACGCCACCTGCCTGACCGAGGCGGGCTACGTCGGCGAGGACGTCGAGAACATCCTCGTGCGCCTGCTCCAGTCGGCCGACTTCAACCTGGTGAACGCCGAGCACGGGATCGTCTACATCGACGAGATCGACAAGATCTCGCGCAAGAGCGAGAACCCGA
>Ga0315273_10003726_pt1 | contig 18404 bp, 26 predicted proteins | sample YL17G02_0_MG_FD_205753 | JGI IMG/M metagenome (GOLD analysis project Ga0315273, IMG submission 205753) | Sediment microbial communities from Yellowstone Lake, YNP, Wyoming, USA - YL17G02_0 | ecosystem: Environmental > Aquatic > Freshwater > Lake > Sediment | place: USA: Wyoming | collected...
ATAACCTCCTTTGAATAGTAGTCAATCTCTATGATAAATGGCCCTGCTGGATCTGGGTATCCTAAATCAATACCCGAGATCAAGGCACCTTGACTGAGTAGTTCTTTGACTTGAACTGCAGTCTTCATAAATACATCTACCAGATCCCCTGAACTAATGAAAATCTGTTGTTCCATATTTACCTCTCTTCTAACAGATAGACCTCTGCTACCCAGGGATGAAGCATATTCTCTGCTTCATGGATAGAGATGCTTTTAAAATTATCATCTGAACCTGTATCTTCCAGAAAATCTGCGACTTCTCGTAAAAGGTCACTTACATGATCTTCATAGAAAGTACGCAGCTGGACTTTAGCTGGATTATTATGTCCTTGTTGTGGCAATTTCTCCTCCTTTAGAACTGCAATCTCATCAAACATACCAGCTTCTCCGCAATTATTCCCATCCTCGCAGTAAACTGATAGCTCTTTCAATGGAATACGGCTAGTTGGTCCATCCATTTTGTTCTGGTGATATTCCTCATCTATGAGAAGCTCACTTCCGCAAAGATGACAGACATAATCACTGAGTTATGGTTTCATGGCACCAGTACCTTTCCTTCAATCCATATACCGTTCTCAAAGGTTTTCTCTACCAGTTTCCAGCCGTGATCTTTGCAGAACTTGATCAACTCCTCAACGGTTTTGATCTTATCTGATTGGTAGGCAGTAACTTCAGTGAACTTTGCATTGTCGCCATTACCACCATACTGTTTGAATGGCTGAATTCCCAAAGAGTTACCCATATCACATACATCAGTATAACGACTTGGTTTGATAAAGTAACGGTATTGGTTTAGTTTAGGATTACACATGCTTTCCCGAACTATGTTATTTTCTGGGTGTTTGGCTGCATGGGAGAGAGCATTCCCAATAAGTACAGCCAGGACAATGGCTACCAGCAGGATCAAGAATGATTTGAAAATGCTGGAGCCTCCTGATTGGGTGTCACAATATGTGCTCATAGGGTTCTCCAAAAGAGTTGAAATCTTCTGTTACATATCCCTGGAGGACTACCCGTGGTATCTCTGAATTCAAGTTTGCTAAGTGGGTAATTAGTGAACTGTTTATATTGTACTTCTGCAGTAAAGTAGCTACCTTGATGATTTCCTTGTTGGTAGCACCAAAGATCATCCAATAAAGGACTTTATGTACTGTTCTGATTAATGCGGACTGTAGTGATTTCATTGAGCACCTCCACTGGATCTAATCCGAGTGCCTCACATAACTTCTGCCCATCATTGAAGCACACGGAGACTGCGCCAGTTTGAGCAATACATGTTCTTGTAGCATATAACTTTCCACTTGGGCTGGCTATCCAAGTGGTATATTGTCCTACTCCTTTCTTGAGAGACAAAAGATACGCTAACTGGAAATGAGCAAGCCACATTTCTGGTATTTGTTCAGGTTCTATACCTGAAGCAGGAAATGTACAACTATTCATAATCTATTTTACCTGTTCTTTCTCAACTTCCTTGATCATAGCCAGGGCACTTATGCGATTGGCATGACGGAGCTGATATTCTGCAGTATCTGGATCAGGTGATACTTGACCTGAATAGACTCGTGCAGCTCGGGCTGACCAACTAAGCAACTCATTCAGCCAGTAAAGCAGAGGATTGATTCCCGCAAAGCCTAACAGGATAACTGCAGCCAGTCCCAAGTTGGGGAATAGGCAATAAACTGTCATCAGCAAGCTGGCAAAGTGAGTTCCGGTACATACAGGACAGGCCACCAATTCACCAAAGGGATGGATCTTACCCTCATTGGGCTGGTTGTCTTTCCCGGCATTACTACTATCTGGTTCAAGATGCACAAAGAACTGTCTGAACCAATCCATTACATAATAATGGACTATGGTTCTAGCACCCATCAAGACTGCAAACGGATATGTAGCCCAGAAGTACCAGGGCGCAGCTTTGATTGGCTCTAAGTGAAATGAGATGATCAGAGTCTCGATCCCAAAGAGGATCATAAAACTCATGAACACTTTATCTCTGTAGGTGATCATTAGTGAATCCTCAACATTAGATCAAAGAACGCTTGCCCAAGACAGTAACTGGCACACATACCCAAACCAATTACAATCAGGCTGATTGCAATAAATACAACTACTCTGGCTACAATGGGTCCACGTCTTGTTTTATAAGCCATCAAAAATCCTCCCCAGTGAATTTGCTGATTATCCAGGCCACCAGAAGTAAAGGTGACATCAGGATATAGACCACAACTGTGATAAGCGCAAATGTTAGCCAAACAAAATAGGCTAAGGCACTCATAAACATTCCTAAACAGCTGTTATCGCTTTCCTCTCTGTGTTCCATTTTTGCCTTCTTTGGGGTGCATCATTACTAAAAATGTGCAGAATAAAACCCCCAATATCAGCACTATACTAACCAACATTGACTCTACTGGATCTTTAATAAACCATGCACTGGCTGCCGGTATTGACCAGAGCACTAAACAGAATAATTTAAGTTTCATTGTCCAGAAAACCCCGTAATTGTCTTCTTATGGATGGATTCCTGAGACGTGATAGTGCCTGAGCTTCTATTTGGCGTATTCGTTCTCTGGTTACGCCCATCTTTCTGGCAGTCTCTTCATAAGTCATAGGAAGCTCTCCATCTAAGCCATAACGCATCGTGAGAACTCTTACCTCTCGAGGAGGAATAGCATTTAGGCTTTGAGTAATCAGACTTATCAAAGTTCCTTGATCTACACCATCTCCAAGCAATTTAGTAGATGGTTCGGGTAAAGCTAGTATCTCCCGATCAAACAAGATTTTTCTTGTGGCAGGCAAGTTGCCTCCATATAAAGCATCCAGATAATCACCAGGGAATATCTTGTGAAAAGGTACTTCCAAGATATCGGCTATATTATTGAGTAATCCTTCCACATCCCAGGGATATTCTGGACTATATATGCTTTTTAGTTGTTCAATTGCGCTGATTTTACTGGCATTGGTATCAACCAAATTCGCTAACTGATTTTGAGTTAGTCCCTTATTCTTTCTGGCTTCAAGCATTACATAGTTCTGATGTCTAATTGTAATAAGTATTTTCATGTATTTCCTGCGGGAGATTTGTGGATGATTTCTTTATCATCCATAGCCACAAGATAGACTGTGATATCTGATCTGATCCTGGTATTGAAAGCCAGGGCTGCATCTTTCTGAGCTTCATCCTTAGTCTTACAGCCATAGACTTCAAGTTCTTTGCCTCTATATATTGCTAAATAGATATTAGCCATTAGAGCTCCTATAGGAGTTACTGACGATGGATTGATCGAATAATCAATGCAACTACAGCGCCGATCAGCAGTATAAAGAATCCAGCAATAGCCCAGGTGATCATCTGCTGTTCTTGAGTAGGACCACCACCAGTATCAGGCATTCCACTGATTGATCGCAATGTTGCGACCACGGTTTTATGACTGTCACTCTCAATAGTCTTAGTAGCCTTGCCCTTACCTTCGGGCGTTTGTTCTTTGTCAATCACTGTGGCCGTGGCATTTGGAGGAATTGGAGTATCTGTCATCTCTGCAGGTGGCGCCATTGTATCTGTAGGCAGCACTGGAGTATCTGAAGGCACCACAACTATTTCTGTGTTAGTAAGGGTGGGGGCACAGCCTGCTGCTGGTTCTGGCTTGAGAAACATAAAGCTCAAACCGACGAACATGACTACAATCAAAATAAATATACTAAACTTTTTCATTGTTCACCTCTTTATTGGATTGACTAACTTACAAATAGGTATGGCATTTACTTGCTCTTTGATCTATAATACAGAATTACTAATCTGTCAGGATCAAGTACCTCAAAGAATTCTGAATCTATACAATCTTCATGGAAAACCTTACGTTCATCATAAATATAGATCCTTTCCTTAGCTCGAAACCCACAACCACACTCAGAACATATATATCCACCATGTAAATTGGGAATGAAATAACTACGTTGATCCTCTAAGTCTACGGCTGTATTTTTCCGGGTTGGTATTGGTGGAACTGGTTCGCTGAACCATATCGGTGGTTTTATGGATGTTGGTATTCTTGTGTGTATCATGTGGAATTACCTCAAGGGAAATTACACGGAGATATAGTCATTTATTTGACCAATTTCGCATACTGTACATGAATTTCCCAATACAAAGCTCCGCAAAACATCTGAATTATGTAGATTCTTCTTATATCAGCGGTTTTGAGCCACTCTTTGAGGGTATCCAGTACCTTTTGAGGGTCCTTATCCACAAAGATGATATCTTCTGGCTCCTCGTAACTGATTTCTTGAAAATGCAGTCCCATAAGTCTTCCTTTATTATAGACACAACTTCCATATATGGGGGTACTAAAATGCAAAAGGCACGCAAAATGCCGGGAAAATGCAATGGTGTACATTAGAATACCCCCCATATATGGAATTAGCTGTTTTTGGCCCTTGTAGTGGCTCCTATAGGAGCAAATTACTAAATGTTACCCCCACAGGGGCATTATTTAGTCACTGGACCGGCTTTGAGTTGAGATGGAAGATAACTCTATTCTGCATAAGCACACATAGTCTTATTAGAAGCCGAAGGGAGTGAAGCCAGAAGAGACTTCACTCCCTATTGCAAGGCTACTAAGTCTACTGAACGATACGCAGGGTGTACTTATTGCCTTCTGAAGCAAAACGAGAAAGGATCTTCTCGTTGTTTTCCTGCATATCACCAGACCAGAAGGCAGAAAACACATCAGTTCCACTCTTGGCGCTCATCATGACACGCACCAGAGTACCTACTGGAATGCCTTTCAACTCTGTTTCGGTAAAGTAACCACCTTCATTGCCCCATTTGGCAACTTTGGCAGGTACTTTCTTGACCAATTCAGGATCTTCCTTGCGGGCTTTGTAGTCCGCAGTACCCTGTTTCTTGGCCTCTACGTGCTCGAACACACTCTTGAGCACATCTGCAGGACTGGTTGCAACAGCGGCACCACGCAGAACTTCACTGGCATACTTCCAGCTTCTCTCGAAGATATCAACACGTAATCCTTCGTTGCGAACCAACATACGGCGCAACAGGTAATACTTGTTGATGGCATTCTGACTGTGCTTGCACCAGTCATGTGCCCGATCAATCTGCACCTGGGTCGAACCTTCTTTGGCTTTCACGGTATCCATCCAGCCAAACCCTGGAACAAACTCACGTCCGAGTGTGAACATACCTGTGACTTCATCCCGAATAATTGGGGTAATGCCATAAGGATGCACCTCAAGGCGTGGCTTGAGTTCCATGCCACCTAAGATCAGACCACCCTGATAGGAAGGATACAGATAACCTTGTACCCGGCCCTGATCACTGATGGTAGGATTGCGTAATACCAGCCAATCCTCGCTGATGTTATAGATGGTTTTCAAGGCACCAGTAACCCATGCAGTAGCAGCTGAGTGACCATGCCATTCCTGTTCCAGATGCCCAGGTTTGGGATCTGACTTACCGGCTGTCGTCAGCCAAAAGTCGATAAAGCGTGGCGTGAACGTACCACCATCCCGTAAGGCTTCAGTCTTCTCTGCGGGGGTCAACTCTATGATCTGGGTTTGCTTTTCAGGGCGTTCCCATTTCAGTAAAGCATAACCGGCATCGATCAAAGCCGGGTCCATCTCTGCGATGTTGGCGATAACTTTCACTGCGGAAGCTGCGTAAACATCATAAGTTGAAGGGTTCATATTATTTTCCTTTTTCGGTTCTGATTGATTGAATTTTGTCTGATTGGCTGATGTATCGCTGTTTATCTTAGCTCTTCTTGGCATACAACTCTTTCTGGCTCGCCTTCTCTGAGCGAACCCGCCCTGCTTCGACTATTTTCTGGATTAGAATTATGCGCTTAGATTCTTCAACATGAAGACCATAACCTTCTAATTCTTTATCCAGCTGCTTTGCAGTTGATTCAACTGCACTTTGTTCTGATGCCTTGTGGTCAAAGGCACCCTTCGCCCAAAGTTCCAGGCGGGTCATTACTGGCAGATCTTGCTTTACCGTCGAGTACAACTTATTTCCAAGGAACTTATCCAACTGTTCTTCTTTGGAAACCTGGACTACGGCAACTTTCTTAGGGGTATTCACCACAACGGGCTTACTGCCAAGACCTCGTTTGGTGTACCAGATATAATGCTTGTCTACGGTCAGGATATCTTGCTGTTCAATGAACACAAGAAGTTCTTGCCGTAAATCACTCATTGCCTCTGAATTCACTGGTTCCATCTTGATCAATGCCGCATTTTCTGCGCGCGCAACCAGGTATTCATCCAGATCCTTCAGATCTTTCTGAGCTTGCATAGCAATAGCCTGCGCTTGAGCATACACAGTTCTTTGCCATTGCCGAGACTCTTCATCTCTGCGCTGGATTTCGGTTGTGCTCTGAGCGACTTCGGCTTTCAGCTGTGCCAATTTCTTGTGCACTTCTTCCAGGGGAGTGAGTTCAGCATTGGTTGCGATCACATGCTCAACCAATTCTGCATCCACAATCCGCTGACCAAAGGGATGACCCTTTAGAACTGAAGAAAGTTCTGGAACAGGAGCTTTGCTCATTGCTACTTGCTGCCGAATATCTTCGGTAACTTTATTGTTGTGAGCATCAAGCGCCTGCTTCTTCTCCAGTCTTTTAGCTGTCAAAGCTGCACAGTTGGTAGAATGCTTCGCTAATTTCTTAGCTGACATTTCCTTATTGCAGGTAGGGCACTGAACTAACTGCTCTACCACAATAACTGGCATAGTGGGTTCAGGCTCTGGCTGCTTGAAGTTCTCCATGTAAACGAGAGCTTCTTCCAGAGTTTCCACTCCAGCTTGTTTCAGGGTATCTTTGTGGAAATTGAACGTTTCCACTTCTGCCACTGTTGAGCTCAAATTGACCGGATGTTTTTCAACATAGTCAATCGCTCCTGCCACATCTTCCGGCGAAACGCTGATCTGGTGTTTCACTTGTGGAGCCTGAGCATCCTGCTGAACTGCCTGGGCAATGCTGATCACTGGCTTGCTGCTGCTGGTTTTGTTGGTTTTTGTAGCCATTGTTACTCTCCTTTTGGTAGGTTTGATTAGGCTTGCCAATAAGCCGCATCCCATGAACTCCTATGGGAGTAGGATTCGAGCCTGAACCATTACTCACAGTTTCGGCTTTGAGTAAAGGTAGTCCAGACTACCTCGATTGTTTGCCCCCTGAAGTGTGTTACTGTTTGAGAGTGATTGACCCTCTCCTAAAAGCATGTACTCATGCACATGCACTTAGGAGAGAAGGGTTGAACGACCTTTGCTAAGTCATGCTCACAAGACACTAGCGAGTCCCATTACGGATAGGGATTGCAACTCATGGCTAGATTAGTTCTCTGAGATGTATACCGGTAACCCTTTGAGAACAAAGCCTTATGAGCATGATTTAGCTCAGGTACACGATTGCACCCACCAATAGTGCATCATATAGATGCACTACTCGTGGCTGCAAGCGTAGTAGTACGCTTGCACCATTACCCTAATAGCGTCCCATTAGTATGTTTATGGTGAAGCAATCACCATTGATAGGCTCAAACAGCATGGCATGAAGACGCCAATCAATCAAGTCAAAGATCTTATGGAGCAGATCCTTGTCTTGAGCATAGACAACAAAGATGACATAGCCATGATGATCAAACTCATCAAGATGGCGCTCATGCCAGTCCAAGTTGCCGCCCTTGAGCATACCCAATAGAACAATTAGGTCTTTCACTGTTGTTATCATGCTTTATCTCCTTAGAGGGTGAACGCCCTCTTGTAAACATATAAGTGTGCTGTCCTTACATGCTTACAAGAAGGTGCTAGTCACAGGCACTAGCACTCTCTTTGAGACTAACCAAGCCAATAAAGGGCATGGATATGTTTGCATACCCATGCTGGCATATAGTGTTTGAACAACCATATTGCCACTTGATGTCTCTTGCCACAATCTAATGTATACATGATGTTCCTCCTGTGCTGCCTTCTCTTACGAGTAAGGACTTATGCAACCATAAGCGCCACCTCTTGCGAGGCATCGGGCTTGCACCGATCACCCTTACGGGCGGGCCTTGCGGTTGAGTCTTAGAGTGTTTGCTCTACAAGACCGCAATCCTTTGGCATGAGTTTGTCTAACTCGACAAACCCATCGTCATAGGAGTACGTGAGCACTAACTCACCCGGCACAACGTCATGAATGACATCATAAAGATGCTCATAACAAGTACGAGCACCCCTATGAGAGGCATTGATGACTAACTGCTCAACGTGCATACGCAGAGAGAGGCGTTTATAAGCGTCTTCCTCAAACGTGAGCACCTGCTTGGTAATGCCCATGCTGTTGATGATGTGCATATCAACAGCACGAATGTAACCAATAGGCAACGCAGCTATCATACAAACAATAGCTTGCATTGCATCAGCAGCAGTGCGGATTGACTCGGGATACTGGTTCGTAATCATTGTGCACCTCCTAAGTGCTTGAGGGTTGAAAGACCCTCTCAAGAGAAGACAAGCTATCTTGTCCTCTCTCAAGAGAGTGCCAGTGATAAGGCTCACTGGCAAAGCCATCATCTACTAATGCCCTAACAGTATATTGAGGGTGTTGCCAGCACCCACAACAACTGTATGTGCATCGGTACGCAGCAGGCTTACATCAAAGAGGGGCGCATAGCCCCCCACGGTGTAAGCAACTGTCGCAATGATAACGATGACCATCATAAAGAAGATCACCGCCATAGCATTGCAGAATGACCGATTGTACTGATTTGCGTTCATGATTCCCTCCTTCAAGGGGTACATCTAAATACTCATCAACGACTCGAGGCACACCCCCGAGTTCATTTCTGAGTTGATTTAGATGTAGTTATATTGCCCTCAAATATTTTTTCCCCGAAATAAATTGAAAAAGGTTGTATACTCTTATAGGAGCAATTCAAATCAAGACAAACAGGAGAATATTCAATGGCAGACGATCTATATTACAAGTTAGTAGCGAAGTGGCAAGCAGAGGGGAAGCGGCCTCGAGTGACGTACCAGCATGTGACCTACACGGTTAGTGGTACGGACAGTCAACCCGAGTTCAATGTATTGAATTCGATTGACCGGGTAGAGATACCGCAGGTAGTTGTAGAGCCTGAGTCCAGCAAGAAGAAAGGCAAAGTGAAGGTAGAGTGGCAGCCAGAGGAGATCAAGCCAGAGGAACCGAAAGAAGGTACAGATGGCAGTTCAGATCGTATCTGGTAATTCTGGATGGGAGCGTCTCAAGGATATGTGGGTTGCAGGGGGAAAGACTTCCAACCTGATAGATGGGACGCATTTATATTTGGTATACACTCCTAATGGAGATGATTCACCGATATTTGTTGAAACACCAGACATTGATTTATACACCAGCATATCTGGCACAATCAGTCCACCGAGGTAGGAGCATGGTAGATGACAATGAATACAAAACGAGTGACCAGTTATTGACCAAAGCCCTGATTGCCCTGCATGTATTTCCGAAGAAGTGTGAACCCGAGAATGGTACCAATCGATTGATTTACGTCTTTGACCTGAGTGGAGAGATAGAGAACAACAAGAAAACATTCAGAGTAAATGCGTTGATAGACAAGATCCGATTAGGGGATATGAGTGATCTGGTAATCACGCTGCAGGATATGTGGGTATCAGAGAACATCTGGACCATGAATGTGAGACATAGAGATGTACTCTCTTACAAGGGCTGAAGTCGAGATTATTGAGAAAGGGCTGGTAGACAAAAACAGTTTACCGGTCTTCACGGATTACTGGTTTGGCAAAGGGGATGGGACTGGATTTACGTATGACTATAAGTTTGAGGAAGCCTATCGATGGCAATACAAGCTGGTGTATGCCAGACAGCCGCTGATAGTCGTTATTGCGGGAATTGGTACGGGAAAGACTTTGGGAGTGGGTATGGCAGGAGTAACATGGGCCATATCCACTGAGGGGTTCAAGTTTATGAATGGGGCGAACTGGGCATATCAGGCGAAGTTGATGTATGATCTGATCATAGGCCAGATTACGGACACACCGGCTGAAAAACTGGTAGACCGGGCTGTTGAAAGTCCTTATCCAAAGATTATTTTCAAGTACAAGATAGGCAAAAGCACGTATACCAGCTCCCTGGAATTCATGAGCATGGATAAGAATGCTGCCAAAATCTTCTCCTGGCGTGGTGATTGGATCAATTTAGACGAAGCAGCCCTGATCACTGAGCTGGATATTGCCATGATGAATCTTTCTACTCGTCTTACGGGTAATACTCCAAGGGGCAGGGAGTATCTGGGTCGAATGAGCTTGATGAGTAATGCCTGGGACAATGAAAGTTCAAGCCAGCTGTATTATTTCTATGATATGGCAATAGATGAGCCTGATGAGTGTCTGAGTATTACTTTACCAACACAGGCCAACAAGAATGTAAGTGATCGGCAGGTCACAAATGCTCTGCGCTTTATTCCAAAAGATGAACAGGGTCGTCTTTTAGCCGGAGAACGTCCGGAGGGAAAGGGGTTGTATTTCTCAAAGCCAACCGTGAATGCCTGTACAGATCATTACATGAGCGAGTTTATTGAGATGAAATTTACTCAAAACACGCCTGGGTATAATATGGTGCGGGTACCCACAATTGGAGTGGTCCAATATGAGCAGCCTACTCAATCAAGTCACCTGATTTTGCTCGGAGATCCGGGCACAGAAGTCTTTCCAGCCAGAAATGCGCCTGTTTTAGGTCTTTTTGACACTTCTGGGGTCCCTTCGGCGCCTGCGAAGTTGGTTTCGTTTTGGTGGGGCAATGGAGGAGGTCGAATTCAGCCTTTTGTCGAAAAACTGCTCGAGTGGAAGCAAAAATACAATCCTTTCTTCACCGGAGTTGATTCCACCGGTCCACAGGCTGGTTTGACCGAAATGATCAACATTACCAGTTTTTATGACACTGATTTGAAGTCTTTTGGGGGTTCTGTAGCAGGAATGGACTTTTCAGGAGGCCGCAAACCGCAGTATCTGGTTGCGCTCAGGATTTTGCTTGAGGCACAACTGATTACATGGCCTGATTTTGCCAAAGGGATAAGGAGCCAGCTAACTAATTATGATCCAGCCAAAGACCGGGCAGGTGTCCCAAAAATTGCACAGGATATTGTATCCATGTTTAGTATGGCAGCACTCGTTATTCGTGCGTACTACCATATTGAAGCGCCGCCTCCTCCAAACTTTGGGGGAATTCGTATTCCTAATAAGCAGGAAGTTGAACACTTTAGGAGAACACCTGACCTCGCCCGATTCCAGCGCAGAACCTAAGCAATCCAATCGTTATATACGCTCCACTACTCGTTATAATAGAAGATAGAATGTGTACTTTTTGTGTTTCAATGGATCACATAGATGCCGATAACTGCTGGTGCGGTCCGATTTTATACGCTGATCTGCCAGGAGGGGAAATATGGATACATCGGGTACCTTGTGATCCACACGATAGACCTCCCAGGGAAATGCTTTTAGAGTCAATCGAAGAGAACTTATCTCCAAATAATGATCCAGAAGATGAACCATTTGATCCAAATTTCGTAGGTCTTGTATAGTATTCTGAAAAACCTGCTATACTGTAAACAACCCATCTAATAAATCCTCACATGATCTGATAAAAGCCTTTTTATGTGAGGACAATAGATGTTTCCTTTTCAGCTAACTGGACTCAAAGAGATCTTAGGCGCAGTACAGACTAAGCCCTTTTCGCTTAGTAACATATCCCGTTTTCCAGATGATGAATTTAGCAGTAACCAGGGTAAATATTCTGATTATTGGGATTGGTTTCAGGGTACACCTTTACTGGAAGTACAAATGCAGGGGGATCAGGCTGTTTCTAAGTTTCCGATCAAGATCAATCCTCTCAAAGCTGCAGTTATCAAACATGCCTATGCCCTGTTTGGCGAATTTAGAGAAGACTCAAGACCCCTGGTTTATCCCCAATTCAAACCTAACAATCTGAACCCAGAAGACAAAAAAGCGGCTATTGTTGCCCAAAACTGGATCAACACGATCTGGTGGGAGAACAGTGGTCGTTCTTTAATGATGCGAAATGCTTTATTGGCTCAAATCATGGGTGGGTGTATTTTCCGTCTCTCTTATGTTCCCCGAGAGATGGCTCGTGGTATTCGCTCTATCCCCTTGAAGGTGGACTGCCCCCACCCAACTAACTTTATTGGTATACCCATTCAAGGGGATGAATACCGCCTGTCTGAAGCGTGGCTGATCCAGGCGATTACTTATAAGGACGCCCAGGCTTCCGGGATCTCGATTGACGAAGGAGCTCAGATTTATTATGTGGAGCACTATACTCCGGACATAATGGAATTTAGCATCAATGGAATGCCAATTCCAACCGGAGAATTTGACCTAACTACTGGCAATCCGATCTATTATGGGGGTACCAATCCTTTTGGCTTTGTTCCCATAGTTTATATTCCCCATATCCGAGTTTCTGGCTTTTATGGAGAGAGTCATGTTACCGAGTCCGTAAAAGGGATCATCATGGAAATGAATGCACGTATGGCTGATTTAGGAGACGCTTCTTCTGATGACAGCCATCGTTATTATTTCATGGCAAATACCAATGGTATTCCCTCAGTAATTGACCTGGCGCCTGGAGTAAGGGTTATCAATGGGGGCACCAACCCGAGCATTACGGGTAAAGAGAGTTCACCTATGCTCGAGCAGATCGGGCAGCAACGCATGACCGAACCCATGCTGAACTTTATCAAGACCCTGGATCTGGCTTTCAGGCGTGAAGTTAGTGTTCCGGCTGTAGCCGATGGTGAAGACGAAGGCTCCCAGAGATCCAGTCTTACCCTGGCGATGCGTATGTGGCCTCTGATCAGCCATACCCGTACCGAGCGTGTTTATTGGGGAGATGCTCTCAATGTTCTTACCCGGATGATGGTCAATATGATTATCACTAAAGGCATGATCGAAGGTTTTCCAGTCCAGGCACAGTCCATGCGCATTGAACAGAAATGGGCTTCTATGCTGCCTCGTGACCGCGAAATGCTGATCAACGAGCTGGTCAATCGGTCTTCAGCTAAATTAGGTTCAGAGGAACATTTACTTGAACTTACCGAAGATGTTGAAGATCCAATAGACGAGATGGAAAAGATCAAAGAATGGACCAAAGAACTGGCAACCATCGAAGCTGAAGCTCAAGCAAAGGCAAATCCGGCGCCTCCTACTCCTATGGGAGTTGCACCGTCTTCTGCACAACAAAAATCCAACCTATCTACCAAAAAGAAAGTGAGTCAATAATGGAACCAGAACAGACCACCCCACCTGAAGGTGACGGTCAAACGACACCACCTGTAAGTGGAGATGATCCTTCTAAGAATTATGAAGCCCGTTTCAAAGGATTGCAGAGCACTTACCAGCAACTGCAGGCCAGCACGACTAAAACAATCACCGCCCTTACCCAGGAACGTGATGCGCTGACCAGTCAAGTCACCACGCTGCAGAGCACCATCCAGGCAAAAGATGGCGAACTCGCAACGACTAATGGAAAAATTTCTACTCTTACTACTGAATTGGAGAGTGAAAAACAGAATTCCGGTAAACACATGAAAGAGTCAACTCGCTTGAAGCTGATCTTGAAGAAATTTCCAGATCTGGCTATGTTTGAAGATGCGGGTCTACTTCCTTCTGCAGATACTCCGGAAGAACTTGAAACCAAGTTGACTGCCTTCAAGACAGCCACTACCAGTCTCGTTGGTAAAGGTGTTCAGGATAGAATGGCGGGATCTCCTCCTCCAGTTACTACTCCGACTACTCCTACCGGCGACCCAACTGAGTCAGAGGATTACATCTGGGATCAGATGACCAAGTTTGCTGGCAAAGATCCAGCCAAGTTTGGTGAATGGCAAGCCAAATGGGATACTCTCCAAGCATCTAAGAATACTAAAAAATAATTCTGGAGAAACAAAATGACCGAGATCCTTGAACAATATTATGCCGATAACCCGGTTGAGGTTCTGAATAAGAACCAGCGGGTTTGGTATGACCCCGATGTTATGCTGCTCTTCAAAACCCGCAGTATGTTCCAGGGAACCATCAATTACACCAAGTCCCTGGAGAACGTCCGGGCTACCACGATGGTCGTGACTCAGATCCTTGAGCCTCACGCCAATTACAACAGTGTTGCAGCTCGAACCATGTGGCTGCCCGCTATGCACATCGACTCACGCTCGATTGAGATCACGTTCTCTAACTATGCCGGGAAAGTGGCCCTTCACGATTACGATGAACTCGTAACCTACTGGAAGGCCAACGGCACAGCTGGTCTACGCTCGATTATCAACCAGGTGTTGGGCGCGCATGTGGTTGACGTTCATGATTTCCTCGCCCGAAATGCTTACCTGCAGGGTGCTTTGAACACTACCGGTTACGTCATGTATGCAGGTGACGCCACAACCTTCAACGATATGGATGAGGCAGATACGTTTGATATGGCTCTCTCAGGAGAAATTCAACTGGGTATGCAGTACCGTGAGGTATCGCAAGCCTACAATGTCGCTCAGGGTCTTCCTGGCGCCGTAATCTGCTACACCACCCCTGGTGTCATTTATGACATTCAGGAAGATCCTGACTGGATTGACTTACGCAAGTACGCTGATCCTACCTCGATCCTGCGTTATGAAGTCGGTACGTATAAAAACGTGCGCTTCATCTCCAATCCACGTCTTACCCTGTGGAACGCTGGCGCCATGACCTTCTGTACGGCCTTGATTATCGCTCACCACGCTGGTGATGGCTCCCCCAATCCGGGTGCTACCAAAGTGGATGGCACTTATCAGGTAGGCCAGACTTCAGCTGGAATCAAACACTTCCTGCAATGCGGGGCTGCCCTGGCTGGCTCCTGGGCTGACAGTGCTGATATCGCCGTAAACGATATTGTCACCATCGCCACCAGCCGGACTACTGCTTTTGGTGTTACCGATGGCTTGAACCCCTTCGATGGTCATCTGCACAATCGCCGGGTGGTTGGCATTGACCGCAACGCTCATACCATCGAGCTGGATCAACCCCTGATGGAAGACTTCTCTTCTGATCTGGGTGGAGGCATCCTCTTCGGTTATGTCTTCAAGGGTTTCAATGTTCATGCCAGTATCTTTGTGGGTGGACCACAGGCTATCGTGGCGGGTGTGGCGCAGCCAATCCGTTTCCACACTCCTCCTCCGATTGATGACCTGGAAGCGATTTATCGCTATTCGTGGAACTCAAGAGAAGGTTTCCAGCCCTACGCTCCAGAAGTTTTTGAAGTGGTCTTTTCGGCTGGTTCAGTTCGCATCAAGGGTCGAGCACACGCCTAAAACGTGTGCTTACCCTGCCAGAAACCTAATACAATAGAGGTGCTAATATGGCTCAAAATGTGTCTGTCTCTCTAACTAAACTGCGTAACTGGATTGTGGATGGCGCAGTCGGGACTGTCAATCGTTTCCACCGGAAGAATGTCGATACCTGCATTGAAGATATTGTCAATGCCCTGACAGTTATGCCTGGGGGCGCCGCAATCATGGGTGCCACCATCAGGCCATTCTCCGGATACAACTATAAGTTTGCTCCTGTCACTACCGACAATGATGGCCTGTTGGTAGATACGGATCTGGGAGCCACCACCCTTGTGATCAACAAGGGCGAAGGTGGTCTTGTAGATCCAGACTTTCCAAGGGTCATCACCGTCAAAGGCAATGTAAGCGGCCTGGTCAAGCATGTTCTCTTTGAAGGGACTGACTTTGCAGGTGCTGCCATCACGGACGATATCACCATGAATGGTGCGTCCGCAGTTGAATCGCTCCGGGCCTTCCGGACGATCACAAAAATCACCTTACCTGCTCTGACCCATACAGGACGTAAACAGCAGGAAACTGCTACCGCCAATGGAACCCTATCGGCTGCTTCAGGTACAGTCAGTGTCACCATTACCGCAGCCGGTATGACCGGAACGGGTGTGCCCAAACTGATCCCTACTACCACGGGCGATTCGGCCTCTGTCTGGGCCGGAAAAGTCCGGGATGCTCTAAGTATAGATGCTAATGTGCTCGCCATGTTCGATGTAAGCGGCGAAACCACTGCCATTATCCTGACCCGTAAGACCGAAGAGGCTGATGATGGTACTCTCAATATCGCCCTGGCAAATGGGACCTCAACAGGTGTTATTACTGCAGGTACCTCTGTCGATACTGTGACTGGTGTGGTGCATGATCGGGTGCGAGTTGGGTTTGTCAATAAGTTTGGGCTTCCCAAAGTATTGCTGAATGCTGGCTTGCTTCTGGTCCACTTCTATGACGGTTCCAACGATGCGGGTACCGTAGCAATAGATGTTTCCCTTAGTAAGAATATCTATCCTCTGGCAGGAACTCCTGACGGAGAAAATATCGTAGAACTCTCATTCCTGGGATAACAACATGAACCGTGAGTTGATGCGTACACGCGTGAGAGCACTTCTTGGAGACTCCGGAGAGGTTACTTATTCGGAAGAACTGATCAATGATGGGATCAATGTCGCCCTGGATGCGGTGCTACCCTGGATTGCTCAAAGAAAGACCATCACCTTTATGGGCGATGGGGCTCTAACCCTGTTTGCACTTCCTGAAGATTACTACCGTGTCATTTCAGTACATGATGGCAAGGGATATCTCTCGGAGTCACTCATGGCCTCTGGAGCAATCTCGCAAAGCACTCGCCAGTATGGTAATGAATGGGTTGAATTTCCCATGGGAAGTGTCTCACTCGTCTCGCCTCAGCCTGTCAATCAAATCCTCACGGTTCACTATGCGGGTTCTTGGATCAAACCCGTAGATGACTCTACTTCTTTTCCAACCCCGGTCTGGCTGGATGGTGGATTGACGTACTATATCGCCTCTTACTGTTTGCTTCCAAAGGCAACGGCGGCGGCTAATGTGCGCCAGTACAACGTTCAGGTAGATTCGGGCACCCCTATCATGAACCCAATGAAAGATATGTCGAGTTACTTCCTGCAGCGTTTCAAGATCGAAATGGATCTGCTGCCTGCCTATCAAAAGGGAAATCGATGAGCTCCACTGATGAAATCACCGTTCAGATCGTAGATCGTTTTGTAGAGGCACTTACTGTAGTCTGTCGTACCGAAGTGGGGTCTTCTGATCCTACTCGGGCAGCAGTCAAGGCAGGACGCTTTCAGGACGATGAGATCGCTAAAGGTGTCACCATTGCAGTAATGAATGGGACCCTGGATGATCCAGATTATATGGATGGTAATGTGGATCTCAAACGCACGATGTATCAGGTTGGGTTTAGTGTTCCTGCGAGAGAAATCGGAGGAACAGAGATGTGGTGGAGAAGGGGTAGTATCCAGCTCAACTGTTCGTTTGTAATGTCTTCCCTTACGGAGGATCAAGCCAGACGAGCTGCTGGAAAGGTCATGGGTCGCATAGAACGATGTATCCCTAAAGTAAGAGTTTCCGATCTTAGAGATCCTTACGGAGAACACGCTGTTCTGGTTTTTCTGTATGGCAACACCTACTTTCAATCCGGAGGACCGCCTACCAGTTATATCTGGAGAGGCAAGGCCCTCTGGCAAGTTTTGACCGAAAGAAATCCTACTTAATCTTCAAGGAGATTACAATGGCTGTTACTGCTGCTGATGGAATATGGGGATTTGCTCCCCAACTCACAAAGACCACACTACCCGGTACACCCAAATGGTATCGCCACAAGGCGTCTTTGGTTGACCTGGGTGTGATCGATGATCAACGGGTAGGCCCACTCGAAGTTGGTGGTGGACCCTTCCCAACCTTTCCGTACAAAGCGGGCTACGTTGTCGCCGGTGGTGCCACGTTTATGCCACGCCTGGAAGATGTGATCGGTTGGCTGCTCTATGCTGGTGTGGGTGACTGCAAGTCATCCGTTCCAATTGCAGGTACCAACGTTCACGCCGAAATCACTCTGGTTGGTTCTCCAACTGATACTACGACAGCGATTACTGCTCCTCCTGCGGGTGGGGCTTCTGTCTCACTGACAGTTGGAACTCCTGCAGGAACTACCTGTACTGCAGGTATCACGGTCACAGGCACAGATAATCTGGATCAACCCCTGGTAGTAACCTTTACGATTACTGCCAAAGCCGTGGGTTCTATCGTTTTACCAAGTGCAGGGACCAAATTCAAGACTGTAACCAAGATAGCGGAAGTCACCGGAACTGCTAGTGACAAGATCACGATTAAGTATCGGTTGGGAATGAAACACTCCTTCGTGCCCAAAAGCACCAGTCCATCTGCGGTAAAGTGGCTTTCATGCCGCAAATACATTCCTCAGAAGGATGCCGATGCTGC
>Ga0315273_10003727_pt1 | contig 18404 bp, 13 predicted proteins | sample YL17G02_0_MG_FD_205753 | JGI IMG/M metagenome (GOLD analysis project Ga0315273, IMG submission 205753) | Sediment microbial communities from Yellowstone Lake, YNP, Wyoming, USA - YL17G02_0 | ecosystem: Environmental > Aquatic > Freshwater > Lake > Sediment | place: USA: Wyoming | collected...
GCGCCAAGAGCGGCAACAAGGGCTTCGACGCCGCCATGAGCGCCATCGAGACCGCCAACCTGCTGCGAAAGTTGCGGAGCGCGAAGTAGCCGCCATGCCGTCCCGCCACCGGTCCCGCGAGCGGGCGCTGCAAGTTCTGTTTCAGTGGGACCTGCGCCGGTTGCCGGTCGAGGAAGCGCTCGAGGCCTACTACGGCTCGCTGATGAGGGACGACGACGAGATGGAGGTTGTCCCCCGTTCCGACGAGTTCATGGAAGAGCTGGTCCGCGAGACCGTCTCCCGCCTGGAGGCGATCGACGACCAGATCCGGAAGCACTCCGAGCACTGGCGCCTGGTCCGCATGCCGGCGGTCGACCGCAACATCATCCGGCTGGCGGTGTGCGAGCTGCTCCTGCTGCCCACGCCGCCCGCGGTGGTGATCGACGAAGCGCTGGAACTGGCCCGCCGCTTTTCCGGCGACGAGTCCGTGCCCTTCGTCAACGGCGTGCTGGACGCCGTCAAGCGCGAAGTCAAGCCGTAAGGGGACCCCATTGCGCCGCAGGGAAATCCTCGCCGGACCGCTCGCGCTCGGCTGCCTGAATGCCGCCGAGCCGCCCAGGCCGCGCCTGTTCGTCAACCGTGCCAGGCTCGACCGGGTGAAACGAAAGATCTCCGGCTCGCACAGCGAACTCTGGAAGATGGTCCGGGAGAACGCCGGCAGTTTCGCCGGCCGCGTGCCGCCGTCCAAGTACGACAGCGAGAGCGAGATGCGCACGGCCGGCCGGGGCATCCCCTGGCAGGCGTTGGTGTGGCTGGTGGCGGGCGAGCCGGGCTGCCGCGACGGCGCCAAGCGCTGGATGCTGCGCATCTGCGAGTTCCCCCGCTGGGAACAGAATAACAGCCTGGCGGCCGGCGAATGCCTGTTCGGCGTGGCCATCGGGTACGACTGGCTGTACGATCAGATGGACCCGGGCGAGCGTAAACTGGTCCGGGACAAGCTGGCGCTCCAGGCCGAAGCGATGCTGAACGCCCCTCCGGTGCACCACGACAGGTGGCTGGCCAATCATAACCACGTCGAGCACCTCGGGCTGGCGGCGGCCGGTTTCGCCCTCCGGGGCGAGGTTCCACAAGCCGAGGCGTGGATCCGCCAGGCCCATGCGGTCTTCCGAAAGGCGCTCGAGTTCTCCGGGCCAGACGGCGGCTCGACCGAGGGGCACCAGTATTGGGCCTACTCGGCGGAATCCATCCTGCGCTACGCGGAACTGGCGCGCGACCTCCTGAAGGAGAACCTGTACTCCAGCGAGTGGTTGAAGAGCGTCCCCGATTTCGTCATTCACAGCACGCTGCCGGACTTCACCGCCGACAACTGCGTGATGTCCTACGGAGACTCGCACCGCAGCTACGACTCCCACGGACCGGCGCACATCCTGTACCGCACCGCGGCGGAATACCGCAACCCGCACGCGCAGTGGCTGGCGCAGGAAATGGTGCGGCGCGGCGCCGGCCGCAAGGCCTACTGCGGCTGGGCCAGCCTGCTGTGGTACGACGAGACGCTCGAGCCGGTTCCCCTGTCCAGGCAGCCGGTCTTCTCTCACAGCGAGGACGTCGGCTGGGTGACCGGCCGCGGCGGTTGGGAACCCGGCGCGGTCATGACCGGGTTCAGGTGCGGGCCCATGCACGGGCACAAGACGCAGAAGTATTACCAGGGCCAGGGCGCCGGCGCGCGCGAAATCGGCGGCGGGCATGGCCACCCGGACGTGAACAGTTTCCAGGTTTACGCCTATGGGAAGTGGCTGGCCATCGACCCGGGCTATGAGAGGCCCAAGTGGACGCGCAACCACAACACCATCCTGGTGAACGGGAAGGGGCAGTTGGGCGAAGGCCAGACCTGGTTCGACCGCAAGGCGGTGCTGGAGGCCCGCGCCACCAGCGCCATCCTCAAGGCGGAGCACCGCGCGGGGTACGACTACACGGTGGGCGACGCCCTGAACATCTATCCGCCCGCCGCCGGGCTGACCCGCTTCCGGCGGCACTTCGTTTTTGTCCGGCCGGACTTCATCGTCATCGTGGACGAACTGGCGGCCCAGGCGCCGTCGCAGTTCGAATGGCGCATGCACGCCGAGCAGTCCCTCGAGCAGCGCGGCGGCGCCAGGTTCGTGGTGCGCAACGGCGACGTCGCCATGGACGTCGAGTTTCTGCTGCCGGAGGGACTGGGGGCGAAGGCCTCGGGTTCGCTGCTGACAGCCACGGTGGGCCCGGTCGCGAGCTGTCTCATCGTGGCGGTGCTGCACCCGCGCAAGGCGGACGCGCCCGCCGCCGTCGCCAGGCTCGAATCGGTACAACAGGGGCGGCTCGGCATCGCCATCGGAGGCGGGAGGAAACTGGTGCTCGACCTCGCCGGGCAAAGCGTGAAGCTGGCTTAGTGGCCGGTTACAGGCAGAGGCTGGAGGGCGGGATATGAGAATATCCCCCGGTTTGCTATCAGTCGCGACGCGCGGATTGCGCCAGCTTGGCCTGATGATGCAAGGCGGTTTGCGACAGCCGCTCTAGACGATTCAGAAGGGACTTCAGTTTTCGATGCCGTCGGGAGGCAGTCCGATACAGAGGCGCTGCTTTTGAAGTGAGCTTCACATTGACCGTCTTGCCTCCGGCCTTATACGTCCACTCGAAGTAAGGTCCATGGCGCTTGGCAGGGTCGTGGCGGCAGGCGCACTGGGCTTTGCCGCACTTCATCATCCGCTTGAGCACGGTCCCTTTGCAGAAGTACTCCAGCCGTTGGAACTCCCGTTTCAGTTCCCGAAAGCGTTGCGCGCAGCGATCGAGGATCGCGGTCTGCCGAAATCGTCGAGGTCCGTTCATAGTAGTCTGGACACCGGGCCTAGTCTTACGGTAATTCTACCGTAAGAAGATGTCAACAGCAACCCTCGCCACCATCACGCCCCGGCTGCGCTATCCCCCAAGCCAACTCCGGATCGTGGAGCCGCAGGGCTCCCCCGTGGCCGTCACCACACAAGCGGGGGTCGAGTTCGCCCTGCTGGAGGCTTGGTTGGCGTCCAGTCCAGCCCTACAACTCCCCCTCCGGCAGATCGAGCCTCAGCAACAGACCAAAGGCCGCGAGGTGCAACGCTTGCTGCTCTAGACTCACCTCGAACACCGCGGCAACGGAGATGTGGGACCTGCGTTGTGCGTCAAACAAGGGTCCCGGGGAGGTGTGGTACACTCATCGTCGGTTCAGCGTCTGTTCCCTCAAAACCGTCTTTGGACCGGTCCAGCTCGTCCGCATGGGCTATTCCCGCGCCGGCGCACCCAGCATCTATCCACTCGACCAGACACTCGCCTTCCCCGCCCGCTCGTTCTCCTACGAACTGCAGCGGCGCCTGGTCAAGGCGGCGCTGCAGAATCCCTTCCACGAATCCGTCGATGCCATCGCCGACCTCGCCGGCGTTTCTGTCCCCAAGCGCAGCCTGGAGGAAATATTGCGAGAGGCGGCTCAGGATTTTGACGCCTTTTATCAGCCACGCGACCCCCGAACCGGCGGCCGGCTCGATCCTGGTGGCGGCGGTCGATGGCCAGGGCATTCCGATGGTTAAGCCCGGCGGCGCGCAACCAACGGTGCGACTCACCAAGGGTCAGAAAGCCAACCGGAAAAGAATAGCCACCGTGGCCACCGTGTTCCCCCGCGCGCCCTGGGTGCGCACCCCGGAACAGGTGGTGGAAAGCCTGTTCCGTGCCCGTCGCCAGACTCCCGTCGACGGGCCGACTCCCCCGCGTCCGGAGAACAAGTGGGGGTGGGCCAGTCTACTCAAAGGCAAGACCGCCATCATTCAGGAGGTGGCCCAGGAGATGCAACGCCGCGATCCGGGAAGCGTCAAGACTCGCGTGGCGCTCACCGACGGCGAGCGAGCCCTGCAGATTCGGGTCGAACGGACGCTCGGCGTCACCTTGATCCTGGATCTTTTGCACGTTCTGGAGAAGCTCTGGAAAGCCGCCTATGTGTTCCATGCCGAGGGGAGCCTGGAAGCCGAACTCTGGGTTCTCGATCGTACCTTGCGAATCCTATTCGGCGAAGTCGGTCAGGTCGTCAAAGGTCTTCGCCAAAGCGTCACCAAACGCGCGCTCCTGGGAGCCAGGCGCAAGTCGCTGTTGGGCGTCGCGGACTACCTATACCGCAATCGTGGTCGCATGCGCTATGACGAACACCTCAGCCAGGGCTGGCCCATCGCCAGCGGCCCTGTCGAGGGCGCGTGCAAGAACCTCATCAAGGATCGGATGGAGCGCTCGGGAATGCGCTAGACTGACAAGATGGCCGAGGCCATCGTCCAACTCAGAGCCGTCTATTTGAGTGGCGACTTTGATCGCTACTGGTCCTTCCCTATTGAAAAGGATTAGCAACGTCTTCACCCCGGCTCCTGGAGCGTCGTTCTAAAGTAGCCACACCCGATTCATTTCAGCCCCTTTCTCACATTGTGGAACATTACCGGATCTCCCGCACGCGGATGTTGCGGAACATGACGACGTCTCTCGAGTTGTGCAACTGGAGTCCGATCGGCCCCGCCTTCGGGCGTTCCGGCAGGCCGGGGTGCTCGACAATCACCTTCCCGTTCAGCGTCACGCGAATCAGCTCGCGCCGGACCTGAATCTCCATCGTGTTCCAGTCGGTCCGGCTCTGAACTCCCGTGATGGCCTTGGCAAGCAGGTAGATGCTGCCGGTGACATCGTAATCGACCGGCGGGCTATTGTCGATGTTGATCTCGTACGCGATGCGGGCGGGGGTGCGCTTCCCGTCGGAGTCCGGGCCGGGCACGGCGTAGCGGGCCCGCGATTTGTCTCCGATCGAGATGCCGCTGTTGGAGCCGAGCCGCATCCAGTATTCGAGCGACAGATCGAACTGGTCGCCGAACTCCTGTTTCGTATAGAGCCAGGACTGGTGCTCAAACGGATTCTGGGGATCGGATTGGCCGACGACCGCGCCGTCCTTCGTCACGGACCATACGCCGCCTCCGACGACTTCCCAACCGTCGAGATTCCTGCCGTTCAGCAGGTCGGTCCAGGTGCCCGGTTGCGGCGCGAAGGCCAGAACCATCCCAATCGCGAGCAGTTGCATTTCGTACCTCCTATCAGGTCTTACCCGGCCGTGGCAGCCAGCGCGCGGTAGTTCGCAATGAATTCGAGGAACTTGCGGGCGCACCGGTCCAGGTTCTCCATGCTCCCGCCACCTTGTAGCGGCGAACACATCTCGTAGGCCACCGTTCCGCTAAACCCACCCGCCTCGAGGGTTCGCAGGAACGACACATAGTCGATGAAACCCTCGTCCATGGGCACGGCCCTCACCGCCGGCAACAGCCTCTCGTAGTTGACCACTGCCGGAACGTACCGGTAGCGGGGTCGCAACTGGTAGTTGGCGATCGTGGTGTGGACGGTCAGTTTCGCCATGCTGGCGGCCGCGGCGGCCAGGTCCACTCCGTGCAGCGCGGGCGCCCACACATCGAACATGGCGCGGCAGTTCGTCTCGTTTACCTCTTCGATCAGGTCACGCAGGCTCTCAAAACCGCAAGCGATGTCGTGGTGGTTCTGGACGCCGACGACGACGCCGAACTCGGCCGCGCGCCGAGCCGACTCGCGAAGCGCATCCACTACCAGCTTCCACTGCGCCGAGTATGTTGCGGCGGCGTTCTCGTAACCCGTGAACACGCGGACGAGGTTGCCGCCGAGGTCACGCGTGATTTCAGCCAACTCGGCGACGTGCCGGATCTGAAGCTCCCGGTGCGGAATATCGCTGTGTTCCAGGTCGGCCGTGAAGTTGGTGTAGCCGGCCAGGCAGACGGCTTTGATGCCGTGCCTGTCGATGCGCGCGCGAAGGCGCGCTCGCGCGTCCGCATTCCAGTCAAGGACGGACAAATGAGGCCGCTTGGCTGCCAGCATGAGGCCGTCGTAGCCGAGCTCCGCCGCCTTATCGATGAAGTCTTCGAGGGAGAGGAACTGCTGCCCCCATGAACCGGAGTAACTAACCGAGTGGAGAATCGAGCCTTGAATCATAGCTTCACCAAATCCTGAGTAACAGGACGACCGTCCTTAATTCCATTTGTTTCGCCCCGAAGCTTCGTCGCGGGCAACAGGGCGACGAGGATAGCGCCGGCGAGTGCGATCGGGAACAGCATGCCGGCGGCGATCCGGTAATCCCCGAACCTCTGTTGGAGGATCGAGACCAGGTAGGGCAGCCAGGTCAACCCGATCAGGTCCAGGGGCATGATCACGGCCATGACGCGGCCGAGTGCGTCCACGCCGAACTGCTCGGCGGCCATGAGCGGAATCAGCAGGTAGTCCCCGCCCATGCTTAGCCCGAACAGGACCGCGAACAGGTACGGCGTCCCTGGAGGGCGCGCCGCGAGCAGCAGGGGGATGCTGCCGGCCACGATGACGTACACCGCGGTCATGAGGCGTTTCTTCGACAGGTGGTCCGCCAGCCACCCGATGACGACGCGGCCCGCGATGCTGGTGATCATGATCGCGAACAGCGTGTCGCTGAACGCCCGGTTCAGGGCCGCCTGCGGCGCGAAACCCTGGTCCTTCAGGATCAGCTTCATGTGCTGATTTACCGCCCCGATCGACGCGATGGAACAGAAGCTGGCGATGGCCAGGAGCCAGAATGCGCGCTGCCGCAGCAGGGAGCCAAACTGGAAAGATGCATCCAGCTCTTCTTTGGCACCGACGGAGCCCCCGTCGGGCGACAGGCCGAGATCCGGCGGCGAATCGCGCATCACCCAGAGGATGAGGGGCCACGTCAGGAAGAGAAGCAATCCGATCACGGTGAGCGCGGTGCGGAAGCCGAACGCCTCCGTCAGCGGCCTCGCGACGTATTTCGCCGATACGGCGCCGCACAAGCCCACCCCGACGTAGGTCGCGCCCATCGCCCGGCCGCGGAGCTTCCGGAACCAGCGAGCGATGAGCACCTGGTGCGGGATCGGGCCGGCCGAAATGTAGCCCACCATGTAGAGGCACCAAAGCAGGTAGTACAGCCATATCTGGCCGCGCATGGCGGCGAAACCCGCCAGGGCCGCCGCCGTCGCGACGGTTCCGAACAGCAGGAGCTTCCTCGGACGGAACCGCTGAACGAGCAGCGGTCCCGCCCACACGGTGACCAGCACGCCGAGAGGGGAGCCCAGCATGATCGCCGGTCTCGACCAGCCGAAGCCAAGCCGGGCGTCCTCGAAGTAGTCGAAGAAAAACGGCAGGCTGTAGTAGGGAATGCCGACGATGATGCCGAACGTGCAGAAGCACGCCGCCGCGACCCACCATCCGTAAAAGACGCGCGGCATCGATTATGTTTTGTCAGGCACTACAAACGGCGCCCGATAGTCGCGGGTGAGGTGGCGGTTTGCCTCGCCGTCGGAACCGAAGTTCTCGGCCTCGGCGTTGAACGCGAGCGTCCTGCCCACACGGTACGAGGTGTTCGCCATGTGGCACATGGCCGCGGAAAGGTGGCCTTCCAGGATGTCGCAGTTCAGATCCTCGCGATTCCGGCTGCGCACCGCTTTGAGGAAGTTCGCCACGTGCGGGGCCGTCGCCCAGGGCTCCGGTTCCGTGTGCTTCATCTGCTGCGCGAGCTCGCGTTTCTCGCCGAGGAACAGTTGGAACCCGTTGCAGTCCACCGTGAGATAGCCTTCGCTGCCCAGGAAGATGACGCCGATATAGTTCGACCCTTCCAGCGTCATGTTGCCTTCGTTCCCGGTGATCAGCCCGCGGACTTCGAACACCTGCTCGCAGTCGCCATAGTGGAAGGCCGCCAGTTGCGTGTTCGGCGTCTCCTGGTCGTCGTCATAGGCGAACTTGCCGCCGAAAGAGGTCACTTTCGCCGGGAGCGTGTGTTTGCCGAGTCCCCAGCGGCTGATGTCCATCTCATGGACGCCCTGGTTGCCGATGTCGCCGTTGCCGGTATTCCAGAACCAGTGCCAGTTGTAGTGAAAGCGGTTGGGATTGAACGGCCGCTCGGCCGCCGGGCCTTGCCAGAGGTTGTAATCGACGCCTTCCGGCACCGGACCGTCCGGCATCCGGCCGATCGACTGGCGGCGCTTGAAGCAGAGCCCCTTGGCCATGTAGACCTTGCCGATCGCGTTCTGCCCCAGCAGTTCGATGGCGCGGCGGTAGTGCTCCAGGCTGCGTGCCTGCATGCCGCACTGCACCATGCGGTTGGTCTGGCGGGCGACCTCCACGGCGCGCCGACCCTCCCAGATGTTGTGGCTGGCCGGCTTTTCGACGTACACGTCCTTGCCCGCCTGGCAAGCCCAGATGGTCGCCAGCACGTGCCAGTGGTTTGGCGTCGCGATCGACACCACGTCGATTTCCCTGTCGTCGAACAGGCGTCGCAGGTCCTGGTAGGTCTTCGCCGCCGGCTGGTTGCGGTCGGAGAGCATGCGCTGGGCCCGGCCGACCTGCGCCTGATCGATATCGCATACCGCGGCGACGCGGCAGTTGGGCTGCGCGAGAAAGCTGGCGATATGGTTCCGGCCGCGGCCGCGCAGGCCGATGGTCCCCACGTTGATGCGGTCATTGGCGCCGAGGGCGACACCAGCCACGGATACACCGAGAAACACTCTGCGATTCATGAAAACCTCTCTCTGCTCTCCGCTTCCGGACGGTCGCGGCCCGGTAACCTGCCGGTTCTGCCGGGCCGCGCGCGTTGGCAAGCGGTGGATTCTAGAACATCAGTTTCAGCCCGTACTGAATGACGCGCGGGAGCTGCGTCGTGCCGGTGACCCGGCCGAACGAGCTGCTCGAAGGCGACGTGTTCGGGTCGGCGAACCGCGTGTGGTTGAACGCGTTCAGGAACTCGGCGCGGAACTGCACTTTCAAGTGCTCGGTCACCGACGTGTTCTTCAACAGCGAGAGATCCCAGTTGTTCATGATGGGGCCGCGGATGCCGCTGAAGCGGGTCGGGAATGTCCTCACGTTGGATCCGAGCTGCTTCGACGAGCTGCGCTCGAAGCCCGCGTCCACGTTGAACCAGCGGTAGATCGTCTGGCCGCCGCTGAGCGGGATGTCGTGCAGGTTGCCGTTGAAGATGGCGTTGCCGAAACCGAGCGGCGCGCCGCTCTGCGCCTGGAAGATGCCCTGAGCCTGCCAGCCCGAGATCATCCGGCCGGCGAAGCCCTTCGCGCCCGGAGCGAATTTGTGGCCCACCCCGAAAGGCAGTTCCCAAACGCCCGTCACCACGAGGCGGTGCGTGCGGTCCTCACCGGAAATGACCCGCTCCGTCGCCGCGTCGAAGTCGTTCAGGAAACTCGTAGCTCCCATCAGCTTCGACCAGGTGTAGGCGACGTTCATCGTGTAGCCCGCCGACAGCCGCTTCTCAAAGCTGGTTTGCAGCGAGTGGTACCAGGTGTAGCCGCGGTTGACGTCCATCGCGACGTTGGTGAATTGCGGGAACGGCGTCAGCAACTGCGACCGCGATACCGTGGAGCCGGAAAGCGACGTCCTCGGCAGCAGCGGGTAGAACGGGTTCGGGACCGCCGCGCTCAGGAAGTTGATCGCGCTCTGGTCGCGCACCGGCGACGTGCTGTAATACTTCCGCGGAACCGGGTTCAGCGGCTGGCTGACGCGCATCTTCGTCCCGCGGTTGCCGATGTAAGCGACTTCGAGTCTCGAGTTCTTCATCACCTCGCGTTGCAGACTCAGTTGCCAGCGCTGCATGTACGGGTTCAGCAGGTGGCCGTTGAAGAACGACGCCGCCTGCCCGACGTTGGTCATCAATCCCAGCGTGGAACCCAGCGGCTGATCGATGCCGCCCGGGAACGGGTTGGCCAACGTGGCAATGAAATTCACGCCGTTGTCGGTGGAGGGCACCAGCACCGTCGCCCGGTTGTAGCCCGCCTGGTTCACGCGAATGCGCGTCAGACCGGTCTGGTCGAAAAAGATTCCGTAGCCGCCGCGCCACACCGTCTTCGGATTCATCGAATAGGCAAATCCGAAGCGCGGCAGGAAGTTGTTCTTGTCGGTGACCCACAAGCCGCGCGGGTTGCCGTTGACTCCGGCGAAATTGAGGCCGCCTTTTACCTGGAACTGGCTGACCGGCACTTCGGGGATCGGCGATTGCGCGTAATTCGCCTTGGCCTGCGCCTCGAGAGGGCTGGCGACGGTGAAATCGAACCCGCGGATGGTGCGATTGTAGCGCTCGGTGGTGGAGGGCTCGACTTCATAGCGCAGGCCGAAATTGACGGTGAGCTTCGGGGTGACCCTCCAATCGTCCTGGAAGTACACGCCCCACAGCTTGGACGTCTGCGCGCTGGAGTCGTTGGTGTCGATGGAACCGCCCGAGGGCAACCCGAACAGGAACGACGCGAGGCCCTGGCCCATCGGCGAACTGGGCGAGGAGTCCAGCGGCCCCTTCGTCCACGATGTGTCGAAGGAGAGCAATCCCGTGCCATTGCCCGGCGAGTAGTCGTTGTGCTGGTAGACGCGCAGCTCGGCGCCGTAGTGCATCGAGTGCGAGCCGACGATGTGCGTCAGCGAACTGGCGAAGCTGTGGACGTTGGTCACAAGCGTGGCGAACGGAATGTTGGAGAGCGCCGCGTAGCCCGCAATGTTGATGTTCGGCAGCAGCCGGATGCGCGCGTCGCGCTGGGTAAGCTGGCCGAGGTACTGCTGCGAGAAGCCGAAGCTGCTCAGATCCAGCTTCCTCGAAACCGGCTCGGCCACTTGGACGAACCGGGTCAGGCTGTATCGGGTGTTCAGCAGCAGGGTCGGCGTGAACATGTACACGTCGTCGGCGTTCAGGCCGCGGTTCCACCGGTAGTAGTTCTCGCCGTTGGCGCCGTTGAACATCAGGTACGCGAGCTGGTCGAGCTTGCTCACGTCGCCGCGGAAGAACATGCGGTTCTTGTCGCTGGCGGCGTGATCGACGCGGACCAGGTGCGTCCAGTAGGTGTCCTTCACCAATTGGGGGATGTAATAGTTGTTGCTGCCGTCCGCGGTGCCCGGCTGGTTGGCGGGGTCATAAAGCTGGACGACCTTCGCGGCCACCGGGTTGATGCGGCCCGACGGAATGATGTTCCCCGGCAGCGGCTGCCGGCTGTAACGGCCGTTGCCCGCCGGCGCGATCGTCGCCGGATCGTAGATCTGGTACTGTGCGCCCAGCGCGAGCAGGCCTGAGAAATCGCCGGTCTTCTGCGCGGGCAGCGGCACGGCGCTAAGACTCGGCGTCTCCGGCGCGTAGTCGCGCATCTCCTCAAAGCCGTAGGTCCAGAAGGTGCGGTTCTTGCCGTTGTAGACCTTGGGGATGAACACCGGGCCGCTTCCGTTCGCGCCGAGCCGATGCAGATAGGTCTGGGTCTTAGGAAGCCCTCCCAGGTTGTTGAAGTAGGAGTTTGCGTTCAGGACGTTGTTTTGGCCGAAGTAATACCCGGAGCCGTGCGGAGCGTTGGTCCCCGACTTCAGGCTGACGTTGATCACCGCGCCGGGAGTGAAGCCCTGGCTGGCATCGAACGCCGCCGCTTCGATCCTGAACTCCTGCACCAGCTCGGCCGGCGGAGGGAACGCGATATTGTTGCGGGTCATGTTGGGCGCGCCGTCCAGGGTGAAATCATTGTTGGCCGAAGGCGCGCCGTTCGCGCTGAAGCCGGAAATCGATTGGTTGTCGAACGGGCGGGAGCGACCCACGCCGCCGGAGGTGAGGTTCATCACGCCCGGGGCAAGCGACGAAAGCATGATCGCGTTACCGTCTTTGAGCGGCAGTTCCAGCACGCGGCGGTTGTCGATCACCGCGCCGGAAGATGCCGTCGCCGTCTGGAGCAACGGGCTCTCGGCGGTGACGTTAACGCTCTCCGTCGTCCGGCCCAGTTCGAGGGCGAAGTCGACCGAAACGCGGTCGTTCACCTGAACGATGATGCCTTGACGCAGCGACTTCTTGAAGCCGGTCAGCTCCGCGGTCACCGTGTAGCTTCCCGGAATAAGAAACGGTAGAACATAATCGCCCGACGCATTCGTCTGCGTCGTGTTGGCGACGTTGGTGGCCGTGTTCACAGCTTCCACCTTGGCGCCGACAACAATGGCGCCGGCGGGGTCGAGAACGCGGCCAAGAATCTGGCCACGGGTTTCCTGTGCGCTCAGGGTACCGCCAAAAGCGAGCACCGTGAGAAAAACTGGGATAGCACGAATCGCTAGAGTCCTCTGAAACAACACAAAGACCTCCCTGTATTGCGGTCCTGGAGACAGTATCCGGCGAAGGCGAGGTGACTGTCAAGAAATTTTTCCTGTGAAATTTTCACGACACTAGCGTCGCCCTCATGTATATGGCTGATAACAAAGTCTCGTGTATCGAACCTTACGTGGTGTTAAGAAAATTTTCACGGTGTGCTTGCAATTCGTAGCCAATTGCCCGAAAATGACTGCATAGTAACGGAGCTGATCCTGGTGCCGAGAAAAGTCACATTGCGACAGGTCGCGCGGACTGCGAACGTCAGCATCCCCACCGTGTCGCGCGTCCTCAACCGGTCCGCCCGCGTCAGCCCCGAAATCGAAAAGCGGGTCCGCGATGCGGCGGTTCGGCTCGGCCGGGCGATGAACGCCCGCGATAGCAGCCGCGTGCTTGCCTTCCTGCTCGGCAACCGGCCCATTACCCACCCGTTCCACTCCGAGGTGATGTCCGGCGCCGAGGCTTGCTGCGCGGAGCGCGACTACCACATGCTGTTTCTAACGCTGCGCTATCCACTTCGGATGCGTTTGACGCAACTGCCGATGCCGCGACTGCTGGAGCGCCGCGGCACGGTGGCCGGTCTGATCCTGGCAGGCGTGAACTCGGTGAGCCTCGTCGAGTTGCTGGCGAAGACCGGGTTGCCGCTGGCGGTGTTCGGTACCACCGTAATGGAAGACGGGTTTGGCGGTTACCCGATAGTCAACGTGGACGAGGCGGGCGGAGCGATCGACATGACCCGCTACCTCCAGAGCCTGGCACACACGGCGATCCGGTTCGTCGGGAACATCCGAATGCCGTGGCTGCGGCGCCGCTACGAAGCCTACCGCTCGACCATGGAGGCGGCAGGTCTGGAACCACTGTTGAACGAGTTCGACTCCGAGGACGAGCGGCGGGTGGGATACCTGACAACGAAATCGGCTCTCGACGGTCCCGGCACGTCTACCGCGATTTTCGCCGGCAACGATCACATAGCACACGGTGTGTACGACGCCCTCCGGGACCGGCAGATCGCCGTTGCGGAGCAGATGAGCGTCGCGGGATTCAACGACACGCTGGAAGCCGTGGTGCTTCACCCGGCCCTCACGACGGTTCGCGTCTACGCCGAGCAGGTCGGAAGACAGCTCGCCGAGCTGGCACTGCGCCAGATCGAGGCCGGGTCTCCGCTTCCCCAAACGATCACGATTCCCACGCGCCTCATCAAGCGCGAATCCTGCATGGCGCTAACGGAACTTGTCAACGACTTTGAGACACCCACCCAAAGAACTTAATGTAGTTTTCCTTCGGTCGCGGGTGGCGTGACGAAGGATTGGAGCAACGGGGGCTTTGCCCCTGCGACCCCAGGATTTAACGCATTGGTGCCAAGATTGGTGGGGACTGGGGGAGCGAGAGTCACTCGCTCCCGAACCAATCTCGGCCACTGAGTTGGCGCTCCGGTTGCATCCCTGCAGAGCCGTATCCTCCGCCCAGTCGGCTTCTTAGTCTAACCGAGGTCCACCTCCTTCCGGCGTGGGCTTTTGCGGCGGGTTGATCCAGGCCGCTTCCGGCAATGCCGACGGCTTGGGCGGCCGTCCCACGAACCACTCCCGGTGCAGTTGATACGCCTCGTTCAGGATCCTCTGTCGTTCGGCGATGACCTGCTCGGCGCACCCATAATGAACCGTCTCCGGAGTCAGCAGACCAACACCGCTGTGGTGGTGCTCGGTGTTGTACCAGCAGAAGAAGCTCTGGCAAAAACCACGAGCGTCTTGCAGCGACCCGAAACGCTCCGGGAATTCCGGCCGATACTTCAGGATCTTGAACTGACTCTCCGAATACGGATTGTCGTCGGAAACACGCGGGCAGCTGTGCGTCTTGGTTATCCCCAGATCCGACAACAGCAGAGCCACCGGCTTGGAACTCATCGACGGCCCCCGGTCGGCCTGGATCGTCAGTTGTCCCGCGTTGTTAGCCCCCCAGCTTCTTCAGTAGCGCTTCCAGCCGGGCCACGGGCAGGAACGCCGCGCGCTGCTCGTCGTTGTAGCGGACCCAGAAGTACGGCAGGACGTAGTCGTTCTTCAACTCCTCGGCGAAGCGCTGCCGGCGCCGGCAGGCCTCCAGCGCCGCGACTACCTGCCGCTTCTCGGGGCTCGCGCCGACGGCCTTCGCCGCCCGCACCGCCTCGACCGTAAGTTCGGTGTATTGCAGGCCCTGGCGGTAGAACCCGACCCGCTTGCGGATGGTCTCGCTTTCGGCGGCCGCGGCCGCCTCATCCAGGTCCGCCGCGGCGGCTTTCATGAGCTCCGGCGTGAACAACTCGGCCACGCGCGTGTCTTCCAGGGAATTGCAGCTCACATCCTGGCCGTCGCGCGTGGCGTCGGTCCAGGCTTTCTCGAGGCGCCCGTGGAACCGCCGCACGGCCGGGGCCGCGCGGCCGAACGCCTTCGCGTAAAAGTCGTCCAGGATGGCGCGCTCGTCCGCCGAGACGTCCCACAGGAGCTTCCCGGCGACGTAGTAGTTGATGCCGTTGGTGCCGAACTCGTCGCCCGACTGCACCTGGTAGAGCCGGATGCCTTGCCGGTTGAGATAGCGGATCGATTCGGCGAGGTAGGGGACTACCAGCCGGTGCAGGCCGGGCCACGACCCGTTGATGTAGTACTCGTAAATCCCGGCCATGCCCGCCGCCTTGGCCCATCCCGCCGCGATGGTTTTATGCTCGCGTTTCAGCTCGGCGTTGGCATGCCGGTAGGCGCCCCAAAGGCAGTACTGCGGAATCGCATACGGATGCAGCCGGATTTTTTCCGGCGGCAGAATGTAGCGGGCGTACGCCATCGAGACCACGTACTTGCCGGAGTGCTTCTTCTGCACGCGCTCGGAGACCTGGTTCACGAAGGTGTAGATGCGGTCCGTCATGACGGTATTGCGGGGGGCGCCGCCCTTGGTTTCCTCGGCGTCGATGCCGGCGCGCTTCATCGTGCTCCCCGAATCCAGCGCACGGCAGCGGTCGCACTCGCAAAAGCCGGCGCTGTCGTTCATAGTGATGTGCACGGCGTGGTAATCGGGGTGGGCATCGTAAAAACGGTTGACCCACTCGACGGCGGCCTCGACCACGCCCGGATTGGTGGTGCAGACCTGGCCGCGGTGCTTGTAGTCGTAGTCCGGGCCGGGAACGTCGCGCTTGCCGTTGACCAGCGCGTAGTAGTCGGGGTGCGCGCGCGCGTATTTTTCGGGCGGGAAGATCTCGCCCAGGGAATGGCCGCCGTAGACCTTCCAGCCGCCCCACTTGTTGCGCCGCTCCCAGAGCCGCACCTGGCGCTGGTGCTCTTCGGTGATGCCCAAGAGCAGTTCGCGCGCGTGCATTTCGGTGGGGCCGCTGGTGGCGCCCCACAGCGCGCCGCCGGGCCCGCGGTCGCGCCAGAGGAAGTCGGGTTTCTGGGTATCGTCGAGCGGACCCACCGCCACGGTGCTCTGGCGCGGCACAACTTCGCCCAGTTCGCCGGGCCAGAACCAGCGCACGCCGAGATACTTCTCGAGGAAAGTATAGACCGCGAATTCGGCGCCCGCGTCGTCCGCGCCCGTCAGCAGAAGATTGCCGCCCTGGGTGCGGATGCGAAATCCCTCGGGGCCGAGGCCGTTCGCGCCTTTCCCAACCAGGATGAGCGCGCCCGGCGGCTTCTCCCGGGCAGCGCGGACGGGGAACGCGGCGCCGGTGATCTTCCGCAGGTAGGCCGCGAGCTCGCCGGCCGCCGAGCGCTCGGCCGGCGAGGCGGCGTCCGCCACCACAATGGTTGCGTTGGCGCGGCCTTGGCGAGCCAGTACGACGGGCGCGCCGCCGCGGGCCAGCTCGTCCAGGTACAACTCCAGTTTGGTATAGCCGGATGCGGGATCGGCGGCCCGGGCGTCCGCGGCATCGCGCGGGTTCATGCCGTGGGCGGTCTCCCAGGCGCCGGGCACGCCGTCGTTGTCCGAATCTTGCGGGGGCGTGGCGGTCCGATAGTCCGGCCAGCCGCCGACTTCATTCTGGGAGTCGATGATCCTGCCAGTGCCGTTGCGCACGTCCGCGACAATGCGGGCGTCCACGGCGTCCCGCACCGGCACGGTTGCGCCTGCGTTTTCGAGCACCGCCTGGTATGCCTCCTTGGCGCTCTGGGTGCGGACGGACGCCGCCTGGTAGGGCGTTTTCACGATGCTGAACAGCTTCCTGCCCTGGTACTCCAGGGGTTCGAACATATCGGTATTGTTGGCGGTAAGTTCGGGCCGGCCTTCCACGAAATTGCCGTTGACGTAATAACGAACCGTTTCGCTGGCGGTGTCGCGCCGCAGCACGATGGGTTTGCGCGTACTGCTGCTCGGCCCCGGCCGGATGTAGTTGTTGACGTAGTTCACCTTCAGGTCGCCGTCGGTCAGGCCGGAGCACATTTTGCTCCAGTTGTACATCACGTTGTTGCGCACATCGAAGGTGGGAAAGGGCGGCTTGTAGTTGTTGTCGCCCAGGCGCGGATTGCGCTCGGTGTGGTGCGCCCACAGGTTGTGGTGCAGCGTGAAGCCGCCGGTCGAGTGCACCAGCGATCCGTAGCCGTGCTCGCCCTTGCCGTGGAAGCTGCGGTTGAGGCTCTCGGCGATGAGACACCACTGGACGGTAATGTTGGCGATGTCGCCGCTGGGCGAAAGCGTCTCGTCGATGGACCAGCTTGCCGAGCAGTGGTCGAGGATCACGTTGCGGCTCACGGTCCCGATGCTGATCGAGTCGCTCTCCCTGCGGGTGAGGTCGCCCAGGCGGCTGCGCAGGAAGCGGACCACCACGTCGTGGGTGGCGATGGTGAACAGGTCCGAGCGCAGGCAGATGCCGTCGCCCGGCGCGGTCTGGCCCGCGATGGTGAGGTAGGGCTCGGTGATTTTCAGCGGGGAAGCCAGGGTGATCAGCCCGCCCACCCGGAAAATCACCATGCGCGGTCCTTTCGCCATGCAGGCTTCGCGAAAGCTGCCCGGCCCGGCATCGTTCAGGTTGGTCACGAAAATGACCTTGCCGCCGCGCCCGCCCGGAGTCATGGCGCCGAAGCCTTCGGCGCCGGGGAACGCCGGAATGTCACGCGCCGCGGCGGCGCCGGCGGCGAGCAGTCCGCACAGGACTACGAACGCATCATTTCTTCCCATGTGACCTCCCTTTTGGCGTCGATCGCCATGCGGCCCAGGAGCGAGGTGAGGGTGCTCTCGCAGGCGCTGAACGCCATGTTCCCGGGCTTGGCGGCCAGCACGTTGTTCAGAAAGCTCTCGACTGCGTCGATGGTGATCTCGCGCTTGGAATCGACCTTGACGATGGGGCCGTCGCCGCGGTCCCACTTGTAGTATTGGCGGTGGGTTTCGAGCACGCCCTGAGTGCCGAAGAACTGCTCGCGCACGTCGCGGTAGCGCGGCACGGTGATCTGGGTGGCCACCAGCATGCCGCGCAGCCCGCCGGGGTATTCGTAGGTCACCGAGAGGTGGTCGAGGTTGTCGCCGTAGGCGCGCCGCTTGCGCCCGCCGCCGCCGATGGCCTTGAGCGGGTGCGCTTTGGCGAACCAGTTCAGGATGTCCAGCCCGTGGCAGTCCTGCTCGACGATGATGTCGCCGGACATGTCGCGCCACGCACCCCAGTGGCGGATGCGCTCCTCCGGCGGGTGCTGGATCTTCCGGTCCGTCACACCGCCCTTGATGAAGTGGCACTCCATCATGAGCAGCTCACCCAGCTTGCCGGTGCGCAAGATTTCTTCCGCGGCGCGGTATTCCGGGCTGAAGCGGTTCTGGAAACCGAAGACGATGTGCTTGGACTTATCGGCCTGTTGCGCGGCCGCCAGCACGCGTTTGACGCCCGCCACGTCCGCCGCGGCGGGCTTCTCGATGTAGATGTGCTTGCGCGCCTTCACCGCCGCTTCGAAGTGCTCCGGATGCAGGAACACCGGGGTGGCGATGAGCACCGCGTCGATGGACGGGTCCGCCAGGAGTTCGCGGTAGTCCTCGTACGCGCGGGCTTGGTCCGCGCCCGGGATGGCGGTTTTAGCCTTGTCGATTTGGTTGCTGTAGAGGTCGCACAGCGCGACCATGCGCGCGCGCTGGTCCTTGGCGAAAATGGCCCCGTCGAAGCGGCCGCGCCCGCCCGTGCCGATAATCCCGAGGGTGAGGGCCGAGTTGGCCTGTGTCCGGAGACCCACTGCCGCGCCCGCCAGCGCCTCGCGCCTGGTGATTCTGTGCATAGCTCCCACAGATAGCACAGATAGGGACAGAG
>Ga0315273_10003728_pt1 | contig 18404 bp, 20 predicted proteins | sample YL17G02_0_MG_FD_205753 | JGI IMG/M metagenome (GOLD analysis project Ga0315273, IMG submission 205753) | Sediment microbial communities from Yellowstone Lake, YNP, Wyoming, USA - YL17G02_0 | ecosystem: Environmental > Aquatic > Freshwater > Lake > Sediment | place: USA: Wyoming | collected...
TTCCAGATCCTGCTTCAGCAGTTCACGGTAATTGGTCATGTAATCGGCCAGCACTGTGTCGTCGTTCAGCTGGATATGGTCGAGCGCCTCGCGGTCGAAATCGTTCCCCTTGTCGAACTCTACCGGAGTGTTATTCATCTTGCAGGCGAATACGTCGGCGCAATGAATCAGGGCGACCAGATCCTTGTTTTGTACCGCATGCGTCGGCTGGTGGTGCAGGGTAATGGCCTCCACGAGATGATCCGGAAGGTTCCATCGTTCGGCAAGCCATCCTCCGATTTCGCCGTGCGTTACTCCGAGAACGCTCTCTTCGGCTTCCAGGGCGGTGAGGTCGGTCTCCCGCACAATTTCGGTGATGCGTTTGAACTCGTTCTTGAAATACCGGTGGAGGACCGAAATGCCCATATCATGAAGGAGTCCGCCGACAAAGACTTCACCGCTCACCCGGTATCCCAGGTCGCGCGCCAGACGCCGGGCGAGGACGCCGCAGGTGATGGCATGATCCCAGAATACTTTTGCATCGAACATGCTGTCGGATTTCTTCTGGAGCGAACTGACAAGCGAGATGCTGATGACGATTTCCTTCAGGGCGTCGTATCCCAGCACGATGATTGCGAAGTCGATCGTCGAGATCTTCCGGGGAAACCCGTAAAACGGCGAGTTGGCGATCTTCAACACCTTAGCCGTCAGGGCCTGATCAGTGGAAATGAGCCGGCCAAGTTTGGACGCGCTGGTTTTCGGGTTGTCAACCATCTCCACCACTTCCATGGCAATTGTCGGAAGAGCAGGCAGCTGGATAATGCTCTGCACTTTCTCCTTGATGTACTCCGGTGCCATCATGTCCGGTCGATTCTCCCGTTATACACAGTCACGAACAATGGCGCTCAACGCGTCGAGCGCACGATCATGAAGGTCATTCACCTCGGTTGCGGAGTTCCCCAGCAGATTGGCAACTTCTTCAAACGAGAGCCCCTCCTGGTAGCAGAGCGCCAGCGTCAGGCGCTCCTGGTACGGTAGCCCGCCGATGGAGTCCACAAGCGAATTCTTGACGGAGGCTACGATGCTGGCGAACCCGGGCGCTTCGGCCATGCCCGCCCTGATCAATCGCACGTCTTCCGTCAGGTGTTCAACGGTCAACTCTTCCTCCTGCAATCCCAGCAGACACAAGGCTCCCGGATCAAATCCCGTATCGGGATCGGCGGCGTACCGGCCGATTTCAAGCCTGCGACAGAGTACATCGGCGGTATGCACCGTCGCCGTCAACCGGGGATCCACGACCGCTGCAGACGGCGAGTGGTGCAAACGGATGGCTTCCTGGATGCGGGGGCTGAGTCCCCAGTGCTCGGCAAGCCATGCCCCTATTCCTTCATGACTCCCGGTATCGACCCCGGGCTCCACCCCCGGCAGAACGCCCTCTTCCCGCCCCCGGGGAACAATCATCCCCAGATCATGAAAGAGCCCCGCCACAAAGGCGTCGTCTTCGGACACCGAACCGGACCGGCGCGCGAGCATGCGTGCAACGATGCCACAACTGATGGAATGGTTCCAGAACTCGCCGTACGCGGTGAACAGATCCACCAGGCTGCGGAACGCACCGGTCACCACCATCCGCATGACACTGTCCCGCAGGGCGTCAAACCCCACCAGCGTGATGGCACTGGATACCTTGGATACACGCTGCGGAAGCGCCAGCAGGGGCGAATTGGCGATGCGCAACACGCTCTCGCTCAGGCGATGATCAGACGACACGATGGCGCTCAGGCGGGCCACACTCGCCGCGGGATCGCGCATCACATGCAATATCTGATGAACGAGCGGCGACAGCCCGCTGCCGCCGACCAGGCGGGCGTCCTCCCGCTTTTCGTGCATCGCCTGCTGTGGCAACCCGTTCATGAGAGTTCTCCGATTTCAAGCAATACCCGCTGGAGATGGGTGATTGCCTTCGCGTGTAACTCTACCACCTCAGCTTCCGACGCGCCGAGCACGCCGGCGATCCCTTTCATCGAAATCCCCTCGTAGTAATGCATAGCCAGAACAAAACGCTCACGCTCCTCGAGGTCTTCATAGATGCCCAGCAGGCTCTCTTTCAGCACGTCAACCTTCAATGTGAGAGCGGGTGCACGGCGCAGAACCGACGCCTGGAGCGACGCCGTTGATCTGGACGTTCCCTCAGCCGGACTCTCACACAGATCGAGCAGTGTCAGGGCTTCCCGATTGAACGGAACATCGGGCTCCTGGCCCATCGGGCCGCCGAAGTGCCGGTGACAGATCACATCGGCGACATGCACCACCGCAGCCAGAAGCGGATCCTGCTGTGCGCGGGCGGGTTCATGATGATGCCGCACGGCATCCTGAATTTCCGGTGCGAGGGTTTCCCAGCGATCCACCATCCATGAGCCCGCTTCTTCATGGAGCGACAACGGAACGGGATTGGGCTGATGGCTGCCGTCCAGCTCCGATGCCCACTCCGGGAGCACTTCCATCTCCGGTGAGGGCAGATCGTCACCCAAAAACAGAAAACCAACATCGTGCACCAGTCCGGCAATAAACGCACGATCCGGATCCACCAGGCCGAGCTCGGCCGCAACCGCCTTGGCCATCAGGGCGCACGTCAGCGAGTGATCCCACAACGCATCGCAGTATTCAAAGCTGTTGACGATATGCCGCGTTGCACCGCTGGCGATGAGACGCTTTACGGTTTCCCGGATCACGGGGGGACCCAGAAGGGTCAGCGCCAGGTTGACATCCTGCGCGCGTCCCGGGAAGCCGTATGTCGCGTTCGCTTTCGCCGAAAGCGTGCGCGCAAGAACGGGGTTCCAACCGATCACCGCACTCATACGTGCCACTGTGGAGAGGGGGTCATTGACCAGGTTCACGACATACTCCAGGACCTTCGCCTTAAAAGGGAATACCACGCCCGTCTGGAGCGCTTGCTGTTCAAACCGGTTGTCACGCTTGCCCATGTCCGTTCCGTTCACGATTCCAGCACCAACAGCCGCTGGCGTAACTGCCGCAACACTTCCGAGTGAATCTGCGAAACCCGGCCTTCGGAAATATTCAAGAGCTTTGCGATCTCCGAAAATTTGAGCTCCTCATAATAATACAGCGCAATCACCGTACGTTCGCGTTCGGACAGCTGTTCGACCGCGTCGATCAGCAGCTGGCGGGTCTCGTCATCGCTCAAACGTTCGAACGGGTTCGGCGTGAGGGAGGGTGTCTCATCCATCCGGCCGGCACTGTCTCTTTCCGCCATGATGTCCACCTCGCGTGCCGCGGCGGTCATCCCCCCCCCCACCATTTTCCGGTAGTCGTCCAGATCCATGGAGAGTTTTTCCGCGATTTCCGCGTCCAGCGGCTCGCGGCCCTGTTCCTGCATCACTTCGTGCGCAGCCTTTCCAACTTTTCGGTTGGTTTCCCGCACGGAACGCGGCACCCAATCCAGCTTCCGCATCTCGTCCAGGATAGACCCCCGGACCCGGGGCACCGCATACGTCTCAAACTTCACCCCTGCCGATGGCGAAAACCGTTCAATGGCCTCCAGCAATCCGAGCACGCCGAAATGGACCATATCGTTGTACTCCAACCCGTGGGCTTTGCCCTGCAGATGCAGCCCGAATTTGCTCACGACATACCGGACAAGATCCAGATACTGCACGACGAGCTTACGCCTCAACTCCGTCGAGCGATTCTGAAGAAATGCTTCCCACAGGGATGGTGTCGTCATTTCCATGGCTTCATCAGGGCCTTAGTTCCTGGGATGCTGTCTGGGTTCACTGCCCCGCCTGCTCCCCGCTCTCCGCCGGTTCGCCCGGGCCCGCTGCGGGAGCAAGGTCACGTTCTGGGGTTCTCCTATTCTTCATCGCGGACATCGCGATCAGGAGAACCGTCTGTCCGGCAACCACGGCGATAAACACAATAAACGACCGCGTGAGAATGTCCATCAGTATGAGTCCCTGGCTGCCAAAAAACACGGCAGACACAAAAAAGGCCAGAGTGCCGATGTGCAGCATGATCTTTGTCATAGGGCCACCATACGTTTCACAGAACCCTGCAGGTGATCGCGCACCACAACACGCGCCAGTGACTGAATAGAAAGTGCGGCGGCCGAGCGCGGGAACGCCTTCACGAGGGGCTCCTGGCGCACCACGGCTTCCCGTGCATGATCGTCACGCGGCACGATAGACGCGCAGACCAGCTCACGTTTCAGAAAATGCCTGACTGCCGCCTGGAGCTTCCCGAACGCCTCTTCACCCTCCCGGGGAGTCCGCGCAGTGTTCACCACAACTTCCACCGGAAGAAGGGGCGCTTCAATGGAAAGCACCTTGATCATGGCGTAGGCATCCATCACCGCGGTCGGCTCAATACTGGTGACAACCAGCGTGGCGTCCGCAGCTGCGGCATACGTGATGATCTCCGGGTTGATGCCCGCACCGGTGTCGATCAGGAGCACATCCGTCCGCTCCTCCAGCGACGTCAGTTCGCCGATCAGCTCGTGCTGCCGTTCGGGGGCGAGGTCGGGGTAGTCCGTATCGCCGGAACTCCCCGGCACCAGCCGGAGGCCGGGATACGGCGTGACCATCACATCCTCCAGGTCGCGCTCGCCCCTGAGCACGTGGCTCAACCGGAATCGCGGTGAAATGCCCGTCATCACATCGAGTCCCGCCAGATTAGCGTCTGCATCCAGCAGCACAACCCGTTTCCCCAGATCCACGAGAGCGATCGCGAGATTCAGCGCCAGCGTGCTCTTGCCCACACCTCCCTTGCCGCTGGTCACGGTCAGCACGCACGGCCGGACCGGGCGGTTGGTTTCTGCATAGAGACGAGCGATCTCGCGCATCCGTGTCGCCTGATCATGCATGGGCCATTTCTCCCGTATAGACCATCGCCGCCAGCTGTGCAGCATCCACCGTCCGGATATCGTCGGGCACCGTCTGCCCCGTGGTGACGTACGAAATCGGAAGATGGTGGCGGTGCATGATGCTGAGGAGCGGGCCGTACGTCACCGCCTCGTCGAGCTTGGAGAAAATGAGCCGGTTGGGTTTCACCACCTTAAACTGATCGATGATGTCTTCCGAGGTTTTGATGTTCGTTGACGCGCTCAGGACCAGATGTGTCTCATCCGGGTCCGCCGCCGCAACAAATTTTGCAAGGTCGTTCAGGTCCTTCTTCGACCGCTGACTCCGGCCGACGGTATCGAAGAAGACGATATCCTTGGTCCGGAATTTGCGCAGCATCTGCGCCACTTCCGCGGGTTTGTACACCACTTCCATCGGTATGTCGGCGATGCCGGCAAAGGTACGCAACTGCTCGATCGCTCCGATACGATAGGTATCCGCGGAGATCAGGGCCACATCCAGACCGCTGACAAGCTTGTTGATGGCCGCGAGTTTGGCGATCGTTGTCGTCTTTCCGACTCCTGTCGGTCCGACGAGTACCACAATGCGTGTTTTTTTCCTGCGCGGCCTGGCGCTGGCGGGCGGGGGAATGACACCGGCCAGGGCGGCGATCACTTGTTTCTCAAGGTATTGTCGGTTGGTAATGTGGTCCTGGTTGGTGCTGGCGTACACCGCCTGCACCAGATCCGCGGCAAGTTGTTCATCGACGTCGTGTTGAACGAGTGTGCTATAGGCCTTCTGCAGGGTGTCGGGCAGGGCCGGCATCCGGGAATATTTGAGCTGATCGACAATCGCGCGCAGTGTGCCCTTCACGTCCTCCATGTCGGTGCGGAGTTCAACCATATTGCCGGCGTCGGCGGTACGCCGGGAAACGCCGCCGGGACGCTGGTCTTCACGCCCTCTCTGGCCGTACTGCTCGGCAATGCGGCGCAGGTTAGCCAGCGTGTCTTGCTCTTCGAGATCCGTGTGCGACCGTTCCAGATGCTGCGCGAACTCCTGCGATTCTGGACGGCGGCGATACGTGCTCTGGGAGACGGGAACGACATCATCGATCGCTCCTGTCACCTCGAACATGTCGCGGCCCAGCAGGTTGAACGGCCCCCCGCGGGTCACCTTCCGGCTGCTGATAATAATCGCTTCGGGCCCGAGATCACGTTTCACCAGCTCGGTCGCCTCTTTCAGGCTGTGCGCCTGGAATTTCTTAATCCGCATGGTCTGCCTCAAGTTTTCCTACGAACTCCACTTCCGTGTCGGGCGGAAGTTCTGTGAATGACAGCACAACAACGCTCGGGAACGTGGTATTGATCAACCGATGGAAATACGGGCGCACGGTGGCCGCGCACAGGACGATCGGTGTCGTCCCGTGTACCCTGCACAGCTCACTGTTTGCCGTCAGACTTGCATGGATCGACTGAATGGTCTGCGGCGAGAGACCCAGACTCGGGCTGTTCTCCCGTTGATTCTGCAGTGCGGCGGTGATCATCTGCTCGAGCCGCGGATCCATGGCGATCGCGTGCACCACCCCCTTCACGTCGCCGTACAACCGCGCAATGGTCTCCGATAGGGCATGCCGCACGTACTCCGTCAGGACGTCCACATTTTTTGTGACGCGCGCGTAATCCGCGAGAGCTTCCAGGATGGTGACAAGATCACGCACCGGAATTCCCTCGCGCAAAAGGTTCTGCAACACCTTCTGAATGGTGCCGGTGGGCAGGAGATCGGCGGTGAGTTCCTCAACGACGGCGGGGTAGTCTTTTTTCAGGTTTTCCATCAGCTTCTTGGTGTCCTGCCGTCCCAGAATCTTGTCCCCGTTCTTCCGCAGCACTTCCTGCAAATGGGTTGAGAGGACCGCCGATGGCTCCACGACCGTATACCCGAGGAGTTCCGCATGTTCACGGTCCGTAACGTTGATCCATACCGCGGGAAGTCCGAACGCCGGCTCGCGGACTTCAACGCCTGCCACAGCACCGTCTGCCGTTCCCGGATTCATGGCAAGACACCGGTCCATCACCAGCGATCCCGTTGCCGCCACATTGCCGCGGATCTTTACCACATACTCGTTCGGATCGAGCTGGAGATTATCGCGCACACGCACGGGCGGGATGACGATACCCAGGTCAATGGCCAGCTGCCGCCGGAGATTGGTGATACGCGCAAACAGATCGCCGTCGCGCGCCTCGTCCACCAGAGAAATCAGACCGTACCCGATCTCCAGCTCTACCGGGTCCACCTGAAGGTAGTCCTCCACGCGCTCCTCCTTCGGCGCGGCTGCGGCCTGGGGAACGATCTCCGCCCTGGCTGCCGCCTTCTGATCGCGCATCTTCACGTACCCGACACCGCCGGAAACCATCGAAAGCGCGAGGAAGGGAATCGTCGGGAGGCCCGGAACGACGGCAAAAAGAAACAGGGCCCCCGCGGCAATCAGTAACGCCTTCGGACGACCGAAGATTTGCGTGCGAATCTCGAGATCAAAGGCATTGCCCGCGGCACTCCGGGTCACGATCATACCCGATGACACCGCCACGATCAACGCCGGAATCTGCGTCACCAGTCCGTCCCCCACGGTGAGCAGCGTGTATGACTGCAGCGCGTCCGTGAACGACATCCCCTTTTGCACGACGCCGATAATGAAGCCGCCCAGAATATTGACGATATTGATCAGCAACCCGGCGATGGCATCCCCTTTGACGAACTTGCTTGCGCCGTCCATTGCACCGTAGAACTCCGCCTCGCGCGAAATCTCAGCGCGGCGCTGGCGCGCTTCTTTCTCGGTGATCATGCCGGCGTTCATGTCCGCATCGATCGCCATTTGCTTACCGGGCATGCCGTCCAGGGTGAAACGCGCAGCCACCTCGGAAACGCGTCCGGCGCCCTTGACAATCACGACAAACTGTATCACCACCAGGATCAGGAAGATGATAAAGCCGACGACATAGTTCCCCTTGACGACAAACGATCCGAACGCGGTGATCACCTCGCCGGCATACCCCTCGCCGAGAATCAATCGCGTGGCGGCGACGTTCAGGCCCAAGCGGAACATCGTCAGAATCAGCAGCAGCCCCGGGAACACCGAAATCTCCAGGGGATTGGTCAGATACATCGACACCATCAGGATCAGGATGGCCAGGGTGATATTTGCGGCCAGGAGCACATCCAGGAGCATCGCCGGCACGGGAATGATCAACAGCGCGAGTATGAGAATCACCGCAACGGCGAGCACAACGTCGCTGTTGGCCCCGAGGAGCCGCATGGGCCTCCCGAACATTCCATTTGGTGATGTTATGCTTGTGCTGGCCATGTGTTCAATGCATCGTCAATGTTGGCTGTTCCTGCCTCAGGCGATAGATATAGGCGAGCAACTGCGCCACAGCCTGGAAGAGCTTTTCCGGGATCGTTGCGCCGATCTCCACCGACCGGTAGAGCGCCTGGGCCAGCGGCCGGTCTTCCACAACCGGTATCCGGTGCGCCAGAGCAATCTCCTTGATCTTGAGCGCCACCAGATCGGCCCCCTTCGCCACCACGGTCGGTGCGTTCATCTTCTCCACATCGTACCGGAGCGCAACCGCGAGGTGAGTAGGGTTGGTCACCACCACATCCGCTCTGGGGACGTCCTGCATCATCCGGCGATACGCAATACGCCGCTGGATGCTGCGCACCCGGCTCTTCACCTGCGGATCGCCTTCGGTGGATTTTGTCTCTTCTTTGACTTCTTCCTTGCTCATGCGCATTTCTTTTTCAAACTCGAACCGCTGGTAGAAATAGTCGACCGCTGCCAGCACCAGAAACGCGAGCCCCGTGCGCAGTCCGATGCTGAACCCCGCCTGGCCGATGAAGCCCAGGAGTCCGGCAGGATCGATGTCCACAAGGGTCGGTGCCTCCGCAAGCACATCCTGCAGTCCTCCATAGGCCACCATGCCGACGACGACGATCTTGATGATACTCTTTGCAAGTTCCACCACCGACCGGCGGGACAGGAGGATTTTTTTCATTCCATTGAGCGGATTCATCTTTTCGAAACTCGGCTGCATCGCCTTCGGCGAAAACATGAACCCTACCTGCAGGTATCCCGCGGCAAGGCCGATCACCAGGAAACCGATGACAATCGGGGCGATCAGAACGCCGATATGCACCACCCCGTTGCTCACCATGTGATGGACATTCTCCGCGGTCAGCGCCAGCGATCCCGATCGCGTGAACGCCGTTCTGGCGATCGAAGCCAGTCCGGACACCAGTGCGGTGCTCCCGAAATACAAGACCAGCAATCCGAACAGCAACACCAGCGCCGAGTTCAGTTCGACGCTGCGGACGACTTTCCCCTTGCCCCGGGCTTCTTCGCGCTTGCGATCACTCGCCGGTTCGGTTTTTTCCTGATATGATTCTTCGGCCATGGCTTAGAGTACTCTCACAAATTGCAGCACCTGCTCCTGAAATCCCCCCAGGAGTTTCTTAAAGGCAAAGACCAGAAACGGCGCACTGGTCATCAGGACCAGCATACCGACGGCGATTTTCACCGGAAAACTGACGATAAAGACATTCACCGCCGGTGCGACCCTTGAGAGAATCGCAAGAGCAATATTCACGAGAAAGGACGCCACAATCACCGGAGCGGCGCACTGCACGGCAACGATGAACACCAGACCCGTCAGGCGAACAAGACGGTCGACGGCCGCACCGCCGAAGACCAGACCGTTCAGCGGAACCGCATCATAACTGAGCACCAGGGCCTGGAGTACGACATGATGTCCGTTCACCAGCAGGAACACCAGCATGGCAACCAGATAGAGAAACGCCCCGATGACATTGTTCGGTCCGGTTTCGGGATCGAACGCGGTGGCGATGGACAGGCCGAGTTCGAACCCGATCAGTTCGCCCGCCGCACGCACGCCGGAGAAAATGAGACCCATGGCGAAGCCGATGAACAACCCCGTCAACACCTCCTGTACGCCCATGATGACCAGCGGCGCCAGCTGCAGATCCAGGTGCGGCGTCCGGGCCGCCAGGACGGGATACAGCACGAATGCCATGAACGCACCCAATCCCACCTTAACCTGCACCGGCACCGCAACATGCCCGAACACCGGCGCCATCGCTATCAGCGACGTGGTGCGCAGGAACAACATCAGGAACAGCACGAACTGGAAGACATAGAGTTCCATCGGTCAGCGTCCGAGCCCAGGGATCTGATTGAATACGTTCACAGTAAAACTCACCATCACCTCCATCATCCAGGGAAGGGTCAACACGGCGATGATTGCCACCGCAATAATTTTCGGCACAAATGTGAGGGTGATCTCCTGAATCGACGTGGCGGCCTGAAAAACGGCGATCACCAGACCCACCACCAGCGACAGCACCAGCATCGGGGCCGACACCAGCAGGGTTGTGTAAAACGCCTCGCGGAACAGGTATACCACCATTTGTTCGGTCATACACAACCCTCTTCCCTTCCCATCAATGGAAACTCTCCAGCAGCGACCGCACGATGAGGTGCCAGCCATCCACCAGAATGAACAGGAGAATCTTGAACGGCATAGAGATCAACACCGGAGGCAGCATCATCATACCCATGGACAGGAGGATGCTGGAGATGACCATGTCGATCACGAGAAACGGTATGAACAGGAGAAAACCGATCTGAAAGCCGATGCGCAGCTCGCTGATGGCGAAGGCCGGGACGAGCGCATGCAGGGGCACGTCATCACGGTTCTTCGGCTTATCCACATTGGCCAGCTTGACGAACAGTGCGAGGTCTTCTTCGCGGGTCTGCCGCAGCATGAACTCGCGTACCGGCACCACGCCTTTTTCATAGGCCTGCTCAAGGGACATCTTTTTGTCCAGATAGGGCTGGAGCGCATCGGTATTCACGCGGGACCACGTCGGCGCCATCACAAAGAATGTCAGGAACATCGCCAGCCCGATGAGCACCTGCGATGGAGGCACCTGCTGGGTTCCCATCGCCTGACGGAGAAAATGCAGCACGACGACAATCCGGGTGAACGCCGTGGTCAGAATCAGGATTGCGGGCGCAAGGGAGAGAATCGTCATCAGGAAGAGAATCTGCAGGGTCACCGACACGTCTTCCGGCTTCGCGGATTTCCCCACTTCAATCGATACCTTCGGCAGAGGCAACACCTTGTCCTGCGCCATGGCCATTCCGGCGCAGAGGAGACAGAGAACGATGACCGCAACGAGCATCTTCATGCGTGTACGCTCTCCCCGTTCCGCTTTTTCCATGACTGGATGGTGGTCTGCAGCATGGACGCAAAGGGTTTCTCCGTACGGGGATGTGTGTCCGTCCCGGTCTCCAGCCGATCCCCGGCCGGAAGATCCTCTTCCGCCAGTTCGGCAAGGGTCTGCATGCCGTGATCCGTCATGCCGACCACCAGAACTTTGCCGGCAACCTTCATCACCACCACCGATTTCTTGGGCTGCAGGACACGGCGACCGATAATGTCGATGGGCACTTGCTGGTGAGCGCCGGCTGCGCCCGGCAGCACAAAACGCTTCAGCACGTACACCAGGCCATACATCAGCAGGAGCACTGCGCCGAGCGAAAGGACCATTTTGGCAACGACCCATTCCATGGGCTATTTTCCCAGGCCTTTCACCCGGTCCGCTGTATCAACGAGATTCGTAATGCGAATGCCGAAGTGCTTCTCAATCACCACTACTTCTCCTTCGGCCATTTTCTTCCCGTTGATCAGGACATCCACCGGTTCGCTTGCGAGTTTCTCGAACTCCACTACCGACCCGCGCTGCAAATCCAGGATGTCCCGGATCAACATGTTGGTACGCCCCAGCTCGATGGCAACCGGCAGCGTCAGGTCCATCAGCAGGTCCAGCTTGCGATCCTTCTCGGATCCGGCGCCGGCAGTCGGCTCAAGCGACTGGAATTGTGCGCTCTGCACTTCCAGCGCCAGATCACCGGCCGTTTCGTCCTGCACACCTGCGCCTGCGGCGGAGGTGTTTATGTCCGAAGATGCGGATTCTTGCATGCGGCTTCACTCTCCTGTCGACTGTTCCTTTAAGGTTCTCGTCACTTTCACGGCCATCTTTCCTTTGGAGATCCCCGGACGGCCCCAGATGCGCGTCTTTCCGCCGATTTGCACCTGCACTTCGTCCGTGATGGGGATGTTCGTTCGGATGATGTCTCCCGGCTCAAGATGCAATAACTCATTCAGCGTGAGCGCGGTTTCGCCGAGCACGCCGGTGGCCTGCACTTTGGTGGCCCCGAGGTGGCGGAAGATCGGATCCGCCCACTCGCTCACGCCACCCTTCACCAGCCCCATGCCGCTGAAGTACTGCATGTTCAGCCGTGTCAACACATCGTCCATGGCAAACGTCGGAAAGCAAAGGTTCATCAAATACTTCTGCGTGCCGATGACCACTTCGAACGACACGACCATCACGATTTCGCTGGCAGGGGCGATTTGCACGAAATCGCCTTCGGATTCGTATCGTTCAAGCTTGAAGGTGAGTTCGGCCACCGTCTTCCACGCCCGCTGGATGTCCGATAAGGCGCGCTGCACAATACCTTTAACAATGCTCTGTTCGATCTTGGTTATCAGCCGTGCGTTTTTATCTCCCTCCGCCACACCACCCATCAGATGTTCCACCATGGCCAGAACCAGCTGCGGACTGATCTCCAGAACTCCCATCGCATCCGATTCCATGATCCGGAAGATGTACAGGGAACTCGGACTGGCGATCGAGAGGACAAACTCCGAGTAGAACAGCTGATCCACCGACGACACGCTGACCGTCACCGTCGTCTGCAGCCGCGAAACAAGATACGAACTGAAGGTTTCACCGAAGTTCTCGTGCACCGCTTGAAACGTACGAAGCTGATTCTTCGAAAGACGGTGCGGAAGACGGAAGTCGAAGGTGATCGCTTCCTTGTCCCCCTTCCGTGTTTCAGAAGGTGACTCGCTGGCTTCGAGCTGCTCGGTCGAAATACCCGAAAGCAGACTATCGATTTCCTGTTGCGACAGAATTTCCGGCACGGTGCACCCGCTACTGTATGATAAATTTGCTGAAATACACGTTTGTCAGCGAACCATTTCTGATCAGTTCCCCCACCCTCTGCGCAATCTCCTGGCGCAACGGCTCACGTCCATCAGCGTTCACCAGGTACGCAAGGTCCTTGGAGGTCAGAATGCTGTTGAGCACGTCGCGGACCTGGACATCCTTGTTCTCAAGCTCCCTCTTGCCTTCGCCGGTTGTGACTTCAAAACCGATTGTCGTCAGCAAGAATCGTGTCCCGTTGGTGCCCGCGGGGTTGACAATCACATCTTTCACAACATAGATGTTCTGCTCACCGGCCTCGGCCGCCCCTTCGTGGGATCCTTTCACTTCGGACGCGGGGTGGACGTTTTCCCCGGCCGGCGCCGGAGAGGCAAACCTGGTCATCACAAAATACACCACGACAAGCTGCACGATGAACACAGGCACGCCAAACATCAGGAGCTTCTTTACCTGAAGCCCTCCCCCCTTTTTCGCTTCCCCGCTCGTTGCAGGCCCGGCGGGTTGCTCCGCCTGCCCGGTGGTTTTTGCCATGGTATCAACACGGATTGTGGTAGACTATAGCAGAATTCGTCAAAACCCGTGCCACGACCGTAAACCGCAATCTCGCGGAATACATCATGCTGAGTAAGGAAAAGAGGGAGGAGTTAACTAAAAGTGGTGGCTAATATAAGCCAGCTGGAGGTGTTTTTTGTCATAAAACCGCCAAATCAGCCATCTTTCCGTACCACAGGCCGTGAACGGTGATGATAGGCGATAACCTTCTCGACGACCTCATCGATGGTCTCCTTGACCATGAGCTTCTTCCCGGTCGTGGTCGTAACAAGCGTGTCGGGTGTCCGCTCCACAAACTCGATCAGGTCGGCATTCACCACGATCTTCTCGTTATTGAGCCGTGTCAGTTCAATCATGAGATCCTCCTGCTATGGAGACGTTCACACCCGTTCCCCCGAGGTGGGAGGCAGGTATCGGATGGAACGTCTCCGTCAGCAGATAGTGTTCGCACTTAGCGCCGCATCATTACCGTTTCAGGTTCACTACTTCCTGCAAGAATTCATCACTGGTGGTGATAATCCGGGCGCTGGCCTGGAAGCCCCGTTGTGCCGTGATCATCTTTGTGAATTCGTCCGCCAGATCAACATTCGATTGCTCCAGAGAATTCGAAAAGATCTGTGATGCTTCGCCTGCTTCAAGAATTGCCGGCGTTCCGGAATTCCCCGAAATATCGTAGGTGTTCTCGCCGTTGCGGAGCAAACCTCCCGGGTTGTTGAAATCTGCGAGCATAATCTGCGCAAGGTTCTGCCGTGTGCTGTTTGAGAAGGTTCCCTCAATCCGCCCGGTCTTGTCTACGCTCACCGTGAGCAACGTTCCCGATGTGTATCCGTCAGTTTCCCGGACAGAGACACCGGATTTCAACGATGTCTGCGTGATGCCGGAAAACACTCCGGGCGCCGTCGCGCTGGGTGTACCGAAATCCAGCGAAATGCTCAACGGGTCTGCGCCGCTGGTGGGAGTGATGGTGAGCGGTGGAGGCAGCGCCGACTGGAGTGTACCGTCGGTGTTGAACACGATGGTGCCGCTGCCCACCGGGCTGGAGGTGGTCGCCGGCGCCGGGTCAGGCACCGTGGCCGACCAATCCCAGGTGTTGGTCCCGGTCTTTGTGAAGGTCAGCGTCACCGGAACTCTCACACCGAGCGAATCATATGCGCTGATCATGGAGGTTGTCTTTCCTCCCGTCTCCGGCGGGCCCGCACTGTAGATCGCTGCCGACGCGTCCAGATTACCCGAGTATTTTATGAACGTGGTGGCCTTGGCCGGCGATTTGACATCCTGGTTAATGATAATGTCCTGCAGGGCGTTCCCTGACGGGATCACACCGTTGGCGTCAGCCAACTTGCCCTGGAGCACCGCACCGGAGCTGCCACTCACCACTTTGCCTTCAGCGTCGATGCCGAAGTTGCCCGCACGCGTGTAGAGTGTTTGTCCCCCCTGCTTCACGACAAAGAACGAGGAGCCGCTGATAGCCAGGTCAAACGCATTTCCTGTGGATTCGATGCTCCCCTGGTTAAACATGGTGTCCACCGTGCTGATCGACATTCCCAACCCGACTTGCATCGGATTGCTGCCACCGTAGGTGTCTGTTGGACGGGTCGCGCCTTGAATCGTTTGCGCATACATCTCGGCGAACGTTGCGCGTCCGGACTTAAATCCGATGGTGTTGATGTTGGAGATGTTGTTGCCGATGACGTCCATCATGGTTTGATGGTTCCGCAAAGCGGAAACGCCGGCGAAGAGAGCTTTCATAAATGCCATGATACTACCCTCCTGAAAAGATGTGAGTGATATGTTGTGATCGGATCTCTGTCGTTCGATCCGACCGGAGGGGCCTCCAGTACTGATGAGGACCAGCCCCAGTGCTACAACGTCTAGTGTTCTACCGCGGCCAGGCGACGTCGCCTGACCTACTTCCCCGCAACGACCGCGCTATCGATATTGGTGAAGACGTTCTCCTTCAGATGCTCGCTGTCCATTGCGGTCACCACCGTTCTGTTCTTGACGCTCACGATGAACGCCATATCGCGCAACAGGACGAGGGAATCCTTTGCTCCCTTTTCCTCCGCGCGGGTCACCGCCCGCTGTAAGTCCGTCATGTCCGTTTCATCGAGCCGTATCTTGCGGGCTTCGAGCCGTTCCTGCGCATGCCGCGAAAAACTGAGACCACGGAGCTCCTCCTGCAGGACTTTGTCGAACACCCTGTCCTTCTGGAGCTCAGGCGGCTGAGGCGCCTTGAGACCATCGACCCCGCGGACTGGAAGAAACGGCACCCGCACGCCGTTTACATAGGTATCAGCCATTGCCCTTTCCATTCAATAGTTCGAGAATCTGTGAGATCGGAATCTCCACGCCATCCACTACAAACATCGTGCCTGCCGCCGTGAAGCGTACCGCGCTGATGGTGCCGTACAGGAACGGCGTGGCGGTCAGCGCCGCCTTCGACGCATCCTGCGCATCCACCTTAAACGTGTATTTCCCTTCGGCCAAAGCCTGCCCGTTGTCATTCGTGCCGTCCCACACAACGGTTGAATCTCCCTTGTCTGTGGGGACATTGGTGATCGTCCGGACAAGAGTCCCGAGACTGTCGTACACGCTTATCGACACCCCGGCAGCTGAAACCGGGAGCGTGTACCCCAGCTGCACAGTACCGGTCCCCGTAAATTGAAATTCGTTCGCGGAGGCTTTTACACCCTTGCCGATCATCGTCGCCGCCAGCGAGTTCCCGATGGACTGGGTCATCAGCTGGTTGGTTGCGAGTGTCTGGGTCAGGTTTGTGTTGATGTTTGCAAGCTGTTCTACAGAACTGAACTGTGCAAGCTGTGCAGCGAATTCAGTGCCCTTCATCGGCTCGAGCGGATCCTGATAGCGCAACTGCGTGATCAGCAGTTTCAGGAAATCGTCCTTCCCCAGGACCGCCTGCGAGCCGGCTGCTCCCGTAAGCGTCTGTGCACCGATTGCCGTTGTCTGTATGTCTGCCATTGGTTCCTCCGGCTCCTTTACATGACCATTTCCATGGTATTATATCCCATCAGACGGCCGGTCTGATACTGTTCGACCGCGTCCGCCCCAAGGGGTTGCCGGCCTCCGTACCGCTGTTGCCGTTCTCCGTGCCCGCCTTCCGATCCACGCGCACCGGATCCGCCGCTGAACACGACGTCCAGCCGCTGGACATCGATGCCCCGTGTGCTGAGGGACTGACGAAGCTGCCCGAGATTGCTCTCGAGCACACCCTTCACCCCCGCCTGCGAGACATCGATCTGGGCCTGCAGTTTGCCATTTTCCATCCGCATGCTGACAACGACTTCGCCCAGGGATTCCGGTTCGAGCCTGATGCGTACTTCCGAATTTTCGCCCTGCACCTTGAGTGCCAGTCCCTTCACCACCTGATCCACCACGTCGCGCGCGGTGTCCGGCGGCAACGTCTGGAACGACTCCGGCATACGGGCTCCCCCTTCCGTCACACGCACGCCGTCCGATCGAACGGGAACCGTGCCCGTGTGCCCGTGAGGAAGCGGCGATCGACCCGCTTGATTGTCGCTCGCCTCCCCATCCGTAACAACCGTGCCCACAGAACCCACCACCTTCGCCTGCACCACCTCTTTCTCCTGCACCTCCGGCGGAACACTCTCCTGCGTTACCTCCTGTGGCTCGCGCCTCGCCGGCACTCCCTGCGCGGGAGTCACGGCAGACTGCCGGACTTCGATAACAACGGCCGCACGGTACTCTTCCTTCATGCTCTCCGGGAAGGGATCAACGACGGACACCACAGACTGCCCCTCGGGCCTGATCACCTTCGGCGCTTCATCTGCAGCCTGCGTTGCTGTCGTGAACACCGGCTTGGGTTTGGACTCGTCGCGCACAACACCCGGCACTGCCACAACACTCCGCGCGCCTGCTCGTCTGGTGTTCCCTGTGTGCTGCCGTTCGTACTCCCGTACACCCTCCGCAACAGCGGTCCGGGTCAGATCACGGGGTAACGTTTCGCTCAGCGGCCGCTCGTTTTCGTTCTCTCCGCGGGTCACACTAGGAACGTCCGCCGTCCGGAGGGGTTCCACCCCATCGAGGAGATCGAGTAGTGCAGCGGCCACGGTCGGCTGAGTCATCGCAACCTTCCGCTCGGGTTCAACCATAGGAGCCGCAGAGGGCGCGCGCCCGGAAGCATCCACCGGCGCGTCCTTCCTTACAGCGTCTGAGGCTTCTGTCCCTACCGCATCTGAAGCGTCTGTCCTGACCGCGGTCGAAGCGTCTGTCGTTGTCTGCGTCACCCGCCCGGCACCGGGGAGAACATCCCGTTCAGGGGACATTTCAAGCGGCACCACTGAGGGGAGCGACGGTGCACTTGAAGAGAACGCCAACGAAAACTGTGCGACCCCTGGCAAAGCCGACGGTTGTTCTGAGCTCTTCACCGACGCCGGCGTTCCTGCAGACGCACCCGGCACAGCAACCTCTGTTTCTATCGCCGGCGACTGGAGATCCACCGGAGCGTCCGCTTCAACCTGGAACGGTTGTTGGACTACCGGCGCTGGAGCAAGCGTGCCGGTAACCAGCAATTGCTGGAGCATTCCGAGGAATCCCTCTCCTTCATCGACGGGCTCCCCTCCGCCGGGCGAACGCGCTCCCGGCACTATCGCCTCCGATTGCTCTCCGAGCGGCATCGGAAGTACTGCCATGGTATTCATCATGCTTACCTCATGATCCGGGCGGCACGATCCGGTTCCAGCGCTGCGAGAATCTTGGCCGCCTGGCGTTTTTTCATCGTGAGTATCATCTGTTTTACATCACCGTCCGGGTAGTCTTTCAGGATCCGTGCAGCGCTTGACGGATCCATTGCTTCCAGGACCTTTGCCATGGATTTGCGCGTTTCTGCGTGCTCGCTGTCCGCAACAGCGATTACCTTTCTGGTACTGTCCATGGTCACGCGGAGCTGTTCCG
>Ga0315273_10003729_pt1 | contig 18402 bp, 21 predicted proteins | sample YL17G02_0_MG_FD_205753 | JGI IMG/M metagenome (GOLD analysis project Ga0315273, IMG submission 205753) | Sediment microbial communities from Yellowstone Lake, YNP, Wyoming, USA - YL17G02_0 | ecosystem: Environmental > Aquatic > Freshwater > Lake > Sediment | place: USA: Wyoming | collected...
TTCAGTTGTACCAGAAATTGTTTTTGGCTCATGGACACCTCCTTTTCAGAAGATAGTACCATGAAAAGCCATAACTATCAATAATTAAGTTGACAATGTACTAGTTGGAAAAAATGGTAGGCGATGCTGGGATTGAACCAGCGACCTCTTCCCTATCGAAACACAACAGCAGCGTGGATAAAATATTGACATTTGTATCGTCATATAGCATAAAATATGACGACAGATATGTCGAACCAGGCTTTAGAGGAAAAGAACAGGTGGGTTGACCGGATTCTTAATTTGAAAGGTCTTCTTGCAAAGAAATCCTATTTCCTCCTTGGGCCGAGGCAAACAGGGAAGAGTTCTCTTGTCCGTCATGCCCTTGAAGGCATAAAGGTATATGATCTCCTTGATACATCGATCTTTTTGGCACTAAGTCAAAATCCGGGACGTATTGCACAGGAACTCACGCGGCAAGATCGCATTATTGTCATCGATGAGATCCAGCGGCTGCCGGAGCTTCTGAATGAGGTACACCGTATCATTGAAGAACGGGGTGTACACTTTCTGTTGACAGGGTCGAGTGCCAGAAAACTACGCCGAGGTGGTGTAAATCTTCTCGGGGGACGCGCCCGAACAAAATACCTACATCCCCTTACCATCATGGAGTTAGGAGATCGTTTTGACCTTAATAAAGCAATAGAAAGGGGCCTTCTGCCCTCAATTTATTTTTCTGATGACCCCCATGATGATCTGAAGGCCTATGTAGGCATGTATCTCCAGCAGGAAATTATGGCAGAAGGTGCTGCGAGGAATATTCCAGCTTTCAGCAGATTCTTGAAAGTGGCTGCCTTGTGTAACGGTACAATCGTTAACTTTACGAATGTCGCCAACGACGCACAGGTTGCACGGACAACAGTTTATGAGTATTTTGATATCCTTAAGGACACACTTATTCTGTATGAGTTGCCTCCATGGCGTAAATCGCGCAAGAGAAAACCCGTAGCCTCCTCAAAATTCTATTTTTTTGACATAGGGATTGTCGGTACGCTTCAGGGAAGAGCATTCAGGGCAGGTACTCCTGAATTTGGAGAAGCCTTTGAAACATATCTTATGCACGAACTGACCAGTTACTGTGATTATATGTCTGGAGAGAAACTCAGTTATTGGAGATCAACTTCAGGATTCGAGGTAGATTTCATCATGGGTGATCATACGGCTGTGGAGGTCAAGGCAAAGGAAAATGTAACGTTAAACGACATTAAGTCCTTAAGGGCAATAGCGGAAGAAAAGGCACTGAAACGGTATCTCTGTGTATCTCTCGAAGCGCGTCTTCGAAAAATCGATAATATTGTTATCCTTCCCTACAGAGAATTCCTCAGGATGCTCTGGGATGGGAAATATATCTGAGAATTGTTCTTAATGAAGATAACTTGGTTATATATGCTCTGAATTTAAGAATGGTAGGCGATGCTGGGATTGAACCAGCGACCTCTTCCGTGTGAAGGAAGCGCTCTCCCACTGAGCTAATCGCCCGATTAATACATGGAGCCGGTGGGGAGAGTCGAACTCCCGACCAGCTGATTACGAATCAGCTGCTCTGCCTCTGAGCTACACCGGCAGAAAAGTGAGCCGTGCAGGATTCGAACCTGCGACCCGCTGATTAAGAGTCAGCTGCTCTACCATCTGAGCTAACGGCCCGCTCCTTCTGCTCGCGCCTGAGAGGATTCGAACCTCCGACCCTCGGCTCCGGAGGCCGATGCTCTATCCACTGAGCTACAGGCGCACACCGCAGCAGGTGAAAGTTAAAAGTTAAGACGACGGTAACAAGAATTTAAACTCTTACCGTTAACTTATTAACTTTTAACTCCGAAATTTGCTGTGCAAATTTCGGTTGGGGTGAGTGAGGGGACTCGAACCCCCAACACCTGGAGCCACAGTCCAGTGCTCTAACCATTGAGCTACACTCACCGATTAAAAAAGTGAAAAGTTAATAGTTAATAGTAAAGCAAATAAATATGTTTCAGTCAATCTAACCAAACACCATTCACTATTCACTAATAACTTCAACTTTCGCAATGCGGAATTCTTCTGGCGCGCCTGAAGGGATTCGAACCCCTGACCCACTGCTTAGAAGGCAGTTGCTCTATCCTACTGAGCTACAGGCGCACGTTTTTATTTTAACCCGAATAATGCAGACATTGTTCAAAAATTTATTTAACTCGATAAGGTCATTGGAAAATCCTGCTTTGTTTTTGTAACTTGACAGGGGGATTGAGAAATTGTAAGTTGCGGAAAAAATTCAAAATTGCCGGCGAAAAAGTTAACGGATGGTTAACGGTAAGTATACGGAATTAAAAGATTTTTTTATAGGGAGCGCTGGACTGTCTGTATTGAAAATGTTCGTGGAAAATGACCAAAAAGCAAGTTGAGAAATTTTTGAATTTCGGGCATTTTTTGACAGTCAATTTGAGAAATCTCAGCCCTCTAAAATCCCCTTAAACCGTTGTTAGGTAAGTCCTTAAGCCCATTATAGGTTTTCCCGATATGTTCGTTAGTCCCCACCCTAACGAAGTACCTAACGAATACCTAACGAACAATCTCTTTTGCCATCTGCCAAACATGAATTTAGTTCTGAAACGTCTGAGTATTGTCTGCGAATCATCCATTTTAATTTATTGAGGGCCCTGGCTTCAATCTGGCGTATTCGCTCATCTGAAAGATTTATTATCGAACCGATCTCCCTAAGTGTCTTATCATGCCAGAATCTGAGCTCAATGACTTTTCTTTCTCTGTCGTTCAGGAAGTTCAATAAATCTTGAACGCGGCTTCCCGTTTCGCTGTAGAAACATTTTTCATCAGATGAGGGTTCTTCTGACACAAGCAGATCTTTAAGGGTTACATCGTCGTCTTCATAGACGGGCATATCAAGGGAATCAAGCCCGTGCTTTCTGGAGTCCTTTATTACATTTATTATATGCCATTTAATTTGCTGTTCCGCATAGGTTAGCAATCTAAAGCCAAGGTCGGGATTGAAAGTTTCAATGGCCCTCATAAGGCCAAGGCAACCCTCGGATATCTTGTCCATCAAAGGCAACCCTGGTTTCCAGTATTTAAAGGCTGTTTTGATAACAAATCTGATATTCGCTTCGGCCAAGCGATTTATGGCCTGGCGGTCACCTCTTTGGGCATCTTTTGCGATTTCATATTCTTCTTCTCTTGATAGGATTGGAATCACACCGATGTCTTTGCAGAGTAATTCCAATAAATCGTTTTCCTCTAAAGTTTCCTTAGGGACTTTCATCGCACCTCCCTTATGTGATAGATTATTTCTACAGGAAGGTTTGACTTAAGGCCGTGTACCCGGCAGGAGATACGCGGCCTTACTTCTTTAAAGTGTCAGATTTATTAATGAGATCAATTACTGAGACTCTGAATATCCTCAGACAGCCGCCGCTCGGGTTGCATGCCAAGAGATTCCCAGTGTCAACCCATCTATAAACCGTCACATTCGCGACATTAAAAAATTTAGCTACCTCTTTGACGGTTAGAAGAGGTTTTTGAGGCAACCCATCTATCGCAGACACAGTGTCTTTATTAATATTTTCTTACTATTCTAACTATCATTTTTTCAATGTTCTCCGGTTATCTCGTCCGCCTTGCAGGATGATTATTCCTACCCGCTGCCACGAAAGCCGCAGCAATAGTGTTCTTCCTCTCCATGATCTTGGAGTCAAAAGATTGTGCATCTATAGTTTGAATATTCATATTTATTATGGGTTGTTCCCGGATGATCATGGGCTGTTGCTGCTGACCTGCCTTTGGGATATTGTTTATTGCGCTGACCAGGTTTGTAATCCAGGTGTTTTGCTCTTCGGAGATTGCCCTTTCACCGACCTTCATGACTGTCATGCGCTCATCGTCATTGAGGCCACCGAAATGGAAACGGGGGACGTAGAATTTCGGAGCACCTGAACTGGATTTTCCCGCCTATTCTATATTCGAGTGCCACAGTTTCTACTGTGCGTCCTCTATGTGCAAACTGCCTTGTCACAAGTCATTCCAAACTCTCCCCAAATAACTCTTCTTCAAGGGTTTTATTGATTGTCGTAAGCTCATCGGATTCGGGGCTTCCGCCAAATAAATCAGCAACGATAATATTGAAATGACCGCCTCCGATTCCACGTGATTTCATTACGTAGGCTCTCCTTACTTTTTCGCGGAAACCTTTACCAGTCAGTTCAGCTTTTATCTCTTCATATGCTGTAAGCCAGAGATTCTTTACCGCGTCGGCATGGTCTTTTTGCAGGCGCTGGTATTCTTCCTCGAGGGCAGCCATTCCATTATCCATTGCGTCGATCAGTTCGTCGGCATTACTTACTTTCTTTTTTGTTTCATCTACGGTTTCTCGGGCATTCTGAACCTCTGCCTCTGAAGCCTTATCGGAGGCATATTGCTGCAACATTTTATGCTTCTTCTCTTCCGCTCTTGTTACGTCTCCTTTTAGGCTGGGCATGCGCTCTTGTAAGTCTTTCTGTTTAATCTTTAGCGCATGGACCTCATCTCTGTTTTTCTGTTGCGCCTCCCTGATACTTTTGATTTCCAGTTTCAGATCTTTTACTTTTTCCATCTTAATAAACCTCCTTTTAATTTTGCCTTTAAAGTCATCTTAAAGACCTTCTAACCTCTCTCTAATAAAAAAGCTCGGCGGCCTCATCCGGCTTCATCAGGCATTGTGCGCCTCTCATCTCGAGTATTATGCGTAAGCGCTGATATTCTTCCTCAGGGGCAGCCACTCTCTCGTTTATAGCGTCGACCAATTCGTTGACATCACTTACGTTTTCCATCTTCATAAATCTCCCTTCTAACTTCCCTATAACAAAAATGCCCGATGGGCCTTATCGGCTTCATCGGGCATCGTGTGCCTCTCGTTTTGGATACTTTAAATGATATTACTCATCACTCATCTTTAAGTCAATCTTTTGTACATGCTTGCACCGAGGGCATTTAACCTGTCCTTTTGCTTTTTCAAAAACACCCAAGAGCCTGCCGCAGATCTCACAGCGGATTTCCAGTCTCTCGCTACATGGTTTTCTATGTTTTATTTCCGCTGCCAACGATCAAGCCATCCATCTTGTTCAACTTGTCTTCAACGCTATCCAGGCTGCGGTTAACAAGGTTAAATACCGAAATCCAGTCTATTTTCTTGACTTCGTCAGAGTACATAGCGGCATAAATACTCAATTCTGTAAGTGCCTTAAGGTCATAGATATCGGACACAATGCCACCCCTTTGATCTTCTATTCGGTCGACGATATCATCCTTCGCATTTTGACCTGATTCTACGACTTTCTTTGTATCCTCTTTTAATAGGCCCATTCTATCAAAAGAAACACAGCCGGGATTATCATTACCGATGACAATATGGTCACAAAATTTAATACCTAATATCTCGCCTGCTTGTCTCAAGCGGCGTGTGATTTCTTTATCCTCTGACGAGATTTCCAGGCTACCTGAAGGATGATTATGCCCAACGATGATTTGAGCAGCAGCCTTCATAATTGCCATTCTAAAAGTTTCTCTTGGACAAATTAGACTATTATTGAGCGTGCCAATGGAAACGAGTTCTACATATAAAATAACGCTATTGGTATTTAATCCCATTACCCAAAAATGCTCTTTGTCCTGGTCAACTTCACTTGCAGCCGAAAGAATGCTCCTGAAAATTTCAGCTGCAGCCTCGGCATCCAATATTTGCTTAGCTTCCTCTTTGATCTCTATTAACATTGCCCCCTCCCATTTTCAAATTTACTTTGATTTAACTCCCTCAGATCTTTGATCCTCTGAGCCATCCCTCCCTTTGGCCTTCTTTGAATTCTGAAATCGTTCGCTCTATTTCTGTTAGCGTCTCATCAATATCCTTTGCAATACGTTTAAGGACGCTTACCATCGAAACCCAATCCGGCCCCCCTATCTTACTTTCACTATGAGCGGGTTCCATCATCAACTCCAAAACTGCATTAAGATCACCAACAGCCATGGAGGCCGAGAGTTGCTCACTTTTTAGCTTATCGAGTCCTTTCTCATCAACATTGTAAATATTCCCGCTTGTTATACTCATCTCATGATCTCCTTCTCTTTTTCCGATGACCTTTTTCATCTAAATTCCCTCCCTTTTTCAAATTTGCTTTGATTTTTTCGCTTCCAAATTCCACGATCATCCTCGTTATTTCGAAATTAACCTTTGTCATGACCCTGGAAAATCCCCGAAAAGGGCTTTATAAAGCTTTATAAAGTATCGCTCATTCAAAGTTAATACCAACATAGCCACCCTTCCCCCCTAAGTCGATTCTGGGGCTTCTGGTTGAACTCATATTCCTGCCGCGCTTCTGTCACGAAGTGGACCGTGATATCCTTCATCGGGATATCTCCCGGCGGATCCGGTAGATCTTCTTCCTTCCATCTTCCCTAATGCATGAATTACATCGTTCACACGGGCTGTGCTGAGAAACCTCAAGTCAGACAAACCGAAATATTTATTGAGCCAATTTCTTAATGCCTTCTTTCTTGCCTTACCTCCGCCGCCTCCGGAGATATCCTTCCACATTGCTTCAATCTTCCTTAGTTGTGCGGGTGATGCCATCCCTTCCCGATAACCAAGGTCTTCATATGCAGATTGTCCTTTGTATGGAGTCCACACGCCTTTTTCTATCGCCATAGATTCAAGATTTTTAATGAATGTCTCTGCCTGTTCAAAACTAAGCCGCTTTGAAGAATTTGCAGGATAGAAGTTGACGTATATTAATTTTCTGTAATCGTCATCCGATAGTTGCAGCGCGTGTTTAAGGGCATGTATCTTTTTGATCTGCCCCTTGCTTATCTTCCTTTTTGCTGCTACACCCTCCACCATGGATCACCTCCTTATTGCACAGCCAAGACAAGTTTTATAAAGTCTCAAGGTCTCGGGATTCCCTGCCTTCATGCCGATTAACTTTGCCTTCTGCCAGTTCTCCGCACACTTATTAGGCGTAATGATGCCGAGAACAGGACAGGGAATCTGGCCATCCTGACCATAGATGGTCTTAATCCGTTCCTCGATCTTTTTGGTATCTGCCGGGTATTTGCCCTGGCAGACTAAATCAACCGCTGACCTTGATAAACCGAGATCCTTAGCCACCTGTTTAGGCCCCTTTGTAGCAACTTCTTTTTTCAATATTTCAACCCACATGTTCATGTCTTATTTATGAGCACTTTCAAAGGGTCTTTTTGGCCCTGCGTCTTTTATGAGCATCCATACTACGTTCCTGCCCCTTTCACTGATCGGCCTGATATAACCAAGCTTCCGATAGGCCTTCGTAAAATATCTGACATTATGGATGCTCTGCTCACAGATGATTGCAAGATCATTACGTGTAAAACGTCTGAGTGCCCGTAATGTTTTCCACATCTTATCCCAGCCGTTCTCCTTTAAGGGCCGGGGTCCCTTTGTCTTTTCTTTCAAGGGCTGAAGTTTGGCATTCCTATAACACACTTCCTTCAGAGGCTTACCGCGTGAAAAGTTCGGAAGGGGTATCTTTCTGCAGCTGACTTTTTTAAGAAACCCTGCTGATTCAAGCTTCCAGAGCCTATGCCTGACCGCAGCTCTCCTGAATCCCGTTGCCTCAACTATTTGCGAAGTCGTGTAATATCGAGTCCCGGAATTTAAACAGGCCTTAATAACTGTCTGCATCATTGTCTGTATCATTTCGACCGATCTTTCAGATGGGCTGCAGTTACCTCTTTCAGATCGTTAGCCCTCGCGATAGCCTCTGCCCTATATATCCAGACGACTAACCTTCTAAAACGGTTTGTGAGGGAAGAAATAAATTGAATTGCGTCAGCACTCAACTTAACTTCGCACATTTGATCAATTATCATTTTGATATCTTGCTCGGTAAGATCGCTGAATTTCACAACCTCGCTGATTCTATCGAAAAGATGTTTAAGTCGCATGAGTTTCTTGTCAACCATTTCCATCCCGACCATTACAATTGGCGTCCCAATCGTATCGTGGATATCTCTTAAAACTTCAACTTTCGCATCGGGAATGAGGTAATCAATTTCATCGATAATAATTGTTCTTGGGTTTTCCATAAGCAGATCCTTACACTGCAGAAAAAGATCAGCGACCTGCCGACTTGGAGATGCGCCAAGCTCTGATACTATTTCATGAAGAAGCCATCTGGGACTCATGTATCTTTTCGCCGGGACATATATGCCGTTGTTTTGTGAATACCACCACAGAACCGTATGGGTGCGTCCAAGCCCAGGGCTTCCGTAAACGAGAGCCATCCCAGGGATACCATAACTTCTTTGATGTAATCGATCCATTGCTGCAATGAACTTATTTACGTTAGATGTCTTTGCAAAAATTCTCCTCATCGTATTTCTCTCTTCATAATGTCTAAAATTGCGCTGCCGCCGCCATTTCTTCTTCCTTTTTTATCCTCATTTTCTGATCGTCAAAAAATTTAAAGCCCAGACGATAGGCATCCGTTTGTATGAATTTTTCTTTAAACGTCATATCCTCTTCGTCCCGGAAGCCGTTGACCAAATGCCACTGATAACGTTCGATTTCGCTTTCAAAAAGCGGCCTCGATGATCCGCAATTCCTTATCACTTCCTCCGCCCGGCTAACCTCTATGCTATCGCCATACTGGCTGCGGAGGCTCTTATTAAACTCCATGCTGATCGGCCCGACCTCTGCGATTAATCTCTTAAGAAACTCCATAATGGGGATCGACCTTTCTGAAATCGAGCGGGATACCTCAATTGCCATTCCTTTGTCTTGATTCTTAGGTTTTAGTGCTTCGTCAGGGATTCGTTCTACTGTCTCTGGAAGGGGGATATTTTCTTTCGCCAGCTTATCTATAACCCGGGGGCTCATTCTCTCCCAATCAAGCTCTATGTTTTTCCCGAGCTTTATAAGCTCTTTGGCGCCCTGTACCGTTTTTTTCTCTAATCTCTTTTGCAGTGAGAGAGCTTGCTTTAGAGCTTCCATATCTTTTGCTGTGCCGAGATGCTGGGCCAAGGGATGTAGGGACATGACACGGTCGGCGGTACAAAGACATTCGCCTTCCTTGCTGTATACTTTTATATATGAGAGGTCGAAGAGGTTATATCTGATAATTACTTTTTCGCGCAACCTAAAAAGGGTTTCGTCGTTATAATCCGCATTTAAGAATCGGATTCCATTCCGCCTTATGGGTAACTCCTTTACTGACATCATTAAGTCATCAAGCTGGTGGATATTAACCCCTGGCCCCTTTCCTTCATTAAATACTTCGCCCACTGCCTTACCGTTTACATGAGGGCATGGCTGGGCACGATGCCATTCAAGCCAAATGTCAATAAGCTGGATTGCCTCTTCAATAGTGGGGATATATTCCTTATGAATGGTTTTGTGAAATTTCTCGTTTCTTAACAGCCAGGCTGGTTTGTCCTCAATCGATGTACCGGTGAAGCTCGGCATGAGCCTTTCAAATGTATCAGAAAACTCTTTAAACCAGCGTTCAATAATTTTTGCGCGTGCATTATAGGGATGTGCAAATACGGGTGTTATTCCGAGCCTTCCAAATAAGCCATATATGCCGATTTCCTCAAGGCTTTCAGTTGAGGTGAAAAATCGTGAGCGAAAAGCCTTGCCATTGTCCTGGTATGTAAACTGCGGAACCTTTCCGAGTCGGATGATTGAATTTCTCAATGCTGAAGCGATGCATTGAGTATTTTCCTCAAGCATGATCTCGTAGCCGGCGAGATCGTAACTTTTCCAGTCCAGAAACCCTACAAGAACGGCACGGCAGGGCTTACCTGTGAACGGATTGATTATCTGAAAATTAAGCCTGTGGCCGTCTGCCACCAGAACTTGGCCGACTTCGAGAAGAGAAGAATCGCGCTTGATAGAATGAATCACCGTATCTTTTAGCGCCTTTTGTCCTTCCCTCATCAAAACCCACACATTATGATTTTTTGATTTATATCTTTCAGCGAACCTTCGAAACGTCCGTGGCGATTTATCTGAGGGGATACCTTTCTTTCTAAGATAGTTTTGAGTAAGAGATACGGCTGTTTCTATTTTTAATTTTCTTGGGTTGAGTAGAAGGCTTAAAAAAACACTCTGCTCATCTTTGCTTAGCTGGGAGCCTTTTTCTTTTTTGCAAAGATTGAGAGGTATGAGCCTTGTCCAATCTAAAGTGCCTCCAAGTTCTTTATGCCATTTGTGCAGGGTCTTAATTGAGACTTTTCCGAGTTCAGCATAAAGGTTTTTCTGAATAAAGCCGGTACTGTAACCGTCCTGAAATTCTCTATCGGCATCCATGCGCTTGTGATGATCCTTGCGATATTCTCTCCATGCCCTTACCAGATCAACTCTCGCAACAGCCTTCTCCTTTGCCTTCTCGGAAAAAGCAGCAGGTGCGGGCATGACGCCGATCCGCACCTGCTCAACATAGTTGCCGCATGGGACAAGGCTTTTGCCGCTTTCGCCATGTCCCGGCGGGCCGAAAGGAGTAGCGGATGGCCCTGAAAGATAGACCTTACCCCTGTCCGCTCCAGGACGGATGCCATCTATGGAAGTGTCTTGCTCTGTCTTGTCGGAAGGGCAGCCAGGAACAGGGAGTCCGTTCTGTCCCTGGCTACTGGGGGAAATACATGAAGTGGCGACTGGCATTGGAGAAACTGCCAGAGCCTTGATTCCGTCCGGAACGGCAAGATTTTTATTGTTTTGCTTGTCTTGATTTTTTGCGAGATCCTTATAATACTGGGTTCTAATTTCATGGGGGATTCCGGGATCTTCGATATTTATCAGCCAGATTTTTCCGCCGCGACCGTTGCCTGTGACTTGGTGGGCAGTTCGATATTTGCCGCGCTGAATGGCTAATTGGATTGCTCTTTCCGTTACTGGCTTGCCTTGCATCTTAAATAACCCTACGACTTCTGACACTGTTAAATAATTGCCGCTCATAATGGAGTTTTTAGTATCTCCGCCTCAATCTTTTTAATTTCATTGACCAGAGTATCCCCGATAATCCTTATCGCCTCATGAAAGAAATGTTTCAAATAAAATTTATACTTGATTTCATCGGAGATCCCAGCATCTGAGATATTTATAAGCCAACAATCTCCGTATATGCCACCCCCATGTCCCCTGACCTTTTTAACTTGAGTATATTTCCCAGTTTCAATACGCTTTATAATCGCAACTGGAGTTATTTTTTCAAGCTCTGCCAATTCTCTTGTTGTTGCCCACGTTTTCATCTTTGCCTAACATCCATTGGGGCACTTCCAATAATTCCTTGGCAACCTGCCGCCTCGTAGCAAATTTGGCGACCACACTTGTCCGCACTTTTCGCATTCTAACGTTACTTGTCCTTTGTCCAGAATCTTAACGCCAACTTTTTCAAGCTCTCCGGGAGTAAATCTCTTCGGTCTCATTTTCTCCATGACATCAAACCTCCTTTCCTGCTTTCAATGTTGAATCTCGAGTCGCCGATGGTTAAAATACTTCTACTATGATTCATTTAGTCCTTACCTCAGGCCACAAATCAGATATATTCATACCAATAGCCTCGGCTATGGCCTTGCGGAGTCTAAAAGATTTGATTTCCCCTTTTATGGCTTTATTTATTGCTGACCGGTCAACGCTCAACTTACGAGCAATTGCAGCACCCGTGACGTCTTTAGCGATCATTCGCATTCTTATCCTTTTATCTAATCTAATCGCCATGATGAGTTATAGTGGAATAACAATTGCGGGCTCGTCCAGCGAAGATAATACAATTGGGTACAAATGCAACAAAATATTTTTTTATAGGAGAGGCAATAACAAGAATGAACTCCATCTATTCAGGCTCCTTACTATTGGCACCCCAAATTTCCTCATATGGAACGCCGAGAATGTTCGCGACTTCTTTTTTCACGCGCTCTGATTTTGCACGACCGTTGACGATTGCGGAGACCCAATATCTACTTACTCCAATGCGCCTCGCGAGCACCGAGAAGGTAATGCCATGCAGGGCCATTTGGGATTTGATAAGCCTTGTTATGTGCCTTTTCTTATTCATTTATTTTGTTTCTCTTAAGTACACTTTAGAAAATATACACTATAGTGTATATTTTGTCAATAAAAAAATGACACTATTGCGTAAATATACATATGGATATTCGAAAAAGGGTCACTAAAGAAGTCGGGGGTCGGCTTAAAAGCTTCAGAAAGAGTCTTGGGTTATCCCAAAAAGACCTTGCCACCAAACTTAAAATACCCGTGAATTATATATCCAGATACGAATCTGGGCGTTATTTCCCATCGTCTTCTGTTGTCAAAAAAATGAAGGAACTGTTTGGCTTAGATGATTACTGGTTAGCCACGGGCATTTATATTAGAAGCTTTGTAGGAGAGGAAGAAGGGATTCCTGTCTATAAGTTTAAAAAAGTTTTAGAAGAAATGGAGGCCATACGGTTCGCTGGAAAATTGTTTGGGCTCATAAGCGACCCAAAAGAGCCACTTAATAAGAAATTATTGCAGAAGAAATTAAATATTTCTTCTAAGGAAGCTGATCAATACATTGTGGTACTTTTAAAACTGGGAATGATTATAGGTCTTGGAGAAGATAATTATTCTGTTAATCCTCTCTGTCCTCTCTGGCCAATCCCTTTTGGTATCAGGAGCCCCTCCTTTTTAGATAGTATCTCTAAATTGCAGCGCATTTATCTTGAGAACAATAAAGAGAAAATATCAAAAATCGAAGGCATGTTAGACATGGCTGATCCTGGAGTAAAGATATTTTCTCCGCCACCCAAGGAAGAGAAGAAGCCATCAGGTAATTGATAAATAAAGTTGGATGATCCAGAGACGTAGGGAAGAGGATAAGGTGAAGACCAAAGCAATAGGTTTTCGAGGGATTAAAAATAGGCTTAAACATTTATTTAACAACGGTTTAACTGCTTTTTTTCATGAAAATAAACGGTAAGGTGATCTGACTCGGGAGAGAGATTAGGGAATAAAGGAGGTCATTTATGAAAGAATTTAAGGCAGCTTTAAGAAAGTTTCTTCCAAAATTGCGGGAAGCCAAGGAAAAGAACCTGAATGAAGCTGACACGCGGATGAGGATTCATTTGTTGCTCTCGGAAGTTCTTGGTTACGATATGCTGAATGAAATCACTAAGGAGCACATGGTGCAGAGCCATTATGTTGATTTGACCGTGAAGCTGAAAGATAAGATCATATTTTTTGTTGAAGTCAAATCTGTAGATACAACTCTCCGGGAAACCCACGCCTACCAGGCCATAAACTATGCTGCCACTGGCGGGGTGAATTTATGCCTCTTAACTAACGGCATTGAATATAGGCTTTATTACCTGACCTGGGATAGGGCCAAGGTCGAAAACGCTGTTATCGCCTCCTTCAATATCCTGGATGATGATATCAACGAGGTTGCTGAAAAGCTCTTTCTGCTGTCGAAAGAAAGTTTCAGGAAGAATATAATCGATAAGTTTATTACGGAGCGGACATCGCTCGAAGACAAGAATCTCCTCCAGGCGCTTTTGTCAAAGAGGGTTCTGACGGCGATTCGCTTGGAGCTAAAGCATCTTACCGGGCACAATATCAAAGATGAGGCTATAGAGCGATGCATTGCCGCGCTTTACAATAATGAACTTTACGAGGTTGCTAAGGCATGTTTGAAGAGGAAGGAGAGACGCGGGAAAAGGCCGACGGAGCCAACAGAAACGATAAAGGAACCTTGCGCCGGATTGCCGATGATTCGGGAACCCGAAACAAGAGAAGATCCACGCGGCCAGGATTTTTAGGGGAGATCCATGATAATATATTCCCTCCTGTAATAGAAAAATAGTCGGCGGCGAAAAATTTTAACAGCCTCTATGGATTTCAAATTTACCTTGACCGGAGGGACTAAAAGAACTTTGCTGGAGAGTTTCAAAAATACTTTGAAAACCGCCTTTGCTTCGAGGCCAATGCCCCTCACTACAAGGCCCCAAAAATGAAATCCCAAAATCACTCGGGATATCCCATTGATTCCCGTGATTTTGTAAAATTTCTCAAGTTGACTGTCACAATTTCTCAAAATGACTGTCAATTTACAGTTTTACTCGCAAAAATATTCCCAAAAACCATCAGTGAAAGGTGCACTACTGATTTTTCTTGGTGCCGGTGGTGGGAGTCGAACCCACACGGAGTTGCCCCCACCGGATTTTGAGTCCGGCGCGTCTGCCAATTCCACCACACCGGCGCAAAATAGTTAAGAGTTACAAGTGACGAGTTAACAGTTTCAAAGTTCTGACACAAAAGAGTACTTCATTTGTATGCTGAATTCGTAAACTAAACCCGTGCAATGTATCATAGAAAATCGAAATTCAATTTTACAATACTGATATATCTATTTCCCGATACAGAAGTTCTGGAATATGCTGTCGAGTATATCATCTGTTGTAACTGCCCCGACTATTTCGCCGAGCCTATCAAGGGAATCTCTAAGCTCCAGGGCTACTATTTCAAGAGGTTTGTTTTTTTCAAAACAAGACAGAGCCCTTCCAAGTGATGTTGCAGCATTCTCTATCGCAATCTTATGCCTCAGATTTGTAACGAGAACTCCTTCCTTTTCTTCTTTCCAGTCTTTCAGAGAGGAGCTGAAAATCCGGTCCTTCAGTTCTTCAATGCCGGCACCGCAGAGGGCAGAGATATCAAGGATAAGCACGTCGCGAGGCGAAAATCTTGAGGCAATAACGGATTTATCAGATACAGAAGGAAGGTCACACTTATTCATTACAACAATTAATGTTTTACCCTTTATTTTTTCTATGACCTCGAAGTCCTCATCTTGAAAAGGTTCGCTGCTATCAAAAACAGCGATCACAAAATCAGCGTTTTCAATACTCTGAAGACTTCTTTTTACTCCCTCTTTCTCGGCAACATTCTGCACGTCTCGTATCCCTGCCGTATCCATGATTCTCAAAGGGAGGCCGTTTATATTCAGATACTCTTCAATCACATCCCTTGTAGTCCCTGGCATTGGTGTCACGATAGCCCTGTCTTTTTGAAGGAGTGCATTCAGAAGGGATGATTTTCCTACGTTTGGTCTTCCAACAATTGCTGTTGAAAGCCCCTCCCTGAAGAATTTTGCTTCATCATAGGTCTTGAGAAGTTTCCGGAGTTTTTGTACGATCTCTTTTATTGACGTTATTATTTCATCTCTTGAAGCTATCTCTATTTCGTCTTCAGGAAAATCTATGTATGCCTCCACATGGGCGCAGAGATCTTTAAGCTTATCTCTCAGGGAGGTTATCTTTTCAGAGAGACCGCCCTGAAGTTGCTCCATAGCAATCCTTCTGCTTTCATCAGTCTTTGCTCGTATAAGGTCAAGCACTGCCTCTGCCTGGGGGAGGTCTACCCTTCCATTGATAAATGCCCTTTTCGTAAACTCTCCTGGATCTGCGAGTCTTGCGCCTCCCCTGAGGGCCAATTCGAGAATCCTTCTCAGCGTGACCATACCTGAGTGGCAGTTAATCTCAACAATGTCCTCGCGGGTGTACGAATGAGGGGAGCGCATAACAGCAACAAGTACTTCATCAACTGTTTCACCTGTTGAGGGATCTTGTATATGTCCATAAACAAGTTTGTATGAAGCTACATCCCTGAGAAATCTTTTTTTGGGGGAAGTAAAGATTTTTTCTGCGATCTCTATAGACTCTTTCCCGCTCAGTCTGACAATACCAATTCCGCCTTCACCCAAGGGAGTAGCTATAGCTGAGATGGTGTCATCATTATTAAACATTACGGAATCCTCACCTAAAAGGAGTCAATAGCAGGGCTCAAGGGGTCAAGTCGCCAAGGATTCGAGCTAAACCCTTTAGCCCTAAATCCTTGTGCCCTCGAATCCTTCTGATTAGTATACCCAAAATTTATTGGCGATTAGATGGAGAGATTAAGACTCGGTCTTTAATTTTCTGTTCACGTAAAGCTGCTGGGCGATGCTGAAGATATTGTTCATGAGCCAGTAGAGGACAAGACCAGTTGCGAAGTTCAGGAACATAAATGTGAATATAATTGGCATAAGCATCATGATTCTGTTCTGAGCGGGGTCCATGGAGGTGGGTGTCATCTTTTGCTGGATAATCATGGTAGCACCCATGAGTATGGGTAAAGGGCCTACAGCGAAGCCTCCAATTAAAGGAAACCACGAGGGGATATGCCCCAAGAGTGTATCAGGCGCGGACAGATCTTTTATCCAGAGCATAAAGGGTGCTCCTCTCAGTTCTATGGCGATAAGCAGTATTTTATAGAGTGCAAAGAATACCGGTATCTGGAGGAGCATGGGAAGACAGCCACCCAGAGGGTTCACCTTATATTTTTTATAGAGATCCATCATCTCCCTCTGCATCCTCTGCGGGTCTTTCTTAAATTTTTCCCTCACCTCTGCCATCTTCGGTTGCAACTCCTGCATTTTTTTCATTGACTTTTGACTTTTGTTTACGAGGGGTATGAATGGGATACGGATTATTATTGTGAGAAGGACGATTGCCCATCCATAGTTGCCGAGAATGTTATAAAAAAGCTTTAGTGTCCAGAAAAGAGGCACTGCTAAAACCGAGAAAAAACCGAAATCGACAATGTGTTCGAGTCCCACATGGAGGGCTTTCAACCTGTCATATTCCTTTGGCCCTGCATAGAGGATAAAACTGTTGGTAGTAGGTTTACCCTTAAATGCAATGAGAGGAATATCATTTTTTTTCCATGCCTTTGCCTCTTCCATAGGCGTGAGAGGGACAAGGGCGGCGAAGAAATATTTATCTTCTTGTGCTATCCACTTTAGATCGTCTCTGTAGCTTTCAGCTTCCTTCAGTTTAGGCTCGACTCTTTTAGTCCCTGTTAGAAGCACGGGTCCTACGTGAGCGGAGCTGTCTTTACTCTCATAAATACCAAAATCGTTTCCAATCGTTATCCAGTAATCAGGAAGTCCAGAGACTTCATCTTTGACATCAATCCGGTAATCATTACTGTAAAAGGTATATGTCCTTCTGACAGATAATCCAGAATCTGCATATTCGAAGATGAGGGAGTCTGACTTTTTATCTTTATCGACTGTAATATCCTTTCCAGAGGTTTGAAAGCCGGCATCTGAGAGATTAAAGCCATCTGTTGGACCAAGACTCAGGGGAGGTTCCAGACCCAGACCCTTAAGGAGCACCACATTTTTCCCCTCTTTATCCTTGTACTTCTTGATCTCAAAGTGCTTGAGAGCTCCTCCTCTCGTTGTGAATACTGCTGAATAGAATTCAGTATCGACCTTTATCTCTTTTTCTTCTGCAGTAGCCTTGGGAGATACAGGAAGTTCCAGGGGGTTTACAGGGACAGGCTCCTCTTTCTTTACGACTTCTGTTTTTTTCTGCATTTGCTGGGGCTCAGGTTTTATAAAAAAGTACTGATACAGGAAGAGGATAACAAATGAAATTGCAATCGCAATAAGTGCCCGCTTTTCCATTAGCGCTTCACAGGGTCATACCCGCCGGGATGGAAGGGATGACACCGCAGTAACCTCCTTAAAGATAAATAGATCCCTCTCATCGTGCCGTGCTTTTCTATGGCTTCAATGGCATATTCAGAACAAGTCGGGATAAACCTGCAGCTTGGAGGGTATACAGGGGAAATTATAAACCGATACAATTGTATCAATGTTATGAGAAACTGTTTCATTATTCAAAAAAACGTTTTAAAATTCAGTGACTCTAACTGTTATGAACTCGGGCAAAACCATAGCTAACTCTGTTCCAATGTTCGTCCGTCATTCCCGCTTGTCGGGAATCTTTCTTTAGAAGAAGGATGCCGGACAAGTCCGATGCGGATCTCCGCGAGGAGTCGCTCCGACCGGCATGACAAAAATACACCCAAAGATATCAAATAATTTTACTGATCTTTAAGAAGTTAATAGCATATATCATACAACAACTTCAGACGCTGACGGTTAAAAGGAAGTTCCGATAGCCTTAGGTAAAAGACTTGGTATTTTGAAGAAAAGGTACCCTTCTTTCTTGATGACCGCCTTGTAATCTGTTTTGGTCAAGGGACTCAAAAATCTTTGAGCTTTACACGGTAAGCTTTTTTCGATTTTTGTTCCTTCTCCTCTTGAGAACCCTTCGCCCTCCCGGAGAACTCATTTTCTCCAGAAAACCGTGCGTCCTTTTGCGCCTGATTTTATGAGGATGGTATGTCGTATATGTTCCCATATCAGCTAAGAATTATAATTTCCCGTGCGGACTAAAGTCAAGGCATGTGCAGTTCAGCATTTGCAATTCAGACAGTGTAAAAAAGAAATGGATGAGGAAAACCTCGCCGCCGTTGTTTTCTGCAATTTGCCTGCGGGGCTAATT
>Ga0315273_10003730_pt1 | contig 18400 bp, 17 predicted proteins | sample YL17G02_0_MG_FD_205753 | JGI IMG/M metagenome (GOLD analysis project Ga0315273, IMG submission 205753) | Sediment microbial communities from Yellowstone Lake, YNP, Wyoming, USA - YL17G02_0 | ecosystem: Environmental > Aquatic > Freshwater > Lake > Sediment | place: USA: Wyoming | collected...
AGGATGTGCGCCTCGGTGAAGGTCGCGTCCAGCGGCGAACCCCGATGCCCGCTGGTCCCGAAGCTCACCAGCTGGCCTGGGTCGCGAACGTCCGGCGAACGCTCGTAGTAGTCGTGCTCGAGCCGGGGGACGTCGATGAGGAGTTCGGCCGGCGCCGGTTTCCCTGCGAGAGGATGCATGGGGTTCCGCGTTGAGTTGGGGGGATCTTACGTCCGCCCCGTGGGCGGGAACAAGAGCGCGTCGCTGAGGCCGCCGACACCATCCATGCCTGCGCCACTGGTGCAGACCAACGACAGCCGCCGGCCAGCCGGGCGCCCAACCCACCGCTTCCCGACCAGCCGCCTCGCTAATGCGATCTTCACACACTGGTGGAGCTGGTCTGGCGTCAGCCGAGGCGGTACGGCATTCTTGAGTGAACCCGGCATCCCCGCTGCCGCATCGAGCCGAGGCTCAGCGGCGGGCTGGTGACAGCCCATTCTGCCGGTCATTCAACGCGACACCCCACGATCACCAGCGTTGCTGCGCGAGCCGCGGACGCCCCGGTCAGGGCGCAGATCCCGGCGGCCAGCTCCGCCGCCCCCCGGAGGTTTCATGAGTGACCGAATTTGGCTGAGCCAATACCAGGCCGGCGTCCCTGAAGACGCCGACGTCACGGCCTATCCCTCGATCAACCGGATTGTGGCCGAGAGCTGCGACCGATTCCGCGACCGGCCGGCGTTCACCAACATGGGTGCGACGCTTTCCTTCGGCGACCTGGACCGGTTGACTGGCCAGTTCGGAGCCTGGCTGCAGCAGGTGGCCGGGCTGAAACCCGGGGATCGGCTCGCGATCATGATGCCGAATTGCCTGCAGTACCCCGTGGCACTGTTCGGCGGGCTCCGCGCGGGCTGCACCATCGTCAACGTCAACCCGCTGTACACCCCCCGGGAGCTGGAGCACCAGCTGAACGACTCCGGCGCCACGGCCATCGTGATCATGGAGAATTTCGCCCATACGCTCGGCGCCGTCATCGAGCGCACCAGCGTCCGCACGGTCGTCACCACTCAGCTGGGCGATCTGCTGCCATTTCCGAAGTCCCTGCTGGTGAACCTCGTGCTTCGCTATGTGAAGAAGATGGTGCCGCCCTGGCGGATCCCCCGCACGGTCACGCTGACGCAAGCCCTGGCGCAGGGTGCCAGGATGCCCCTGGCCGAGCCGGACATCGGGCCCGAGGACCTCGCGTTCCTGCAGTATACAGGAGGCACGACCGGCGTCTCGAAGGGCGCGATGCTTACCCACGGCAACATGGTCGCAAACATGCAGCAGGCGCACGCTTGGCTGGCCCCGGCGATGTCCGCGGAGGCCGAGCGGGTGATCACCGCGCTGCCGCTGTATCACATCTTTGCGCTCACCGCCAACTGCCTCGTGTTCATGAAAACCGGCGGGCTCAACATCCTGATCACCAACCCGCGCGACATGAAGGGCTTCGTCAAGGAATTGCAGAGGGAGCGCTGGACGGTCATCACCGGGGTCAATACGCTCTTCAACGGGCTGTTGAATACGCCAGGCTTCGACCAGATCGACTTCTCGGGTCTGCGGGTGTCCTTTGGTGGCGGCATGGCGGTGCAGCGGACAGTCGCCGAACGGTGGAAGGCGGTCACCGGATGCCCGCTCATCGAGGCCTACGGCCTGACCGAGACCTCGCCCGCGGCCTGCATCAACCCGCTCAGCAATGCCGAGTATACCGGTGCCATCGGCGTGCCGATCTCGTCCACCGTGGTATCCATTCGCGACGAGCAGATGGGGGAGCTGCCACTCTTCCGACCCGGCATGGACCAGGCCGCCAGCGTGGGCGAGATCTGCATCAAGGGGCCCCAGGTCATGCGCGGTTACTACAACCGGCCCGACGAGACCGCCAAGGTGCTGACCCCCGACCGCTGGCTGCGCACCGGCGATCTGGGCTACATGGATGAGCGCGGGTACATCTACATCGTGGACCGGAAGAAGGACATGATCCTCGTCTCGGGCTTCAACGTGTATCCGAACGAGGTCGAAGGCGTGGCGGTGACCCACCCGGGGGTGCTGGAAGCCGCGGCGGTCGGTGTGCCGGACGAGCGCTCCGGCGAGGCGGTGAAGCTGGTCGTGGTGAAGAAGGACCCGGCCCTCACCGCCGAAGCGCTCATCGAGCACTGCCGCAAGGAGCTGACGGCCTACAAGGTCCCGCGCTACGTGGAGTTCCGGACGTCGCTGCCGAAAACGAACGTCGGCAAGATCCTGCGCCGGGAGCTGCGGGACAGTCCGCCTGCCTGACGCCCCATAGCGTCAATCTGCCGCACATCAGCGGGCCGGCGAACCCGCGGCGGTCCTGAAGGGCGCGTGCGTCGGGAGCCTCGCCTCATGAGGCGAGGTCTCCGAGCGCCCGGAGCGCCCGGAGCGACCGCGCGGGGAGCCGGCGGGAGCGGCGGCGGTCCCGCAGGCGAGGTTACAGCGTCCACCCTTTCCGGTACACGGCCTTCAGCCACTCCTCCGGCACCTTCGCATTGGTAACAGTGCCGTGCGCCGGATCGATGTCGAGCGGCTGACCCATTCGGACGGCCAGGCAGCCAAGCAGAACCATTTCGGTCAGTGGGCCAGCGTGTCCATGAAAAGTGGACAGGTTCGGCGCGCCGCCCTTCATCGCACCGATCCACTCGGCGTAGACGCCGGGGGAGCGTTCGTACTTCTGCGCCGGTGGGTTGGCCTTGAGAGCGGCATCCTTCGCCGGATCGAGCAGCCGTGGATCTTCACCGTACATGCCGGCCAGGATCGCGCCGTCGTCGCCCACCCACATCTGTCCGCCAATCTCCTCCGGAGGCCAAGCCATCGTCTCCGGCAGCCCCGCTGGACGAGGGGGCCAGATGCCGCCGTCCCGCCAGACGACGGTGACCGGCCCCCGCGAAGCGTTGCCGGGGAAGTGGTACTCGATGCGCGAGGATTTCGGCGCGGCCTCGTCGTAGAGTTTCGTGGTCTCAGGGACGATCCGGGTGGGGTACTTGAGGTCGAGCGCCCAGAAGGCCGCATCCATCCCGTGGCAGGCCATATCACCCAGCGCGCCGGTGCCGAAATCCCACCAGCCGCGCCAGTTGAAGGGAGCGTAGGAGGGATTGTACGGCCGCTCCGGTGCGGGGCCGAGCCAGAGATTCCAGTCGAGCGTGGGCGGGGGAGTGTGGAGTGCGGTCGGCCGGTCGAGTCCCTGTGGCCAGATCGGCCGGTTGGTCCAGTAGTGCACCTCGCGCACCGCGCCGATCACCCCCGCTTCCACCCACTCGCGGAGCTGCCGGGTGCCCTCGTTGGTATGGCCCTGATTGCCCATCTGGGTGAACTGCTTCGGTCGCCGCGCTGCCTCAGCCCGCACGGCTCGCACTTCACCGAGCGTCCGGGCCAGGGGCTTTTGGCAGTAGACATGCTTGCCTGCCTTGAGCGCGAGCATGGTCGCCGCGGCGTGATTGTGGTCCGGCGTGGACACCGTCACCGCGTCGATGTTCTTCGCCTCCTTGTCCAGCATCTCCCGATAGTCCTTGTAGCGTCGGGCCTTCGGGTAGCTCCGGAAGGCGTCCTCGCCGCTGCCCCAGTCCACGTCACACAGCGCGACCAGGTTCTCGCCCTCCATACCCCGAACGTCGTTGCGACCCATCCCACCCACGCCGATGCAGGCCACGTCGAGCGTGTCGCTGGGCGCGCGGTAGCCGCGGCCCAGCACGTGGCGCGGGACGATGTGGAAGAGGCCGGCCGCACCGGCGGCCGTGGACGAGAGAAATTCGCGGCGGGAGGGATTCGGACGGCTCATGAGAGAACTCCCTGTTCATTCATTGCACCGCAACGGTACGCAGGACGCGAAGCACGACGGTCCTAAAGATTGTTCACCAGACGCCGGATGCCCTCTCTGATCCGAGGGACATTCCAGTTGACGAGAAAGCCGAGCCTCAGCCCGGAGAGTTTGAGGTAGGTCAGCAGCTGAGCCTCATGCACCGGCGCCAGCGCGAGTACCGCCTTGTTTTCGAGGAGGATTGTCTCTTCAACCAGCATGTCAATCCGATAGCCGGCGTCAATCACGAGGCCATCGTATCGTACCGGCAGCAATACCTCACAACGAACAGCCACGCCTCGCCTGCGCAGCTCATGGGCGAGGCAGGCCTGGTAAGCGGACTCCAGCAACCCGGGCCCGAGTCCCCGGTGCACGGTGTAGAGGGCATCCACGACCGCGGTAGCAAGCCGTTCCACATCCTCTCTGCGCTGCATCCCCGCAGTCTACGCATCCGTCGCGCCTTCGCAGTACACATTCTTCAACCGCCAAGACCCAAAGTGCCCCGTCAACCCTCACCACCCATCCACGCACCCTCGTCGCGTCCTTCGCGCCTTCGCGGTGAACAGCTTGCAACCGCCAAGGCCCAAAGTGCCCCATCAACCCCCACGACCCATCCACGCACCCTCGTCGCGTCCTTCGCGCCTTCGCGGTGAACAGCTTGCAACCGCCAAGGCCCTGGCAGACACGCGGCAGCCTCCGTGGCGAGTCTCAGGTCTCCGCCCGCCGTGTCTCGCCCGGCCGGAACACCAGCGCGAAGACCACCAGGATCATCGCGGCGCCTACCGCGGGCCGTAGCCAGATGGCGTGCCAGTCATGGCCTCCCGTCGCGGTCGCGAACTGCTGCACCACGACCCCTGAGGCGAAGCTCCCGATGAGGTAGCCCACACCCTGGGTGATGAAGGTCAGGAACCCCTGCGCGGCGGCCCGGATCTTCACGCTGGCCCGCTGGTCTACGTAGATCTGCCCGGTCACGAAGAAGAAGTCGTAGCAGATCCCGTGGAGCAGGATGCCCCCGTACAGCATCCACGCCCCGCCCCCGACGTTTCCATTGGCGAAAAGCAGGTAGCGGGCACCCCATGCAGCCATGCCCATGAGCAGGATGTTCTTGGTGCCGAAGCGGATCAGGAACACGGGAAGCAGGAGCATGAACAGGATTTCGGACATCTGGCCCAGCGTCATCTTGCTCGCCGGGGCTACCATGCCGAGTTCATTCAGGAACAGGTTGGTGAAGGCGTAGTAGAACTGCAGCGGGATGCACAGCAGGAAGCTCCCGATTACGAACGCCCCGAACGACCGATCCTTCATCAGGGCCAGGGCGTCGAGGCCCAGCACGTCACGGATGTTGAGCGGCCTTCCTGCCGCATGCGGCGGGGTGTCCGGCAGCATCAGGCAGAACAGCCCCAGCAGCACCGAGGCCCCGGCAGCGATCTGCATTGGCACCGCCGTCGCCTCGAGCCCCAGCTGGCCGATCACCTGCCCCGCCACGATCCAGCCGATCGTCCCCAGCACCCGGACCAGCGGAAATTCCTTCGCCGGGTCCTGCATGTTGTCGAAGGCGAGCGAGTTGGTGAGTGCCAGCGTCGGTGCGTAACAGAGGGCGTAGCCGATGAGGACCGGGTAGAAGCTGCCGAAGACCCCTTCGTTGGAGGCCCAGAAGAGCAGGACCGCGCCGAGGAGATGCAGCATTGCCAGGATCTTCTGGGTGGCAAAGAAGCGGTCGGCCACCATCCCCACGAAGAACGGCGCGATGATCGCACCGATCGCCATGGTGCCGTATGCCGCCCCGATCTCGGGCCCGTCGAACTTGAGCGTCGTGCCGAGGTACGTGCCCAGGGTGACGAACCACGCCCCCCAGATGAAGTACTGGAGGAACATCATGGCGGACAGCTTGAAACGGATCATGGGACAGCCCCGGTAAGAGGGACTACCTATGCGCGTTCAGGGTGCAGCGTACCGTGTTCAGTAAAACAACACGCGATGAGGCCCAGTCACCCTGAACGCTGAACCCTGAACCCTGAACCCTGAACGCTGAACGCTGAACCCTGAACCCTGAACGCTATCGAATCTCCCGGATCTTGATACTGCGATACCACACTCTGTCCCCATGATCCTGCAAGGCGATGTACCCTTTCGGGGCCCGGCCGTACCCGGGCCACTGCCGGAACTTGCTCGCGGCCACCGTGGCCTCCCACTCCGGGCTCTCCAGCTCGTACTCCACCACCTTCACGCCATTCAGCCAGTGTTCGACATGGTGGCCCCGCACCAGCAGGCGCACCTGGTTCCATGCCCCCGCCGGCTTCACGACGCCGGCCGGCGCGGCGTAGAGTCCGTACGCCGACCCCGCGGACGTGAGCGGGTTGCGGCCATCCGCGTGTCTGGCGTCATCCAGGACCTGCATTTCTGGCCCCGTCTCGTAGCTCGCCTCGGCGCCCTCGGCCACCCGAAACATGATGCCGCTGTTGCCGCCCTCGGAGATCTTCCATTCAAGCGCCAGCTCGAAATCCCGGTACTGCTTCGTGGTGATGATATCCCCGGCTTCCGCCACCCGGGTAAGCGCACCGTCCTCGACCACCCAGCCGGGGGGCGCCTTCTTCTTCTGATAGCCGCGCCATCCCTTCGGGCTCTCGCCATCGAAGAGCAGCTTCCACCCCGCCTGCTTCTCGGTGGCACTGAGGACGTTGGGAGGAGTACCGGCGTCTTGCGGGAACGCGGCGCGGACACCCAGGAGGGCCAGCGTGCCCGTGAGCAGGAACGGGTATCGCATGAAGTGAATCTCGACGTCGGGAGGGTCAGCCCCAACGATACGGTCTGCGCCGCCCCAGCGGAAGAGATCGGCGGGTGGCAGCGTGCCCGGTACTGGCGCGCCCTTACCCCCCGGGATAACCTCACCCCATGCACCGCCGCGACCTGCTCCGCCTCCTCGGGGCCAGCGCTCTAATCCCGTTCGTCCCCGACGAAGCCGGCGCCGCCGTACAGTTCGGGCAGGCGGCGCATCGCGCCGTGCGGGCAGGCTCCCTGCGCGCGCTCTCCGCAGAGGAAGCGCGAGTCGTCACCGTGGTCGCCGATATGATCATCCCGGCGACCGACACCCCTGGTGCCGCGGACGTGGATGTCACCGGATTCATCGATCACCTGTTGGCCGACTGGTATGCCGCAGACGATCGCCAGAAACTCCAAGCCGGGATTGGCAGGCTGGTCGCCGAGGGCTTCGCGGATCTTTCCGAAGATCAGCGCATTGCCCGACTCACCGCACTCGATCGCGCCAAGGGAGAGCCCGGTTCACCTGAAGCAGCCGTGGCGAAGCTCAAGTCCCTGACGGTCTACGGCTACTTCACATCCGAGCGCGTCATGAAGGAAGTGACCCGCGATCCGATCATCCCCGGGAAGTTCGAGGGATGTGTCAGGTTCTAAGGGCTATCGGCTATCAGCTATCGGCTATCGGCTGTCAGAATCACTCTGAGAACTGATAGCCGATAGCCGATAGCCCCCTACCCCCTACCCCCCTACCCCATGCCCCCTCGCTTCGACGCCATCGTTATCGGCTCCGGCATTACCGGCGGTTTTGCCGCCAAGGAGCTGACCGAGCTCGGGCTTCGGGTGCTGGTGCTCGAGGCCGGCGGTCCCGTGGATCCTGCGAGGGACTATGTCGAGCACGTCCAGCCATGGGAGCAGCCGTTTCGCGGCTGGGGTGACCGGGCCCGGCTCGAGCGCGAGCAGCCAATCCAGATGGAGTGCTACGCCTGCGACGAATGGTCCGGCAAGTTCTTCGTCAACGACCTCGAGAATCCCTATACTACCCCCGACGACAAACCCTTCTCCTGGATCCGCGGGCGGCAAGTGGGTGGCCGTTCCATCACGTGGGGCCGCCAGGTCTATCGCTGGAGCGATCTTGACTTCGAGGCCAACGCCCGCGATGGCCATGGGGTGGACTGGCCCATCCGCTACCGGGACATCGCTCCATGGTACGATCATGTGGAGCGCTTCATCGGCGTGAGTGGCAAGGCCGAGGGGCTCGACCAGCTCCCCGATGGCCAGTTCCTTCCGCCCATGGAGTTCAACTGCGCCGAGTCCCATGTGCGGGAAAAGCTGCTGCAAGCCTTTAGCGGTGAGCGGGTGCTGACCATCGGCCGCTGCGCCATCCTCACCGCAGACCATAACGGCCGCGCCGCCTGCCACTACTGCGGCACCTGCGAGCGCGGCTGCCTCACGCTGAGTTACTTCTCCAGCTTGAACGCAACCCTTCCCGCCGCGGCGAAGACCGGCCGGCTCACGCTCCGGCCCTGGAGCGTGGTAGAGAGTATCCTCTACGATCCGCCGAGCCGCCGCGCCACCGGGGTACGCGTCATCGACGCCAACACTCGCGAGGTCCTCGAGTTCAAGGCGAGAATCGTGTTCCTCTGCGCCAGTACCCTGGAGTCGACCCGGATTCTCCTGAACTCGAGGAGCCGCGACTTCGCCGACGGCCTCGCCAACTCGAGCGGAGTCCTGGGCCGCTACCTCATGGACCATCACATGGGCCACGGGGCGCGGGGAACCATCCCCGGCTACGAGGACCATGCCACATATGGCAGTCGGCCCAATGGGATCTACCTGGTCCGCTTCCGCAATGTGAAGGACCAGCATCCGGACTTCCTCCGCGGGTACGCCTTCCAGGGAGGGGCCTGGCGGAGCGGCTGGGACCGGGGGCAGGAGATGACGGGCTTCGGAGCGGCGTTCAAGCAATCCCTGCTCCGGGAGCAGGGACCATGGCAGATGAGCCTGTACGGCTTCGGCGAGATGTTGCCCAGTGCCGAGAACTACGCCGAGTTGGATCCCGAGGTGAAGGACAAGTGGGGCATTCCGGCGCTCCGGATCCACTGTGCTTATGGCGACAACGAGAAGGCCCAGTGGAAGGACGCCATCGCCACGGCGACCGAGATGCTCGAGGCAGCGGGCGCCAAGGAGATCAAGCCGACTGACAACGACGTGACACCCGGGCTCGTCATCCATGAGATGGGCACCGCGCGCATGGGCCGCGACCCGAAGACCAGCGTGCTCAATGGCTGGAATCAGGCCTGGGATGTCCCCAATCTCTTCCTGACCGATGGAGCCTGCATGGCCAGCACAGCAAACCAGAACCCCTCGATCACCTACATGGCGCTGACCGCGCGGGCCTGCCACCATGCGGTGGAACTAATGAAGCGGAGGGAGCTGTGAGCGACGGCGCCTCGACGGCTCGGCGGCTCGGCGGCTCGGTTTCCCGCCGCGACTTCTTCGGCCTGATGGGAGGCTTGGCCCTCGTGAGTTCCGTCCGGGGCGACGCCAACGACGGCGGTTCTGTCCTTTCCGCCGAGCCGCCGAGCCGCCGAGCCGCCGAGCCGTCCTTCCCAATCGGCATTCAGCTCTACACCCTCCGCGAGCTGCTCTCGAAGGACTTCGAGGGGACTCTCGCGGCCCTGGCGGAGATCGGCTATCGGGAGGTGGAGTTCGCCGGCCTGTACAACCGTTCGGCGAGGGACGTGCGCTCCATTCTCGATCGCCATGGTCTCCGGGCCCCCGCGGGACACGTGGGCATCCCCGAGATCACCGACACGATCGATCAAACGATCGCCGATGCGAAGACGCTGGGTCACGAGTTTGTGGTCGTGCCGTGGGTTCCGGACGAATTGCGATCCGTCGACGGTTACCGTCAGATCGCCGAGACCTTCAACCGGGCCGGTACAACGCTGCGCGCCGCCGGCCTCACCCTCGGCTATCACAATCACTGGTTTGAGTTCGACCACCTCTCCTCCCCCTCGTCCACCTGCGGCTACGACCTCCTGCTCCAGTACACCGATCCGAACCTGGTCGTGATGGAGCTCGACCTGTACTGGATTCGCAAGGGCGGTCGGGATGCGCTACAATACTTTCGCGACTTCAACGGCCGCTTCCGTTTGGTGCACGTCAAGGACATGGCGGCCGACGGCTCGATGGCGGATATCGGACGGGGCGTGATCGGGTGGGCCGAACTCCTCGGCGCGGCGAAAGCTGCCGGCGTACGGCACTTCCTGGTGGAACATGATGCCGCGAAGGATCCGCTGTCCTTCGCCCGGACCAGCTTCGATTACCTGCGCACTCTCACCCTCTAGCCGCCGAGCCGCCGAGCCGCCGAGCCGCCGAGCCGCCCAATATGCCCCGCTTCAACCCGACCCGCTTCCCTCCCGGATTCTTCGATCTCCCTGCCGATGCGGGCCGCGAGCTCCCGCTCGAGGTCATCGCCGCGTGGACCCGGAGCAGTCAGACCCCGGAGGTTGCCCGCGAGCTGCTGGCCCCCTGCACCCTTCGCGGTATCGTCGTGTCATCTGACACCGCAGGCCTGACCCGGCTGAGCCAGGAGCGGCCGCTCATCGAGATCCTCGCCATGGTGAGTCGCCCCAAAGAGCTGGTGCACGCCTACGGCCGGGCTATCGGCGGCATCCCCATCGGCGTCTGGGCGGCAGACAACACCCTGATGTTCTATCCCGAGGGTGTCGCTCCTGATCACGTGGCGAGCATGCTCCTGGCCGTACAGGACCGAGTGCGCGCCGACTGCGAGGTGGGGATCGGCCTGTGCGCCCATCGCGGCCTCTTCTATGAGCTGGGGAAGGGCATCTACGGCCCGGATGCGGACCGGGTGCAAGGGATCGCGGAAGACTTCACGGAAGCGGGAGAGCTGGTGATCACGGGGGAGATGGCCGCCGCGCTCGGGATGACCGCGTCGTTCACCACCGCGCCGAGGGACGACCTGCGTGCTTCGTTCGGGGAGGTGCGCCGGTTGACCGACGGTCCTCGCTTGGGAGGGATTGAGGCGAGTGACTTCCGCTACCCCATGCCGTTCACTGAGGAGTTCTACGGCGGGCTCATGGAATTCCAGCGCACCCGCCGAACCTCTCTGGTGCCGCACCCCGTCTACCGTGAAGCCGCGGTGGTCGTAATCGAGCGGGAGCGCGAGGACCGCGATGTTCCCGAGGTCGCCGCCCTCAACGATCTCGCGCTTTCGGCCGCCCTGAAACGGCTGGGGCGAGCCCTCGTGGAAGATCTGGCGGGTCTGGAGATCAAGACCTCGGCGGGTATGAGCATCTACCTCTTCGATGACCCCCGCCATGGCGTTGATTTCTGCCGCAAGCTCCGGCAGATGTTCGCGACGGAAGGTGTCCAGCTCCGGATGGGAATGGATATCGGGCGGGTGCTGGTCTTCGAACTCGGCACCGGCTTGCGCGACATCGCCGGTTCCCCCGTGAACGTCGCCTCCAAGCTGGCCCAGGACGTGGGGGAGTTCGGTGTCATCCAGCTGACAACCGAGGCCGCCCGGAAAGCGGGGCTGCCGGCAGTGACCGCGGCGCGCGGCGTGCTCGTCGGGGGCGTCACGATCGAGGCCGTCAGGATCTAGGGTACTTGAATCCGCCTGCGCAGCTGCTCCCGAGGGCCCAGGTGAAAGGATGCTCGGGATGACCTGTGTCGCCATCGTCGGCGCGACCGGCCACGTCGGTGGCGCCCTCGCCCGCCGGCTGCTCGAGCGGGGTGTCACCGTCCGCGCCATCGGCCGCGCCGCCGATCGCCTCGAGCCGCTCGTGGCCGGAGGCGCCGTAGCCTGTGTCGGCGACGCCCATGACGCCAGGTTCCTGGCCTCAGCCTTCCGCGGGGCCGATGGCGTGTTCGCGATGATCCCGCCCGCCTATGATCACCCCGACCCCCGGGCCGATCGGCGGCAGGTGGCCGATGCGCTGGCCGCCGGCACCCAGGTCGCCCGGGTAGAGCATGCGGTAACGCTGAGCAGCATCGGCGCGGACCAGCTCTCTGGCACCGGTCCGATCGCCGGTTTACGCGAGTTCGAGGAGCGCTTCAACCAGGTTCCGGGGCTGAACATCGTCCATCTCCGCCCCGGCTACTTCTACTCGAACCTTCTGTACAACGTCAGGCTCATCAAGAGCGCCGGCGTCAATGGCGGCCTCATCGATCCCGATGTGCAGATGGCGATGGTAGATCCCTCCGACATTGCCGCTGTAGCGGCGAGCCTCCTGGCTATTCCCGACTTCAACGATCGGAGGACGCAGGAGCTGCGGGCACCGAGGACCTACAGCCAGCGGGAGGCCACGGCTATCCTGGGCCAGGCCATCGGTCAGCCTGATCTCGCTTATGTGCAGTTCGGGGAAGCAGACACCCGTCAGGCGCTGCAGGGTTTGGGCTTCTCCGCCGTCATGGTGGATCTCTATGTCGAGATGCTCCAGGCCTTCAATAAAGGCATCATTAGACCCCGACAGCCGCTCTCGGACGAGACCAGGGCACCGACCACGCTCGAGCAGTTCGCCCGGACGGCATTTGCACCGGCTTTCGCGCGGTAACTGCGAACGGGCCTAACTATGAGGATCGTGCCACGTGCCGCACTGCCGCCCGGCCGTCGTAAGGCTCCTTCACAGAGCAGAACAAAGGGCCATCTGCTCTTCCATTCCGCCACTCGAGGTATCTATCTTCATGCCCCTGCGAAGCCCGCGCGGCTTCAACGGCATGACACGAGGAGATTCAAAATGGTCAAGAAGAGTTCGCGGTCGCGGACGTCCAGCGCGCCGAAACGCGCCGCCAAGAAGAAGGTCGCCCTTCCCGCGGCGCGGGTGCGTCGCGTCAACCGCAATCTTCCTCCCGGGATCTGCCGGGTCGAGCAGCCGAGCACCCGCACCTACGGTTACGTGGTGCGTGTCGGGCACCGACAGTCCCCGAGAGGATGGCGCCCCAAGTTTACCGCCTACTTCGGTGATTTCAGCAACGGCGGGAAGAAGAACGCCCTGGCAGCAGCCACCCGCTGGCTGAAGATTCTCGAAAAGACCGGCAAGCCTCCCGCCAAGAAGTAGCTCGCGAACCGAGCGGCAGGATGCCTCCACGACCTCCTCCCCGCCGACCGCGCCCGCGGAGGAACTGAAACCGGCCAGGTCTGGCGCCCGAGGGCGGCTGGCAACATCATGCATTCGGTCACGCGCCCCGGATCCCCGGTTCCGAGAGATGGAGGAAGCATGGACCGCGTCCCGCCTCTGCTGGCCACCGCCGTCCTCGGCCTGACCCTCAGTTGCGCCCCACCGGTACGCCCGGCCGACACCGCTTCCGACGAAGCGGCTATCCGCACCATCGTCAACGACTGGAATGGCTACCTCAAGACCCAGAACGACTCGGCCATCGGCGCGATCTACGACGCCGACGGCGTGCTCCTCCCTGCCGGGATGCCCCGCGTCAGCGGCCCGGACAACATCCGGAAGTTCTGGGCCGTCCTCTGGCCGATGAAGGCCGCGCTCCAGCTCGAACCAGCGACCATCCGTGTCTCGGGTAATTGGGCGATCGAGGAGGGCAACTGGACCTGGTCCAGTCCGGCCCCGAGCGGGGAATTCAAAGACCACGGCAAGTACATCGTGACCTGGCGGAAGACCGATGGGAAGTGGCACGCGGTCCAGGACATCTGGAACAGCGACAACCCGCCGCCGCAAACCAAGTAGGAACGGGCCCAATGGCCACTCTGCACATCCTGCGGAGCGAGCCGGACATCTCCGGTTCGCTCCAGCCCTTCCGGGAACGGCTCGCGGAGACTGTTGCGTGGTGCCAACGCCACACGACGGGCGATCTCGCGGAATGGCTCCGGAGCGCTGCGCTCGCCCCCCCACCGACGCGACCCTGGCCTGAAACCGTGAGAACCGTGGCTGAAGCAAGGCTGCGGTCGCTGGGCCGCAGTTGGCGACGCTCACCCGAGCCCTTGGGCGGGGGGCTGCTACTGCTGTACTTCCCGACGCCACCACGATCCGGCGGGCGGGCCGGCGCCGCGAGCGGTGGCTACCTGGATGATCGCGACACGCCGCCCTGGGACACCTGGGTCGCCTATGTCGAGGAGGAGAGGAGGAGTTATCTCGTCGCCTGGGTTCCCCCGGAGGCATTGGCCAATGTCACCGCCGCGACCCGCATTCCTGCTGCCGCGATCCGCTGGCTCGATGCCTCGGGGGTGGAGCTGGAAGGTCAGCTGAACCTCCCACAGGCAGGCTGAATCCCCCACCAGCGTTCATCCCTCCGCGCGCTCGTGTATTTGTGGGTCGCGCCGGTCTCCCTGCCGGCCGCGGCGCTCGCCGTGGTGGCGGGCACCTTCGGGAGCTCGCTTGCCTGGCGTGAGGGAGTGCTTGAAGCCTCGGGAGGCGTGTTGGCAGGGTTGCTGCGGTTGATCTGCCCACCAATGCCGATCGCCGCCATCACTCTCGGTCATGTGGTTCTCGCCCGGACGGCAGCCGATCTGGCCCGCAGCCGCCGGCACGAGCTGGTGCATGTACGGCAGTATGAGCGCTGGGGGCCGTTCTTTCCACCACTCTACCTGCTTGCGAGCCTCGCCGCACTGGGACGGGGCGGCCATCCGTACCTGGACAACCATTTTGAACAGGAGGCACGGCGGCTCGCACCGCCAGGCTCGTAGCCCTATCCCGCGCGCAACTCGCTCATCAGAGCGAGGGTGTTCCCCTCGGTATCCCTGAAGAACGCCATCCAGAGGTCGTGATCCGGCAGCTTGGCGATGAGATGTGGCTCGCCGACGCACTCGGCGCCCTTCTGCGTGAGCCGCGCCGTCGCTGCCTGGATGTCCGACACCCGGTAGTAGATGACCGAGGCGGGGTGGTCATGCTCGGCACCCTCCGGCGGGCTCAACATCAGGCGCACACCGCCGGCGTCAAAGAATGCGAGTTTCGGAGCCTCGAAGAGAAAGGGCAGGCCTAAGGTATCGCGGTAGAACCGAACTGCCCGGGACAGGTCGTAGGCGGTCACGGCGATCTGTCCGATGCCAGTCACCTCGGAGCTATCGGGGCTGCTCAATGCTGCCTCCCGGCCGAAGGTGGTTCATTTCGCAGACTCAACTCGCACCGGAAAGAATCAAGCCGGGGTCAGAGTGGCTCCCGGATGAAGGACGTGTCGCTCCAGACCGCGTGCCCTTCGAGCAGGGTGAGCAGCACCCGCGTCAGGTGGATTTCCTTCACGGGTGCGGCGAACAGGTTCCGGTCGAGCACCACGAGGTCGGCGAGCTTTCCCGGTTCGAGCGAACCGGTCTCGCGCTCGGCGTGCGTGGCGAAAGCAGCGCCGATGGTGTACGCGGCCAGCATCCGCGGAAGGTCCACCCGCTCCTCGGGAATCCACGGGTGATTCGCTCCGGTGTCGAGAGCCTCCCGGGTGACGCCGACCTGAATGGCGTCGAGCGGATTGAGGCTCGAGACAGTCCAGTCACTCCCGCCCGCCACGACGGCCCCGCTCTGCATGACGCTCCCGATCGGATAGAGCCAGCGCGATCGCGCCGGGCCGAGGGCTGGTTCGGTGAGCTTCGTGATGTACTCGTCGGCCAACGCCCACATGGGCTGGAAACTCGCCACCACACCCAGTTCACGGAATCGGGCGATGTCCGCAGGATCGATCAGCTCCAGATGGGCGATCACCGGACGGGTGTCGCGTGCGCCATTGACCTGTCTGGCCTGCGCCAGTGCGTCGAGACTGACCCGGATGGCGCGGTCGCCGATGGCATGAACGTGGATCTGGAATCCATCACGGTCGAATGCCGCCACCCGGGCCGCGAGGTCAGCCGGCTGGTAGACCAGTTCGCCGGTATCATTTCCCGTGCCCAGGTACGGTGCCAGCAGTGCGGCCGTCCGCGCTTCGATTACGCCGTCGGCAAACAGCTTGACGGTATTCACACTCAGGCGGGAGCCCCCGCGGTACCGCGCCCGCAGCGCCCTGAGCCGGGCCGCCATCGCCTCGACCGGGACCTGGGCATCAGTGTGCAACGCCGCCGTCACCCGGGCAGTCAGTTCGTTCCGGCGGTCGAGGGTCGCGTACGCCTCCAGGTATTCCGGGCCCGCGTCGGCGTCGGTGATGCTCGTGATCCCCACACGGTTGGCCTCGGCGAGCGCCCGGCGGACCGCGCCGATCCGCTCCGCGGCGGTGTACTCGGGCAGCTTCTCCGCAACCAGTGCGATGGCCGACTCCCGGAGGGTGCCCGTCGGCTCACCACTCCGCGGGTCCCGCTCAATGCGACCGTTCGGGGGGTCTGGAGTTTCGCGCCTGACGCCCGCGATGACGAGCGCTCGCGAGTTTACCCAGGCCGAATGCCCGTCTGCCGCTGAAAAGAACGCGGGTCGGTCGGGAACCGCGCGGTCGAGAACTTCCTTCCGCGGATTGGCATCGGGAAACACCGGCAGCTGCCAGCCGTTTCCGCGGATCCAGGAGAGATCGGGGTGCAAGGTCGCATAGGCACGGATGGCGCCCTCGATCTCCTCCGGGGTCTCGGCCTCGTAGAGATTGCACTCCCCCAGCTCCAGCCCGCCGGACAGTGGGTGCGCGTGGCTGTCCTGGAACCCGGGAAGCACCGTCCGCCCCGCCAGGTCGAGCACCCGCGTCGCGGCTCCGATGTAGCGATCGACGCCCCCGTCCTCGCCGACGTAGACCAGGTGCCCTTCCCGGATGGCGACGGCATCCGCCCAGGGACGTGCGGGGTTCGCCGTCCACACCGCCGCATGCCTGAGCACCAGGTCCGCGGACACCGTCGGGGGCCGGCGCTCAATGTGGCAGGCTGACGGCACGAAGAAGCCCAGAGCGATCGCCCCGACGGCAGGAAGGCCGCGACGCATAGGCTTAGTTGGGTCGCAGAGTGAGGGAGGGGAGCCCGCTGAGCCAGGAGTAGGGGTCAATCGTAAGCCCCTCCACCCGTCGCGAAACCGCCGCGACGTTGACCGGCGCGTAGAGGAACAGCGCCGCAGCGTCAGCATTCAGGGTATCCATCGCTTCACGCCACAGCCGACGCGCGGCAGAAACTTCGCGTGCCTCGACGGCCTCGCCGAAGCGCCGATCGAAGGTGGTGTTCGAGTAGTGCCCGTAGTTGATCGCACCGATCCCACCGGTGGTCCATTGCTCCGCCAACCCGCGTGGGCTCGGCTCGTCGAGCCAACTGCCGATGTAGCTGTCAAACCCACCCTGGCCCAGCCGCTGCATGAAGACCGGGAAGTCCACCGCCGTTATCGTCACCTCGACTCCGGCCTGACGCCATTGCTCCTGCAGCGCCTCCGCCAGCCGCTTGCGCCCCAAGCTACTGGACGGGACCAGGATATCGAAACCCAAGGGCTGGCCCGCCTTGTGCCGCATCCCATCACGGCCGCGCCGCCAGCCCACCTGGTCGAAGGCTAGCGCCGCCGCTGAAGTATCGAAGGGCAGCACGGTCACACTGTCATCCCAGATCCAGAGCAGTTGCGACATCGGCCCCGGCGGCGCTTTGGTCCCCGCGCCATACACGAGCGTGGCGACCGCCGCGCGATCCACGGCCATGTTGAGCGCCCGACGGACGCCCCGGTCGGCCAGCGCCGCCGAGCGTCCGGGCCCGCGTGGTGCGAGTTGGTATCCCAGAAACCCGTAGGTCGCGGCGGGGTAGCGCACCACGCCGAGGCCGCTGTCGGCCTCTACTCTGGCGATCCGCTCCGGCGAGCCCACGGACTCCAGCAGGTCGGCCTCATCTGCCAGCACCAGATTGAGCGCCGCCTCGGGATCGGCCGCAAAGCGCCAGATCGCCCTGCCAGTCTTCGCCCGCCGACCGCCAGCGGTGTCCCGCTCGAGAGTGACCGACTGGCCGCGATCCCAACCCGTCAGCCGGTACGGCCCGCTGCCGACCACTCGGGTCACTGCGGTATCAGCCGCCCACATATCGCGGGCGATCCACTTCCAGATGTGCGCGGGAATTATCCTGACGTGCCAGGTTGCGTCGTACAGCTGCTCGGCGTACGCGCGGCGGAACTTGATCAGGACGATGTTCGAGTCCTCGGTCAGTGCGGTGACCGACCCCGCGAGAGTCGGGCGCGCCTGGGCGTCGATCACCGAGTCGCTGAAGGCTTCGAAGGAGAACACCACATCGGCCGCCGTCACCGGTTCGCCGTCCTGCCACCGGGCCCCGGGTCGGAGATGGAAGCGCAGAGTCACCGAGTCGACCCGCTCCCAGCTGGAGGCAAGGCGGGGCCGGTAGGCACGGGTGTCGATCGAGGCCGCGCCCGGCGCGAGTTCCGCCAGGCGCTCGTAGATCTGATCGCTGATATCCCGCCCCACCGTCTCAACCACCACCGGAGGCAGCAGTGACCGCGGCTCACCCGTCGCCGCGATCACGATCGTGTCGCAGCGTGGGCAGGGAGTCTCCCGGCCACAGCCGGAGAGTCCGAGCAGGACGAACAGCGGAATCAGATGGATGCGGTTGGCCAAATTGCGCTCCCCAAGGAAGACATCGCTCCGGATGGCGTCAGTTCTCCCGTCTCCTGTCTCCCTTCTCCTTCACTTCTCCCCCAGATATCGCTCCCGAATCACCCTCAGATGGTGCACCTCGTGGCCGGCGATCACCCATGCCAGCGCCGCCACACTGATGGACTTGCCGTTGGCGATCCCTGACCGGCTGACGGCCGCCGCGTCGAGGCTCTTCACGAGGGCGAGGGTCGCATCACGCACCGCGGCAAATTCCGCGGCGACGTCGGCCAGGCTGCGCCGCTCGAAGTCGCCGGCGGGGACGTAGTGATTCTCATCGAAGCCCGGTAGCGGCGTCTCGTCCGCCCG
>Ga0315273_10003731_pt1 | contig 18399 bp, 28 predicted proteins | sample YL17G02_0_MG_FD_205753 | JGI IMG/M metagenome (GOLD analysis project Ga0315273, IMG submission 205753) | Sediment microbial communities from Yellowstone Lake, YNP, Wyoming, USA - YL17G02_0 | ecosystem: Environmental > Aquatic > Freshwater > Lake > Sediment | place: USA: Wyoming | collected...
GTGTGTCGAAGTAGATCACGTGCACCTTGCTCGGCTTCGCTTCGGACAGGATCGCGTTGATGTGCCCCGCGAAGTTCGCTTGTGTTGCCTGATCGTAGCAACTGCCTGACGCATCGACATACACAACTACCTCGCCCAGTGCCTCGGAGTAAATGTCAGGTGCGCATATCTCGTACATCGACGCCCGCTTCTTGTCGAGACGCGCCCAGTTGTACTCGGCGCTCCGCAAGGATTGCATGTACCGATGCAGATGGTCGTACCACTTCTCCTCCACCCTGAAGGCAACCATGTCCATCGCCATCTCGACACCAGCAGGCGCATGCCCCATCGCCTTCGCCGTGGCAACTGCCTTCGCTACTGCCTGCTCGATCTTCTGCTCGAAGTTCTCCACCTGCGCAGGGCTACCCTTGAACTTCTTGATGTCGGCCCACACACCGGACCACTTCTCAGGCACATCGCCGGGCTGCGGCGGGCCACTCCCCGGCCCTGCCGGGCCTTCCTCGCCACCCTCACCACCCTTGCCACCCTTGGGGGGCTTCTTCACGTCCTTGGTGATAGCTTTGTAGACAGCCTCGAACGTCCACCCATCGTACTGCGGCTCGGGCTGCACCCAGTTCGGGTGAATCGAGAACCCGTTCTTCACCAGCAGATTGTGCACAACAATGTCCGCTGCGATGTTGCCGTACGGTTCCATGAAGTCGAGACCACGCGTGCAGTGATGCAGCATCTTGTGGCACGACTCATGCGCCAACGCTGTGATCTTGTGATCCAGCGAGAGGGTCGCCCAAAACTTCGGGTTGACCCACATACGATGCCCATCCGTGCACAGGGTAGGAATCGTGTCATCCTCGATCACCTTCATCGAGTAATACAGCTCACACCAGAACGGGTACTTCATCATCAGCCTTACGGCTGCGGATGCCGTGCAAAGGTTGCTCATGATTACCTCGCCATCAACAGGTCAACGAACTGCGGGTCTGCCATCCACTTCTGGTATTCCTTCGTGGGCGACAAGTTGAACGTGTCACGATGCTTGCTCGCACGCTTCAACATGCGGCTGATACACATCGCCTTCAGGTCACCATCAACCCGGTCGAGATAGATATCGACCGAACGCATCGACTTCGCTTCGACCTTCATCGCCAGCATCACGAGCTGTGCGTACAGCTCATCCGCCTTATCCGGCACAGGCGCATGCTTCGGGTCGGTCACGATCTGCTCGACTGTCGCCAGCTTGCCGATCATCGAACGATGCGTGTTGTATTGCAGGCCAACACCTGTGCCCACATTGCCGATGATCCGCTGTGGCAGCAGCTCCGCACCCATGTGTTCGCAGGTGTACTCCAGCCGGGATATCCGATCCCATCCACGCATCGACGACCAGATACCACGCTTGCCTTCTTCGGCCATTACCGACAGCTCACCCGAATTGCCCTTCTTCTTGCCGACGTTGATGAACACATCGTCGTAGTTGTCGATCAGCTCAGGCCATTCCTTCAGGAACGTCTGCACAGAGTGATGGAACTCCATCTTCTCCGCGTACTCGATGTTGCCCTTCGCATCGCCGTACGCCTCGATCTGCTCGAAGCGATTCATGAACGCACGCGACTGCTGCAACGCGCCTGACTTGTCCACCAGCCGATTCGCATCAGCTACGACGATCACCCCGTCAGGCTTACGCAACCTGCCGTTGATATCTTCGCCGTTGTCGTACTTCTGCAACGTCTTGAGCGAAGTCGGATCGGTGTTCAGCACCTCACCTTGGAACACGATGCCCACTGCGTCAGGTGTTACGTACGCATTGGGCAACGTGCCGTTCGGGAAGTAATCAAGCATGCCCGTTTTCATGTTGGGCATGAAGGTGCCGATGTCCGTTGGTGTCATGGTCGGGCAGTCCATCGGCCAGTAGCCGAAGTTCTCGACCCGCTCGCGTAGCTTCTTCACGCACTCGTACACCTGCATTGACTTACCGATGCCCGGCTGACCGACGATCAGCAGATTGGTCTTGGCACCGTACGCGATTGCGACTTGCTTGGGGATGTCACGGATGTGCAGTTGCATGGTGTGTCTCCTTTTGGTTAGGCAGATTGCTATAGCAATCTGCTCGGTTACTACTCTACCGGTCGCGTGAACCACTTCGCCCATGCTGCCCGGCACTTCACGCACAGTTGCGCATGCTTCGGCGGTTCGACGAGTGGGTTGTCCCTGATGATACGTACTTGGCAATGCGTGTTCTTATCAGGGATGAACCACACGCCGCTACCCCACGTCCACCTGCGCCAATGCCACTGGTCAAACTGATCCGGCACCCATGAATGGCGTGCCATGCTACTCCTTCATGACGAACGTACCGACGTTCAGATTCAGGTACCCGTTCTTCTGGAACTGACCGATACACTGGTCCGTCGAGATCACGTTGGCGATGACAAGCTTAACCTGTGGAGTTAAGAGACTTTGCCACTGATTGCGCACCTTGTCAACGATCTGATCGTACGTCTGATCCTTGCACATCATCACCTTCAGGATCGAACTGTCACCTGACATCAGCACAACAACTTGGTCGCCCATTATTTCTCCTTCAGTATGCGGGCAATATTAGCCCGCGCGGTTGCGATACGCGTCTCGTGGTCGAACAGTTCGTTCTGACGCAGGCGCAGGTTGGCCCGTGCTTTCTTCGTGTCATCCACACGCCCTTGCAAGATGCGCTCGGCTTCCTCCACCTCACGCTCCGAACGCCACAGGCGCAGTTGTTCCCCCATCATGGACACAGGAACGATGGCGATCTTCACTCATCCTCCTCGTCCCCCGTCACATCGAACGCACCAGCCAGCTTCTTCGCCAGTGCTGCCGCTTCCGTCGCTGCGCTTGCACGCTTCACCACATCCTCACGCAACTCGCCCGGCGATTTCTGCGCCAGCTTCTTCGCTTGCTTTGCTAGCTCGATCAGCTTCGGATCGTTGGTGATGTTGAGGATAGGCATCAGCTCGACCAACTCCAGAATGTTCTCCAGCTTGGAGTCGTTGAACTTCGCGCCCTTCTCGCCGATGGGTGTCGCCATCGTAGCGTGCATCGCCTGCACTACCTTGAACAGCCGCTGTGCTGCTGTGTTCATCGCCGTGGCAACGCGTTGGTCATGCCGCTCAATTGCCGCTGCCTGCATCGCCGCAACCTCGCCGGGTGTCATGCCCTTGGTGATGCGGATATCCTCGGCCTTGGGTAGCGCACACCAGTCAGTGCGGAAATAATACCGACGCCGCAGATCACGTGCGCTTGGGAATTGAGACTGGTCGAACAGATCACCCATCTCGAACTGACGATGTGACACGGCTTGCGGATACACCCGCTCGAATGCCTTCACGTGATCTATGTACTCACGCTCCCAGTCACCCAGCTTGACGATGAGATCAGGCACGCCGTCTGCGTTGACAGCACGCGGCGCACCACGCCCATCGAACCACGGCAGAGTGATCTTGCCCCACTCCATACGACGCATGGTGGCGTAGTCCTTCGCTGCCTTGTGCTCGGGCACGCCCGCCATCAGATACTTCGCCGCAGTCACGGTGCCTGCCTTGGCGTTGTTCTCCGCTTCCGCTTTCGCTGCGATGCCGCGATCCACCTTGCGTGCATCCCATCCACCAATACTCAGACTACCCAACATGATGTTCGGTGTGTTCATTTCCTTTTCTCCTTCTGCCATTTAAGTGAGGCTTGAAATGCTCTATCGGCTTCCTCACGATCACCGTTAGTCAAGACCATTGTGTTCTCGTACGCTTGCCACGCACGCAGGTGACACACCTCCTCCACCAAGCTTTCCCTTTCTGGTTTAGGCGGCAAGGGTGGCACTGCATCTACATCTTCGTTCGTTGCATGGAAGTGGCGTGGTATGCCGTACTTCCGACGCCAGAATGCCTCGTCTACCATAGGCTCTCCCCATCAGATTGCTATAGCAATCTACTCAATTACTACTCTACCGCTCAATTCAGCGGCGCAGTACGCGCCCGGTCGTACATATCCGGGGCTTGTACGTTCTCCACACCAGTGCTACGCATGAGCGCAACAGTCTCCTTGATCCAGATGAGGATTTCACCCTCACTCATCTCGGCACCGACACACAGTACGGTCATGGTTGCGCCTTGCTGCTTACACACGACGCCCAACCATTCCCCGCGTGCTGCCACGAAACGATGGTGTCCTACCAGAAAGAAGTCGCCGGGTCTGCTCATTGCGGTATGTCCTCATTGGTGAAGTCGATGCGCTGCTCGACAAAGGGAAGCGAATCGTACATCCGATTCCTCAGTTCCATCAAGATCGCATCGAACAGTGCAACGTGCAGCACGGGGCCGGATGCTACCTCCATCTCATCCTCATAGGGTGGGTCCCACATTCCCCCATCCTTCTGCACAATGATGCTCACCGTCCATTCAGTGCGGTTAGTTCTCCGCTGCCCGATGATGGTGTTCACGACGTGCTCGCGCATGTCCTGCTGCACGAAATACCGGAATGCGCCAAGCGTATCGGTGTTGATCTCGATTTCAGTTAGCGCACCCTCGGTGACTTCTACCTCCAAGTGCGTCACCTCTGCCCCTATCGCTTTGAATGCGCCGATGATGAGAGGTGCCAGTTCGTCCAATGTTTTTGTCACGTTGTCTCCTAGGTTAGTCTCCCAGTCCAAGCTTCGTTGTGATCTGCATGCGAGCCGCGATCATCGCCGTCTCCAGCCGGTCGCATTCTTGCAACTCCTCGAAGCTCATGTCATCCCCATACTTGCTGAGATTGAGCGCCATGTACGCATCGTACGCATCGAGGAATGCTTGCAAGCGTGCCTTTGGCCCAGTACCACGACGCACAGGTACTGCACTCTCCTTCGCAGGTAGAGCGCGGATCACCTTGCCATCCTTGCATGTGTGCTTGCGTGTCACACGTTGGTTCATGTTATCTCCTGATTAGTTGATGAGGCTCGGTGCTGCGTACCAGATTGCTATGGCAATGTGCCTTTACTCCGGCAATGTCCCGGTGCGCACCATACAGCCCCCATACTGCGGGGTCACAACTGCACACGTGGCTCGCCTGCTGCTCATTGAACATGTTCGACAAGAAGTCGGTTGAGGGCTTGGCCCCATGATGAGCGTGGCGCAGGTTTGCGCACGTGTACCGTGTGGATCGAATGTCGGTCGGTTAAGCCGGGCAGCTTCAAGGTATCACGGCACTGATCTATGCCCCCTCATTATCTGCCACCGTTGCCTGCGTTGCAGTGCTCGACCGAGAGTAGGGTCGGTGTCCATGCCGTTGACCAGACATATGCACAGGAAAGCAACAGTCGGCTCACCAAGGTCCGGTCGTTACGCGTTCTGCGAGGATGGCCTTACACCCTCATTCTGCTCGCGCTTGTCCTTGGTGTTTCCCGTGTTGCTCGGCTCTCAGCAATTTATGAGCCTTGTCTATAACCTGCTGTGCCTGCTGTTTCAACGCTCTCGGTGTTGCCCTGCTGCACGACAACTTCGAATCTCCGAATTGTCGAGGGATGGGAGAGATTGACCAGATTGCTATAGCAATGTGCCTTTACTCCGGCAATATGCTGCTGCACTCCGGCAATCTCCAACTCGCATCCTTTACTTCCACTTCACCCCTATTATACCTTAACCATGTAAGTTAAGTCAAGCGATGGAAATCCGCAACCTCCGCAATACGTGGCGCAACCGATATCGACGCTGCTTGAGCGCAGCCAACGCGAGCTGTGCCTGTCCGTTCGCTGCACGCGCGAGGGCATGCGCTGCCTGCGCTTCCTTCTTCCTGATGATGAGTTCCTTCGCTGCCTGTGCTTTGACGTTGTACCCCCGGCGCATCGACAGACTCTCCTCGTGTTCAGCTCGGGCGGTATGGAAGCGCCGCCGCGCGCGGTCGAACTCCTGCCTCGTGTGCTTGGTGTGTTGTATTGCAGCATCGACTAGCGGCTCGATCTGCCGCAGTTCTTCCTTGGTGCGTCGATATTTAATGCGTCGATTGTCATTGACGGCCACGGCATTGGCACGTTCGAGGTTGGACAGGAACTTCGAGTGCTCAAGCGGCGGGCCTTCCGGGTAGGCTTTCTCATAGACTGGCAGCAAGGTTGGTTCGGCCAGCATGGCGGCGTAGAGGTGGGCACGGGCATGCAATAGGGCGCGCTTGGCATGTGGGCGCTCGCGCCCAACGGCAATGAGGTTGTGCTCGAAGGCTTTCTCATGCCGCAACATGGCAACTGAAAGCTTGAGTGGATGGGCTGCGAATTGGGCTGCAAGTACGCGTACACTGATGGTGATCCAGTCTCCCCCCTGAATCTGCGTTTGTGCTTTGAAAGCAAGTGCATAGGCTTGAATAAAGGGGTCAATTCGCATGTTCTGGTACTCCTATGGGTGTGTATGGATAGTATAGGCGTATGAGTCTGAAAGTCAAGGGATATTTTACACAACACAAGGTACACGGATAACACACAATAGCTGGGGAACATATACCTGCGTATATTTGGCGCGTGGGCATAGTATCCCTCGTAGGTAGTAAATGACTGGTGCGTGTATTATCGCGTGGCATTGTGAGTACGGTGCAATCACTACACGACCTCATGTCGCGCAAAATACGTAGGGTATATGTTCATTATTTGTGTGTTATCAGTGTTGTTTGTTTAGTTAAAAGATTAGTTAATATAATGAGGCACTTACCTGCCATGTTGTAACACTATAGCCTACGCAGGTTGAGGCAAAGTGCGTACTAGACTCGGCGCATGCCGTATTACACACGTATATTCAAGCACTTATACCCATGAGGTAGAGCACATTGCTATAGCAATCTCCCCAATATCTCACGTGGGGCAGAATTACTACACTACCGAGCAAAGGCACGCGGCTTGAGCACTATTCGTGCATGCGTCAGGGCAGGATTACTACACTACCGAAGGGGAGGGGCGCACCCGAGGACAGTTCGTGGTGCGTGTGATGCCAGGAATTCAGGACAACAAAAAAGGCCGCACGCCCGAAGGCGTGCGGCCAAGGTGGAGCGTTATGAATCAGGCGGCTTTGGTAGTCTTACTTCCAAGGTGGAATTCGATGTCGCCAACCTTGCTATTCAAGATTGGGTCTTTCCCCATAATGGCGAAGTTATGCAGGAAAGCGATGCAGGATTCAACGGTCAGGACAGGCGCAGCAGGCGCAGCAGGCGTAACCGTTTCCGCCTTAGTGCGTGGCGTCGGCGGCTTTGCGATCAACAGCGCAGCGTTTAGCCCAGTCTTTGCGGCTTCGCGGACATCCGGGCGATGGTATTCCGCCGCAATCGTGATGCAGCGCGACAGATACCCTACCGGGAGGACCTTCCATTCATCCTTAGTCGCGGCATTCTCGAAGCTTCCGAAAACGCGCGTCCCGTCCTTCGCGTTGCGATTGATGCCGAACAAAGCGCCGCAATTCGCGGAGAATGTCGGGACATCACCGGATGAATTCCACAGCGTAGCAAACGCTGTGCACAGCATCGCGGACAAATTGCTTTCCGCCTTGCGCCCGGTAAGCTTCGCGCTAATCGTTTCCTTCAGGACGGGAACGGTTGACGTAAGGAAAGCATCAACCGGGGACACAACAACAGCAGCAGGTTTACGTGACATGTGTTTCTCCTGATTGTCGCGCAGCATTGCATCGCTCGCTGGCGTGTTTTGCTGCCGACGATTCAAGTATCCGCAAATCCGCGCGCTTGTCAACCTTGCGGATTGATATTGGGCGTATTGCTATAGCAATCTCCCCGTGAGGGTAAGTAATTCTTTTTCTGGTAGCGACCCACCCAAGGGGGTTTGCGCGTGGGGCGGGGGGTCTCGGCACTCCCATACCTCCCATCGCGTGACCAAAAATTCTATATTAACCCAGAAGGTTAATCCTGAAATAAACTATCCCGAAATAGGTCAGGTCTAACAGAGCTTGCATTCCCTACCAGATCGGTTACCATCCACTCCCATGAGAGAGAAATACTGTCCTGACTGCAGAGGGCCACGGCCTGTCGTGGACTTCGGGCGCAACTGTCAGTCCGTGGATGGCTTACACTATTACTGCAAGGAGCACGCGGCGAAGCGCCAGCGTGAGTGGGCGGCGTTGAATCGGGAGAAGGTCAAAGCTATGCGAGACCGTTACCTGAAGCGCATGCGTGCGCAGAACGCAGGGGCCAACCCCTATGACTGATCCATTCCTCGAATGCCTTGGTTGCGCGTCTCCTTTCACCTGCGAGCGCATGCAGCTATGTGCCATCAAGGTGGCACCCCGGCCACCCGACCTGATCTCACGTGTCGAACTGCTGGAGCGGCAGATGGATGATCTGTTGAAGTCGCGCAGCGACGAGCACCTACTGAAGAAAAGGAACACCCCCAGTGGCTAAGTCCCGCGCGCTCGTCACCACGCACGTCAGGCCGGATGACCCGGCCATGCTGGGCTTCCCGCCCATGCTGCCCATCGAGCTGGCGATGCACATCGCCCCAGTGCCGGAAATCTGCGCGGCGTACAGTATCTCAAAGGACGAGTTCGTCCAGCTCACCGACGATCCGATCTTCGTCAAGGCGTACCAAGATGCCAAGGAGTCGCTGCAGAAGGACGGCATGAGCTTCCGGCTGAAGGCACGACTGCAGGCGGATGCGCTGCTGAAGAAATCGTGGCTGTTGATTCACGACGACTCGACACCCACAACCGTGAAGGCTGATCTCATCAAGTCCACCGTGCGCTGGGCCGGGCTGGAGCCGAAAGGCGACGGACCCGGTGCGGGGCTGGGCAACGCGTTCCAAATCAACATCAATCTAGGATAACGACCATGCTTAACATGTATGCAACACCATCCCTCCCTTGCGTTGCATCTCAAGTGGTTGCGTTTACCACAGCTACGAAGTCCGCTGTGCTGAGTGCGAACACGAACAGCGTGACGATTACCGTGTCGGCAGCGGCATACGTGGCCTGTGGTGACACCAGCATCGTCGCCACTGCGGCCAACGGCGCGTACATGGCGGTGAATGTGCCACGGGACTTCATTGTGCCGCCCGGTTGTTTCCTCTCGTTTCTACAGCAAGCGGCTGGCGGCAATGCGTTCATCACAGAGTGGAATCGCTGATGTCGCTGTTGGGAAAACGCAGGCAACGAACTAACACGCGAAGATTCAGTAATGCGGAATCGGTTTTCATCGGCATTGCCATCGCTTCGTTTGTTTGGGCAGTGGCTTTTTTCTTTATAGCAAACGGGATGTAAAGTGGACTCCCGCGAACTATTCGATATCATCAGCCCGTTCGACCGGAATGTGTCTGACGCGCTAATGACGAAAATTCTTGTGTGGGTGGGGCAAGCGGTTCCCCCGGAGTATGTCTATATGCAAGGTCAGTTGAATGCATGGGCGATGCGTAATGGCTGGCGGCAAGGGAACAATGACGCGGAGTTGTGCGCGTTGTTGAAGCAGGCGCAGGCATTTGTGGTTGTGCCCTCGAAACTCTCCACTGATATCAATGACGCGCTTGTGGCGCGTAGACCCATACTTGGATAGGTGATGATCCACTTACTCATGATTGCTGCATTGTTCACAGGCGCGCAGGCGGCGACGATCATTTTCCCGCCGACCAGCGCGATACGGATCGACATCGACGCCGAGGACTGCAACGATGGGTCAGCGTTGATCTGTCTGACCTCTATCGACATCCAGCGTAAGTATCTGCTGGCAATCGCTGGCAACGATGCGTTCGTTACCGCTGCGTACCGCGTGCTGCTGCACCGGCAAGTCGATACGGCGGGTGCGGTGTACTACACCAATCGGCTCAATTCGGCCACGCCGACGATCACGCGCAACGGAGTAATCGCGGAGCTAATGGCGTCGGCGGAATATAAAGTGTTACACCCGTAGTTAATTTAACCTGAAGGAATGATAATGAAACGCATATTACTAGCACTTGCGCTATCAATGTTCGCATCCCAGGCGTTTGCCGCGTGCGATCAAACGCTGAAAATGGTAATGAGCTACAAGGGCGTGGCCGACGTAACCAATACGGTGGCTTATGTCGGACTCTCTGCTGCCGATCTTGCCCGCATGAACAAAGGCAATACGCATACGCTTGATGTTGCGTCTAAGTTGCAGGACAAGGGCGGTGACTACACGTTCAGTTTCACCGGCACCGAGGTTTGCGACGGTAAGCCGCCGTCAGCGGCAGCGGGCGCGGAAGTGAAGGGCGTTACGTTGCGCGGTGCTGCACAAATCTGGAGAACCGCGTTCGCTGTTGCCGAACAGCACATCAAGCACGGCGAAGGCGAGGCCGAGAAGGGCAAGAAGCGGGCGTGGAACAAGGACTGATATGGTCCCTATTTTTTACGAGGGCGATGACTGGGATTTTTGCATCACGGATAATTGTGTCAATTTATTCCGTGATGCATGTCCCGGTCCAAGTCAGTGTCCTCTCACACAGGGTAAAAGTAACGTCGTCCAAATTTTCGCGGCGGTTGAGGGTAAAAAAGCGCAATACGTTACTTCGATTGTGAAGAAGCACTGAACATGGCGTCGATTCAGTACACACCACCGCCGACGATCAAGGAATTCATTCGGCACTTCACTCCTGCGCGGCTGTTCCACGACTGGATCGTCGGCCCGGTGGGGTCGGGCAAAACCACAGGCATATTCTTCAAGCTTATCTACATGGCGGCACAGCAGGCGAAGTCGCCGGTAGACGGGATCAGGCGCTCGCGGGCGGTAATCGTGCGGAACACCATGCCGGAGCTGCGCGATACGACGTTATCCTCGTGGGATTACTGGTTTAAGGATGGCGTGGCGGGTACGTGGTACGCCACATCGCCGAAACCGATGACGTTCGTGCTGCGCTACGGCGACGTGGAGTGTGAGGTGTTGTTCCGCGCGCTTGATACGGCAGACGACGTGGCGCGGGTGCTCTCGCTCGAAATTACGTTCGCGGTGCTCGACGAGTTCGTGCAGATCGAGCCGAAAATTCGTGAAGCACTGGCCGCGCGGTGTGGTCGATACCCACCGACGAACGACGGTGGGGCAACGAATTGGGGTATGTGGGGATCATCCAACCCCGGTAATGAGGATGACGAGTGGCATGAGTATCTAGGTTTGGGTGACAAGACTATTGCGTCAAATGTGCAATTGTGGGCGCAACCTAGTGGGTTTACCCCCGAAGCAGAGAATGTAGCGAACCTTCCCGGTGGTACGGAGTACTACAACTCGCTCAAAATCGGCAAATCGGAGCACTGGGTCAAGCAATATATCGAGACGGAGTGGGGATACTCACTTGCGGGCACTCCAGTGGTCGTCACGTTCAACGCACATATTCATGTGGCGTCGGGACCGTTGTTGTTAAGTCCTCACCTGCCACTGATAGCAGGATTCGACCCCGGATTGGTTGGCAGTGCGTTGATTTTCGGCCAAATGGACCTTGACGGGCGCTTAACCGTGCTGGATGAGCTGGTCCAAGCCAACATGGGGGCGGAAAGGATCATTTCTGACCGCCTAAAACCGCTTTTAAGAGCGAAATATCGAGATGCGGACTTCATAATTGCACCCGATCCAGCGGCTGATTCGAGGTCGAATAATGATGAAAAGACCATCGTAGACACCCTTAGAGACAAGAGAAAGGGTGGTTTCACAGTCAGATTCCCCGATATGAACAATCGGTTGCCCGGTCGGATTGAGGCAATCGAGCATTTCACTACCAGATTGACGCGGAACGGGCCTGCGCTGCAGATCGCGCCGCACTGCAAGCGTTTGATTCGAGCATTGCAAGGGGGGTGGAGGTATCCAGCGGATCGGAAGGACGGTACTCGGGACAAGCCAGAGAAAAATGCACACTCACACGCGGGAGATGGTTTCTCGTACTTGTGTCGGTACCTTTACCTTGGCGGCGACCGTGAGGCGAAGCGCAAGGAGCGTGGATTCGTCCCGCCCCGTGCGGTAAACTTTTACGTGAACCGCTGACTTAACCTCTTCTGGAGATACAAATGGCTCTCGTTCCTGACACCGCCGCCGCTGTTGATATGCCAGCCATTGATCCCGCGAAAATCACTGCGCTTGGTGGCAAGCTGTTCAAGGATTTCGGCGACTACGAACGTGATCGCAAGCAGGCGGAACTGCGCTGGGCGCAGAACCTGCGGCAGTTCCTCGGCAAGTACGACGACGAGACAGAGCGCGCGATTCCGAAAGATCGCTCGCGTGCGTACCCGAAGCTCACGCGCGTCAAAGTCGTGTCGATGGTTTCCCGGCTGATGAATCTACTGTTTCCCTCGACCGAAAGAAACTGGGGCGTTGAGGCGTCAGTAGTGCCGAACCTGTCGGAAGAGGACCTGAATGCAGTGCTGGAGAAGTTGCAGCAGGACCCCAACGCGGAGTTGTCCGATGAGATCATCACCAACGCTGTGGTCGAGTTCGCGCAGGGGCGGGCGCTCAACCTAGAAACGGAGATCGCGGATCAACTTGCGGAATTGGGTGGAACTAAGACGGTTGGCTACATCGCGTTGTGCAAGAAGGTGCTGATGTCGGGTGTGATGTATGGCATGGGCGTGTTGAAGGGGCCGATGGCACGGGCGCGGCAGCAGCGTCGTTGGACACTCAATCCACAAACCAACAAGGTTGAAGCGGTCACTGAAGCGATTCTTGTGCCGCAGTTCGAATTCTGCCCTATTTGGGATTACTACCCGGATATGAGCGCGAAGTACCTGCACCAGATGGACGGACAGTTCCAACGCATCATCATGTCGCGTGCGCAGCTTCGCAAGCTTGCTGACAACAGTGAGTTCATGAAAGATGCGATCAAGGGGTACTTGAAGGATCATCAGAAGGGTAACTATAAGCAGAAGCAGTTTGAGTCGGAGATCAAGGCACTGGGCGTGCACATCAATACTCCCACGAACGACGAACGCAAGTACGAAGTCATTGTGTGGGATGGTGGGCTATCAGGGCACTACCTTGCCGGTTGCGGAATCGTCATTCCAGAAGATAAGTTGGCCGACATGGTGCAAGCGGTGGTCTGGTGCATCGACAACACAGTGATCCGCGCCAACCTAAATCCATGGGCCATTGTTGGTGAGGACGAGCCGATCAGTTCGTACCATCACTTCATCTTCGAGGAAGATGAGTCAGGGCTGATGGGGAACGGCCTTCCCTACATCATGCGCGACTCTCAGTTAGGTGTATCGGCGTCGGCGCGGATGATCCTCGACAACTCCGGTGTGGTCTGTGGAACCAACCTCGAAGTGAATACGGCGTTGCTGCGGCCCGATCAGGACTTGACCAGTGTGCATGCGTACAAGTTGTGGTACCGCGATGATGAGTCACCGAACACAATGAACGCGCCCGCAGTGCGCAACATCACCATTGACAGCCACGTGGAAGAGCTGCTGAAGGTAAATGAGCTGTTCCGTATGTACGCGGACAGTGAGACCTTCGTGAACCCGCAGACGGGCGGCGATATGCAGAAAGGCCCCAGCGAGCCGTTCCGTACGGCGGCAGGCGCGTCGATGATCCAAGGGCAGGCAGCGTTGCCGTTCAAGGATGTGGTGCGCAACTTCGATATCTTCACCGAATCGGTTATCGGTTCGCTGGTCGTGTTCAACAAGCACTTCAACCAGAAGCCATCCACCAAGGGTGACTTCCAAGCAATATCTCGCGGGTCTACCAGCCTCATCGCCAAGGAAGTGCGTGGCATGGGGTATGACGAGATGGCGCGATCACTGCAGCCGGAAGAACGACTGTACATCGACTGGCGCAAGTTGCTGCAGGAACGAATCGCTGTGCGCGATATGAATCCGACCGTGGCAGTTGATGATGCTGAAGCCAAACGGCGCGAAGATTCGCAAGCGGCATCGGCAGCGGCGAAGCAAGCGCAGGATGAAGAAATGCTGAAGGCGACGGTGCGTGAGATGCTGTCGCAGGCAGTGAAGAACCTCACACAAGCTGACAAGAATGCGGCGGCGCAGGAAGCCACGACGTACAACGCGATTCTTGCTGGGCTGGAGAAGGGCGTGACGCCAAGCGACGTAGCAGAAGCACGGGTAAGCGGGAACGTGCCGGATGGCATCGCTGCTGTACATCAGTTGGTACACCCACCGAAACCGGATGCAGCTCCAACCAAGAAGGTTAAGAAATGACGCTCACGCGCGAACTGGAAGCGGAGTATCGAGCGATAATACGAAATTCGGCGGGTGATGCGATAGGTATTGCGCTTGCTGCGATCTGTCAGCACGAGTTGGAACGAGCGAAGGATATGCTCGTTTCTTGCGAGTTGGAGGATGTCAAGACGTACCAAGGTAGGGCGCAGGCGCACCTCACTCTACTGAAATACCTAACAGAGCGTCCACTCGGGTCAACTCCGAAGGTTTGACATCTCAACCCAACCCATTTATAAGGCTCATTCATGACTATTGAAATGACAACTCCCGCTGTAGCGCCAGTGGTACCCGCCGCGCCTGCGCTTCTACCTGTGGGGGAAACAGTAGACGCGTATGACGCGATGTCGTCGGTGTTTGACGAATTGCTGGAACCCGCGACTACGCCTGTTGAACCGGTCGCTACCAGCGAGGTAGATGCGGCGGCTGCAGCTGCGGTGGCGGCACCGAAGGAAGGGACGCCAACCGACGAAGCTGCAGCCGCCACCGTTACGACGCCTGCGGAGCCTGTGGAGCCTGTTGCGGAATCCGCAGCCACCGAGGTTGACTGGGAAGCTCGCTTCAAGGAGCTGGATGCCAAGACCAAGGCAGCGCCTGAACCGGAAACAAAACCCCCGGTCGAGACAGCTCCGCCTGACAAAGCCCCGCCGCTGTACACGACGGACGAGGCTGCGGTTCTTGCAGCGTATGAAGAGAGCTGGTCAGAAATTTCGCGCGGCGAGACTCTGAAGCGCCGGTCGGAATACCAGCAGCTCGTGAACCACATTTTCAGCGAAGTGGCGCGTGTGTACGGCCCGTTGGTAGAACAAGGGGCGCGTGCAGCGGAGACCGTCGCGGAAACGACAACGCTCGCTGCCATCCGCAGTGTGCACACAGACTACGATGACCCGATGTACGATGCTGTCGTAGCGTGGGCTGACGGACTGGCGGGTTATCGTAAGAAGTTCGCGCAGCAAGTCATCAATGAGGGCGAGCCACAGGATGTGGTCGATCTCATCACCGAATTCAAGTCTGCCACCGGGCGCAGCAAGCCCAAGGTGGTAGCAGGCGGCGCAGCTCCTGCGCCAGTGACACCGGCAACTCCAGCAGTGACCGAACTGTCAGCGACAGCCAAGAAAGCGGCCAAGGCGCTCGGTGTGGTCGAATCCAAACGATCCGCAGCTATCCCCGGAACAGACCCGGATGATTTTGATTCGGCGTGGGAAGAGGCTGTTGGTAAGTAAACGACTCAACCTAACGAGGTAACATCATGGCTCAAGTTGTCAACTACGGCGACATCACGCCGCGTACAGCTGCATACGTCATCAAGGATTTGCTCACGCGTGCGATGCCGTACATGGTGATCGAGAAGTTCGGTCAGAACTACCCAATTCCGCAGAACAACACCAAGACGGCGAAGTTTCGTCGGTATTTCTTGCAAGGTGCAACGGGTGCGGCTGGCTCGGGTAACCCCGCCAATCCGTTCTTCACTCCGTTGGCGCTGTCGCCGCTGGTCGAAGGTGTGACGCCCGCTGGTAACCGCCTTGCGTCGGTGGATTACACCGTACAGCTTAACCAGTACGGCGACTATGTGACCATCAGCGATGTGGTGATGGACACGCACGAGGACCCGGTTCTGCGTGAGGCGACGGGCATCATGGCGGAACAAGCCTCGATGACCATCGAAACGATCCGCTTCAACATCCTGAAGGCCGGAACGAATGTGTTCTACGCCAACGGTGGTGCGCGGGCCTCGGTTAATACGCCGATCTCGCTGGCGGTGCAGCGGCAAATTACGACGGGTATTCTGCGCCAGAACGGCAAGATGATTACGTCGGTTGTGAAGTCCACTCCCGATTACCGGACGGAACCGGTCGAAGGCGCGTTCATTGCGCTGGGTCATCCCGATCTGGAAACCGATATCCGCAACATGAGCGGCTACATCAATCCGAAGCAGTACGGCACGACTACGCCGTACGAGAACGAGATCGGTGCAGTCGAGCGTGTGCGTTACCTGACCAGCACGATTTTTGCGCCGTTCGCCGACGCAGGTGGTGCCAAGGGCACGATGCGTTCCACGACTGGCACGTCGGCTGACGTGTATCCGGTTCTGGTTATTGCGCGTGATGCGTACGGCATAGTGCCGCTGAAGGGCAAGGATTCGCTGACGCCAATGGTTGTCAATCCGAAGCCTGCGCCCGGCGACCCGCTGGCGCAACGTGGTACGGTCGGCTGGAAGGCGTGGCAGTCTGCCGTCATCCTGCAGGATGCGTATCTCGTTCGTCTTGAAGTCGCGGCGACGGCCTAATCAATCTAGGAGTGGGGCGGCGCAAGCATAAGTCCCCCTCTAAACCAAGGAGATTGACATGGCGACATCGGTACAAACGTCTCTGCTCACGCTGGAAGAAAAGCGTGCGCTTGGTGATGCAGCGGCAGATATTGCGGCGTTGCGTGCGGCTATCGTTGGGATTACCGCGAAGTTGGATGCGGATGCGACGGTGACGGACACGAATTACGCAGCGTTGTGGAACCCCGCAGCGGCCAAGCTCACTCCGTAACTTCCCCGATCATTTTCTGACAAGGAACTATCATGACCACAGGCGTTACGACCAACACCCAATCAGTTGCTGCTGGGATTCTTAACCACGCCACGGGTGTCGTGGTTTCCGATGCGGGCGCGGCAACGGGCTTCACCTTCACGATTGGGTTCATCCCGCGCGTGATTCGGTGGCAGAACGTGACCGACAGCATCATGCACGAGTGGTACGAAGGCATGACGAGTCCCGGTGCTATCAAAACGCTCTTGGCGGGCACGCGTTCGCTGGAAACGACCAACGGTATTACGGTTGGTACAGCGGCAGCGGGGACGGCTGGGGCGTTCACCGTTGCGGCGGCGATCATTATCGCCAGCAAGTCGTTTGTGTGGGAAGCGTTCGGCTAATCAGTACAGTCGGCAGGAACGGATAGGCCAAAGTATCGGCCTATCTTCTCTTCTCATCCTCGCGGGAGAACGTCTTGGACCTTAACCAAGTATTGAGTTTTGTACGGTCTCTGCCGATGAACTCGGATGAGAAGAATTATGTTGCGATGTTGCTTACTCAAGCAGTTGACAAGCTTCCGCCACCACTTAGCGCGGAAGAAGAGCAGGCGATCTACGACGAGCAGGAAGCTCGTATCGCAAGAGCAATAGCAGCAGCAAGCGCGGAAGCGGCGCGTGAGGCTGTGCTTGAAGCAGAGAAAGCAGCACTAGACAAAGAAGAATTTCAAGTTGCTGCTGCGACAGCCCTTGCTGTAAAAATCGCCGCCGAGAAAAAAGCTGTAGCTGATGACATAGTTGCAGACGTTGCAGAAGCCGATGCAGCAGTGTCGGCGGTTGCAGCGCAAATTGCTGCGGGTGTAGAGGCTGCTGGTGATGCGGCTACAAACGCACAAGCTGCTGCGGATGCGCAAGCTGCTGCTCAAGCTGCTGCGCAAGCCGCAGCAAACGCTAAGACTGCGGCTGATGCACAGGCGGCATCGGATGCTGCGGCTGCTGCTGCTGTTGTAGCACAGGCGGCTGCGGATGCGGCTGCGGCTGCGGTTATTGCTCAAGCTGCAGCGGATGCGAAAGCTGTGGTGGATGCGAAGGCCGCTGCTGATGCACAAGCTGCGGCGGATGCGCAAGCCGTGGTGGATGCGAAGGCTGCAGCGGATGCGAAGGCTGCAGCGGATGCCCAAGCTGCTGCTGATGCTCAAGCCGCTGCCGACGCTGCTGCACAAGCTGCTGCGGATGCCCAAGCTGCTGCGGATGCTGTCATTGCCGCTGCTGTCGCTGCGAAAGCTATCGCGGATGCCAAGGCTGCTGCTGATGCTGCTGCTGCACAAGCCGCCGCTGATGCCCAATCTGCTGCTGATGCTCAAGCTGCCGCTGATGCTGCTGCTGCGCAAGCCGTCGCTGACGCCAAGGCTGCTGCCGATGCCCAAGCTGCCGCTGTGCAAGCTGCCGCTGATGCCAAGGCTGCTGCTGATGCGCAAGCCGCCGCTGATGCCGCCGTTGCCAAGGCTGCTGCTGATGCTGCTGCTGCACAAGCCGCCGCTGATGCCCAAGCTGCTGCTGATGCCCAAGCTGCTGCTGATGCTGCTGCTGCGCAAGCCGCCGCTGATGCCCAAGCTGCTGCCGATGCCCAAGCTGCTGCACAAGCTGCCGCTGATGCTGCTGTTGTCACCCCGGTGACGCCATGAGCGAGACAGTCCTTCGTGTCGAGAAGCTGGAGAATGGATATACCGTCGAGGTTTG
>Ga0315273_10003733_pt1 | contig 18397 bp, 15 predicted proteins | sample YL17G02_0_MG_FD_205753 | JGI IMG/M metagenome (GOLD analysis project Ga0315273, IMG submission 205753) | Sediment microbial communities from Yellowstone Lake, YNP, Wyoming, USA - YL17G02_0 | ecosystem: Environmental > Aquatic > Freshwater > Lake > Sediment | place: USA: Wyoming | collected...
GTTCTCCCCATCGTTTATCATTGTCATACCACCAAACCGCTCCACCGCGCTTGTTTAATTCACTTTGATGTTGTTTCTGCCAATCGAGTGGAACTGCCCAATCGAATACGCCTAAACCCGCCAGTTTCGCCCAATGACCGTTTGTCATATACCGTGTTGAAATATACCAACCGGGTGCTGCTTTTATCCAATGTTCTTTTGCGTGTTCATAATCATTCGGGTTCTTTTTCTTGTGCCATGCTAATGCTATGTCCGAGTAAAATGTAACACGTTCACCATTTATTTCTTTTGAGATCACGTCTTTGTCGTATTTATATTCTTCACTACCGTATTTCCCTAATATTTTAACATTAGTCGTCGGGACTTTTATTGGTTTCCGTTTTATAATGCGTTTTACTGTTACCATGATGATTCTACCTGCCTTTCTTTCCACAGAATCCCAACATTTTCTTTCTCTGCGTCTTACTTACTCCTATGTGTTTCCGTTTTATCATTTTCTTCACTTTTGTTGCCATGATCATTTCCTCATGTTGTTGCTTGCATTAATCAGTATTTTTATTGACCTGAGATCATACCCATAGTTTTCTTCTATCATTGTGTCTTTCAACAATACATCTATTGCACTGATATACTTTTTTAGTTTCGGCGCCGGTGATTTGTCAAAGTGTTTGTTCCATTCGTTGTAAGTTGCCATAATTCTTTCCTCCTTTATCTGCTTCGCTCGATGTGTTTTGTTAATTATAAAAAATATCCATTATTAGTGATTGCCTAACTGAGATTACGCCTACACGTTTTTTCATTCTTTCCTCACCTATAGAATGAATTAAAAAAATTAGAAAGACGGGGAAATATTATCCACGTCTTTTGTTCGCTCCCTTTTTCAACTGAGGATTTATATCCTCGATTGATGGGAATAATTTCAATTCCTTTTTTTCTTTGAGCTGCTTTCTGCCATACGCAAAAAGTCCACCGGTTCCTTGTTGTTTTACCATATTATATTCCTCTTGTCTTTCGGTTTGTCATGACCTACCGATGCTTATTTCAAGCATGGGTAATAGTAATAATATGTTTATACACTTAAAGGTTTCCATTAATGCGAGAGGGGTATTCAAGAAATATTCATTTTGTCTAATATTTTTCCCATGTTCTCAACTAATGCCAGCATTGTGGATTGCATTAGATGAATACTTTCCCCTTGACGCGCTACAATGGTTTGTAGCATGGAGAACTGGTTACTTATGGGTGTGCCACTCATACATAATGCCTGTACGTTGTTTTGTACATTCGTGATCTGTTCTGCTATATTGTTAATTCCTAATATTGCATCTTTCATAGATTGCAATTCATCGTGAACTTTGGGCACCATCCTGAGGGCATTATCGAACTTTTCTGCTGATGATTTTGATACAGTTTCTAATTCTACGTGTACCATATCCCCTTCTGCTTCCGGGGACTTATCTAGTTCGAAATCTCCGATCTGTTTTAAAGTACCGCTTTGGTTTACTATTTTTTTGAGGTCTTTGCTCTTAAATGCATAATGGATTGATCCTACGAGTTGTGGTTTTCCTAGTTCTAATGATACTGCACACCAGTTCTGTTCATCGCAAAAACGGTGCGCCGCCTCGTTTAATGACATTGATAATAGATTTGTTGCTTCTTCTATTGATCGCGCCGGTATATGTTTGCGAGAACCGCATAATATCTCTAAACTGTGCGGGTGTACTATGATCTTATATTCTCCGTGTAATCCGTCATTTGAGAATACGTATCTGTTACTTCCTTTTGGTGAGAAGGTTCGTATGTATTTCCATTTGCTGTGGGCAAAACGACCTATGTCAATCGCAATGGGTTTGTTTGATGTGTTAGTCAGATTATATTTATAACGGATGTTGTGTGGGGTGCATAAGGTTAAGTCTACATTAGTCTTTTGTTCTATTTTAAAGATATAATCTGATAACTCTTTACTGATATCGTATACAACGGCTCTGCGCTGTAATGAATCCTTATACCCTACGGCTATCAGGTTTGCATCTAATAGTTTGTGAACGAATCTTGATAAATAACTGCGGGAAATGTTGAGTTTCCTTGCCACCATAGCCGGATAATATCCAGATATAAGGTGCTGCGCAATTTTAATTTGTGTTGAATTTAATGAGTGTAAAAGCGATACTCTCTCAAATGTATCTAAAGTCAATTGCGATTGAGAAAGGTTTGAATGACTGCGTTTTTTCACCAAATTATCGTCGTCCTGCCGCAATCGTCTTAAAAGTTTAACGGAATAACTCTGCAGGTTATTCCGTGCCGGACGATAATGTGGCAACTATTATATTGGCAGTTTGTCCATATATACTTTTTGGATGGGATGTCGTTAATCAAAGCAGAGTTTGAATTCTCTGCCTTTTTTATGCATACGCCAATTCCATCTTGCGGCATATCGTTTTACTTTTAGTTCGGATAATCCCGATTCTATCATTCTGATCCATCTGGCATAGATATGATCACTATGATTCATCAGTTATTTCCTGTACTACTTCCAGTACAAATGGATACCCGCATTCTGTGCATTGATATTTTTGTCGTTTGTGCGGGGGCGTTGCATAAATTTCAAACCCCTTTTTCCTTATACGCGAATCACATTTTGGGCATTTGAGTTCATCCATAGTGAACTCCGGTTTAGCCAAAGAAGTTCGTAACTGTTAAATACCATCCTGAAGCGATTCCAATACCGAATACGATACCGAACGCAATTGCCATTTTGATGTCTGCCATTTTTGCGTCAAACATACTTCCTATAGATTCGTTGATTGGTTTTGGTTTGTCTGCTGGTTTGGTGTTGTCCATATTTTTTCTCCCTGTTTTATAGTGATGCTATGCACCACTGTATAGTTGTATGGCTGTATGGTATAATAAGGGTTTCGTTTTTATATGAAGTCCCACAAATACCGTTCGTTTTGTTAGCTACTGTAATTTTCATTGTTGTTTGTGAAAGTTTGGGTAACTTAATCCGGGCATTATCTTTCAGTCTTTTTGTATATTCAACCGTTTTTAGAGGGTTTATCACTCTTGGTGTATTTAGGTTAACATGAGATGAAATAACATTTTTATATATCACATTGATTCCATAAACTCAAACACTTAAACAATCGCGTTATTGACGTAAATGCGTATATATTTCTGCTGTTATCTTTTGCCCCTTTTTTCTATTTTCACTATAGTTGATTGTTTCATGCGTTCACCCCCACTTGCAACAATCACCAATTCATTGTTAACCTTCTGGCGTTAGATAGCGTTGTTTCACAGCTAACAAAAAGAATTATAGGTTATAAGGGTTTTGAAATTAATTTGATAGGGTGATTTGTTTTTGAGCCTCACCATGCCTAAAGGCAGGTGCTACCTTACCCCCTTTAACCCCGATTCTGTGTATATGCATATTATAAAAAAAACGAAAAAAGATTATTTTTTAAATAGGAATTCGGTGGCAGTTGCATTAATTCTCTTTTGCTGGTTCGGGGTTTTCTCTTTCTTTGTTTTCTCGAACAGCCCCATGAACCCGCCTTTAGTTTCCGGTAGTTTATTGGTCGGGTTATACATTGTTTTTGGGGTATATACTTTAACATCAACCATCTGACTTGTGCGTTTTATTTTCTTACCCCCGAACTCCCCTATGATCTCCGGTTCTTTCTTTTTTGTGGTTGGTGCTCCGAATTTAAGTCCGAAGAAATCGGCTGTTGCAATACCTGTCGATTGTTTTTGGGGGGTCTGCGGTCTTGTTTGCGAACCGAATAACTGTGCAGTCGCCGATAACTGTTTTTTAGGTAGAGTTGCTTGTTTGGGTTTTGGTACGGGACTTCCGAATTTTACCCCGAATAAGTACTCCATTGCATTTGAGGGTAACGTTTCCGGATCGTTTGCCGGTGTTTGCATTGCAGTTATTGGGGGTGTCAGTTGAAGAGATTTTTGCATCTCTTGTATTTGTTGTAACTGTGTGAGCTGGGCTTGTCTTGTCTGCAGTGCGGTGAGTTTTGCCATTTCCGCATCTATCTGTTCTTGGGGTTCTACCGATTTCGGTTTCTGATTACCGTATTTCATTTTGAATTGCCCGGTTGAATAAACGTCTGATCCTTTAAGATCAAGTTTCCCTGTTTCCGGTTGGGGTTTTTGTTTATACGTTCCCGCACTGATATATCCGAGACCCGCAGATAATGGTGATCCTGCCCGATCCATTTTCTCAATGCGCTCTTTCTCGCGTTCTTCATCATATCCGCTACCTTTATAAGAACCTGCAGATATGTAACCTGAACCTACATGTAATGAAGATCCCTGTCCTTTAAATGAATCCATGCGTTCTTTTTCTGATTTCGCATCATATCCAGAACCTCTCGCACGCTCATTACTGAGTACTCCTGAACTTATAGATCCTGTCGGTGCGGATAATGCACCTTTAAGTTCTTTCCCTCCGCCACCATCATCACTACCAAACCCTCTGGATGAACGAGATGATGACCTCTCTTTGGTTTTTTCTTCATCTTCTTCTGGGGTGTCATCTACAACTTTTGGTTTGCCGTATCTTGATTTCTTTCCGGTAGATACCCATTTACCGCTTCGGGTATCTTTTTGGTATAACATCCCATCTTCATCACGCCTCCATTCGTCCCCAGAACCATATAATCTTATTTTCTCTTTAACGTCTCCTTCAACTTTATCATCGGTTTCTTCATCTGAAAGTGGTTTAGATTTGGAGGGGGTGCCGTGGATTACGCGATCTGTTTCGTCACGTATATCTTTACCAAACTCTTTTATTTTCTCTTTTATTTTTTCGCCAAAACCGGGTTTGTTTTTATTGTTTGCGTTGTTCGGATCTGATTTCCATGCGTTCTTTTTTTCTTCTCGTTCGATGATTTTGCGTTCTCTCCGTTCTGATGCTGTTGTTCTACGTAATGCCCCCGATTCGGATACGGGTTCGTCACCAGCTAGTTTTTGGCGCATTTTCTGTTCGCCTTGTTCTTCGGTATATAATGGAGTTGATGGCTGTCTTGGATTAGTTTTGTAGGTGTGTGTTTTTGTTAATCTTTCGCGTATTCTCCGTTCTCCCTCTACGCTTGGATCGATTTGTGGGGGTTGGGGAGTTGGGGATATAGTTTCTTTTATTGATTGCCCTGCATTTCTTATTGCACCACTTATCTTTTCAGTAAATGACGGTTCCGGGGTTTGTTCTCTACCTGTTGGATTGTGCCTACCCATTCGGTGTCCTCTAGTTCCCATTGACATGATTACCCTACCTCTGCATCTGGATCATATTCTAAATAAATTACTTTTCTTGGGGGTTGGCGCTTTTTTGGTTTTGGTTTAATCTCAATCTCTAAATGCTGACCGTGTTCTTTACACCCGCATTTCGGTTTACTCCCCCGCCCGGACATGAACCGCAGTATCTCTTCGTCCGAGTCCCTGATTTTGTTTGCCCGTATTCTTTCCTGTTCTTCACGACCGAGTTTGCCGGATTCGCGGATTACCCGCATGGGAATGCCAGTTAAATCATCACTAAGTGATGAACGATCTCCGGTATCTCTTACATAATCCCGCTGATTTTTTTCAATGTATTTAGTGAACGTTTTAAGTGCGGTCTTTGCTCTTGCTATTGCCCCAGCACCCGGACTTGATTTATGACTTGCCGGTGCGTTTTGATTACGTCTGTGTTCTGATGCCGGTCTTGCCGGTCGCCCCGGATTTGTGTACCTTGATCTTACTGCCATTACTCCTCACCTACTTTTTCGTTTAAATGTATATCTTGAAATAACATGTCTTTTGAATCGTTCGGGTAATTCTTCGAATATTTTATGCAGTTTCGGATTCTTTTTTATGTTAATTTTGCGTTCAACTGATTTTACTTTTACAATATCTGTTTGAGGGATATGTGTTATTATTGTAGTGTCCCTTAAAGGGATGTTTTGCGTTTCGGCATTATATGGTTTTTTATCTGTTATACCTATTTCAGTAACGAACGTTTCATAACCGGGAATTTCACTACCTATGTACTTACCAACAAACTTTCCAAATCCCGATCCTTTATCCGTAACTAAATAATACTCCCCTATTTTTAATTTAATTTTTTTCAAAACGTTATCAAATACGCTCATTTCCTCACCTCACTTTAATTTATGGTAAACCATCCATACCATCGATTTTCTTTAATATCGGGTATTTCTGATATACTTCTTTTTTCGAATCCATATACGCACCCGGTTTTGATAGGTGCCGGTCTTTGCCGTCACGCACTACACCGTAGAACCAATGCCCTTTAATGTTTTTCATTGCAATAATGTCATAATTGTGACCTTCTGCGGTTATCGTTTTTATATATGCATCTTCATTAATTTTTTTAATCGTCATTACTCCTCACCTATTTATTTTTTTTCTGGTACATATACATGTATCTATATGCAGCATTTAGTGCATCATCGAAAGTACCCGGTCGCCAGTTTTCTTCTTCCTTAACCCTTTGGTTGCTTTGAGTACCCATGTATCCAACTGGTTTGTTACTAGTAACATAATACGGACTGACGGGTTCTGTTGATACGCTGCCAAAACCACCCTCTTTCGGTATCGGATTCATGCGTTTTACTACATACCATCCCTGATCAGAAGTCCCGTTGACAGATATGAATATCCCCGTATTTTTATTGCGCCAGATGTACTGATCGGGGACTTGCTGCCAATGTTTTCGGAATTCTGATGCAGTTAATGTCATTATCGTGTAGGCCACTTTCCAATGAATGATTTCGGTATTCTTTTCGGGGTAAGTTTTTTACATTTTAACCCGCGCATTTTCTGTGATCTGAACTTAGTTCTCATATATGTTTCACCTTCCATTTTCCAAACGGTTTCTTTTTTCCGGGGGATAATGTTCTAACCGAAGTTTTGCGTATATTTTTCATACCATATTTTGCCATTTTATTTTATTCCTTGCGCATTCGCAGAACGCACCTGTGCTTTTAGTTCTCCGACCGATAATGGCTTGACTTTCTCCGGTATATCTTTATCAATTCTCGCAAGTTCTTTTCGCAGTCTTGACGCACTTGCTACCATTCCGACAGACTCTAACTGTTCGATCTTCGTTTTAAGTTCGTTTATGCGTCCGCCATAATCTTTAAGTTTTGGTGAATCCCCGAATAACCCCATATTTACATTACCCCGTGTTTCTTGCCATACTTCGCATCAAACAGTTTATTCCACCCTTTCGGAACTTTCGGGTCTTTCATAGGTTTAATTTCAATTACGGTAGCTTCATAGATTTTATATGGGGTGTCTGCTGCTATAAACTCTAAGTGTATTTTTACACGTTTGGTGATCCCAAACAGTTCATACGCTTTCTTTTCTGCAACTATTTTGTTTTTTGCTGCTACCCGGCCTAGATAGTCTCCTTTTTTTACCATTACTTGCTGCCCCCGAACCCGATAATAGAATTTAATTTGCGTTTAGCTTCTGCATGAGCTACATGGGGGTGTACTCCTGCTCGTATCAGGTTTTCTTCTACGAACCGCACTGCGGCTTGTTTACCTCTTACTAAGTTATTGGGTCTCGTAAACCTTCTTTTACAGTCGGGACATGAGATCGGATCCATTATTCGACCCATCCATTTGTACCCACAAAAACTACAGGTGTGGGGATATTTTGCGTTTTTTGTCATAATGCCCTCCATTGTGTGATAATAGTAATAATACTGTTAAGAATATAAATGTTTGCTTTAAACACCGAACGCTATGTCAAGCCATGATTTTTCTTTATCTGGTTTAGATTTGCGTTTGTCTGCACCTTTTTTCGGGATTTCTTTTTTAATGACCCCGTATAAACTTTCGAATCCCTTTAATTTGTGGGTAGTGGCGTGTTTTTTATCGACGGTTAAAATATCCCCCCACACGGAACCGATATCGAGTTTTGGTTTATTATATTTTATTTTAACAGTTTCCTGACTTGTTAATCCGATATATACTTTCGGTTGTTTAGCATAAGTCGGTTTTTTCGTTGTGCGTTTGGTCTGGCGTTTTGTTATTTGTTTTCCGCCATAGTTACCAAGTGATATTGGGTTCCCGGTATTCGGTTTCATAGAAAGTGTTGTTCCTAATACATCTGCCGAAACTCCTTTTGCGAAGATATCTAATTCATCTGCTTGTCTGCGCTGTCGCGTTGCGGCTTGTCTGTCAAACACAGTTCCCGGTCGGATACCTGATCTATCTGACGGGGTGCTGAATGTATTTTTTAATAAACTCCCACTATTAATGAGATCCTGTTCGGCCTTTCTCCGCGCTATTTGTTCTACAACATTAAGATCTCGTTCTATTTTGTTTACACGCAACTGTTCTGGGATATTATAATATTGTTCAACTAGGTCTCCGTATTTACCAACAATGTCTGTTGTTCCACCTTTTGGGAGGCGGTATATCGAAACGCCACGATCTGTAATAATACCATTCCCTAATACTTTAACCCCGAATTCTGATTGTGCGTTGTCTTTTAACCATGAATTAACTAGTATATCTCCACTGTTTGAATATTTTGTACTGCTTGATAATGTATTTAATTGAACTCCCTTAATGGTTGGGTGTGTATGGAAGTGATATACTTCATCTACACCCGCTGCTTTAGCTGCATTCATGGCTTCTACACCCAATTCGGACGGGATGTTTGCACCAGTACTTTCTTTTTTGAAGATGACGTTGAGATCTTTGTCCGTAATAATAACGTACTCTTTATTAGTGTTTTTTGTTAAGTCTTTTAACGCAAGTATTTCTGGTTTATTATTTACTGTTGTAGTAGCTCCTTTATTCAGGATTTGTTGTTCTGGTTTAATGTTTGCAAGTAGTTGATCGGTGAATGATTTGGGTGCGTTTAAAATTAATTCTCGAAATCCCTGCGGATTGTTCATTAAATTCTTTGGAATGGTTGGTCGAATTGCATCTGATGGTTTAAATTCGAATGAGGGGGTGCCGTAGTACTCATTTGGTAAAAATTTTTGGGTTCCTGATAATTCTTCTACATTAAGTTTTGGTTTAATGGCGGGAGACTTAATTGCAGGAGCGAATATATCTATTATAGGTGGTTTTTTCGGGGGGGTTAGGATCCCCTGTTCAGTTCTACTAGATATTAAGCTGCTTGGCATTTCTTTTGAAACTTTATTCATTGCAGGAGATTGTGATAGTTCCGTTGGGGGCATTGTTTTACCCCCCGATGCCACAAGTTTATCTCCCTGTAATGTAGCTGCACCCATTCCTTTCAGGAAAATTGCTGTTTTAAATAAGTTTGTTCCTAATCTTGGTGCGACTTGTTCCGGATTGAAATTCTTAAACCCGCTCGTTGCATCCGATGCACTCCCGGCAACCATCATACTTGCAAATGCCGGAGTAAATGCAGATTGTGCGAGTTCATAGGTTTTGACTATTTTTGGGATATATGCGGAGGTGGTGTCTGCAAGAGCGCCTGCTTTACCGATCTCTCCGAGTTTGTTTAATGAACCAAATACTTTCCCGGCTGCATACCCTTCTACCGCAGTACCTATTACTTCATCCGGTTTGTTACGCACCCAATCGTATATCCCTCTTTCAACACCAGATACAAATTTTGTTGGTTCTTTAAATCCTGCAACGTCTAATGCACCTAATAATGGATTTGATAAGTTTGTTGTTTTTCTCCATGTATCTTCGGATATGGATTCTGTTTTTGGTAATACTTTTCCATACGTACCTTCAATGAAATCTTTTCTTAATGTATCAAATGTAGATCCCTGTTCTGTTGTAACGGGAGCCCCCCTGCTATCCGGGGTAGTGACTATGTTTTTTGCATAAAAAGAGGGGGTGTTGCTTAAACTCCAACTATCCGTTGGTTTGAAACTACTTGTGGGATATGCTTTATTTATTGATTCTGCTACGCTCGGTGCCTGAATACCTATTTGTTTTGGGTCTAAAGATGAGAGGATGCCGCCGATCCCCATCGGTAAATTCTGCGCCCAATCTTCACTTTTAGTTATAGTAGTTCTTGGTTGAGTTTTAATGATTGTGTCGATTTCTACGGGTGATAACGCAGATTGTGGTTTTTGCTGAGATAAACTTAATGTGATTTTTGTTCCGTCATTAAATGTATATGGATTGAGAGGGCTTATTGTATTTGATGTGGCTGTGATAGACCCTAATGACGAGACGTTGCTGCGCGGCGCGGTGAATGGTCGTTCCCACGTTTCTAATGGTGGAACCATTTTTGATTGCTGAGGTGTGGGAAACTCTATTTTAGGTAACCAATCATTACTTGATGCGCTTTTTACCAAGTTTGTCAATGTTTCGCGTGCAGGGTTTGCTTCTAACTTACGTTCTAATGCGTTTTGAAACGCATTATAATCTTGTGATACCTTTTTTATTGGTTCTGTAATATAAGTTTGCTGGATGTTACTTATTGTTTTAGATATAAGGTCGGGGTTTGTTTGTTGTGATGGTGTCGGTGCAGATGGTTGTATTTGTGGTTGTCCCGGGGCAGGTGGATTTTGACCCGGTAGTTTAGGGATCCATCCCCCACTTGCAACACCGCCTAACCACCCCATTAAATCTAAACCCAAATATCTCACCTAGATAATAGTAATAATACCTATGGGGATATAAAGGTTTCCATCGTTGAAAAAAGTTATAGCGGTGGTGGGGTTGGGGGTGTTTTAGTTGAGTTCTGATAAAATGCATATGCAGATAGTATCAGAAATATGGTTCCGCACAGTATTGATGTGTTGATAATTGAGTTGAATATCACAGAAGGATCTTTGGGTTCTGACCATACGCAATCCCGCATTTTTCCGTTGTTGTGTAACATGCTATTTAAGCCATCATATTGCGCAGTGTTATTATCTTTACATGTCATCACTGATTTGTACGGGACTTCTATGAAGAACATTAATAACGATCCTACTGAAAATACTATTGTCAGTATAAAGAAAGTCACAATAAGTTTTTGTAAATTATCCATTTTCCTGCACCTTTATCTTTTCCATACTGTGTTTAACACTTGCTGTGAGATCAAATCCGAGTTTGTGGTGAACGAAGTCGTCTGCAGAGTTTAAAGCTGTCCTGACTTGTCCTTGTTTTTGTTCCCATATAAACTCAGTCTTATTAGTTTTATCGTTTCTTATTTTTATAGTTACCGAATAGTGACTTTCACGGTCTGATGATATTTTTCTTGATACTTCTTCTTTTGCTATCGCTACTCCTAATGCTATGTTGCCGTGAGATGCCCAGTTGAAGATCGGGGAGTTCCTATTCGAATTGTAGATTTGTATTCCGATATAATATATTCTTTCGTTTTCAAAATTCATTTTAAACCTCACCTCTGTTTAGTTAAAATATCATAACCAATCGATCTCTTCGCGTAATTTCGGGATCCCGGATATGAGTAACATGATCACAGATAATATAGCTACCCCTATAAATATATAGTAACTCAATCCAACTCCACCAGTTAAACTCATACCTAACAATGATACTACAATGTTAAATACTGCGATTAATATTAAATATCTTAGATCTTTAAGTATAAAAAGCAGCACTACTAAAAGTAGATTTAAAGCGACGAAATACATAATTTCGTATCCGGCATTACTTGTTTTTGCAGTTGCCTTTGCTAAGAACGCCGAAACGTTTGTTTCGTTCGTTACTGATGCATCATATACCCGAATGTTGTGTCGTTCACCCGGGGCTAAATCGGACATTAAAAAAGTCTCTCCTGTATAATTTGTAACTGCCGGAGTGTCCCGGTCGTCTATATATATATTAAATACCGGTAATGGTGCAGACCGGTTTGTGTTTTTGAATCTCCAATTAATATATTTTTCTCCGATCTCTGCCGTAACTATTATACTTTGATTTATAGTTGGTAATTCTATTACTGGCGGTAATGTCGGTACTGGGGGAACAGTTGTGGGTGTTGTTATCGGTACTGCATATCCGTTTATATAACCGGGTCTGGTAATTGAATTAAAACCATATGCGTTCCCAACGGTTAACATAACTGTATAAGAACCGACGCCCGTATAAGTATGTGACGGGTTTTGTTCAGTTGAATACTCCCCATCTCCGAATGACCAGTTCCATGCTGTGATTGTGCTACCCTGCGCATTTGATACATCTGTGAAACTTACTGTTAATGGGACTACTCCATATGTCGGTGACCCTACCATGTTTGCTATCAGGATAACCTCAGATACTGATATATATGACAGTTTTGTAGATGTATTTGACCCGTATGCATTTGTTGTAGTTAATGATACCGGGTATATTCCACTTGCTGTATAGGTGTGCATCGGATTTTGTTCGGTTGAATAATGTTCATCTCCGAACGACCAGTTCCATGCAGTCGGTGTGTTCAAAGTTAAATCCGCAAAACCTACTAATAATGGCGTGCTGCCGTAAATCGGAGATCCTATGAAATTAGATATCGGGGGTGCCGGGATTGATACTACTACATAATCCGGTCGTGTGAATGTGCTTGAACTATACATATTTGAAGTTGTTAATGTAATTGAATACGAACCGGGTGACCCGTAGATATGTACCGGGTGTTGTATATCCGAATATTCTCCGTCTCCGAATGACCAATTCCACATTGTCGGATATCCATTAGATATATCCGTAAATGTTACTTGTAACGGATATATCCCTTCGATCGGTTGCCCGATAAACTCTGATGTTACCGGGGGTGGAGATGTAACTAATATTCCACCCGGTGTTGTATGCATGTTAAAGGCTACCGCATTTGATGCATTCAGTGTTACTGTATATAATCCGGGATATACGTAATTGTGTTGCGGGGATTGTAAATTAGAATACGATCCGTCACCGAACGACCAGTTCCATGCAGTCGGACTCCCGGTACTCACGTCTGTAAACATCGTAAGTAATGGGGCGTTTCCGGAGTTCGGGACAACTATGAAATTAGCAATTATCGGGTTTGTAGATATTGTGATGTAACTCGGCAACGTTGTTGTATTAGTTGTATTATCTGCACCGTATACGGTTAAAGTAACATCGTAATTGCCGTTGTTCTCATATGTATATGTCGGGTTTTCTTCACTTGAATAATTCCCGTCACCGAACGACCAGTTCCATGCCGTCGGATATCCTGTTGAATAATCTGTATACCCGACAGTTAATGGTTTATACCCTCCGTGCGGCGAACCAATAAACTGTGCTAATGGAATTGTTCTGATATAATCCGTTTTTGTTGTTATATTCGAACCCCCGTTCAGACCGGATACATTTAATGTAACCGTGTGATTGCCGGAAGTTATGTAGTTGTGTATCGGGTTTTGTAATATAGAATGCGTTCCGTCACCGAACGACCAGTTCCATAATACCGGGTTCCCGTTGCTAGTATCTGTGAACCGTACTAATAAATCATTATTACCTTCCGTCGGAGTTGCTGTGAAGTTTGCGTCCGGGACTAATGTAAGGTATAAATCACGGGTCATTATACTGTTTACACTTGTGTTCTGATACATGTATTCTATTAATGTTACGTTTTTAACACCCGCTGTTGTATATATATGAGTTGCGTTTTGTTCAGTCCCGTCTGTGATTGTTCCGTCTCCCCATATCCATTTCCAACGGTTCGGATACGCCCCCGTGAAAGTACTGTTAAATGCAATTTCGCTATCTACTGCTCTTATATTAGAACCGGTCAAGGTGAAGTTAGCTAAGAACGTCCACGGCATATACGTTACCGGAGTCCCGATGAAGTTATGTATCGGGTATTGTTTCCCGGTCGTTCCGTTTATTAAGTACCCGTATTCGAAAAATGTAGTTACAGTTTCTGCACCCGGATCGTGATATGAATAATAGACTGCCTGATAATCTAATATACTTGCTCGGACAGTTCCGTTATTGAACCCCGGCGTTCTGCTGATATTAAATGATATTATACCATTTATATTATCTATATTAGATGAGATTAAAGTCATCCCCGTTGCATACGTGCTTTTATTTAAATATACGTTTTGTACATGTACATAGTTCGGGTTGAATGTCGCTGCACCTACTACATAACTTGTATTAATAATACCTTCAATCTGGATCGTTCTGTTCCGTATACCTACTCCATTACCGTAATCAGTCTGGTTTGATATAATCGCACTTGATGTCGGATCGGTTTTATACCGGAACGTTGAATTCGGGTTTATATCCGGATAATATGTTTCTAACAGACCTCTATACTCTGCATACGGAGTTGTATAATTAGATCCCCATCGCACTACTCCGTTCGTGATACTCGTTTCATCTAAATACATTCGTGCTGAATCAGCAGCGCCACCACCAAATATCGGCTTTCCGTATACTATTGCATTAAATGTATCATAGTTTCCGGATGCTGCTAAGGGCGTGGTTACGGCAATACCGTTAACATAAACAATTACAATACCGCTTTTTCTTTCTATAACTACTTGATTCCACGTATTTAATGGTATTGTGAACGTGTTAGTCTGATATGTCGCATTACCGAAGAATACCCGCCATGCATTTGAAGTCGTAGATGCGTTACTGTGATAAAGACCCCACCCATCCGGTTTTGTCGCAGCGTTTGTTGTTCTAGTTATAATAAATACGCCATCCGCAGATGATACTAAAAATACCCATTGTTCAATAGCGAAATTGGCATTTGTAAAGTTAAGGGCTGTTGATGACGGTGTAGATAACCGATCTCCGTTAGCATTAAATAATGCAGATGTAGTTCCAAACTTTTTCTGCGCTGTTACGGTCTCTACTGATACTGCCGTCCATGCAAGACCCTGTGTGTCAGTGAATGTCGTCCCACCGTCAGCTCCATTCATATGCAAACGAGATTTTAAGTAAGCGTCACTGTCACTAGTCAGGTTAACTATTTCTTGTTTTGTTATTGTATCATAACCATAACTGTTACTTGCAATAAGAGTTACGTTATATTTTCCTGCTACTGAATAGAAGTATACCGGGTTCTTTTCCGTAATAGTAGTGCCGTTAATCCACCGCCCGTCTCCGAGCGACCAGTTCCATTTCGTCGGAGTGTTTAAACTTGTATCATTGAACTGGACTACCATTGCATATTGCGTTCCGATAGTTATATTACTTGTGAAGTTTGCTACCGGTTCACCTGTGATATTAATATAATTAGTTCTTGTTCTTGTATTGTTTACACTTGTGTTCTGATACATGTATTCTTTTACAGATACCGTTTTTAATCCGACCGTAGTATATATATGAGATGCATTATGTTCTGTGCCATCCGTATAAGTTCCGTCTCCCCACGACCAGTTCCAACGGTTCGGATATGCTCCTGTAAACGTGCTGTTGAAAGGCACAGTAGTATTAATTAATCTTGTTGTTGAACCATTAACTGTGAAATTCGCTACGAACTCCCACGGCATATACGTTACCGGAGTTCCGATGAAGTTATGTATTGGGTATTGTTTCCCGGTCGTTCCGTTTATTAAGTACCCGTATTCAAAAAACGAAGTTACATTATCTGCACCCGGATCGTGATATGAATAATATACTGCCTGATAATCTAATATACTTGCTCTGACCGTTCCGTTATTGAACCCCGGTGTTCTGCTGATATTAAATGATATTATACCATTTATATTATCTATATTAGATGAGATTAAAGTCAGCCCGGTTGCATACGTGCTTTTATTTAAATATACGTTTTGTACATGTACGTAATTCGGGTTGAATGTCGCTGCACCTACTACATAACTTGTGTTGATAATACCTTCAATCTGGATAGTCCTGTTCCGTATACCTACTCCATTACCGTAATCAGTCTGGTTTGATATAATCGCACTTGATGTCGGGTCGGTTTTATACCGGAACGTTGAGTTTAAATTGATGTCTGTGGGATTTATAAGCGTTCCTCGATATTCTGCATACGGCGTTGTGAAATTGCTAGTCCATCTCTGGTTATTAGTACTTAATCTGAACTCATCAATTTCTCCATCGAAGTAACGCGTAGTTCCGGATGACCGGTAACCTATATAAATTGGGTTTAATGTATCGTAATTCGCAGTCATTCCGGTTTTTGTTGCTACTAATACACCATCTACATATACATAATTATTTCCTAACCGGTCTGATGATATTGCTAAATGCACCCACTGCCCGATCGGTAACGTAAATGTGTTAGTTCCCCCGGTTGCGTCATTCCCCATCCAGAACACCCATCCGTCCGATAATGCAGATGCTGTTGTGTGAGTGATCCCCCACCCCTCTGTCTGTGCCGGGTTACCTCGCTTGATTAACGGCATCCCTAATGAACTGGAATTCGCTCTGACCCACATTTCTGCTTCTGTCGCACCGTTACTCATATTAAATTGACTTTCCGTAGGTGTATATATATATGAATTCCCGCGTAGACTTAATGATACCCCGCCAAACTTGTATGTGCTTGTAGTTATATGTGCATTACCACCAGTAACCCATGCTACACCACGTTCTCCAGTTATAACCGTTGACCCGTCTACACCATTGAAATGTAACCATGACTGCAGGTATTGCCCGAATATTATGTCGTCGTCCGACGTAAGTGTAGTAAAATTTTGTTTTGTTGTAGTATTAGTTCCGTATACATGACTTGCTGTTAAAGAGACATTATATATTCCGGCAACCGCGTAATAATACACCGGGTTTTGTAGTGTACTATACCTTCCGTCACCGAATGACCAGTTCCAATCCGTCGGGCTGTTAGTACTCTGATCTGTAAACTGGACTGCCATCGGATATTCATACCCAATTGATGTATTAGATGTGAAGTTCGCTACCGGCGGTGGTGCTGATATATTAATAAATGTTGTTTGGATAGATGTGTTTGATCCGCCGAGATTAGATGCTGTGAGTTTTATACTGTAATTTCCGAATACTGTAAATGTATATGTAGTATTCTGCACCGTGCTGAATGTGAACGGCGTGTTATTCCCGATTACATTTGTTGCATTCCACTGCCATGTTAACGGAGTTAGTTCTGATGTGTCGTTGAATTGGATTGCGACCGGTGAAACACCAGTTGTTGCATTTACTACGAAAGATGCATTCGGTGGCGGTGGTGGTGGAACAATAGATATATAATCAACTAATGTCGTAGTGTTAGTATACGTCGGATTGTATGCTGTTTCACTTACATTATATGTTCCGAGCGATGTATAAGTATGTGTCGCGTTCTGCGTAGTTCCGTTCTGCCATGTTCCATCACCGAACGACCAATTCCACCTAGTTGCGTTGTCGTTCGGGTATGTTACTGTAAAACCTACCGTCATCGGGATTAGACCGACCGTTGCGTTTGCCGTAAATCCGGATATTGTTTGATTATACGGTAAAATGGTTATATACTGGTTTTTAATAGTTACGTTTTTACCACCATTGTTATACACCTGTAAAGTTACGTTATATATACCCCCGTTTGTATAAGTATGTACCGGGTTTTGTAATGTTGAGTTGCTCGGCTGGAATACCCATACATCGTTCTGATTAGATCCGGATGTGCCACCAGTTAATATAACCCGCCCGTTTGTTAATACTGATACCGCGTGATCAGAACGTGCTATCCACCCGGCACTTGCGTTTACTAATGCCCAATTTATACCCATATCGGTTGATCTATATACTTTATTAACACGTGTCGGTGTAGATCCTCCCATTACTATAATACTGTTATCCGGCATTAATACATACGGAGCTAAAGTAGCCGGATACTGCGGTGTGCCCGTAATATTTGTCCACGTTATACCGTTATCTGTTGATTTCCATGTATCATTTCTACGCGTTCCATCTGAACCGCCTACTAATATAATATTATTGTTGATTACCATTGTAGATACGTAATATCGTGCTGACCACCCGGAACTCGCGTTTATTCTTGTCCATGTAGCACCCTGATCGGTTGTTCTCCACGTGTCGTTATAATTACCAGATTCACGCCCCCCCACTAAGATTACATTGTTATCAGAGATCGTTAATGATGTTGCGTAATCTCGTCTCAGCCACCCGGAACTTGCGTTCATTAATGTCCATGTAGCACCACGGTCTATAGATCGCCACGTGTCATTCAGACGTGTAGAAGTCGAATCTATACCACCCATTAATAAAACAGTTCCGTCTGATAATACCGTAGTAGTATGACCGGAACGTGGTGACCACCCGGAACTTGCGTTTATTAATACCCACGTAACCCCGTTATCTGTAGATTTCCATGTGTCGTTATATCTCGCTGCGGTAACACCACCCATTAATAAAATACTGCCATCCGGTAGTGCTGCAGTAGTATGTCCAAGTCTTGCTACCCACCCCGCACTTGCATTTACTCTTGTCCACGGTTCGTTATATAGTTCGTCTCCGAAATACCATGCCCA
>Ga0315273_10003734_pt1 | contig 18396 bp, 18 predicted proteins | sample YL17G02_0_MG_FD_205753 | JGI IMG/M metagenome (GOLD analysis project Ga0315273, IMG submission 205753) | Sediment microbial communities from Yellowstone Lake, YNP, Wyoming, USA - YL17G02_0 | ecosystem: Environmental > Aquatic > Freshwater > Lake > Sediment | place: USA: Wyoming | collected...
CCGTGGAGGCCTCGCGGGTTGTGCCGGAACCAGGCGTCCCGGGGACGGTATCTGTCGAAGATGCTTGCTGCCAGGCTAGCCCTCCTGACCTGGTGTGCTCGCGGCGAGCCCCGACCTCGCCTCGTCTAGCGCCTGCACCAGGGCATCAACGTGCTCAGGGCCGGTCCGGAAGTTGGTGACGCAAGCCCGCAGCACCGGCATGGGCCCCACCTGCGCGGGCGAGATCCAGGCCTGTCCGCTCGACACAACGCGGCGGGCGATCTGCCCGACAAATTCGTGTGTGCGCCCTCGCGGTGTCCGCAGGTCCTGGAAGCACACCACCGGCAAGGGGGTGTCGTTGACTACATCCCATCCAGACTCCCGGAGCCGGGCACGCAGCCGGTCCCCCATTGCCGTCTGCCGCCGGATGGTGGCTGCATATCCTTCCCAACCGGCTACCGCTAGCGTCAGGAACACCTTCAGGCCGATGAAGCGCCTCGACCACTGCATCGAGTGGACATAAGGATCGACGACCTCCAGCGCAGCCGCGTCGCGCGGCATGTAGCCGGTCTCGATGCGGAAAGTGCGCCCGAGAATGTCGCGATGCCGCGTCAGGTATAGGCTTGCGCCCATCGGCACCGAGAGGAATTTATGGGCGTCAAAGGTGATCGAGTCGGCGCGTTCGATCCCGTCGAGGAGAGGCCGCAGCTCGGGGACCAACGCCGCCGCGCCGCCCCAGGCCGCGTCGACGTGATACCAGAGACCCTCCGCCGCAGCCACGTCGCCGATCTCCCGAAGTGGGTCCACGATGCCGGCCGCCGTGGTGCCCGCCGTTGCGACCACCATGAAGGGATGGAGGCCCGCTTGGCGATCCCTCACCAACGCGGCGGACAACGCGCTGGGGTCCAGGCGAAAGCGGTTGTCGCAGGCCACTTCGTGCAGGGCAGCGGTGCCGAGCCCGCAAGCACGCGAAGCCTTCACCAGTGAGTGGTGGCTCTCGGACGAGGTGTAAAAGACCGGCTGGCCCGCCACCGCTCTCAATCCGGCCTCGTCGATCTCAGGGAAGCGCCCAATCAGCGCTGTGAGCAGGGCGGTGTGGTTCGCCTCGGCGCCCCCGCCTGTGAATGTACCGTCGACCGCGCCGGGATCGTATCCAAACCGGGCGCCGAAGGCGCGCACGAGGTGTGCCTCGATCTCGGCGGCGAACGGGCTGTGGCTCCAGGCCGCGAGCTGCGGGTTGAAGGCGGCGACCAGTGTGTCGGCGGCGATCCCCATGGTTGAGGGGGCCGGATTGAACAACCCGAAGTAGCGCGGGTGTGGCGCGTGCACCTGGTACCTCGTGAGCCCGCGAGCCGCGAAGTCGATCGCCTCTAAGGGTGCCAACGGCTGCTCGAAATCGAACGGCTCGAGTAGGGCGCGCAGTCCTATGGGGTCCAGTTCGGGCGCGACCGGCAGCCCATCGACGCCCGAGACGTAGCCCTCTACTGAAGCGAACACCTGCTCCCAAATCCGGCGGCGTTCTTGCGGCCCCAACATCAGCATGTTGCGCTCCTTAAATGCCGGCGCCCGGCAATCGGCTCAGCGCAACGGCGCGCATGCGGCGGGACCTACAGACTGGCTCGACTCAATCATACATCCTCCCAACCGGTATATTTACCTCATCATAACACACGATTAGGCTGCGCGGTTGCAAGGTCCGCACCGGGAGGCGATAATCAATTGACCGCCGGTGCAACCGAATGCGCCGAGGACGTGTTCTTGGATGTAGCGGCCGGCGTTTGATCCGGCAGCCTGAAAGGAATACCGGTGTATTGATGATCATCGCCGAACAGCCGCAAGATGAGATGGCATGCCGGCTGGGCGCAGATCTCGAAGGGAGCTTCGAAGGCATGATGGCCGTTTACCAGGACCGGCTCTTTGCCTTTGCTTTGCGCCTCAGCGGAAATCCGCAGGATGCCGAAGAAATCGTGCAGGACGCCTTCGTGCGCTCCTACCGCGCGCTTTCCGGCTATCCGGCGGAGCGGATCGCGGGCCTAGCGCTGCGTCCTTGGCTTTATAAGATCACGCTAAACGTCTTCCGCAACCGCGCCCGCCGCAAGATCCCGCCGGTTGACTCGCTCGACGCCTGGGCAGAAGATGGAATCAGACCGGAACCCAGCGCTCCCGAGGGCGACCGCCCCGACGCGGAAGCAGCCAGGGCAGAGCAGCGCCGCGAGCTGGGGGCGTACGTGGCCGCACTGCCCGGGCGATATCGCGCGGCCGTCGTATTGCGGCACGTCGCCGGCCTCCCGTATGCGGAGATCGCGGCAGTTCTGGGTCAGGCGGAGGGCACGGCCAAATCAAATGTGCATCGGGGCATTCAGCAGCTACGGCGAAGCATGCCGGCGCAGGACAGCATTGAGAGGTGAAAGATGGAGACTTGGGAGATGAATGATTTCGGCGAGTTGCCGCTCCTCCAGGGCGAACTTGCAGCTCTGGCAGATGTCCGAGCGCCGGCCTCGGTGATCCCGGCAGTCATGGCCGGCGTCGGGCTTGGAGACGGCTACTTTGCGGCGCCATCGCCCATTGGCAGGATATTCGTAGCGTACAATGACAAAGGCGTTTCTGCGGTGTCGCCGGTGGGCGATCGATCCCGTTTCGAGACGGAGTTTCAAACTCGAACGGGAAGGCGCGCCTACCCGGTCGAGGTCCCGGCTGGGTCTCTCGCTCGCGCCGTCGAAGCCCGTCTGGGCGGGAGGAGAGTCAAGATGCTATTCGACCTGCGCGGCCTGTCCGATTTCGAGCAGGCGGTGCTGCGGAAGGCGCTCGAAATCCCGCGCGGCGAGGTTCGGCCGTACGCCTGGATCGCAGCTGAGATCGGGCATCCGCGGGCGGTTCGGGCGGCCGGCACGGCCCTGGCGCACAACCCGGTGCCGCTGCTGATCCCATGCCACCGCGTCGTGCGCAGTGACGGACGGACCGGCAACTATGCGCTTGGCGCCGAGGCCAAGCGAGCGATTCTCCAGGCCGAAGGCGCGCGACCCGACGAGCTGGACCGGCTGGCCGCTGCGGGGCTGCGCTACTATGGGAGCAACACCACGCGCATCTTCTGCTATCCAACCTGCGGCCATGCGCAGCGCATCTCCGCAGGGCGTCGCGTGGCCTTCAAGTCGGGGGCCGAGGCCGCCGCCGCGGGCTACCGGGCATGCCGGGTATGCCGGCCGGCCGAGGCCGTCGCATAGCGACGCGGTGGTTCCAGTAGGAGGAGGTCAATCAGCGAGCGCGGGTCCGGAACGAGGCTCGCGCTCGCTCGCCCTACCAGGGAGTGAGTTCCCGTCAAGCCGCCAGGGTGTGGGGTGCCAGTCGCTGGCTCCGGCCCCAGTCGCCCGCACAACCGCCCTCCGCGGGTGCAGGATTTTAACGTAGATCACTTGACAGAATCATTAGACCATATATAATAAGTGATAGACTATCGCAAAGTAACATACACAAAGAGAAGTAGAACCTATAACTAGTCTCACCACTTTGCGATAGCGCTCTGCCAGCACTGGGTCGCTGAGCCTGCCCTGCGCACCCGCGGCCTGCACGGGAGAAGTCGATAGGAGGCGTTTTTGTGTCACGGCGAGAGCGACTTCGTGCCGAGACCCTGGCCGAGATCAAGGCGACCGCCCGCAGTCAGATGGCCGAGAGCGGCACTGCCGCCATCTCGCTTAATGCGATCGCCCGCGCCATGGATATGAGCGGCCCGAACGTATACCGCTATTTCCACAGCCGGGACGACCTGGTAACTGCCTTGATCGTCGATGCGTACGACGATCTTGCGGACACCCTTGAAGCTGCGCCCGAGGGGCTTCCGCCGGCTTCATACGGTCTCCGGCTGATGGCGGTGCTCATGGCCTACCGCGAATGGGCCCTGGCGCACCCGGTCGACTTTCAACTGATCTACGGCAATCCTATCCCCGGATATCGGGCGCCCGGCGAGGCGACCACTCCGCCCGCGCGGCGCGGTTTTGCGGTCATCTTACGCATCCTGGCCAAGGCCCAGCGTGCCGGCCGCCTCCGCATTCCACTCGATCAGCGTGCTCTGCCCCAGGGCCTGGCCGCAGGGCTGCCTCCGACCGGTGAGGGCTCCGCCGATCAGACGCCAGCGGAATTGGTCTACCTGGGGGTGGTCGGGTGGGCGCGGCTGCACGGAATCCTGATGCTCGAGTTGTTCGGGCACACCTCTGCGATCATCAGCGATCACGGCAAGTTCTACCGTCACGAGATGGAGAACCTTTGCCGAGAAGCCGGCCTGCTGCCGGCGCCGCCGGACCGGGCCCACGGTGGCCGGCCTTTGAAGACCCACGCAGGGCAGCCAGCCCTGCGTGGTGATATTTAGGAGGGAATAAGTTGAACGCAGTTGACAGCAAGGACCTGCACGTCGTATTCGGGACCGGGCCCCTGGGATTGGCCGTCGCGCGGGCATTGGCCAGGCGCGGCCGGCGGATCAGGGTGGTAAACCGCAAGGGCGCCGCCCCTGCCGCAGATGCTGCAGCGGAGATTGTCCCCGCCGATGCTTACGACGCTGAAAGCGTGCGGAGCGTGACGCGCGGCGCTGCAGTCGTGTACCAGTGCGCCCAGCCGGGCTACACACAGTGGCCCCAGAAGTTCCCCGCCCTTCAGTCCGCCATCGTCGAAGGCGTAGGAGCAAATGGCGCCCGTTTGATAGTGGCCGAGAACCTGTACATGTATGGCGATGTGCCCGGCCCGCTGCGCGAGGACCTGCCTTGCGCCGCCGCCACGCGAAAGGGTAGGACGCGTGCGGAGATGGCAGATGCTCTGCTGGAGGCGCACCGTGCCGGAAAGGTACGGGTAGCGATGGCCCGCGGCTCCGACTTCTTCGGACCCTGGGCGCTGGGCTCGGCCTTGGGCGAGCGCATCTTCGGGCCGGCTCTTAAAGGCAAATCGGCGTCGGCCGCCGGCAATCTGGATCTCCCGCACACGTACACGTTCATCGACGACTTCGGCGAGGCGATGGCAGTACTGGGCGAGCGCGAAGAGTCACTGGGCCAGGCCTGGCATGTGCCCAACGCCCCGACGCTGACCACCAGGCAAGTGATCACGATGATCTTCCATGAGGCCGGAGGGCCGCCGAAGATGAGCGGCATGGGTAGGCTTGGGTTCCGGCTCGCCGGCCTTTTCATTCCCGAGGCGCGCGAAATGGTCGAGATGGCCTACGAGTTTGAGAAACCTTTCGTCGTGGACAGCGGCAAGTACGCTAGCGCATTTGGCGATCACTTCACACCGTTGCCAGAGGCGCTGCGCAGGACTGTCACCTGGTATCGGAGCAGGAGCTGAACCTGAGATTCCTACACCGGCCGCGTCACCATGTAGCGGAACTTGTTTTGCAGGTGATAGCCGCCGGTCGGAGTTCTAAATGACTCCAGCGATGCGCTCACCCGACGCCGCACCGGCTCCTCTCCCTGGCTCGCGATCGCGGCCTGGCCCGGTCCCGTTGAGAGGAGCCCGCGTAACGCGGTCGCCAGATCCGGGTAGTCAAAGGGTACCGCCACGTCCTCCTGAGCGACAGCCTGCAGCCCAGCCTGGCCGATCATGGCGAGCGCAGCTTCCTCCGAGAGGTTGAACGTGCCGGTAGTCTGAGCCGTTGACGGCGGCGCCCCTTCGGGGCGCAGAGCTGCCAGGAACGCGACCGCTTCACACTCCTCCGCCTTGCCCCAGGTGGCGACCACGACCTGCCCGCCACAACGCACCACCCGGCGCGCCTCGCGCAGCGCGCGGACCGGGTCGGCCGCGAATTGGAACGAGTTGATTCCTGTCACGACGTCGAATGAGTCATTGGGGAATGGCAGGGTCTCCATTTCGCCGACCCTGAAGTCGGCGCAAGGAGTGCGCTCGGCCGCGATCTCGATGAGCGGGGCAGCAGCGTCAATTCCGGAGATACAAGCGCCGCGCTCGGCGGCCATTGCCCCGAGCATACCGGCGCCGCAACCTATATCCAACATTTCGGTCTTTTCATTCACCGCGGTCTCCTCCAGCACGGCGGCGAAGAGCGGGCGAGCCATTCCTTGCTGGATGTCGGCCCAATCATGTGAGCGGGCGCCCCACAACGGAGCGTTCACGCTGGCCGAACCGCTGGCGGATCCGCCCAGAGGCTGTCCTGCCGCGCTGACCGTTCCAACTTGGTTTCGGAGCATGGGTCGATCTCCTCTGACTAGTGATTGTCTCGTTGCACAAGACTTGTACAGATATTATGTGGGTGGACTGTGGCGCAGATGTAACGACAACTACAAGTCTGCAAGAGCGGTAGTCCGTTGACCCTATGCAAGCGCCGTCTGCACTGGCTTGCGTGCGGCCCGAGCCCGGATTCACGCCGGCTGCCGGCCCGTGGCGTCTACACTGGAGCCCTTCCCGGACCGGCGAGCGCGTTATCGGGAAGGGCAGTCCACACAAAAAACAAGCGCCCGGTCTAAGCGGGTACCAAGGTACTACAGAAATCCGGAGCAGGAGTTGGTACAATCCGGCGAGGGAAAGGTGCGCGCGAGCTGCCGCCTAATTTGAGTTCATCCAGGAGCCGGAAATGGCAGGTATCGTCGAACCGTTTGAGCCCACGACTGGCGCCATCCCGATCGCGGATGGCAGCACAGCACTGGTCGCCGGCGTAGCGGGCTACCCATCCGCAGCGGCACGTCGATCAGCAGCCGGAGGCAATGGTGCGGGTTCCGGGAGGCCCGCGCTCAGGCTGCTCGAAGTGAGCCTGGCCGGCGTAGACCCTTGGCCTACCGGAATGGCCGGAGGTCAAGGCCCGGCCACACTATTCATCCCGGTGATCTCGGCGGATGCGCTCGGGGAGGCGGCCGCGCAATCGGCCGGCATCGGCCTCGACGCGCTCGGCCTCCTCGCCCGATTGGCCCGCGTGCCCGGGACGTCCGCACTGCCCGAGGACAAGGCCTCTCTGGGTGCGGTTCCGGCGCCAGCGGGACTCTGGCCTCTGCAGCCGGTGCTTGCGACCGCGCAGCCTGGAGAGTCGCCAGACAGCTCTACCCTGCGACAAATCAAGCGGCAGCTCGCGATACAGGTGGCAAGCGCCATGGGCCGCTGCGACGAACTGTCGAAGACCCCTGCGATGGTGGCGAAGGTCGAAGCTCACCTCGCCGACGCGTGCGCAGCGATGAGCCTGCGTCTGCCAGACTCCCAACAGAAGCAGCTCTTCGCAGAGGTCACCGACGATATCCTGGGTTTCGGGCCGATCGAGCCGCTACTGGCCGATCCAACAGTAACCGAGGTCATGGTCAATGGCCCGCAGCGGGTCTACATCGAGCGCGAGGGACGTGTATCCAAGACCGCGGTGACCTTCGATGACGACGATCACGTACTGCGCACGATCGAACGCATCGTGCGGCCGCTCGGCCGGCGCGTCGACCGCAACTCACCGATGGTGGATGCCCGCCTGCCAGATGGCTCCCGCGTCAACGCCATCATCCATCCCTGCGCCATCGACGGACCGTCTATCACCATCCGGAAGTTCTCCAAGGACCGCCTCACCATCGAAAACCTGATCGCCTACGGTTCGGTGACTCCGGAAGTGGCCTCGTTCCTAAAGGCATGCGTGCGTGCCCGTCTGAACGTCATCGTCTCAGGCGGCACCGGCTCTGGCAAAACCACTTTGTTGAACGTTCTGTCCTCGTTCATTCCCGAGCACGAGCGCATCGTCACCATCGAGGACTCGGCCGAATTGCAGCTTCACCAGGAGCACACCGTCCGGCTCGAATGCCGGCCGCCGGACCCGGACGGCTGTGGCGAGATCACAGTGCGTTCGTTGGTGAAGAACGCGTTGCGCATGCGGCCCGACCGGATTATCGTCGGCGAGGTGCGCGGAGGTGAGTCGCTCGATATGCTCCAGGCCATGAATACCGGGCACGACGGCAGCCTCACCACCATCCATGCCAATACCCCCCGCGACACCATCTCGCGCCTCGAGACCCTGGTCCTGACGGGTGGAGTGGAGCTCCCGCTCAAGGTAATCCGCGCCCAGATCGCCTCGGCCATCAACCTGATCGTCCAACAGGCACGGATGCGCGACGGTACGCGCAAGATTACCAGCGTCACCGAAGTCCAGGGCATGGAGGGTGAGATCGTGGTGCTCTGCGATCTGTTTACCTTCAAAGAGCAGCCAAGCCCGAACGGCAAGGTCATGGGCGAGCTGGATGCGATGGGTCTGAGGCCACGCTTTTACGACAAGCTGGAGCTTGCGGGCTGCCAGCTGCCCGTTGAAACCTTCACTCCGGCGCGCATGCGCCGTCCCGCCGTCACCGATCCGCGCGCGCGGCGCTAAGAACCTCATGCGGTGGGGGCAACCCAGGGGTTGCCCCAGATACCCCGTGTTCCCGCGCAGACGGCAATCCAGCCCCACACGCCCCGCGCACCTGTTCTTGCAGGTATGACATACCGGGTCATTCGTGCGCTGCCCGCATTTCCCTTGCAGGCAGGAAGTTGCGCGAAGCGGCGTGACCGTCGAGTCAACAACGTCGCGGTTCGGCCCGACGCTTGACGCCTGTCCCCGTCCCGTCTATACTCCCATCAGTTTAGCCGCTCGGATGTCCCTACGTTGAAGAGGGCGATTTCTTGTCGTGACTGCTTCACCCGTCTTTCCTCCCGATCCACCCGAGGATCGGCTGCCGGTGGAGTATCGTCTACCGGCTGGGAGCGAACGCGGGCCGGAGGCGCCAACTCCCCCGCAGGTCGTGTTCATTGAGGTCACCAACCAGTGTAACTTGCGCTGTCAGACGTGCCCCCGCACCTATTTGACCCTCGAACCGCCGCGCTCCCTGAGCTTCGAGCAATTCACGCGCATTGCATGCGCATTTCCGGTGATGCGCAGGGCTGTGCTGCATGGCATCGGCGAGCCGCTACTCAATCGCGATCTGCCGCGCATGATTGCCTACCTCAAGGCCAGGGGCGTCACCGTGCTCTTTAACTCCAACGGAACGCTGCTCTCCTCGGAGCGAAGCGAGGCTCTGGTCCGCAGCGGGCTGGACGAGTTCCGCTGCTCGATTGACGGGGCTAGCCCGGAAACGTACGCCAGGATCCGTGGCGCCCCCCTGCTGCCGAAGGTCGTGGCGGGGCTTGCCGCGCTGGCCTCGGCACGAGAGCGCCTCGAATCCATCACGCCGCACATTTCGATTTGGTGCGTCGCCACGGTGGAGAATCTGGCTGAGCTGCCTGACCTCGTGAGATTGGCCGGCAGGATCGGCGTGCCTGAGGTCTACGTACAGCGCATGGTGTACTTCGCCGATGATCCTGGGCGGCAGTTCGGCATGGCGCGTGCGGGGATGTCGGTATTCGGCGAGTTGCAGGAGCGCCCGGAAGCGGTCCTTGCGGAGTGCGAGGCGCTGAGCGCGCAGTTCGGAGTCGCGTTCCACGCCTCCGGGGCCAGCAGTGCCCGCGCCAGCTTCGCTGCAGGGCGGCCCGCCGAGGCGGCGCCATGGCAGGCATGCGTGCGCCCCTGGACCAGCGCCTACGTAACTGCACACGGCACGTGCTTGCCCTGCTGCATCTCGCCCTTCGCATCCCAGGATTATGCTGCGCTGATTCTGGGCAACCTGTTCAGGCGCCCTTTCGGCGAAATCTGGGACGGCGCGCCCTACCGGCAGTTTCGCTGGCGCCTCCTTGCGGCGGATCCGCATCCGGCCTGCGCCAGCTGCGGCGTCCATTGGAGCCTGTAACCGAGAGTCGGTCCCATGCCTACCGAAGACGTCTGGTCGAATCCCTCGCTCGCAGGCCCGATCGAGGCCGCGAGGATGGCCGCCTTCCTGGAGGAGCGAGCATGTTGCCCCGACCAGTTGCAGGCGCAGGCCGCCCTGCGCCGTGAGGTGGCGGCCGTCTCCGGCGAGCACATTCTCGAGGTTGGCAGCGGCAGCGGAGTTCTTGCCCGGCTGGTCGCCGAGGATGTGGTGCCCACCGGGCACGTAACGGGGCTCGACATCTCCCCCGATATGACGGAAGCCGCACGAACCTACGCCGCTAGTGCTGGCCTGGCTGCAGTTATCACGTTTGAGACCGGTGAGGCAGAGTCCCTGCCCTACGACGCGGGATCGTTCGACGTCGCGTTCGCCGCGCGTCTCCTGCTACACGCAGGAGATCCCCGCCTGGTGATGCGCGAGCTGCGCCGGGTCGTCAGGCGCGGCGGCCGAGTCGTGCTAATGGACTGGGATTTTGGCACTGTGGCGGTGGACCATACTGATCGGGCGCTGACGCGACGCATTCTGGAATGGCGCTGCGACCACCACGGCGGGGACAATTGGAGCGGCCGCACGCTCCGATCACATCTCATCGAGGCGGGATTCCGGGATGTGCGCGTGACAGCCATCGTCTGCCTCGCGCTCGACGACGCAAGCTCGCTGACCGCTTCTTTATGGCGCGCAGCCGATGTCGCTCTCGCAGGGGGCGCGATTTCGCAGGCGGAACATACCGCTTGGCGGGGCGACCTGGATGCGAGGCTCGCATCGAGTCGGTTCTGCGCAAGCGTCGTCCACTTCATTGCGAAGGGAGATCGATAGCTTATGGGCTACTCGGTCGGCATCGGCCTCACCAATGAGTGCAACCTTTCCTGCGCCCACTGCTACCGCGACACGGATCGCGTCGACCGTCTCAGCCTCGACCAGGTTCGCCAACTCTGCACGGCTTTGTCTGTCGACGCAGTGGGCCTGGGAACCGGTGAGAACGCTCTCCACCCTGATTTCATCCCGGTGGTGGAGTACCTGGCGGGTCGCGGGGTCAAACTCGGCCTGGCATCGAATGGCTACAGCCTCATGCAGGTCCCGAATGAGATTCTCAGGGCCTTCAACGATGTCGAGGTCTCGATCGACTTCCCGACGGAGGACGCGCAGGATGCGTTCCGCGGCCCTGGCAACTGGACGCTCGTGCACAGGGCGATGGAGCGGTGCCGGAATCTGAGCGTCGAGACCACCATACTGGCCACTATGATGGCGACAAATTACGACCTGATGGACCAGATGGTTGCGCTTGCGCGGCGCAACTCCGTTTACCTGCGCGTCAACGCCTACCAGGCCGTGAAGTCGGCCACCTTTCGCCTGACCTATGAAGCATTCTGGGAGGGGTACAGACGCCTCTTTGCCGCCGGGCTCCTCGTCTCCTGCAGTGAGCCGGTTGTGCGCGCGGCCTTGAGACTCGAAGGGACGAGTTCGCCCTGTGGCCGCTCCAGCGTCCGCATCTCTCCGCGCGGCATGGTGATCCCTTGCGTTTACTGGCCGCTCGATTCGGTCGAACCGCCTCGCATCACGGATTTGGCTCGCCTCGGCGCTGCCGTGCTCGAGTCTCCAGCCTTCGAGGCGGCGCGCTTCACTCCGCCCATCGCTGCGGAATGCCCATGTCGCGGCGGCTGCGCCAGCCGGCGCGCACTCGGCGGGAGGCTCGATGCCCACGACGAGTACTGTCCGTGGGTTCGTGCTGATGACCCACTCCTGGCCTGGCGGCCGGCGCGCGCCAAGGACCTGATGCGCAGCGGCAATGTATGCACGACGATTGTGGAGTGAGGCGGAGGAGGATGCCCGAGACGGTCCAGGATCACCCCAATGCCCTCTTGGTGGTAGCAAAACGACCCGCGGCCGGCGTCACCAAGACGAGGTTGTGCCCGCCGCTGAGTCCCGACCAAGCCGTGGCGCTCTATGAGGCCATGCTTCGGGACACACTCGACCTCGTGCGAAGCGTCCGCGGTGTTCAGCCGGCAGTGGTCTATCTGCCTGAGGAAGAGCGCAGCTACTTCGCCGCCCTCGCGCCCGACTTCGAGCTATGTCTGCAACTGGGAGCCAGCCTCGGCCACCGGCTGGACAACGCCCTCACGCAGTTTCTGCAGCGGGGCTATCGGCGGGTGGCCATCATGAACAGCGACGGCCCTACCCTACCTGCTTCGTGCCTGGCTGGTGCTTTCGATGCACTGGCGCACGGCGCAGAAGTCGTGCTGGGCCCTTCGGACGACGGAGGATACTACCTGATCGGTCTCACGCGTCCGGCCCCGCGCCTCCTGCGCGAAGTCACGATGAGCGCAGCTACGGTTTTAGCCGAAACCGTGGCCATCGCCGCCCAGGAATGTCTCAATGTTGCCCTGCTTCCGTCCTGGTACGACGTCGACGACGTTACAACGCTGGAGCGGCTGCGCTCCGAACTGGAAGCTGCCGCGCCCTCGGTCGCTCCCCACACTCGCCGTGTCCTTCAATGCCAGTAGTCACAGTCGTAGTCCCCGCGCTCGATGAGGCCGGCAACCTCGCCCCATTAATCGATGAGGTTATGGCTGCGATGCCGGTCGAGGTCATCGTGGTCGACAACGGCTCCAGGGATGGCACCCCCGCCGAGGTGCTCGCCACGGGTACAGCCTGTCTCGTAAGTGAGCCGCGCCGCGGCTATGGCTACGCGTGCGCCGCCGGCGTGGCGGCCACGGGCGGCGCCGACGTGCTCGTCTTCCTCGACGGCGATCGCAGCTTTAGTCCGGCGGAGCTCCCGCGTCTGGTCGCACCTGTGATGGCGGGCGAGGCGGACCTCGTGATGGGCTCGAGAATCCTGGGCGGCATGGCGTCCGGCGACATGCCGCCGCCGCAGCGGTTTGGCAACTGGCTGATGGCCCGGTTGGTGAACCGGCTTTATGGGCTCCGCCTCACGGACCTGGGACCGTACCGCGCTGTCCGGCGGTCGCTCCTGGAGAAGCTGGAAATGCGCGAGATGACCTACGGCTGGCCGATCGAGATGACCGTTAAGGCGGCGCGGGCGGGCGCCAGGATCTGCGAAGTGCCGGTCAGCTACCGGCGGCGCACGGTAGGGCGATCGAAGGTCGGTGGGACGCTTCGCGGAACGCTATTGGCGGGCTGGCGCATTGTCAGCGTAACACTTCGTTACGCCAGGCGCCCTCAGAAGATGGCGTAGGACAGACAGGCGAGGTTGCTGGCGAGTAGCGCACAAGTCCAGACGTCGAGGCGAAGCCCGAGAGGCCCGGAGCGCAAGAAGATCGTCGCCAGGGGGAGCGCCCATAGCAGGTACCAGGGCTGCACGTTCTGCGACAGCAAGGCCAGCGCGGAAATCGGCCAGATGCAGCGCGCAATGGCGTTCTCGGGATCGCGTGCCGGACGGACCAGCAGCGCCAGACTAACTGCTGCGAGCCCAGCCGCGAGTATGCCGGTTGAGAAAGCCCTCGGGTCGACCCCGGCGCGAGCCATGATGCCTGCAATCGCCCGCGAAAGCGCCGTGTCGGACCGCTCCCCGAAATAGCTAGGGAGGTAGCCCAGCAGGTTCCGCCCGTCGTGCAGGTAGGGCAAGTATGCCGCTGTCACGGATGCTAGAAACGCGGCCGGCAGCCGCAGCCAACTCGCGCGCCGCCTCCGTGGATCCTCCCCTTCACGCCACAGCGCTGGCGCCAGCAGCGCCGGGTAGAGCTTGAGAGCGGTCGCAGCGCCGAGCGCCGCGCCCGTCCAGCCGCTGCGCCCTCGCGCACATGCCAACCACGCCAGCACGACCGCCGGCAGCACCAACCCTTCGACATGCGCGGAGTGCGATGTCTCAACGATCAGCGCCGGGCTCCAAAGGAAGGCGAGCACCAGAGCCTCGGATTTGCCGAGCGCCCGCAGAAGAAAGAGCAGCACCACTCCTGCAGATAGCCCGGAAAGCGCCATCGCGCTTGAAACCATAGCAAGCGATCGGGCAGTACGCGCCAGAGCGCCGCGAAGGCCAACTCCGCGCCGGCAGGATAGACGGTTAAGGAGCCGCGACGATTGATGCGCGGCCAAATGGCGTCGTCTCGGATCGGAGCGAGTTCCGGGGCAGCAGGTGGATAAGCATAAGGGCTGATCCCTTGCGCCTGCACCCGGCCATCCCAGATGTAGCGAAACATATCGTCAGAGAGTTGCGGAACCGAGAGAACCGTCACGGCCCGGAACGCTATGCCGAAGCCGAAGATCAGAGCCAGCGATCGGTGCGAGAGCGGGCGGGAGAATCTCGCAACGAGAGCTACGGCTGGCAAGTAAAGCGCCAGAGCGACCAACATCGAAGCGCCGTACTCTGCCCGGTGCCCGCCAAGGTCGCCGAGTCGGAGCAAGTAGAGATAGGGAAGCAAGGACGCGAGGCCCAACGCGGTGACGAGGGCCGGAAGCGCCGCGGCCGGTTGCGCGGAGTGAGGGGCGGGCGCGGTTACATGAACCATGACAGAAGCGAACCGAGGCCGCCCCGATGGTCAGCGCCTCTCCGGAATGAAGGGATCAACGCGGCGTCAAGGCCCAATGTGCGGCCGGCAGCCGTGAAGAAGAAGACAAGCTGGAGCACTGCGAGCATACCGTACGACCAGTACCACTCGCCCGGCACGCCCGATAGCCCGATGAAGAGGTTGACCGCCTGGAGCAGCCCGAGCAGCGCGCCCAATCGAGTCAGAAGGCCCAGGACCAGGGAGACAGCGACTGCCAGCTCCAGGATGAAGATGCCCCAGCCCATCCAACCGAGATTTGGGGACACCACGGTCCTGACCAGCGCCGCGTGAAGCGGGACGAGCGAATACACCCCCATCAACCCGGTCCAGTCGCACAGTCCGGCGGTGCGGTGCGCGATGTCGGTGCTAACTGCGAAGCCTGTCTCACAGCCGAACGAGGGCGGCAGTTTCCAAGCGAGCTGTGTCACCCAAAGTATCCCGATCACGATCCGGCAGGCCGCCAGCCCGAAACGCTCCCACCCCTTCTCCAGCATCGGCATTCAAGGCCTCCTTTGACTCGTCGGTAATGGGCGTCCTGGGTATTCCTGCGCAGTTGGGGATTCGCAAACCTAGGCTGAACACCGGCCTCAGAGAATGGCAGTCCCCGCCACTTCTGAGGGAGGCTGCGCCGACGGCAACTGCGACCCAAGAAACGTCGGTATCTCCATCGGCGCCGGCGCAAGGCGGGATCACATTCCCTCGCTGTGATTGTACAACTCTGGGGTGGGCGCGTCAAGGACACCTACCCGCTCGATGCTCTTTTGAGCCAACCGGCTCGCGTGACGAATCGGGCAACGCCCGAGACGCTGGGTGCGCTTTTGGACCGGCGCGCCCGGCGCCTCGCGCAGTTCCGAACTTGACAACGTGACAAAACGCACGTAGGATCGGCTTACCGTGTTTGATATGCACTTCTCGGAGCGATTGACTTGAGTATCCTCCTCGCCTTTGTCACCGGACTCACAACCGGAGGGCTCAGCTGCCTGGCCGTTCAGGGCGGGCTTCTGGCCGGCTCGATCGCTTACGAGGTCGAGCAGACCGTAGCGGGCAGGCCGGCAGCGCGCGGCAGCGCGCAATCGCGGGCTGCCGCGCCGCGAGGCGCGGTGCATGTCGCCCGCCCGATCGCGCTATTCCTAACGGCCAAACTTGTGGCCTATACAGTCCTCGGCTTCCTTCTCGGGTGGCTTGGCTCCGTCCTTCAGCTCACCTCGACGATGCGGGCGGTCATGCAAATTGCTATCGGCGTCTTCATGGCCGGCAACGCCTTGCGGATGCTGAACGTCCATCCGATGTTCCGCTATTTTGCCTTGGAGCCGCCCTCGTTTGTGACGCGCTTCATCCGGCGGCGGGCGAAGGACCAGACGAGCGATGTCACGCCGCTTTTCCTGGGCGCGCTGACCGTACTCATACCGTGTGGTGTCACCCAAGCGATGATGGCAGTGGCGATGGGCACCGGCAGCGCCTTCGCAGGCGCCACGATCATGTTTGCCTTCATCCTGGGAACTAGCCCAGTCTTCTTCGCCGTGGCCTATGGCGCCACCCGTCTGGGCGCCCGGCTGGAGCGGGGTTTCATGCGAGCCGTCGCGATTGTCGTGCTGGTGCTGGGCCTGATCTCGGTGGACGCTGGGCTCACCCTGATGGGCTCGCCTTATTCATCCGGCAACCTGCGACTGACGCTCGCCAGGGGCGGCGCCGGCACGCCGGCGGCAGGCGCGCAGGCGCCACGCCTCCACCCACAGCCCGACTCTCTCGCATCGGCTGCTTCTCGACAGCCTGGGCAGGGGGCTGAGGCGCTTCTCGGCGAAGCGGCGGCCCAATTCTCGAGTGGCCCGGTCGTGACAATCACCGTCGTGAGCAACGGCTACCGGCCCGCGCTGACGCACGCGGCATCAGGTATCCCATTCCGGCTGGCGCTTGTGACGAACAGGACCTATTCGTGCGCCCGCTCGTTTGTCATCCCATCGCTTTCGATCGAGAAGGTTCTGCCTCCCACGGGGGTGGTGACGATCGACCTGCCGGCGCAGCGGAGGGGCAGCAAGCTGTTCTACACCTGCTCGATGGGCATGTACAGCGGCGCAATCGCCTTCGACGGGTAACAGACGATGATCAAAGAAATCTTCCTCGTTCCCGATATGCACTGCAGCTCGTGCGTCATGCGCCTGGAGGGCCTTGAGGACTACCTGCCCGCCGTGAAGCGCGTCAAGGCGAGCTACCGCAAGCAACAAGTCGAGGTGGAGTACGACGAGACGGGTCTGACCTCGGGCGAGATCGCCGACGCGATTCGCAAGCTCGGCTACACGGTAGCCTGAACCCGCACCGGCGCAACCAGCACATCCGCCATCTCGCCCCGACCGTACTGGCCGTACAGGCGCAGCGGGCACATAGAGCCAATGTCAGCCCGGCCTCGAAGCGGCCGGGCTGATTCGCGCTTCTGCTTGATCATCGGATCGGCACCGAAGCCGCCTTCCCGAGAATTCGCACCGGGCGGCCTTCGTGCTCCCATGTGTTCGTGGTACAATGGTCCGCGATCCCCATCAAGCGCGGAGTGGCATTGTGAAGAGAATCTTGCGGCTTGGCCTCGTTGTCGTCATCTTAGTCGCATGGGTCGGTTGCGACCAGATCGTGAAGCAGTTCGTGCGGGTTTCGCTCTTCAAGTCCCCGCCAATTTCGCTCCTATACGACTCGATCCACCTGGCGTACACAGAGAACCCCGGGGCGTTCCTGGGCCTGGGCGCCAACCTTCCGGGCACTGCGCGGAACGCCTCGGCCATCGCCTTCGCCAGCTTGGTGTTGATCGTCACCCTTGGGGCGGCGCTCAATACGCGCTCACCGAGCACAGTCCAGCTGGCCGGTCTGGCACTGGTGGCCGCCGGCGGGCTGGGCAACCTGATCGACCGGCTCACCAACAACGGCTCGGTAATCGATTTCCTGCGTCTCGGCATCGGTCCACTGCATACGGGGGTTTTCAATGTCGCCGATATAGCGATCGTTGCCGGCCTGGTACTGTTTCTGGTGTTCAGCCCACGTGGCGGCGAGGAGGCCGCCGCAGATCAGCGCGCCTGAGCCCAGGTGACCGTCCGCCGAGCTCCATCTACGATTTGAGCTGAGCGGCCCCGCATCGGGTCGAACGAGAGGCGACGGCCGAGGGCCCAGGGGAAAGGATCCGCGGGGACCGGAGTCGGCCCTGCGCCAGGAGTCGGAACGGCGCCCCAGCCGAGCATGCTCTCCACGCTGATGCCGGACCAGGTGATCACGCGAATGTTCACTTCATCACCCTCGAAGGTGAAGCTGTAACTGCGTCCAGGCCCCGGATGGCCGACGTCACGTTCCGTGATTGTGAATGTCTTTCCGTCCCTTTGCCACGCGCCTTTCTGGGCCACGAGCGACGGGCCTCCGCCGACGACTGGCGAGACCCGCTCCACGCCGTCCATCCCTATCCGCCACTCCGACATGCCGTCGTCCGTTCGCACGCGCCAGGTCGCCTCCGGCCCGTCAAAGGTCAGGCTAAATGACCGCCAATTGTACGCGTTATCGTCCATTCGGTAGACTTGGGTGCCCACCTGAGCGGCCATCGACGGAGGGGGCGGCACGGCGTTCCCTGCAGGGCGCGCGCCGGCATCACGTATGCGCTGGGCAAGGGCCGTATTCGCCGAAGGATTGGGAGGCAGCGGCCCTTGCCCGGCGGCAGGTATCAGGAACTCCCTAACCAGGGCGTCCAGGCCGGCGTCATCAGGCATGCTGCCGGTGAACACGGCGATCATATCGGTTCCGGGGATGACGTAGAGAGCCTGTCCCTGTTGCCCCCTGACTGAGTGGAATCCGGCTGGATCGGTGCTCCAGAGATACCCAAACTCCACGCCGTCTCGCGCATCCACCCGAGGTGTCGTCGAAGCCTCGACCCACCCGGCCGGGATGATTTGCCGATCGTCCCAGGCCCCTCCCTGCAAGTACAACAGGCCCAGCTTAGCAACATCGCGAGGTGCCAGCCAGATTCCGGCCGGCCCCTCGCTGATTCCGGCCGGGTCCTCTTCCCAGTAGACTCGGTCTATGCCTAGCGGCCCAAAGAGCCGCGCCTGCGCGTACTCTGCGACAGTTGTCCCGGTCACACCCTGCAGGATCGCGGAAAGCAGGTGGGCGGCGCCGGGATTGTTGAGCCAGGTCGCGCCTGGCTCGTCCGACATTGGGCGGTCAAGGAT
>Ga0315273_10003737_pt1 | contig 18394 bp, 17 predicted proteins | sample YL17G02_0_MG_FD_205753 | JGI IMG/M metagenome (GOLD analysis project Ga0315273, IMG submission 205753) | Sediment microbial communities from Yellowstone Lake, YNP, Wyoming, USA - YL17G02_0 | ecosystem: Environmental > Aquatic > Freshwater > Lake > Sediment | place: USA: Wyoming | collected...
CGGCCACATATTTAACTTCGAAGTGACCGTTGACCAGGAGGAAGATGACGCTTAAGGCAGTGATGGAAAGCAGGGGAAAGGTGAGCAGCATGGCGTTACGCGCAGAGTCCACCAGGGCGGGGGAGTTCCTGCGGGCGCCTATAAAGGCTGCTATCGCACCATAAATTGTTACCAAAAAGGTGATAATGAGAGTGCCAAAGCCAAGGTTCGCAACCATATTCAAGGCCTGTTTTTAAGGTGCGGACTGGCTAGGGACAGCTTCTTCGTACTTGGTCGGGCATTTCAGCAACAGCTCATCGGCGTAAAACACACCATCTTCACCGATATGACCGGTCATGATTGCCTGGGCTTCATCGCGTAACAAATCGGGTTTTGGACCCATGTAGACGGTCTGCATACGTGTGCGCGCAGGATCGGTGACTGCTTCATGCAATACCTTCGCCAACCCGCCTTGAGCTTCGATCTGCTTGTTATCTGCTGGGACGTTGGCAATCGTGAAACTCAATGCCAGGGACTGCGGATCATATTGAATTGTATCGCCAACCACCGCGCCTGAGATACGCACGTTTTGCCCGGCGACACTCTGTCCGCGGGATATTAGCTCATCAATAGTGAAAAAGTATTGAGCGTTAGCTTTGGTGGATGATATGATCAAATATACGATTGCTACAATGATCAAGAGTCCGCCAATGATAAATTTCAAACGACCACCCATCCTTGGTCGTGGTTCTACACCTTGTTCCATAGTAAACCCTCTCCTTTGTTGACTTAGCACAAAGACAAGACTAAGTGAATTTTTACATGATTAGGTTAATACAAGGTGAGATATTACCTATAGTAGGGTGAGAGTGGGAAGGACAACGGGAGGTTAAATTTATTATGTGTAATTACTCACCCATCCCCCCTGGATCCCCTCTTCCAACAAATCCGGGAAGGGGGGAAAGAGGTTGGAAAACAGGAGTCCACAGATGGTTTTCCCTGTGGACTCCTGTTTTCGATTGTGCACCGCCCAAATTTTCGCAGGTTAGGCGAAATATATGTGGTAAGTAATGACTATAACGCTAAGATATGGATTTCAGGGCGGATCAAACGCAGTTATCTATTTCGAATTTGGGTACCGCAAGAACGGCAATATTGATCGCCGGGCGAGGCACGTTTACCACATTGGGAACAATATACTGCATCTTCTGCAGGGCTGACATTGAGTCCTGGCTCATTGACCCCGACTTTTGATCGCCTGCGGCGGGTTTGAGAAGCAGGCCGCTGCCTGCCAGACTGCCAAAACCAGATGATGCCACCGATGATGAGCCCTGCTCCTAGGATTCCCAATATCCAGGGCAGCCAGCTGGATATATTGAGATCTGTTACTGTGCTTTGCGGAATAGGGGCGCTGGGTAGGACGGTGATTGTTGTTGCACTCAGGGTATCCGTGGATTTGTTGTAATCAATGGTGATGCTGATGTTTTGCCCGGCAGGGATGGCGCCGATATCCTGGGTGTAATAGGTTAGACCATCATTGCCAGTTGCTCCTGGGCCCAGACTGGGCGATATGACCATATCTGTGGTGTCAACTGGTTGTTGGACTTGAATGGTGAATTGGCTGACAGCGTAATCCCCTGGCCAAATATATTGGAAATGCCTGGCAATTCCATTTATCTCTAAGGTTGGATCATAATATTCAAGCTGGATCTCTGGACCCGTGGCAGTAAAGGTGATCGTAGCCCAATCGCCATTAACCTGGCGGGTCATATCTACATTTATAAGTGATCCATCCACCTGGTGTACAGCAACCGCATTTGGATCACCCGCAGCGGTGGGAATTCGCACGGAGACCGTGGCGGGGAGAGTTGTGGTTGCAGGGAGGGTCATTTGATAAATGACCAAAACACTGGGCTTATCGTATTCAGGCCAAATTTGAACTTGCACTGAATCTAAAGCGAATGGGGTTTGAGCCCGCACACCCAATGGAAGGAACAACGAAAGGATCAAGAGAAAGGGGAGAACCCATTTGCGCATAGAAAAACCTCGTCATCAAATATTATTAATCTTACCATGCCATCCAAAATGGGGGAATGGCATTGAATGGACGCAGAGATTGGCATAATAAAAACATATAAACAATGTTACGAAGTTATAATATATAAAAGTATTTGACAACAATAATATATCATGATAATATATCGAAATAATATATTCACATCATAAAGGAGACCCATATGGTTAAGATTGAACCATCTCAAGTTGATGAGCTGACCGGGTTACTCAGCCGGAGGCGATTTTTAGAGAGGTTCGGTGAGGCACTGGCACACGCGAAAGTCAATCCACAGGAAGCTCCACTCTCGCTGGCGCTGCTGGATGTAGATCACTTCTTTAAAATCAATGAGCAATATGGGCATGTCACAGGCGATCATGTACTGGTGGCGGTGGCAGAAGGTATCAAGGTACATATCGGAACCAATGCAATGGTTGGGCGCTATGGCGGAGATGAATTTGTGATCGTGTTTCCGAACGAAGAACGGGAGCAGGCGTTTCTGAAGATGGAGCAAATCCGACAGGAGGTCAGTCATCGAGAGCTGGTTACTGAGAACAGGCAAACCATCCACGGAATACAAATCAGCGGTGGGGTGGCATCCTTTCCGATGGATGGCAGGACTGAAAATGAGCTGCTCCGCAAAGCGGATCATGCCCTTTATCGTGCCAAAGCTGGTGGTCGGAACCAGATCCGGTTAGCGTACGAAGAGCGGATGGTGCCGAAAACCACCCATTACACCCAGACTCAGCTGGAGCGGCTTTCCAAGCTGGCGGAGGAACGAGGGGTGAATGAAGCTGATTTGCTGCGTGAAGCAATGGATGATTTTCTCACCAAATATGGGGTGAATTATATTGAGACTTAAACACCTTTTGGGTGATTATTCAATGGCAAGGCGTACCTGGCGAGCCAGGTCTGAGAAACCTGGTGTGTAGCGAATATCTTCCACCCTGGGGCGGGGAAGATCAACCATCAAGTCAAGGCAGAGTTTGCCCGGACGTGGACTGAGCACCAGGACTCGATCCGCCAGGAAGAGCGACTCACTGATCGAATGGGTAACCATGATGACTGTCTTACGCCTCGCCTGCCAAATACGGGTCAGCTCAGAGCCCATGCGCTCGCGGGTCAATGCATCGAGTGAGCCGAATGGCTCATCCAGCAAGAGCAGGTCCGGTTCATGGATCAAAGCCCTGGCGATCGCCACGCGTTGAGCCATTCCACCGGAGAGGTCGCGCGGGAGAGAGCCTTCGAAACCAGTTAAACCAACCAGCTCAACTAAAGCCTGTGCTTTTTCCATCGCCTCCCGACGGGGAACATGTTGAATTTCCAGAGGAAGGAGGATATTTTCCAACACAGTACGCCAGGGCATAAGGTTGGCTTTTTGAAAGACCATACCTACCCCATGCCGGGGGGTTGTAAGGGAGGAATCTCCGAAAACTACTTCCCCACCGGTGGGAGACAGCAACCCTGCCAGGAGTCGCAATAATGTGGTCTTCCCACATCCTGAAGGACCTAACACGCAGACAAATTGCTCGGCATCCACTGAAAAAGAGATATCATCCAATGCCTTTAGACCACTATTCCCATCTGGAAAAATGATACTAAGGTGCCTGACCTTTACGATGGGCTGACCAGATTGATGATCCATTGGTAGATATCCTATGTGCCCGAGGACTCAGTCATCCCCAAGGAAATCATTGCTGAATGCCTGGTTCAATTCAACAGGTTTGGTAAGGAAACCCATATCCAGCAATACCTGCTGAGTGTTTTGCCAGGCAATAGGATCAGAATATCCAGGCTGGTCAGCCTTCCAAAAATCGATGGAGGTGGTGAGCACTTCCTTCTGTATCGCCTGGTCAGCCTGGGCGAGTCCTTCCACATATTTTAGGCAGATTTGGTAGGCCTCATCAGGGTTGGTAATTGTATCTGCAATACCCTTCAGAATAGCCTGGTCCATCTTGCGAACCAGGTCAGGAGCCAAGGTGATCGTCTTTTCATTGGTGATCAACCCATTCGATACCAGGTGGGCAAAATCTCTTACTTTTATCTCATCGATCTGGTAACCCATGCTGCGTAGTTGGACTGGCTCGTTGGTGGTATAGACAACCACGGCTTCTTCCTGATCACTGACCAAAGCTGCCACCTGATTGTAGCCAATTGAGTCTAAAATGACATCGCTTTCAGTTAACTTAGCAGCATTAAGTAGAGCCCGCAAACCGATGTAACTGGTCCCATACAATCCTGGCAGACCAATCTTCTTGCCTGCTAAATCTTCAGGCGTAAGGATAGCGTGCCCGGTTTTTGATACCACTGATACCGGATAATCCTGGTACCAGGCGAGAACGTACACAACAGGTAACCCCTGGGCGCGCGCCAATAATACCTGATCACCTGATACGACCGCGAACTGCAGCTCATTCGCACCCACCAATGCGACTGCATCTGTCTCGAAGCTGTAATCGAATTCGATATCGATCCCAACCTGACTGAAGTAACCCTTTTCGACCGCGACATACAGGGGAGCAAATTGGACATTGGGAATATATCCCAACGGCAGGCGAATGTGAATCAATGGAGAACTGCTTGGGGCGGAGGGTTCGGGATAGGCATTTTGAATGGATGCATCTGTGGTAGCCTGTGGAGCAGGATAATTTGATGTGCTGCCACACGCAGAAGAAACGATTACCAGAAAGATTCCAACAAATAACAACAGGTTTTTCATCATCGAACTCCTTGCAGGTTGATCATCTCGTTTTTGGCTGTTCATTGTTATTCAATTACACCTCATTCTCAGGACGCTGCTGCCATCTCAATAGACGTTTCTCAATCATGGCGACCAGACCATACAGGATGAGCGCCATAGCGATAAGGGTGAAAACAGCGACGAAAACAAGGGCAGTGTCGTAAACACCTCGTCCGACATTGACCAGGAAACCTAGCCCACTTTTTGCACCCACGAACTCACCAACAACTGCCCCGATGACTGCTAGTGTGGCTCCGATACGCAATCCGCCCAGGAAGACTGGCAAAGCTGCCGGAAGCTCCAGGTTTTTCAATGTCTGCCAGCGAGTGGCTTGCAAAGACCGCATCAGGTCGCGCAGGTCTTCTGGAACGGAGCGTACGCCGACCACAGTATTTACCAAAACTGGGAAAAAGACGATCAAGGCACAGACCAGGACCTTGGAGGATAACCCAGGACCGAACCAGATGACAAGCAGGGGTGCAATGGCGACGATCGGAATGGATTGGCTGGCAACGATATAAGGAGATAGTAAACGTTCTAAACGCAACGAACGCGCCACAAGATATCCAAGCACCGTCGCCACGCTGATCCCTAATGCCAGCCCAAACAAGACTTCCACCAGGGTTACGGCTGTATTACGGAGCAGGCTGCCATCCATAATTGCCTGACCGAAGCGAATCCCAACTTGTGCAGGCGAGGGGAGGATAAAGGTCGGGAAACTCCCGAACCAGGTAACCAGCTGCCAGACCAACAGCAGAAGGAATATTGAGAGGGCAATTAACCAGGTTTTTGACTTCATATAATTATTTACCCCGAAGGGATCTTCGGGGTAAATAATATCTTATTTCATACATATACCTGCACATGCTACCCAGGCAAATGGTTTGAAATAGATGCGACCTTCTTTCATCCGGACTGTACCGTCGGCTCCGGAATTCCACCGGATCATGCCAATTGAATGGCTCGTGGGCTATACCACCGGTCGGGAATAAACAATTTAATGTTATCACCCTGCCCCGAAGGTTATTTAATTATTAACTAAGATTATAACGAGAGTGTCGTAAAAGGTCAACCGATTGACTTGTAAGAGTTTTATAAGAACTACCTACCACTGCTTGACGTTCCTATCCCGTCATGGTATCATTTTATTGTTCGAATTAGCACTCTCGTATTGAGAGTGCTAAATTATAGGAAACAACCATGAACATTCTTACCGAACGACAAAGATTATTCCTGGCTCTGGTTGTGCATACTTATACAGAGACAGTACAGCCAGTTGGCTCAAATGCTTTAATCGAACGGTATAACCTTGAAACGAGCTCTGCCACCATCCGCAATGATATGGTTGAGCTGACCGAAGCAGGTTATTTACGCCAGCCACATACTTCAGCAGGGCGGGTCCCCACTGAGGAAGGTTATCGTTATTTCGTCAGGCAGCTGATGGGACAGACCGAGCTACCCATGAACACCCGCCGAACGATCACTCACCAGTTTTACCAGGCGGGGCGAGACGTGAACCGATGGATGCGTCTGGCAGCCTCTGTCTTAGCACACCAATCCCAAGCTGCTTCATTGGTAACATCTCCTCGCCCTGATTCTGCCCGCTTCAAGCATTTAAGCTTGATCTCCACCCATGGCAGGCAGGTTTTAATGGTGATGGTATGGACGGGTGGACAGGTACGCCAACAAATGCTCACGCTGGCAGAACCTGTCTCACAAGAGCAGCTTTCTAATGCAGCCAGTCATATCAATTTAATATGTGAGGGATTGGATGCGGATGGTATTGCTGCCCTGAGTGGTCAATTTGATGCCCTTGAACAGGATGTGATCAAGCTGACGCGTGAAGAGCTGGACCGGATGAAGCAAGTCGTATCCGGGGAAGTGTTCAGGGATGGCTTGACCAATGTCCTGGCTGAACCGGAATTTGCCGAGCCGGAATCAGCTCGTAAGGCTTTGAGGGTTTTAGAGGAGCGGTCTATGTTGGAAGATTTACTCTCCCGAACTGTGCTGACCAGCGGTATGGATGAGGTCCAGGTGGTGATTGGCGGTGAGGGGACGTGGGAAGATTTGCGTGACTGCTCAATGGTGCTGGCGCGTTACGGTGCACCCGGATTGGCAACCGGCGCACTGGGCGTGCTTGGTCCCACCCGTATGGCTTATGGACGAACGGTATCCGCAGTGCGCTTTGTATCAGGTCTGCTTAGTGACCTGGTTATTGAAATGTTAGCAGAAGAGTCATAAGGAGCTTGGCGAGATCATGCCTGCAAAGAAACATAAAACAGAAGATAAAGAAAAAAGTACTGACGGAGAAAAACAGCAAGGGCAGCCTATGCCTCAGACGACTTCTCCGCCTGCATCCGAAATCCCGGTAGTCATTCCTGAGGAAGAGATAGCCCAACTGCGTTCCGAGCTAGACCAAGCATCAGCGAAGGCGAATGAATTTCTTGAAGGTTGGCAACGCGAAAGGGCTGAGTTTTTCAATTATAAGAAACGGATGGAACGCGAGCTATCCCAGGGCGGTCAGAATGCATTTGGTAATGCAATACGGCGATATTTGGACATTGCAGATGACCTGGCAAGAGCCCTGAAGAGCACTAATCGGCCTCAAGATGGTGATGGTGCCATATGGGCGGAAGGTATTGATCTGATCCATCGAAAATTGATCTGTGCATTCGAAGCCGATGGTGTAAAGATGATGGATACAAATTGCAAAATTTTCGACCCCAACCTGCATGAAGCCATCTCTAACGAAGATAGCCCTGACCATGAGAGTGGCCAGATCATCGATGTCGTGCAGCCTGGGTATACATTAGGTGAGCGGGTTATACGCCCTGCGCGTGTTCGTGTAGCAAGGTAACTTTTTCATCATTAGAATATTATTCGCAAATTATTATAAACAAGGAGAGTAATCGAATGGCAAAAATAATTGGTATCGATCTGGGGACAACTAACTCGGTGGTGGCAGTGATGGAAGGCGGGGAGCCGACTGTCATACCGAGCGCTGAAGGCGAGCGGCTGGTACCGTCGGTCGTTGCAGTAAATAAGAACCACGAACGTCTGGTCGGGCGGGTGGCTCGCAACCAGGCAGTAGTCAACCCTGAAAACACCGTCTTTTCAATCAAACGCTTTATGGGGCGCAAGTTTGAGGACCCGGAAGTGAAAAAGGCATTGAGCCGTGTTCCATACAAAGTCGCCAAAGCACCCAATGGAGATATCCGGGTAATCTTGGACGGAAGGGAATATTCGCCTCCAGAAATTTCAGCCATGATCCTGGCTAAGCTAAAAACGGATGCTGAAGCCTACCTCGGCGAGACAGTGACCCAGGCAGTCATTACAGTGCCTGCATACTTTAATGATGCCCAGCGGAATGCTACAAAAGACGCTGGCAAGATCGCCGGTTTGGATGTGTTACGCATCATCAATGAGCCAACCGCATCGTCCCTGGCTTATGGGCTGGATAAGAAGAAAGATGAAATAATTGCGGTTTATGACCTGGGTGGAGGAACCTTCGATATTTCCATCCTGGATGTAGGTGATGGGGTCTTCCAGGTGCGCTCCACCAGTGGAGATACCTTCCTGGGTGGTGATGATTTTGACATGCGTTTAATCGATTATTTCGCGGATGAATTCAAAACGACCTATGGAATTGATCTACGACAGGACCGGCAATCGTTACAGCGGCTGAAGGAAGCGGCTGAGAAAGCCAAAATTGAGCTTTCCAGTATGATCCAGACAGAAATCAACCTACCGTATATTACGGCAGACGCATCAGGCCCGAAGCACCTGGTCATGAATCTGACCCGTTCCAAGATGGAGCAGCTTACTGGTGATTTAGTTGAACGCTCGTTGGGTCCGGTGAAAACTGCCTTAAAAGATGCAGACCTAGACACTTCAAAGATTAATGAAGTAGTCCTGGTGGGTGGCATGACCCGAATGCCAGCAGTGCAAGAGGCGGTTCGGAAACTATTTAACAAAGAACCTCATAAAGGTGTTAACCCGGATGAGGTGGTGGCAATTGGAGCTGCAATTCAGGCAGGCGTGTTGGGTGGTGATGTGAAAGATATCCTCCTGCTGGATGTCACTCCGCTGACCCTGTCCGTGGAAACATTGGGAGGTGTGGCAACACCATTGATCGAACGCAATACTACCATCCCTACCCGCAAGAGCCAGATCTTTTCCACAGCCTCAGATAGCCAACCCCAGGTCGAGATCCACGTCCTGCAGGGCGAGCGCCCAATGGCAACCGATAATAAGAGCCTGGGCAAGTTCGTCCTGGACGGTATTCCCCCAGCGCAACGTGGCGTCCCACAGATCGAAGTTACCTTCGATATTGATGCGAACGGGATCATTAAAGTAACTGCCCTCGATAAAGCCACACAGCGTAGCCAACATATCACGATCACTGCTTCATCAGGATTAAATGACTCTGAAGTGGAACGCATGCGCCGAGAAGCTGAAGCCCATGCAGATGAAGATAAGAAGCGCAAAGAGCTGATCGAAGCCCGTAACACCGCCGATAATGCCATATACACGGCAGAGAAAGCACTGCATGACTTTGGAGATAAAGTGCCCGCAGATACCAAGAGTAAGGTAGAAACGGAAGTTACCAATGTCAAGAAGACGTTGGAAAGCGAGGATGCCGCGGCGATCAAGAGTGCCACTGAACAGCTATTCGAGGTCGTCCAACAGATTGGTGCAAGTGTCTACCAACAGGGTACTCCGGCGGCTGGTCCAGCCCCAGGTGACCAAGAACCTGGTCCAGATGGTGGAGAAAAACCAGGTGGGGATGAAGATGTGGTGGACGGTGAGTTTAGGAATGAATAGCGTTTTATGCAATACCTGGTGCAACAGCCGAAATCAATTCGTGATGAAGGGATTAACTTTAATGTTTAAACGTTATAACGTTTAAACGTTTGAACGTAAAAGATTATGCCTCAACGTGATTATTATGAAGTCTTGGGTGTGCCGCGTAACGCTACGCCGGAGGATATAAAGGCTGCTTTCCGTAAGCTTGCGCGGCAATACCATCCCGATGTGAGCCAGGAACCGAATGCGGAAGAGCGCTTTAAGGAAATAAATGAGGCGTACGCGGTATTGTCTGAGCCAGATAAGCGCGCAGCATATGACCGGTTTGGTCATGCTGGGGTGCAAAACATGGGCGGCGTACCTGATTTCACGGTTGACTTCGCAGATCTATTTGAGGAATTTTTTGGGGGTTTCGGAGGTTTCGGGCGCACCTCTGGCAGGCGATCTCGCAATACCCCTCGCCGTGGGGGCGACCTTCAGTCCAACGTTGACCTGACCTTTGAGGAGTCAATATTTGGGGTTGATAAGGAAATAGAAATCACCCGGGATGAGGTCTGCGAGACATGTGGCGGTAAGGGAGCAGAGCCAGGTACGAGTCGGGTGCGTTGCACCACCTGCAACGGTACCGGTGAAGTTCGCCAGGTGCGACAGACCCTGCTCGGCTCGATGGTCCAGGTATCTACATGCCAGGTTTGCAACGGGCAAGGCGAAACAATTGCCACTCCATGCCATTCGTGTAATGGTCATGGGTTGGTGCGAAGGAATCGAAAAAAGGTTGTTTCCATCCCAGCTGGGGTGGATAATGGGAACCAAATCCGGTTGGCAGGAGAAGGGCAGCCAGGAGAAAATGGTGGTCCAAATGGGAACCTTTACCTTGTCGTCAGGGTGGTATCGCATAAGTATTTTCGCCGGCGCGAGAATGACATCATGTTGGACCTAAACATCAACATCGCACAAGCTACGCTAGGGGCGGAAGTGGAAGTACCCACCGTGGATGGACCAAGCATGTTGAAAATCCCGGCTGGTATCCAGCCTGGCAAAGTGTTACGCATGCGGGGGAAAGGTGTCCCGCATCTGCGTGGCACTGGTCGCGGTGACCAGATGGTGGTTGTCAATGTTGAAATACCAAAAAGCCTGAATCCTGAGCAACGCAAGCTTATGGAACAATTGGCGACGAGTCTCGGCTCTGAGGTCAGACCAGCAGAACGCGGTTTTCTGGATTGGTTGAAGGAGACCTTGGGAGGTTAACTCGACTCCCGGTGTGGTCTAACCTATCTTCCCAATTTCAAGGAATGAAATCCTAAACATGAATGATAAATACTGGCATGAGGTTAGCCTGATCGTCGATGGTGAGATGGCTGAAGCAGTGGCTGAAGTATTGAGGCGCTATATCCCTGATGGAGTTGTGATCGAATCCACGGCGGTTGAGGCTGGTGCTGCTGATGAAAATGGTCAGGCCGTCGGACCATTGAGGGTGTGTGGATACATCCCTGCAGATGATCATCTTGAGGAAACCCGACAAAGTATTGAGCAGGGATTATGGTACCTGGGTCGTATCTCCCCTTTGCCAGAACCTGAATTCAAGCTGATCAAGGAAGTCAATTGGATGGAGGCCTGGAAGGAACATTACCATCCCATCCCAATTGGCCAAAAGCTGCTGATATTACCAGCCTGGATCGAGAATCCAAATCATGGTCGCATCCCCATACGGATCGAATTGGGAATGGCCTTTGGTACCGGTACTCATCCAACCACCCAACTTTGCCTGGAGATTGTGGAAGGCTTTTTCACCCAATTGGATGACAGCTCGGGATTGCGGATGATCGATATTGGTTGTGGTTCGGGTATCCTTTCCATTGCCGCCCTGAAGCTGGGGGCTGAGAAAGCATTAGGGGTGGATATAGATCCGGAAGCCATCCAGGCTTCAAGTGATAATGCTGCCATTAATGGCGTCACGAGTCAGCTTGAGCTGGGTGTCGGTTCGGTGATGGAAATAAAATCAGCGAATTATTCTATCCAAAAAGCGGAGTTAGTTTTGGCCAATATACTCGCCCCCGTGCTGGTGCAATTACTCAACCAGGGTTTGGGGGAGCTGGTGTTACCTGATGGATGGCTGATATTGTCAGGCATTCTGCTCGAGCAAAGCACTGAGGTTGAATCAGCTTTGGATGAGCATGGATATCGCCTGGTCCGAAAGTCACAAATGGGGGATTGGGTGGCTTTAGCAGCGACGCATTAAAGAAAATGATCAGGTGGATAGCCTGATGAAATACGTTTAATTTTTGCGATTGATTTGCCTGGCTTATTTGAGCATGGGCATCTTGATTCCATGCCGCTTTGCAGCCTGGATGGCGATTGGATAGCCGGCGTCTGCGTGACGCACGATTCCCATGCCCGGATCAGTGGTCAATACCCGCTCGAGGCGTTGGGCAGCTTCTGGAGTGCCATCTGCCACGATCACCTGCCCGGCATGCTGGCTGAATCCAATCCCCACCCCACCACCGTGATGGAATGAGACCCAGGTTGCGCCCCCGACTGCATTGATCAGCGCATTCAAGATGGCCCAATCACTGACCGCATCAGTGCCATCCAGCATACCTTCGGTTTCACGGTTGGGTGAAGCGACAGAGCCAGCATCCAGATGGTCTCGTCCGATAACGATGGGGGCTTTCACGATACCCTCGGCCACCAGGTTATTAAAAAGCAAGCCAGCCTCAACGCGTTCCCCATAACCGAGCCAGCAAATCCGTGAGGGAAGCCCCTGGAAGTGGACTTTCTCACGCGCCATCCTGATCCATCGATGTAGATGTGCATCATCAGGGAATAACTCCAGGATGGCTTCGTCAGTGCGATAAATATCCTCCGGGTCGCCCGAGAGAGCCACCCAGCGGAATGGACCTTTACCCTCACAAAATAGCGGGCGGATATAAGCGGGGACAAAACCGGGAAATTCGAAGGCATCTTTTACGCCTGCATCATATGCCCTTTGGCGGAGATTGTTCCCGTAATCGAAGACTTCAGCGCCATGGTGCTTAAACTCCAGCATCGCCTGTACATGCCGAGCCATGGATTGCATTGAACGGCGGTGGTATTCTTCGGGTTTGTTTATCCGCAGGTCATCCGCCTGGTTTACATCCAAACCAGCTGGCACATACATAAGCACATCATGTGCAGGGGTCTGGTCGGTGACAACATCCGGTACGACTCCCCGCATGGCGAGCTCGGGGTAGATCTCGGCTGCATTGCCGATAAGCCCAATCGATTTGGGTTGTTCTTTCTTCTGGTATTCTTCGACCAAGGTCATGGCTTCTTCCAGGGTATCTACAACCATATCCACATATCCCATCTCAAGGCGTCGATGGGCTCGGACTGGATCCACCTCGACGATAAGACCAACACCTTCGTTCATTGTTATAGCCAAAGGTTGAGCCCCACCCATCCCACCCAGCCCTGCGGTGAGTACGAATTTTCCTTTTAACGATGACCAACCGCGCAGGCGCGCAAGGGAACCAAGGGTTTCATAAGTGCCTTGCAAAATGCCCTGGGTGCCAATATAAATCCATGAACCGGCGGTCATCTGACCAAACATCATCAGGCCGCGCGAAACTAACTCATCAAAATGCTCCTGTGTAGCCCAATGGGGAACCAGGTTGGAATTGGCAATCAGGACTCGGGGGGCATCCGGATGGGTTTTAAAAACCGCCACTGGTTTACCTGATTGAACCAAAAGGGTCTCATCCAGCTCAAGTTCTTTGAGGGATGCCAAAATTGCATCAAAGCATTCCCAATTTCGGGCAGCCTGCCCGCGCCCACCATAAACAACCAAATCCTGCGGGCGTTCCGCTACCTCAGGGTCCAGATTATTCTGGATCATACGAAATGGCGCCTCAGTCAGCCAGGATTTACAGGTTAATTGAGTTCCACGCGGGGCGTGAACAACACGGGAAGTTGACATGGATCCTCCTGGAAATATTATTTTTATAGAGATATATTTAGAGGGGTGTGGTTATTTAAAAGTTAACCAAACATCCCCTCTTGGGTGATTATACGCCAAGAGGGGATAGAAGAGCAAATACCTTGATATATCCAGAAGACGGGAGGTTTAACCTCTTGCTGCCACTTCAACAAACTGTCCGAAATTTGCCTTGGAAAGGTGATCGACCAGCATTTGTTGAGCATCGCACCAGATAGACTTAAGTGGGCAATCATCATCATATTTGCAGGAGCTTAATTCCGCTACGCAATCATTCAACAGGATCGGTCCATCAATAGCTTCTACAACGTCTAAAAGGCTGATCGCTTCAGGAGGTTTTGCTAATGAGACACCTCCACGTGCTCCACGCCAAGTCTGTAATAGCCCAGCAATCGATAATTGTGAAACGATTTTCGCCAGGAAGGAGGGTGGGATGCATTTCTCCTGAGCGATTTGACCGGTGGCAGCCCGCTTGTCTGGACCTAATTGGGCAAGATAAACCATTGCTCTAACTGCGTAATCTGCTTGCCGAGTAATCTGCATGATGAACTCCCATAAGTAGATGATTTTTGGATGATTAATTGTTTATATTTTAGACTATATTTGACCAATTTACAAGTGACAGAGGTCACAATGAAAATATGACTGTCATCATCCCTTGGGATATTTCTCGTGGGTTTGCTCGGAAAGGGTAAAACTTATCATTTCATCCAGCTTGTGATAAGATAGGCAATCGATTTGTAATTCCGGAGGAGTGTAATGAAGAATATCTGTGTTGTGGGTGTCGGATATGTAGGACTGGTAACTGCAGCCTGCTTTGCCGACCTTGGAAATCGTGTCATTGCCCTGGATGTTATCGAGGAAAAAATCGATGGTTTAAAGCAGGGAAAGCTCCCGATTTATGAGCCCGGACTGAAGGAATTAGTAGACCATAATGTCAATGCAAAGCGGTTACTGTTTACCACGTCATTTTCAGAGGCTTTGAGTGGTACTGAGTTTGTCTTTATTGCTGTGGGTACTCCGATGGGGGTGGACGGGGAAGCAGACTTGCATTATTTGGAAGCTGCAGCCCGTGATATCGCAGAGAATATGACGGGACCGTTGGTCATCATCAATAAGTCGACCGTTCCGGTAGGGACAGGAGATTGGGTTGCTGATATCATACGCCGATATCAAAAGAATCCCATTCCATTTTCAGTGGTTTCGTGTCCTGAATTTTTACGTGAAGGTTCTGCAATTGGAGATTTTATGCAACCTCACCGTACCGTCTTGGGATCGTTGGATCCTGCTGCAGCAGAAAAGGTTGCCCAATTACACCTGCCTTTACGAGCACCTATTGTTATCACAGATTTACGAACCGCCGAAATGATCAAATACGCCTCGAATGCATTCCTGGCTACAAAGATTTCATTTATTAATGAAATTGCGAATATCTGTGAAGCGCTTGGAGCAGACGTGAAAGAGGTTGCCATTGGCATGGGTTATGATGCACGCATCGGTAAACAATTCCTGGATGCTGGAGTGGGATACGGTGGCTCTTGTTTTCCGAAAGATGTGAAGGCGTTGGCATATATGGCAGCAGAGAAGGGACGCCACCCGCAACTGCTATATGCGGTAATGGAGATCAATGATGATCGCCGTGAGATGGCGATTGCTCATATTAAAGAGATGGTTGGTAATTTAACGGGCAAGGTGATCGGACTGCTTGGACTATCGTTCAAACCAAATACTGATGATATGCGCGATGCACCAGCCATCACGATTGCACAATTACTTCAGGCAGATGGGGCAACCGTCAGGGCGTATGATCCTGTTGCCATGGAAGTTGCACAACCACTTCTACCGAGTGTGATAATGATGCCGGATCCGTATACTTTGGCCGAGGGATGTGATGCTTTGGTGGTAGTGACGGAGTGGAATGAGTTCAAACAGCTGGATCGGTCGCGACTGCGTGACCTGATGCGCCAGCCGGTAATCTACGATGGACGTAACATCTATGAGCCGGATGAAATGGTTAGGTCTGGTTTCATTTATCGTGGCGTAGGGCGTGGATTCAATGTCCTGAACCTGGAAAAAGGAGCAGGGCATACCATCTTACCAGCCGCAGAATGAACGTCATGGGTATCAACTTCCAAGCCAACCTGCCTATGAATATGAGAGAATTTTAGGACGAGCTTAAATACAAGTGTCAAACTCCCCACCCCCTATTTGTGACTACGAAGGCTCGGATTATCAGACCAGTTTCTGGGTGCTGGGAGGACGGCAGTATGAGGACCAGGCTGAAGACATCGCTCTTCGACGATTATTACCTACCCATGGCAATTTATTATTGGAGCTGGGTGCTGGAGCCGGGCGGAATACCCAACGGTACATTGGTTACAAACAGGTTGTTTTACTGGATTACTCGATTACTCAGCTAACCCAGGCGATGCAACGGCTGGGGAGGAACCAGCGGTATATTTACGTGGCGGCAGATATATACAAGTTGCCTTTTGTAGATGGCTTGTTCGACACTGCAACCATGATCCGGACCTTGCATCACATGGCAGATCCACAGGCTGCCCTAAACCAAGTGCGGCGAACATTGCAGCCCGGGGCAATTTTTATTCTGGAATATGCGAACAAACAGAATTTAAAAGCCATTTTACGCTATATATTTAAACGGCAAACCTGGTCACCGTTTTTATTGCAAAGTGTGGAATTCGAGAAGCTTAATTTCGACTTTCACCCCAAAATGGTTCGTAGTCTGTTAATAGAAACCGGTTTCAAACTTGAGCACCAGCTGGCAGTCTCATATTTCAGGTTGGGAGTGCTCAAAAAGCACCTGCCAATCAATCTGCTCACCAGGATGGATGCGATGCTGCAGCCGACAGGGAATTGGTTCCAGCTATCTCCCAGCGTGTTCACCCGTAGCTGTGCTGTCGGGGAGACTCCAAAAGCACCCGATGGATTGTTCTTTAAGTGCCCGATTTGCGGGGTAGATTTCCTTAAACCGCATAGAGCCAGCCTGATCTGTCAAGGGTGTTCCCGGGAATGGCCTATCCGCGAAGGAATTTTTGATTTTAGATCAAACGCAGATTAATTCAATTCTTTTGAATCACCCAAAAATGTGATAAACCGAAAACCTTCAAAGGTGTCGTCTCCATCCATTGGAGTAAAAAACGCAAGAAGCGCCCAAGGGCGGGGAATCGGGAGATTATATTGTCGTACGCTCCAAATATAATTTGCTGCTGGAGGACTGTTACCGGCAGCTGCTTAAAAAGCCGCTCCAGGTCGCCTGTCGAATAAGCTCGAACATGGGGTGCCAGATGATTACGCCATCGGGAAGGTAGATAGTTAATCAGGGGAATATTGCCAAAATGGTAACGGCCGTTCCAATAAAACCCATGGGTCTCGAATGGGTAACCACGATTGGGAACAAATAGCAGGATAACACCACCTGGTTTTAGGACACGGATCATTTCCTCGATGGAACACCGATCGTCCCTGACATGTTCGAGTACTTCATGGCTGAGAATTGTATCGAACGCCAGCGGTTCAAAAGGCAGCTCCTCCCCGGCAGCAATAACCACATACGATATGCGATTTTGGGCTTGCTGTGCACGCCCCGGCTCATATTCCAACCCAATGATGCTCCCAACGTGGGGTGCAAGATGCTCCAGGTACATCCCAACACCACATCCATTATCAAGCACCCGACCTGATAAGTGACCCTGTGCGGTAGAAAGTATCATCCGCATGCGGCGATCTTGACCAGCCCGCCATACATAGGAAGGTTCGCCGCGTAATGCAGCTTTTCCAAGGTCGCGGGATGTCATCGACTCACCTGGTGGATTGCCCATTCCACACCTGGAACAGGTCGTTATCAATCCCTAAACGCGACATTATACGCCCCACGATATTGTTGATGATCTCGTCCATGGAGCGGGGGTGTAAGTAGAAGGCGGGGACGGGCGGAAATATAACTGCTCCAGCGGCAGCAGCCTCACCCATCAAGCGCAGGTGACCCGGGTGGAGGGGTGTCTCACGTACAACCAACACCAGCGGTCGACCTTCCTTGAGGGTGACATCGGCCGCGCGGGATATGAGATCATCAGTGTAAGAATTGGCTACTGCAGAGAGAGTTTTGATCGAACAGGGAATGATCGCCATGCCCTGTGTGGAAAACGAACCGGAAGCAATTGCTGCACCAACATCATGAAAATCATAACTCACATCAGCCAGCGAGAGCACATTATCCAAGCGCCAATCTGTCTCCTGGACAATCGTGAGACGTGCTGAATCAGAAAGCACCAAATGGGTTTCTAGCGCGGTTGGTCTGAGCGCTTCAAGCATTCGGATTCCCAGGATTGCCCCGGAAGCGCCCGTAATACCAATAACCAAGCGACGGAGGGAGGAATTTTGCAGCGGAGGTTGATTAATGTAATGTTGTTCCATGCTGATAAGATAATTAACTAGTCGACATGCAATGGTATTGCCGGGATGGGTTAACTATATTTGGATCGCCCAATTACCCTTTCGATTATAACAGGTGAAATTATTGGCCCGATGAATGAGCGAAGTATATTCTTCGATTGATGCAAAAAACAAACATTTAGCGATATAATGTGGATAGTGAGTCAGACGAGACTCCATGTGGATTTGACCCTCACCGAGTCAATTACTTCAAGCACTTATCCTCTTTTTTTGGTTATCCGTAGCATGGGTGAGGGGAAATACGAGCACCCGTCCTAGCTTCTTAAAAACTAGAACGGAATTTAAGCACTCCATATCATGGGGACTCGTGCAGCTTATCACATCTTATTTGGGAGGCTGCTATGAGTGTTGAATTAATTTTTCGTTT
>Ga0315273_10003738_pt1 | contig 18388 bp, 7 predicted proteins | sample YL17G02_0_MG_FD_205753 | JGI IMG/M metagenome (GOLD analysis project Ga0315273, IMG submission 205753) | Sediment microbial communities from Yellowstone Lake, YNP, Wyoming, USA - YL17G02_0 | ecosystem: Environmental > Aquatic > Freshwater > Lake > Sediment | place: USA: Wyoming | collected...
CCGTCGCTCTCGCGGCTTGGGGCCGAACAGGATCTGGCGGGCATGCGCCGGACGCTGTCGAGCGGCCTGCGCATGATGCTGATGCTGAACGTGCCGGCGACGATGGGTCTCATGACGCTCGCCTGGCCGATCATCGCGCTCATCTTCCAGCACGGCAGCTTCACGCGGGGCGACGCGGATGCCACCGCGGTGGCGCTTGCCTGCTACGCGCCCGGCCTGATCGGCTACTCGGCCGTCAGGCTGGCCGCGCCGGCCTTCTACGCCTTGCACGACAGCCGGACGCCGGTGATGGTGAGCGTGGTGAGCGTCGGCTTGAACGTCACGCTGAACCTGGCGCTCGTCCAGAGCCTCGGCTACGCCGGCCTCGCGCTCGGCACCGCCACCGCCGCCCTCTTCAACGCGGGGCTGCTGCTGTGGCTGCTCCGGCTCCGGCTGGGCGGTCTGGACGAGGCGCGCGTCGGCGCGGCCTTCGGGAAAATCGTGCTCGCCTCGCTGGTGATGGCCCTCGCCGCGTGGCGGCTGGACGTCCTCTTGGCCGCCGCGATGCCCGAATCGCAGGCATCGGCGCTCTGGACGCTCCTGGTCCGCCTCGTCCGGGTGACCGCGGACATCGGCGGCGCCCTCGTCGTGCTGGCCCTCACCGCGCGCCTGTTTCGCCTCCAGGAACTCACCGACGCCCTCGCGATGCTCCGCGCCCGCCTCTCGCGGCCCGACAAGCCCTCCCTGTAGTCCGCGTAGTCTAGGTAATCCCCGGACTCGGTCAGGGCACGGCAGAGGCCGGGCGCAGAAGCTGCCCGAAGGCTCGCTGATCGGCTTGTGGTACGATGGGGATCCGCGGCGGGATTGACGCGACGGGGTTGCAGGAGGCCGCACGCGCTTCCTGCGCGATGGACAAGTTCAGCCTGATGGTCTCTGATGCGCCGTTCTTCTCCTCGTGGCACGCTCTCCTACACGCTCGGGCCCGGACCGATGACGCTGGCGGTGAAGGGCCTCATCTGGGCCAACATCGCGGCGTTCGTGTTCACGTGGCTCGTCCCGGTCGCCGAGGTCTACCTCGGGTTCCAGCCGCAGGCGTTCCTGCAACGCGTCTGGCTCTGGCAGGCCGTCACCTACATGTTCATCCACGCGGGGGTGGGCCACATCGTGTGGAACATGCTCGCGCTGTGGATGTTCGGCGTCGAGCTGGAGAAGGTCTGGGGACCGAAGTTCTTCGTGAAGTTCTACGCCGCCAGCGGCATCGGCGGTGCCGCGCTGACACTGCTTCTGTCGTTCCTCCCGCTGGGATTCACCGCCCCGCTGTACTCCTCCCTGACGGTCGGCGCCTCGGGCGCCATCATGGGGTTGCTGCTCGCCTACGCGATGTACTTCCCCGACCGGCCGATCTACATGTACTTCGTGTTCGCCATCCCGGCGAAGTACTTCGTGATGATCATCGGCGCGGTCACGTTCCTGGTCGGCACCTCCGGCAGCGGTGAAGCGTGGGCCGCGCACCTGGGCGGCCTGGCCGGCGGCTACCTCGCCCTCACGTCCGGCCGCGCGCGGCCGCTCGCCGAGATCAAGCACCGCTACTACAAGTGGAGGATGAACCGCGCGCGCCGCAAGTTCGACATCTACAGCGGCGGCCGCGACGCCCGCCACGGCCAGCCGCGCCGTCCCACCGACTGGGACCGGCGGGTGCACTGAGCCCGCAGCTCACTTGGATGGCCTCAACACGGGTGAGTTCTGGGACTGAACCTGGATCGCCCGCCGAGATGTGACGAAACCGTAACATTTGTGAAATCTCTCGCCGCTTGTCGCTTTTCGCTTGCCCCCCGGTTTGTCTGGCAGAGTTCGTCGAGCGCTCGTGCCAGGCGCGGTCCATCCCCCGCGTGACCCCACCGCCTCCGCCGTGCGCTGCCGTCCTGCTCCAAGCCTCTGAGATTGACGGAAGGATTCGACATGGCTCCGCACGGCTTCATGCTTCCGTCCCTTCGGCACGCTGGATTCCGCCTGGCAGGGCTGTTGGCCCTGGCGCTCATCATTGCCGGCCTCGCCTATGTCTCGCTCCGGGCCGAACGCATCCAGATCCCGATCGACGGCGGGCACCTGCTCATCGCCGCGCCTTCCTTCAAGGTGCAACGGATCGTCCATCGGAAAGGGCAGGACTACGCGGTGGTCGAGACCACCTTCGAGATCACGAACGAGAGCCACAAGGAGTGGGTGTCGGTGCGGCTGGGCGTTGACATCGCCGACCCGGCTGGCCAGTGGTACCGCGCCGCCGACCAGCGGCACTCGTTTGTCGTGGATGTTGCCAGGATGGCGCGCGGCCGCACGCACAAGATCAAGACCGACCGCGAGATGCCGGTCCGCAACGGCACGAACAAGAAGGACGTCGTCATCGGCGCCACGACGTTTACCGTCGAGTCGGCGGCGTCCCAAGACGAGACGAGCGTCTTCTCGACCCTGGGCCGGCAGCGCTACAACCCGTCGTTCAGCCTCCTGCCGTTCGAACACATCGACGTCACGTCGGGCAACCTCCTGCTGTCGTTCGTGGATCTCGATCTGCCGGGCAACGGCCTGCTCTCACTCACGGTTCCGCGCTCGTACAACCTGAGAGACGGCATGTCCCGGCTCGGCCCGGGCTACATCAAGTACGCCGACGCGTTGGGAGACTGCACCGTTGAGATGGACGAAGAGGACCGGTATCCGATCATCGTGTCCGCCGATGGCGCCGAGCACCTGACGGCGGGGATCGTCGGGGATCCTTCTGCCATGTGCCGTACGGCGGTGTTCATCACCCGGGAACTCTGGCGGTACGACCGCCGGACCCACGTCCTGGAGATGCCGAACGGGGTCACGATGACCTACGACCGCGTGTTCGGGACCACGCGCTATCCGACCGAAGCGCGGGACCCGTTCGGCAACACGCTCGCCTACGCCTACGAGAACGACATCTACGGGCAGCCGCGCCTGACGGCGATCACCCAGGACCTCGGTGGCGGCCAGGTGCGGCTGGTGAGCTTCGCCTACGACACCGAGTCCGGCGACTTGAGGTCGATGACGTACGGGGACAAGACCTGGACCTACGACGGCACCAGCGTCACCGACCCGGAGGGGCGGACCTGGACGGTGGGCCAGAGCGTCGGTGAGGACCCTCTGACCAGCCTCATCACGGTGACGATGCCGACGGGCGGGTGGGTGACCTACGTCTGCCGCCCCGTGACCGACAACTGGCAATTGCCCGAACACAAGTGGATCGTCGTCACCGAGCGGCGCACGGGGGGCGGCGACGAGGCGGGCACCTGGATCTTTGACTACCGGTTGCCCTGGACGGGACAGGAGTGGAACCGCATCGTGACGGGCCCCGACGGTCGGGCCATCGAGTACGCCGTCGGCCCGGATCCGGAGCCGTGGCAGGTGAAGCGGCGCGTGAAGGCGCCGGGGTCGCCAGGAGAGGTGGTCGAGACCGAACAGGTCGATTGGATCGGTACGCGGCTGGGCTGGATGGCCTTCAACGGCAAGAGCATCGAAGACGCGAGGACGGTTGCCTCGCGGGTGGTCTCGCGTGATGGGCACACCCCGTATCGAACCGACTACGTCTACCATGCGGAGAACGTCGAACAGGATGGCTGCCAGGTGCCCGGCCACGGAGCAGACTGGCGCAGGTGTACGTACCGGGACTACCTGGAGCCGTACGAGATCCGGCAGCACGGTGACTTCGATCGGACCATCGAGCGGGAGTTCCGCCATGACTTCGGGACCCGCTACATTCGCGCCAAGGTCACGAAAGAGACGGTGGACGACACCTACAGGAAGGAAGCCGCGTACGACGACCTGGGGTTCCTCACCTCGGCCACGGTGCTCGGGGTCACGACGACGTACGACCGCTCCAGCAACGGCAACCTCTCGAAGAAGACGGACGCCACCGACCGGTGGACGGAGTACGCGCACTCGTGGGGCCGTGTCAGCCGGCTGCGCACCCCGGTCTACAGCGTGCAGCGCGGCATCAACCCCGACGGCACGGTGGCGTGGGAAGGCCGGGATGGCCCGGATGTGACCGACCCGGCCCGCAAGACGTCGTTCACCTACGATCTGCTGGGCCGCGAGACGTCCCGCACGCCGCCGCTCGGGTTGGCCACTGCCACGAGCTACGCGCACGAGCGGGACGCCACCGACCCGTACGTCGAGGTGACGCGAGGAAGCGCGTCCACCCGGTCGTTCTTCGACGGGTACGGTCGCACGGTGCGCACGGAGAATGCCGCGGGCATCAAGACGCAGGTGAGCTTCGACCTCTCGGGCCGCAAGGCGTTCGAGAGCTACCCGTACAGTGGGTCGACGCCGATCGGCAGCACGTACACCTACGACGCGCTCGATCGCGTGACAAGCAAGACCGAGGCCGACAACAAGCAGACGACGTTCGGGTACGGCAGCCGCAGCGACGGGCTGACGGTGGGCATCACCGAGCCGTTTGGGCAGGGCGGGAGCCGCACGACGGTGCAGACCTGGGAGGCGACGGGAGACCCGAACGCGCGCCGCCTGATCCGAGTGGTCGACGCCGCGCAGCAGGTGACCGAATACGGGTACAACGCGCTCGACAAGCTGACGGCCGTCGTGTCGCCCGTAATCCCGGCCAGGCAGTACCACTACGTCGCGGGGACCGATCGGCTGGAGTGGGAAACGCATCCCGAATCCGGCACGACGAGCTACGGGTACTTCGCCAACGGCACGCTCCAGACGCGTAGCGATGCGCTGGGCCACACGCTGACCTACAGCTACGACGCGGTCAATCGGCTGCAGGGCGTAAGTGCGTCCGCGGACGCCAACTACTCGGTTGGCATCACCTACGACGACCCGTACTCCGACAACCGCGCCACCGCGGGCAATGCCTTCGTCTCGTCCGGCTTCGGGTACGACGCGGCGGGCCGCCTGCAATCGCGGACCGACACCTTGCGGGCCACACCTGGGGCCGCGGGCCGCACCTTCACCACCACCTACACGCCCACCGACTACGACAGCGTCGGCGGCGTCACCTATCCGACCGGCCGCACCGTCACCTACGGCTACGACAGCCTGCAGCGGATCACGTCGGTGGCCGACGGCACACGCACCTACGCCTCGGGCTTCAGCTATCACCCGTCCGGCCAGGTGGGGGACTATACGAGCGGCAACGGCGTCACGAACCAGTTCCGGTACGATCCGCTCACGTACCGGCCGGCCACGATCACGCACGCCGGCGGCGGCCAGTCGCTCCTCGCCCTGACATACAGCTACGACGACGAGGGCAACGTCCGCGGCATCACCGACGCACGCCCGAACATGAGCGCCGATTTCACCGGCGGCTACGACCCACTGGATCGCCTGGTGAAGGCGATCGGGCCCTGGGGGACGGTCGAGTTTACCTACGACGCGGTCGGCAACCGCCGGTCCAAGGTCCAGAACGGCACCACGACGACCTATACCTATCCGGCGAACGGCCGCAATCTGCTGGGCGCGACCAGCGGCGGCGGGCAGCCGGACGAGCCGTTCGGGTACAACGCGGTCGGCGAGACGGGATCGGATGCCCGCGGGACGTACGCCTACACGCCGACCGGCCTGATGGCGATGGCGACCCTGACGAGCGGCCTCACGGTGACGCACCGGTACGACGCCGACGACCTGCGCGCGGTGAAAGTGAAGGAGGGCAAGGTCCAGTACTTCCTCCACGGCCTGGGCGGGCAGCTCCTGAGCGAGTACGTGGAGGAGGGCGGCGAGCTGGCCTGGACGCAGGACTACGTCTACGCCGGCTCGCGGCTGCTGGCCACGGTCCGTGCCGGCGTGAACGAGCTGCGCGTGTCCCGCGTGGGCAACGGCACCGTGACCTCGGTGGGCGGCGCCATCGACTGCGGCACCACCTGCACGGCCACGCTGCCGCCGGGTACGGTGGTAACGCTGCATGCCGCGCCAGCCGCCGGCTGGAGCTTTGTGCACTGGGAGGGCGGGTGCACGGGCACCGCGACCTCGACGACGGTCACCGTGACGGGCAGCGTGAGCTGCACGGCGCGGTTCACCCGCCCGGTGACCATCTCCATCACCAAGGCGGGCTCGGGCAGCGGCACGGTGACGGCCACCACCGGGACGCTCTCGTGCGGCGCCACGTGCAGCGCCGTGTACGACGCGTACGTCCCCGTCGAGCTCGTCGCCACGCCGGCCGCCGGGTCGCGCGTTGCGGGCTGGTCGGGCGATGCCGACTGCGCCGACGGGCGGCTGGGGCCCGACGCGGACACGCACTGCGTGGCGACGTTCATCCAGACCTACCCGCTCAGCGTGACGAAGACCGGCGTGGGGAGCGACGCTGCGACCGTCACCAGCGCGCCCATCGGCCTCTTCTGCGGCGGCACCTGCGGCGCGCCGTTCGATGCGGGGACAACGGTGACGCTCACCGCCCAGCCGTTCGCGGGCTTCACGTTCGTCGGCTGGTCCGGCGAGGGCTGCGCGACGGGCGTCGTGCTGATGGACCGGGCGCGCAGCTGCACGGCGACGTTCCGCTTCCCCGCGACGAAGCTGGCGCCGGCCAACGGCGCCACCGGCCAGGCCTCCACCGTGAATCTGACCTGGAGCGCGACGGCGAATGCGGGGTACTGGGTCTGCCTCGACGCGACCGACAACCACACCTGCGACGGGATGTGGTGGCCCAATGGCGCCAGCACCTGGCGCGAGTGGGGCGGTCTGGCGCTGGGGACCTACTACTGGCAGGTGCGGGTGCAGACCGAGGCCGGCACCTTCGACAGCAACGACGGCGTGTGGTGGAGCGTGACGGTGGGGCCGCCGCCGGCGGTCTTCGGCAAGACGGCGCCCAGCAACGGCGCGACGAACCTCGCCTCGCCGGTGACGCTCACGTGGGGCGCGGTGGCCGGGGCGACCTGCGACGTGTGCTGGGACACGACCAACAATGCGACGTGCGACGGGACGTGGCAGTCGGCCGGAACGGCCACCAGCCTGCCGGTCAGCGGCCTCGCCCCGGGGACCTACTCCTGGCAGGTGCGCGCGAACGGCACCGAAGCGGACACCGGCACGTGGTGGAGCTTCACGGTGGCGCCGCCCTCCATCCCGGCGGACCACTGGAAGGCGGAGTACTTCAGCAACACCGGTCTCACCGGCACGCCGGCCAGCACCGTCGACGAGGGCACCGGCGTCGTCGATCACAGTTGGGGCAGCGGCGGTCCCTCGGGTCTCCCCTCCGACAACTTCTCCGCCCGCTTCACCCGCACGGTCATGTTTGCCGCCGGCCGCTACCGGTTCACCATCGTCACCGATGATGGGAGCCGGCTGTGGGTGGACAACCAGCTCAAGATCGACGCGTGGTGGGACCAGGCGCCGACCACCTACACGGTGGACGTGGATCTGACGGCCGGCGCGCACACGTTGAAGTACGAGTACTACGAGCACACGGGCGGGGCGACGGCGCAGCTCTCCTGGGTGACCGGCCTGGCCGGACCGCTGGCGGTGCACCTGCAGGTGGACAGCGGGCAGTATGTCGTGGCGGAGAACGGCGGGGGCGGCGCGGTGAACGCGGACCGCTGGGCGGCGGGGAGCTGGGAGACGTTCACGCTGGAGGATCTGAACGGCGGGCTGCTGGCCGATGGCGACCCGGTGGCGTTCCGGACCGACGGCGGGTATTACCTGCAGGCGGTATGGGGCGGCGGGTGGGGAATGACGGCGGCGCCGCAGGCGGTGGGGGCGTGGGAGACGTTCACGCTGGTGAACCTGGACCAGCCGGGCGGGCTGCTGCAGGCGGGCGCGCACGTGGCGCTGCGCAGCGACAACGGGTCGTATGCCTGTGCCGAGGACGGCGGCGGGTCGGTGGTGAACGTGAACCGGTCGGCGGTGGGGGCGTGGGAGATGTTCGTGCTGGAGGTGGCGAGCAGCCCGGCGCCGGCGGCCGAGCCAGACGAGACGCCCAGCCACGCGGCCACCGAGCCGTGGGTGGACGAAGGTGACGAGGCTGGTTCGGCCGCGGCGGTCTTCACGGCCCGGCCGCCTGCGCACCGTTCGAACTCCGCCGCCGCTTTCTTGCCGGCCGGACGGTCGGTCGTGCCTGTCGTGCCATCGAAGCCGATGGCGGCGCCCCTGCCGGCGGCAGTGACTGGCTCCGTGCCGCGCTCGCCGAGCGGTTCGAGACCGCCCTCGGCCGGCGCCCTGTCGAGCCCGCCGCCACCCGCGAACGAGATCGTGGAGTACTATCACGTCGATGCGCTGGGCTCGGTGCGGGTGGTGACCGACGCCGCCGGCCAGGTGCTGCGGCATCACGACTTCCTGCCGTTCGGCGAGGAGTGGCAGCCGCAGACGCCGCCGGCCGACCAGCGGCTGTTCACGGGGAAGGAGCGCGACGTCGAGTCGGGGCTGGACTACTTCGGGGCGCGGTACTATCGGGCGGATTTGGGGAGGTTCACGAGTGTCGATCCGGTGGACGCAAAGGACGAACTTGACACTCCGCGCCGATGGAATCGATACACCTACTCCTTCAACAACCCGCTCTCGTTTGTCGATCCTGACGGGCGCACTGTGAAGGTGAGCGCCGATGAGGCTCACCGTGCCTGGCTCATGCGGCAGCTCGTTGACTGGATCGGCTCGGAGGCTGCGCAGTATGTGCATTGCGCGTGGAACGAGGATCTTGGCTCGTGGGAATTGGTAGTGACGGACATCAGCATGAGCCAGTTGATGTCGAAGAACCCGGCTGCCTGGGACTTGGGGCAGATGATCGGCGACCCGAGGAGCGTCACGATCAAGGTGACAGAGGGCGAACGCCTCCCCGATGACGACGCTGCCTACACATATGACGTGGGCACTCGTGGCGGGAACACGGAGCCCATTATCGTTCTTCGTGCCGACCGCACAGCGCAGCTTTACGCCCAAGGCCAGTCCTTCTTCACAGGCAGAAACAAGTGGGAACTTGAGAAGCCGGTGGGGACGATGCGATGGGGGATTGCCCTTGCTCATGAGAGTGGGCACGCGTGGGGCAACATAAACGGGCGGCGGACGAGTCTGGGGCAGACGTGGCAAGAGGCTCTCAACTGGGAGTACACCGCTCGGCTGGAACGGTACGGAAGCAACACAGCGAGGAGGATCATACATTGAGCCCTGGTGCCCGGTCCGCTTTCAGAACGGGCCTCTACCTGTTCTTGGTGGGCGCGGCCTACGAGATCGCGGTCTTGCTGTACGACTCGTTCGGGCGGGCCGACACCGTGATCAGTCAGCCTGACCCGTTTCGAAAGTCCAGGATTGACTTGGCCTTCTGGGTCGCCGAATTCGTTCATCATGGGGAATGCAACTACCCACCGAGCTACGGGATCGTCGGGTTGACTGCCCTCGTGGCTCTTTCTGGGCTGACCGCCGTCGGTGTCGGTGGATTTGTCCTCGCTGCAGTGCGCGCAGGGCGACGATTGCTGCGCTCCTGAAGAGTCCGGTTCGATGCCGACGGCGACAACCTGTTGGACCTTCACGGTGTCCATCCCCGCAGACCACTGGACGGCGGATTGCTTCAGCAACCCCAGCCTCACCGGCACGCGGACGCGCCTGGTGGACGAGGGCACGGGGTTCATCGACCACTGGTGGGCGAACGGCGCCCCGTCGGGGCTTCCCGCCGACAATTTCTCGGCGCGCTACACGCGCACGGTGACGTTCCCCGCGGGGCGCTACCGGTTCACCATCTACACCGACGATGGGAGCCGGCTCTACATCGACGGCCAACTCACGATCAACGCCTGGTGGGACCAGAACGGCTCGGTGCCGCACGAGGCGGAGGTGGACCTGGCCGGCGCGCACACGCTGCGCTACGAATTCTACGAGCACACGGGCCCGGCGCGGGCGTACCTGTCGTGGCAGGCGCAGGTGGGTTTGACGGCGCCCGTCGCGGTGCACCTGCGGGTGGCCAGCGGCCAGTACGTGGTGGCGGAGGGCGGCGGCGGCGGTGCGGTGAATGCGGACCGCTGGGTGACCGGGAGCTGGGAGACGTTCACGCTGGAGGACCTGAACGGCGGGGTCCTGCAGGATGGCGACCCGGTGGCGTTCCGAACGAGTGCGGGGTACTACCTGCAGGCGGTGTCAGGCGGCGGCGGGACGATGCTGGCGCCGGCGCAGTCGGTCGGGGCGTGGGAGACGTTTACCATTCTCAACCTGGCGCAGGTCGGGGCGCCGATCGAGAACGACGCGGCGATTGCGCTGCTGAGCAGCGGGAGCTACTACGCGTGTGCGGAGAACGGCGGCGGGTCGGTGGTGAACGTAAACCGGTCGGTGGTGGGGGCGTGGGAGACGTTCGTGCTGGAGGTGGCGGGCAGCCCGGCGGTGGCGGCCGTGGCAGACCCGGCACCGGAGCGGGCGACCACGGGGCCGTGGGTGAATGAGGGCGGGGGGCCCACATCGGGTGCAACAGCCTTCACGGTCGCGCCGTTCTCGCGTGGCGCTCCCTCGAGCCCGCCGCCGCCCGAAAACGAGATCGTGGAGTACTATCACGTCGATGCGCTGGGCTCGGTGCGGGTGGTGACGGATGCGGCCGGCCAGGTGTTGCGGCACCACGACTTCCTGCCGTTCGGCGAGGAGTGGCAGCCGCCGCCGTCGTCGCCGGATCAGCGGCTGTTCACGGGGAAGGAGCGGGACGTCGAGTCGGGGCTGGATTACTTCGGGGCGCGGTACTATCGGGCGGATCTGGGGCGGTTCACGAGCGTCGCCCCGATCCAGTCGTGGCAGGACAGTACGCTCCAACCACAGCGATGGAATCGGTACACCTACGGCTTGAACAACCCTGTGCGTTTTGACGATCCCGACGGCTGGTCCGCTAGGGACCGCGTGAACGCCGCTCTCGACTTCAGGGGATACCCGTATAGGTCGCCCGGTGGTCAAGGCAACAGCAACCCCAGGGATGGTCTCGATTGCGCCGGCCTCGTGCGACAGGTGTTCAAGGCGGATCCGGACAATCGTATCAACCTGGACGGCAGCGCAGAAGATGAATGGAAGACCCTGCAGCGGGCGGCCGCTGAAGGGAAGGCCGTGACCAGCGCCAGAATCGGAGATGCGCAACCCGGCGACGCTATCTTCTGGAAGGACAAGAGCGGTGTCATCGCCCATACGGGGATCGTCGTCGACGTGACCAAGGAAGGCGCCGTCTGGGTTGTTGACGCATCCAGTCCTAGAGGAGGAGTCAAGCACCGGCCAATTTCCGCAAACGGGAACTTGAGCCCATTCGTGGACAACCGAATATTCGTGGGGTTGGCAGGCCGATCGAACCGGAGTCGGATAGCGGCAGAAAGGGCAGGCAAGTAGCCGGCCAAGCGCACGAGAAGACGAGTGGGTGGCGGCCTGCTATGAAGTGGCTCTTCTCCTTTATAGCCCAGTAGCGAGGCGATACATGAAGGGCAGCTTGATCGCGGGTTGTGTCCTCTCAGTGTTAGTAGCAAGCTGTGGCACGCCGCCGGACGTTCGCCCGAGCGGCGCTGCCGGGTCGAATTCGCTCTTCGCGGTAACTGTGCAACTGACCCCAGAGGCCGAACGCCGCCTACTAGAGTTGCGCGAAACAACCGTAGTCATCGCGTACTTCGAGGGCCAACCGCGACCATCGGTGGAGGACCGAGAACTCAATAGCGAGGGGATCATCGAGCTTGGAAGCACTCGTGTGGAAATGGATGGTGCCGGAACCGTGCGGTTGGGTGTGATTCCGCTGTCACCCCGCCAAAAGGTCCTTCTCGCTACGGAGGACTACGCCGTATTGGTCAACGTTACCTCCGGTCGGAGAACCGACGAGAAGAACCTGCTGAACTGCGGTTCAATCCTGGAGAAGAAGAACCAACTCCTCGGCGGGCACAGAACGGTCGTGTGCAGTCTGATACGAGAGTAGACGCCCGGACTCGTGGGTCCAGAAGATGGCACCGAAGGTGACGCTCCCCAACGCCGCCGTCCCGCCGCATCACCCACGGACGTAGTAGGGCGGGCCGGAGCAGCGGGGGGCCGTTGCTGGCGTGAGGACCGACCTCACGTGTCCGTCCGGCTGGGTGCTCACGCTGGACCTCGGGGCCAGCACGCTGGTCAGCGGGCTCGCCCCGGCGACGTACTACTGGCAGGCGAAGGTGCAGAAAGCGGAGGGCGACACGCCCGCCGGTCGGTACGACGCCGATGGCGGCACCTGGTGGCGGTTCACGGTCCCCGACACCGCGGTCCAGCCGTTGACCATCACCGTGGTCAACACGGGCGGCGCCACGGGCCGGGTGCGGCTGACCGACGGGTTCGAGTGCTGGGGCGTGTGCACGGCGGCGTATCCGGCGGGTCTGAGCGTCGAGACCTGGGGCTTGCCCACCCACAACGACAATGTGGTGGCGATGCTGGTCGGCTGGAGTGGCGCCTGCAGCGGGCAGGCGTTCCGGCAGGTGCCGGCGATGACCGAGCCGCGCGCCTGCACGGCGACGTTCGCCCCGGCGCCGGCGGCGACCAAAGTGGCGCCGGCCGACAACAGTGAAGTCGCCAACGGCGCGGTGCTGCTCGAGTGGAGCCCCGTCGACGGCGCCGGCTACAACGTCTGCGTCGCCGACGCCCCCATCGAACGGCAAGAGCATCGAAGACGCGAGGGCGGTTGCCTCGCGGATGGTCTCGCGTGATGGGCACACCCCCTATCGAACCGACTACGTCTACCATGCGGAGAACGTGTATCAGGATGGCTGCCAGGTGCCCGGCCACGGAGCGGACTGGCGCAGGTGCACGTACCGGGACTACCTGGAGCCGTACGAAATCCAGCAGCATGGCGACTTCGATCGGACCATCAAGCGGGAGTTCCGCCATGACTTCGGAACCCGCTACATTCGCGCCAAGGTCACGAAAGAGAAGGTGGACGACACCTACGCGAAGGAGGCCACGTACGACGGCTTGGGCTTCATGGAGTTCAGCACGGTGTTCGAGGTTGCCACGACGTACGAGCGCTCCAGCAACGGCAATCTCTCGAAGAAGACGGACGCCACCAGCCGGTGGACCGAGTACGCGCACTCGTTTGGCCGCGTGAGCAAGGTGCGGACACCGCTCTACAGTGTGCGCCGGTTGATCGGGTCCGACGGCACGGTGACGTGGGAAGGCCGCGATGGCCCGGACGTGACCGATCCGCCGCGCAAGACGTGGTTCACCTACGATCGGCTGGGCCGCGAGACGTCCCGCACGCCCCCGCTCGGGTTGGCCACCACCACCAGCTACTCGCACGAGCGGGACGCGACCGACCCGTACGTGGAGGTGACGCGCGGAACGTCTTCGACTCGGTCGTTCCTCGACGGGTACGGCCGCACGGTGCGCATGGAGAATGCGGCGGGCATCAAGACGGAGACGGGATTCGACGTCTGGGGCCGCAAGGCATCTGAGAGCTACCCTTACACGGGACCGACGGCGATCGGCACCAGCTACATCTACGATGCGTTGGATCGCGTCACCACCAAGACGGAGGCTGACGGCAAGCAGACGATTTTCGGGTATGGCAGCCGCAGCGACGGGCTGACGGTGGGCATCACCGAGCCGTTCGGGCAGGGCGGGAGCCGTACGACGGTGCAGACCTGGGAGGCGACCGGCGACCCGAACGCGCGACGCCTGATCCGGGTGGTGGACGCCGCGCAGCTGGTGACCGAGTACGGGTACAACGCGCTCGACAAGCTGACGGCGGTCGTATCGCCAGGGATTCCAGCCAGACAGTACTACTACGTTGCGGGGACCGATCGGCTGGAGTGGGAAGCGCATCCCGAATCCGGCAGGACGGACTACGGGTACTTCGCGAACGGCACGCTCCAGACGCGCAACGATGCGCTGGGCCACACGCTGACCTACAGCTACGACGCGGTCAATCGGCTGCAGGGCGTAAGTGCGTCCGCGGACGCCAACTACTCGGTTGGCATCACGTACGACGACCCCTACTCCGACAACCGCGCCACCGCGGGCAATGCCTTCGTCTCGTCCGCCTTCGGGTACGACACGGCGGGCCGCCTGCAATCGCGGACCGACACCGTGCGGGCCACGGCCGGCGCGGCGGGCCGCCCCTTCACCACCACGTACACGCCCAACGCCTACGACAGCATCGGCAGCGTCACGTATCCGGCCGGCCGCACCGTCACCTACGGCTACAACAGCCTGCAGCGCATCACGTCGGTGGCCGACGGGACGCGCAGCTATGCTTCGGACTTCACCTACCATCCTTCCGGCCAGGTGGAGGACTACACGAGCGGCAACCTCGTCACGAACCAGTTCCGGTACGATCCGCTCACGTACCGGCCGGCCACGATCACGCACGCCGGCGGCGGGCAGTCGCTCCTCGGCCTCACGTACAGCTACTACGACGAGGGCAACGTCAAGGGCATTACGGACGCGCGGTCCGGCATGGGCGCCGATTTCAGCAATGGCTACGACGCGCTGGACCGACTGATGAAGGCCGACGGCCCGTGGGGCACGCTCGCGTTCGAGTACGACGCGGTCGGCAATCGCCGGTCCAAGGTCCAGAACGGCGCCGCGACGACGTACACGTATCCGGCGAACGGCCGCAATCTGCTCGGCGCGGCCAGCGGCGACGGGCAGCCCGGTGAGTCATTCGGCTACAACGCCGTCGGCGAGACCGAGTCGGACGCCCGGGGCACCTACGCCTACACGCCGACGGGCCTGCTGGCGACGGCGACGTTGGCGAACGGCCTCACCGTGACGCACCGCTACGACGCCGACGACCTGCGCGCCGTGCAGATCAAGGGCAGCAGCAAGACGCACTACTACATCCATGGGCTGGGGGGCCAGCTCCTGAGCGAGTACGTCGAGCAAGGCGGCGAGCTGAGGTGGGCGCAGGACTACATCTATGCCGGCTCGCGGCTGCTGGCGGCGGTGCGGCCGGGGATCCCGGCCATCCCGGTGACGTTGACCGTCACCCGGACGGGCAGCGGAACGGTGACGGGCCAGCCGGGCGGGATCAGCTGCGGGGAGACGTGCAGCGCCACCTACCCGCAACCCACCACGGTGACGCTGGTGGCCACGCCCGCCGACGGGTGGTGGTTCGGCGGCTGGAGTGGCGGCTGCTCGGGCACGACTCCGCAGATCGACGTGCCCGTAAATACGGATCTGACCTGCACCGCCACGTTCACCGACGGGCCGAACCTCACGGTCCAGACCGTCGGCACGGGCAGCGGCCGCGTGATGATGCCCGGCGCCAGCGATTGCCGGGGCGCCTGCACGGTCACGTACCCTCAGGGGACGATTGTGGGGCTGCGGGCCGTGCCGGACGCCGGGTCGTTGGTTGTGGGCTGGTCAGGGGCCTGCAGCGGGTCCGGCATGGGGGCGAACGTCACCATGACGGACAACAAGACCTGCACGGCCACCTTCGGTCCGGCGCCGCCGTTCCCGAAGCTGGCGCCCGCCAGCGGCACCGCCCTGCAGGGCAACGCGCTGCTGCTCTCCTGGAGTGCGGTGGAGAATGCCACGAGCTACTGGTATTGCGTCGCGCCGACGCAAACCCTCACGTGCGACACGGGCTGGGTGTGGACCGACACGCGGACGACGGCGCTGGTGAGCGGCCTGGCGCCGGGCCCTTACTACTGGCAGGCGAAGGTGCAGACGTTGGCCGGCCGGTTCGATGCCGACGGCGGCACGTGGCGGACCTTCACGGTGCCGGCCAATCTGCGGACGCTGACGATGACCGTGGTCAACACGGGCGGCGGGACGGGCCACGTGACGATGCCCGACGGGTTTGACTGCCGGGGCGTGTGCGCGCCGGGGTACGTGCAGGGGGCGACCGTCATGCTGCGCGCGGTTCCGGATGCCCGGTCGCTGGTGGTCGGCTGGTCCGGCGACTGCGCCGGCACAGGGATGGCGATGTCGGTGACGATGACGGACACGCGGAGCTGCACGGCGACGTTCGGTCCGGCGCCGCCCTTCCCGAAGGTGGCGCCCGCGGACGGCGCCACGGTGGTCGGCAGCGCGGTGTCGCTGGCATGGACGGCGGTGCCCGACCTGCAGAGCACGTGGTACTGCGTCGCGCAGACGCCGACGATCACGTGCGACACCATGTGGATCTGGACCGGCACGACCCCCTCGGCGGTGGTGACCGGGCTGGCGCCGGGGCTCTACTACTGGCAGACGAAGGCGCAGACCACGGCCGGCCGGTTCGATGGGGACGACGGCACCTGGTGGACCTTCACGGTCCCGGTGCCTCCGCCGCCGGCGGACCACTGGAAGGCGGAGTACTTCAGCAACGCCACCCTCAGCGGCACGCCGACCAGTACGGTGGACGAGGGCACGGGCTTCATCGATCACGCCTGGGGCGTCGGCGGCCCCTCGGGCCTGCCGGTCGACAACTTCTCGGCGCGCTACACGCGCACGGTGACGTTCCCCGCGGGGCGCCACCGGTTCGCCGTGGTCACCGACGACGGGAGCCGGCTGTGGGTCGACGACCAGCTCAGGATCGACCGATGGGACGACCAGCCGCCGGCCACCTTCACGGTGGACGTCGATCTGACGGCCGGCGCGCACACCGTGCGCTACGAGTACTACGAGCATGTGCTGGGGGCTACCGCGCACCTGTCGTGGGATCTGGCGCCGACCACGATCCCGGCCGACCACTGGAAAGCGGAGTACTTCAGCAACGCCGACCTCAGCAGCCCGCCCACGAGCACGGCGGACGAGGGTACCGGGATCATCGACCACTGGTGGGATCAGAGCGGGCCGACGGGCCTGCCGGTCGATTATTTCTCCGCGCTACACGCGGACGGTGACCTTCGCCCCCGGCCGGTACCAGTTCACCATCTACACCGACGACGGGAGCCGGTTGTACATCGACGACCAGCTGCGGGTCGATGGGTGGAGCCACCAGACCTGGCAGTACGGGGCGGAGATCGAGCTGACCGGGGGGCCGCACGTCTTGAAGTACGAGCACCACGAGCACACGGGGGCGGCGTGGGCGCACCTGGACTGGGCCGAGGTGGCGCCGAACCTGACGGCGCCCGTGGCGGTGCACCTGCAGGCGGCCAGCGGCCAGTACGTGGTGGCGGAGGGCGGCGGCGGCGATGTCGTCAACGCGAACCGGTGGGTGCCGGGGCCCTGGGAGACGTTCACGCTGGAGGATCTGAACGGGGGGACGGTGCAGGACGGCGACCCGGTGGCGTTGCGGACGAGTGCGGGCTACTACCTGCAGGCGGTGTCGGGCGGGGGCGAGGCGATGCTGGCGTCGGCGCAGGCGGTCGGGGCGTGGGAGACGTTCACGATTGCGAATGTGGACCAACCCGGCGCGCCGATTGGCAACGGGACGGCGATTGCGCTGCTGAGCAGCGGGGGGTACTACGCCTGTGCGGAGAACGGCGGCGGGGCGGTGGTGAACGTGAACCGGTCGAGCGTCGGCGGTTGGGAGACGTTTGTACTTCAGGTGGCCGGCAGTCCGGCGCCGGGGGCAGCGCCAGACGAGAGCCCGAGCCATTCGGTCGCGGGGCCGTCGGTGGAGGAGGGCGTGGGGCCCACATCGGGTGCAACAGCCTTCACGGTCGCGCCGTTCTCGCGTGGCGCTCCCTCGAGCCCGCCGCCGCCCGAGACCGAGATCGTAGAGTACTATCACGTCGATGCGCTGGGCTCGGTGCGGGTGGTGACGGACGGCGCTGGGCAGGTGCTGCGGCACCACGACTTCCTGCCGTTCGGCGAGGAGTGGCAGCCGCAGACGCCGCCGGCAGACCAGCGGCTGTTCACGGGGAAGGAGCGCGACGTCGAGAGCGGGCTCGACTACTTCGGGGCGCGGTACTATCGGGCGGATTTGGGGCGGTTTACGACAGTCGATCCGGTAGCACTGAGTGCTTTGCACCTAGTGAGCCCGCAGCGTCTCAACCGGTACGGCTACGCTGTCGGCAACCCCCTCATATTCGTCGACCCCGATGGCCGCGACGCCATCGTGGTGAACTACAGCCAGAGGGGTGGCGGTTATGGTCATCAGGGAGTGGTCGTCGTTCGATCGAATGGCTCGGCGATGTTCTCCGACTATGGTCCGGTCAAACCGGGAGCGGAACGCGTGCAGCCAGGTGTGGTGAACACAACAGCGTTGGCGACGCGCTTGACATTCGACAGCCGAGGTTTGCCAACGTCCGAATCGCTTGAGGCGCTTGCCAAGGAACTTGAGGCGCTCGAACAAGCACCTCAGGGATCCGTGCGACTGGCGTACTTCCGGACAAGTGCAATCGAGACCGCGGCACTGGACAATTGGATACGGGACATGACCAAGAACTGGAAGACGAGAGGTTATGCGACCTGGCGGGACTTGGGGAACAACTGCGGGAACTACGTGCGGGAAGCAATCATGGGCCGGCTCGCCAGCTTCGGGATCTCCTACCCCAATCTCGATTATTGGCAGTTCAAGTTCTTTGCCGACATTGCGTTTCCACCGAAGGCGACGGTGACGACGGAA
>Ga0315273_10003739_pt1 | contig 18388 bp, 11 predicted proteins | sample YL17G02_0_MG_FD_205753 | JGI IMG/M metagenome (GOLD analysis project Ga0315273, IMG submission 205753) | Sediment microbial communities from Yellowstone Lake, YNP, Wyoming, USA - YL17G02_0 | ecosystem: Environmental > Aquatic > Freshwater > Lake > Sediment | place: USA: Wyoming | collected...
CGGGTTCGATCCGGCGAAGAAATATCCGGCCATTGTCATGGTTTACGGCGGCCCTCAGTCGCAGTCGGTGCGCAACAGTTGGGCCGGAGCAACGTTCGACCAGGCTCTCGCCCATCGCGGCTTCGTCGTCTGGCAACTGGACAACCGCGGCTCCTCCGGCCGCGGCCATGCGTGGGAAGCGAAGCTCTACCGGCGGTTCGGCAAGCAGGAACTCGAGGACCAGGAAGCCGGCGTCCGCCATCTGCTCTCGCTTGGCTTCGCCGATGCGCGGCGTCTCGGCATCCACGGCTGGAGCTACGGCGGTTACATGACCCTCTATTCGCTGCTCAACGCCCCGGACCTGTTCCGCGCCGGGGTGGCCGGCGCGCCGGTCGCCGACTGGCATCTCTACGACACCATCTACACGGAGCGTTACCTGGGACTGCCGTCGGAAAACGAAGAAGGCTACCGGCTCAGCTCACCCGTGAACCAGGCCGCCAGCCTCAAGGGCAAGCTCATGCTGGCTCACAACCTGGACGACGACAACGTGCTGTTCCAGAACACGTTTCGCATGATGAACGCGCTCACCCGGGCAGGCAAGCAGTTCGAGTTGCGCATCTACCCGCAAAAGACCCACGGCGTCACCGGCCCGGAACGCAGGCACATGCTCGAAGCCATCGCGGCCTTCTTCGAACAGCACCTGAAACCGGGGACGGCGCCCGATTAATCCTGGGACGGCGCCGCGAGAAGGCTGGCGTGCGCGGGGGACCGGCCATTAAAATCCGCCTTCTTGCAGGGCGCCGTCCCGCTCCTGCCGCCGCGGCCGGCCTTGCGACGGCCGCGTCCGGGCGCCGGGTGCCCTCCGGGCCGGGCGGGGATCGGTTCTCCTTCTCCGGGTTTGCCGCGCGCGGGCCGGCCACGAAGCTCAGATGGTAGCGTTGGTCCGGTCGTGGCCGGGGCGGCAGGGTTCAGTCCGCCTCGAAGCACAGAATTTCGTGGATCGGGATTCGGGGCACCCTGACCTCGACGCCGCCGGCGGTTTGTTTGACGGCAAGCGTCGCCCCGGAGACGACGGCCTTTGCCGCGGAGGTCTTCAGCGGCAGGTTCAGCCGCACGGTGATGTCAGTAAGTGGAATCGGTTCCTCGTAGAACACCGGGTGCTTGGGCGCGCCGCGGTTGGCGGACCAGTTGACCAGATGCACCAGGTAGCGCTGGTTGCGATTGGCGTCGCGCCGCGCGGCCTGGCGGGTGACCTGGATTTCGGTGCTGACGGGGGCGTCCGATTCGACCACCGGCGCCGGCACAAGCGATTTCAGCACGTGCTTGAGCGCCGCGCGATAGACCCAGTAGCCCTCGGCGAAATAGCTCGACCCGAGCGGAAAGCCGAACAGCGCCACGCGGCCGGCGAGGGCTATGGCGGCGTATTGCGTTTCGTGGTCGAACGGCGTCTGGCGGTGGCTGGTGTAATGCTGGGGCGCGCGTTGGAACAGCGGTTCGCCCAACTGCGCGAGGGTGACGGCGGGCGCCGTGGCGCGCCACTGGGAAGCGCCCTGGTAGAGAGCGTACTCGTAAGCCGGCTGGAACTTCGACATGCCGGCCCAGGCAAGCCCGTAGCGCTCGAGCCAGCTTCGCTCGCCGCCTTCGACGAGACCGCCGCGGTGGCTGGCGATGACGGCGCCGCCGCCGGCGATGAAGGCGTGCAACCGCTCGGCCGTCTCCGCGCCGGCCGGCGTCTCATCCGGCAGGATGAGGAGGCCGTAGCGCTCCCACGCCGCCCCGGGCTCGACGACGTCGAACTGGACGCGGCACTCGGTGAGCAGCTTCACCCAGTCCAGGTGCGCATCGTTGTTCGGCCATTCCAGCGGCAAGCCGGACACGATGAGCGCCGCTTCGGCAACCGGCACGGCCTGGTCGAGCCGCCCGTGGGGAGGCATCTGGTCGCCGATGTCGCAGCGCGCGCCGTTGGCGACGATGCTGGCGGCCTCGGTCTCCAGTTGCGAGGGCAGCTTCAGCCCGCCGAAGTCCGCCCAGGTCGCTTTGAAGCGCCCGGTCTGGCCATAGGTGGTCACGCCGAAGGCGCGCGCGTAGCGGGTGACCAGGGGGAAGTAGTAATAGCCCCACGCCGCCCCGCTGGGCAGCGCCTCGAGGTCGATGTTGTCCATGAAGCGGACGCGCTCGCCCAATCCGTACACGGCCTGCCCGTTGAAATCGACCTGGCAGCCCTTGCGCGCCGAGGTCACGGTGTTGTAACTCTTCTCGATGAAGCTCTTGTGGAGCGCGTGCTTGTGCTCGCGCTGCGCCTGGCGCGAGAGCGGATCCAGCCCCTGGGCGCGCAACTGCTTCATGCATTCGCGGCAGAAGCACTCGCCGTTGATGGGCACGGGCATGTCGAACCATGCGCCGTCCAGCGTATAGCGCGCGACGAACTCCCGGGTGTGGTCGAGCATCAGCTCGACGAACGGCTCCCAGGCCAGGCACAGCGCCGAGCAGGTCGAACTTCAAGCCGGGATGCACCGGGCCGTACTTCGACGGGTAGTAGAAATAGCCGTGCATGTCCTTGGCGAAGACCACGATCGAATCGACGCTGGCCGCGGCAAGACGGTCGCCGAACTCGCCGGCGTCGAACTTCTCGCCGATGCGCGGAATATGCTCGGAGTTGTGGAAGTCGAGGTGGATCTTGCGCCAGGGGCGCGGGGGCAAGGCAGCCAGCTTGGGGTCGATCCACAGCCTGGGTTGCGCGGTGGACGGTTGCCCCGCCGCCAGCCCGGGAGAAGCCGCCGCGCCGCTGGCGGCCGCCATGAAGGTTCTTCGGTTCATATCGCGCTCCAGAGGGACTACTGTACCTCCAACGCGCGGCCGGATGGGGTATAAAGGACTTGGTAACCTGATGAAGTTGTAGGAGGAGCGGGGTGCGGGCTAAACTCGACCGGCGTGAGATGCTGAAGCTGGGCGCGCTGGGCGGCGCGGGGCTGGCGCTGTCGCAACCGGCGGGCGCTTCGCCGAAGCCGCCCAACATCCTGTTCCTGTTCGCCGACGATCAGCGCTTCAGCACCATCCACGCGCTGAACAATCCCGAAATCCAGACGCCGAATCTGGACAAGCTGGCGGGCGCGGGCACGGCCTTCACCAACGCCTGCATCATGGGCGGAACCCAGGGCGGCGTGTGCGTGCCCAGCCGCGCCATGCTGATGACCGGGCGCACGTTGTTCCGCGTTCCCCGCAGTATGGTTCCGAACCCTTACTCGGCGGACCTTCCCGACAGCGCCTGGACCACCTTCCCGGAGACGCTGGGCAAGGCCGGCTACACGACCTTCGGCACGGGCAAGTGGCACAACCGTCCGCCGTCGTACGCGCGTAGTTTCAGCGACGGCGCCAACATCTTCTTCGGAGGGATGTCCAACCATTTGCAGGTGCCGGTTCACGATTTCGATCCCACCGGAAAGTATTCGGGCAAGCCGCGCACGGGAGAGAAGTTCTCGAGCGAACTGTTCAGCGACGGCGCGGTGAAGTTCCTGAGCCAATACCGGGGCGACAAGCCGTTCTGCCTGTACGTCGCCTACACCGCGCCGCACGACCCGCGCATGGCTCCGCGGGCCTTCCGGGACCGGTATTCGCCCGGCCGCATTGCGCTGCCCGCGAACTTCCTTCCGGAACACCCTTGGGACAACGGCAATCTGCGGGGCCGCGACGAAAGCCTGGCGCCCTGGCCGCGCACGCCGGAAATCGTTCGCGAACACATGGCGGCCTACTACGCCATGATCACCCACCTGGACGAGCAGATCGGCCGGGTGCTCGAGGCGCTGGAAAAGACCGGGCAGGCCGGCAACACCATCATCGTCTTCGCCGGCGATAACGGGCTGGCGCTGGGCCAGCACGGCCTGTTCGGCAAGCAGAGTGTTTACGATCACAGCGTGCACGTGCCCTTGCTGATGGCCGGCCCGGGCATTGCGCGCGGCGCGCGGCGGGATGCCATGTGCTACCTGCTCGACCTGTTCCCGACGCTGTGCGATCTGGCGGGCGTGGCCGTGCCCGCCTCGGTGGACGGCAAGAGCCTGGCGCCGGTTTTGCGCGACCCGAAAGCTCGGACGCGCGACTCGCTGTTTCACGCCTACGTCAACTTCCAGCGCGCCGTGCGCACCGAACAATGGAAGCTGATCCTGTATAACGTGGACGGCCGGAAACACACGCAATTATTCGACCTGCGGAACGACCCACTCGAGACCCGCAACCTGGCGGACGATGCGCGGCAAAGCGGCAGAATCCGGGAGCTGACGGCCTTGCTCAAGGACCACATGAAGACCGCCGGCGACCCGATGAACCTGGACCAGCCGGACTGGGGAACCGCGGCGTTGACAGGTAAAGGAGAACAGTAGTGCGACACCTGGCGATACTGGCAATTTTATTCGCCGCGGGGCTTTCCGCGCAGACGATCACCGGTTCGATTACCGGATCGGTCAAGGACACCAGCGGCCTGGCGGTAGTGGGCGCGGCGGTGAACCTGACCGACATCTCGACCGGAGCGCAGAGAAAGGCCGCCACCGGCGAACGCGGCGACTTCGTGTTTGCTAGCCTCCAGCCCTCCGAGTACAAGCTGGCTGTCACTCAAAGCGGATTCAAAATCGCCGAGCGTCTGGGCATCGTGCTATCGGCCTCGGAATTTCTGTCCATCGGCGACGTCGTCCTCGAGGTCGGCGCGGTTACCGAGGCGGTTACCATCACCGCGCAGGGCGCGGTGGTGCAGACGGCCAGCGCCGAGCGCTCCGGATTGCTGACCAACAACCAGGTTCAGGACCTGCTGATCCGCAGCCGCACGGTGATGTCGCTGCTGCAACTTCTTCCGGGCGTGGTCGACCTGGCCGCCAACGAGGCCATGGCGCGCAACTGGAACGTGAACGTGAACGGAAACCGACAAAATACCAGCAGCGTGGCCCTGGACGGGATGTCGCTGAACGCCATCGGCAACAACAACAACTCGCTGATCGGCTTCAGCCAGGAAGCCATCGCCGAGGTAAAGGTCCTACTGGGCAACTACCAGGCCGAATACGGGCGCATGTCGGGCGCCAACATCACCCTGGTGACCAAGTCCGGAAGCCGCGACTTTCACGGCCTGGGCTCCTACTTCAAACGCCACGAGCAATTCAACGCCAACGATTTTTTCAACAACCGGCTGGGAATGCCGAAGCCCCGCTACCGCTACAACACCTGGAGCTACAACGTCGGCGGGCCGGTCTACATCCCCGGTAAGTTCAACCGCAACCGGGACAAGCTGTTCTTCTTCTTCAACCAGGAGTACTGGCCCAGCAAGACCAGCGCGGGACCATTCCAACTCACGGTCCCCACGGAGATCGAGCGGGCGGGCGATTTCTCGCAGTCGCTGGATCTGAACAACAAGCTGATTGTGGTCTCCGATCCCACCGGCCGGCAACCGTTCCCGGGCAACCGCGTCCCGGCCAGTATCGTCGAACCCAGCGGGCAGGCGCTGCTCAAGCTGCTGCCGGCGGCGAACTTCTTCGACCGGTCCATTTCGGCGGGGCGCTACAACTACGTGTATCAGACCGAGAGCAGTTGGCCGCAGCGATTGGACACGCTTAAGCTGGACTACTACATCAACTCCGCAAACATCGTTACCAGCACTTTCTCCGATCACTCCGACCGTCTGTTCGAGCCGGCGGCAACCTGGGGGCAACTGTGGAGGACCGCGATTCGTTCAGGGTGGGTCAGCACGAACCGGTATCAGCACATCTTTTCGCCGACGCTGATCAACGAATTCACGTTCGGGTACGCCACCCGGCCGGAAAGCGATGTCCTCACCGAGGATTCTCTCCGGCGCAACCAGCGGGACCAGGCGGGCTTCAAGGTGGCGCAGTTGAATCCGGGCAGCAACCCGCTCAAGCTGGTTCCCAACGCCACTTTCGGCGGCGTGTCGAGCCCGGCCCAACTTAATATCGAGGGGCGGACGCCGCTGGTGACAACCCACCAGACACTGGTATTGTCCGACAGCATCACCAAGACCCGCGGCGCCCACACGGCCAAAGCGGGACTGTATGTGGACCGTATCTGGCGGGACGCCATGAACGCGATCCCTTTCAACGGCAGTTTCGATTTCGCCCGCAACGCCAACAACCCGCTGGAAACCGGCTACGCGTACTCGAACGCGATCACCGGGGTTTTCAATTCCTACACCGAGACCTCGATGCGCAGGCCGGGGCAGTATCGTCTGAGCAACGTCGAGTGGTACGCCCAGGACAACTGGAAGGTCAGCCGCAGACTGACACTGGACTACGGCCTGCGCTTCGCCTGGATCCAACCGATTTTCGAGGCGGAGAATTTCGTCTCGGGCTTCGTCCCGGGGCGTTTCGACGCGGCCAAGCGGGTGCAATTGATCGCGCCGGCGATGGTGGGAGGCAAGCGCGCGGGGGTCCATCCGGTGACCGGCGCGGTGTATCCGGCCGCGCTGATCGGCGCCATCGCTCCCGGGGTGGGCGATCTTTCCAACGGCATGGTGGTCACGTCCCAGGACAAGAGTTATCCGCGCTCGCTGATCGAGAATCGCGGCGTGCAATTCGCCCCGCGAGTGGGATTCGCCTTCGATCCGTTCGGCAAGGGAAAGACCGCGTTGCGCGGCGGGTTCGGAATGTTCTACAACCGCCAGAACCTGGACGCCGCGCTGAACCGGTTTACCACCCAGTCGCCGCTGGTGCTGAACCCGACCGTCAATTTCGGAACCTTCGCCTCGCTGGCGTCTTCGACCGGGATGCTGTTCCCGCAGGCGGTCTTCGGAATCGACCGCGCCGGCATGCTTCCCTCGATCATGAACTTCAGTTTCATGATCCAGCACAACGTGGGCTTCGGAACGGTGGTCGAGGCCGGCTACGTGGGTTCCCTGGGCCGCCATTTGATGTGGCAGCGGAACTTGAACGCGATCCCGTTCGGCGCGAATTTCGATCCCAAGAATGCCGACCGCACCAACACGGGTCTGCCCTTGTCCCCCGGTTTCCTGCGGCCTTATGCGGGTTATGACGATATTACCTTCCGCGAGTGGGCGGCTTCCTCGAACTATCATTCCATGCAGGTGACGGCCAACCGCCGCTTCGCCAAAGGACTGCAATTCGGCCTGGCCTGGACCTGGTCGAAGGCCATGGACTTCAACAGCACCGACACGTCGTTCGTCAGCACGCTGATTCCGGTGCGGGTCTGGAACTATGGCCTCTCGAACTTCGATCGCACCCACGTGGTCAAGATCAATGCGCTGTGGGAAGTTCCCAAGGGGCGGTGGGGGAATCCGTTGCTCAAGGGCGTATTCAACGGCTGGCAACTGTCCGGGATCGCCAGCTTCATCAGCGGCGCGCCGGCGAGCATCGGATACGGAACCACCGTCGCCACCGACGTCACCGGTTCCCCGACCGACGGGGCGCGCGTCGTGGTCACCGGCAATCCCGTGCTGCCAAAAAGCGAACGCACGTTCAGCCGGTACTTCGAGACGAACGTTTTCCAGATGCCCGCGCGCGGCACCGTCGGCAACTCCGCGCGCAGCCTGATCCGCGGCCCCGGAGCGAATAACTGGGACACGGCGGTTTTCAAGAACTTCCCGCTCCGCGAGCGCATGCGCTTCCAGTTCCGCTGGGAACTCTACAACGCGTTCAACCACACGCAGTACAGCGGCGTCGACACCACCGCGCGGTTCGACCCGCAAGGCAAGCAGGTGAACGCGCGTCTTGGAGAAATCACCGCCGCCCGCAATTCGCGGCAGATGCAGCTCGCGCTGCGGTTCTATTTCTAGGTAGCACAGCCTTCAGGCTGTGAAAATGTTCTAACACGGCCTGAAGGCCGTGCTACCTGCAGGCGCCAGGGCGGGCGGTAGTCGCGCGCGAGCAGGGCGTTGGCTCGCGAGCTGTTGGTGAAGCGCTCGGCTTGGCCGTCCCAGACCAGTTTCTCGCCGGTGCGCAGGGCGATGTTTCCGATCAGGCACGTCGCCGTGCTGCGGTGGCCGGTCTCGATGTCGGCAACCGGCGTCGCGCGCGACTTGACGCAGTCCAGAAAGTTCCGCACGTGAGGCACATGCTGAAGCGACGTCGTGCCGCGTTCGGCGGCCGCCTCGCCGGTGTAGTAGAGGCCCATTCCGGCCAGGTCGTCGTAGGCCTCGCGGAAGCTGGCCGAGACGCGCTCGGCGTGGCCGCTCATCTGGGGCGTGATTTCGTAGCCGGCGCGGTCGATGAAGAGCGTGCCTTTGTCGCCCTGCAGCATGATCCCGTAGCTTCCGAAAGGCTTGTTGCCGGGGTGGCCGTCGGGCCCGAAGCTGTTATGCTGCATGGTCGAATACCGCACCAGGCAGCCGGGGTATTCCCACAGCACCTCCTGCGTGTCCGGGCAGTCGCGGCAATCCTTGACGAAGAGCTTGCCGCCCGAGCTGGTCACGCTGAGCGGCGCATCGACGCCCAGCGCCCAGTGAACGATGTCGATCAGATGCACGCACCAGTTGGTCAGCTCGCCCCCGGCGTAATCCCAGAAGGCGCGGAAGTTGGTGCGGGCGCGGTTGTAGGGGACCTTCGGCGCGGGCCCCAGCCAGAAGTCCCAATCCAGTCCGGCCGGCGGCTCGCTGTCGGCGGGAAAGCCCATGCCTTGGGGCGAACTCAGGAAATGGTTCCAGCACTGCGCGAAGCGGACCGTGCCGATCCGGCCCTCCTGCACCGCCCGCACGGCGCGCTGGAAATGCGTTCCCGAGCGCTGTTGGAGACCCACCTGGACGACGCGCCCGGTGCGCCGCGCGGCCTCGACCATCAGCCGGCCCTCGCGGACGTTGTGCGAAACCGGCTTTTCCACATACACGTCCTTGCCCGCGTTGCAGGCATCGATGGTGATGAGCGGGTGCCAGTGGTCGGGCGTGGCCACCACGACGGCGTCGATGTCTTTGCGTTCCAGTACCCGGCGGTAGTCGCCGTAGACTTCCGGCTTGCCGCCGGCCATCTCGCGAGCCTTGTCGGCGTTCTGCCGCCAGACGTCGCACACGGCCCGGATCTCGACGTCGGGCTGGCGCCCAAAATCGGTCAGGTCCATGCGGCCCATGCCGCCGCAGCCAATGATCGCCACACTCACGCGGTCGCCCGGCGCGGCGCCACCCGCCGCCGGTGCCGCGCCCAACGCCGTGCCCGTCCTGAGGAAGTTTCTCCGGTTCATGATTTCTCCTCGCCGGAACGAGTCTACCGCGAAAATGCGTCAGCCTGGTATGGCCCCTTTTCAAAAAGGGGCCATACCAGGCTGACGCATTTTTTTCCGTAAGATAGGGACTGAACTATGAAACCAGCCACTGTAGTTCTCCTTGTTCTTGCCGCCGCGGCATTCTGCGGCGCGCAGACCATCAACTTCGACTCGGCCGCCGCCGGTTCCGTGCCCGCCGGCTGGACGGTGGCCATGACCCACGCGGGCGGCGCTCCGAAGTGGGAAATCCGCGAGGATGCCACCGCCCCGAGCAAGCCCAATGTCTTCGCCCAGGTGTCGGACGACAAGACCGGCGGGCGATTCCCGCTCGCGGTCTGGGAGAAGGCCAGCTTCACGGACGGTTCGCTTACGGTGAAGTTCAAGCCCATCTCCGGCACGGGCGATCAGGCGGCCGGCCTGGTGTGGCGCTACAAAGATCCCGACAACTACTACATCGTGCGCGCGAATGCACTCGAAGATAATGTCGTGTTGTACAAGCTCGAGAAAGGCCAGCGCGTTTCGCTGGCGCCCAAGGGCGCTCCGGCCAAGACCTATGGCGTGAAGCATCCGGTTCCGAAGAACACCTGGAGCACGCTGAAGGTCGCCTTCCAGGGGAACCTGTTCACCGTCTACTGCAACGGCAAGCAGATCTTCGAGGTCGAGGATTCCACCTTCACGGGCGCGGGTAAGACCGGCCTGTGGACCAAGGCGGACAGCGTTACTTACTTCGACGATTTCCAGATTGAGACGAGGTAGACGCATGTTACGCTCTCACGCCCTGGCGGCGATCGCGGGTCTGACCGTTCTCGCCGGCTGCCGCTCACTAAGTAATGAAGTTGTCGTCTACGTCAGCGAGGACCAGGTCTTTTCCGAGCCGGTGCTGAAGGACTTCGAGAAGGAGACCGGCATCCGGGTGAAGGCGGTCTTCGACACCGAGGAGGCCAAGAGCACCGGGGTCATGAACCGGCTGATCGCGGAGAAGGACAATCCGCGGGCCGACGTCTACTGGGCCAACGACCCGATTCGCGCCGAGTTACTGCGGCAGAAAGGGATCGCGGCCGCTTACGTGTCGCCCAACGCCGCCGGCATCCCGGACCACTTCAAGGATCCGCAAGGTTACTGGACCGGCTTCTCGGCGCGGGCGCGGCTGCTGGTTGTGAACCCGGCCGCCAAAGCGAAACCGGCTTCGATTCTGGCTTACACGGACCCGGCGTGGAAAGCGAAAAGCGTGATCGCAAATCCCCTGTTCGGGACCACCACCGCCCAGGTGGCGGCGCTGTTCACCGTCTGGGGCGACGGCAAGGCCAAGGCTTTTCTGGACAGTCTCAAGAGGAACGGCGTCAAGGTCTCGACCAGCAATGGAGAGAGCGCGGACCTGGTGGCCTCGGGCGAGTTCGAGTTCGCGCTTGTGGACAGCGACGACGGGTTCAGCCGCGCCAAGCAGGGCAAGGCCGTCGAAATCGTCTATCCGGACCAGCAAGAGGGCGGGATTGGCTGCCTGATCGTGCCCAACGCCGTCGTCCCCATCCACGGCGGGCCGAACGGCGCGAACGCGAAGAGGCTGATCGATTACCTGCTGTCGACGGAAACCGAGCGCAAGCTCGCGTTCTCGGACGCCGCGCAGATCCCGCTCCACGCGGGCGTCGAGACTCCGCCCCTGGTCCCGCGCATCGAGAAACTACGAACCATGAAGGTGAGTTACTCGGACGTCGCGCGCAAGATGCAGGAGATCCAGCCGATCCTCGAGAAGTGGGCGCGCGAGTGAACGCGAGAACCATTCTGCTTGCATCGGCCGCGCTGGCGCTGGCGGGCATCGGGCTGGCCCCGGTCCTGGTCATCCTGGCGAGGAGCATTCTGTTCGAGGGACCGGCCGGCCTTTCCTATTACCAGCGGATGTGGGAATCCCATCGCGTTTGGACTTTGCTGGGACACAGTGCCGCAGTTTCCGGCCTGACGACGCTGCTGACGCTGGCCGCCGGTTTGCCTCTGGGCATCCTGCTGGGCCGCTCGGACCTGCCGTTGCGGCGTGTTCTGACGGCGCTTTTCACCATCCCGCTGCTGGTTCCGCCCTACATTCTCGCGGTCCTCTGGTTCCACATCCTGGGGCGGCAGGGACTGGCCGCGGCCTGGTATTTCGGGCTGCCGGGTTGCGTTCTGGTGCTCTGGTCGGTGTTCCTGCCCGTGGTTGTGCTTCTGGTGATGATTCTTCTGAAGACCGTGAACCCCAGGCTGGAGGAGGCCGCCCGCCTGACGACCGGCTGGCCGGGGGTGCTGCGCGGCGTGAGCATTCCGCTGATTTTTCCAGGCGTGCTGCTGGCTGCACTGCTGGTGTTTCTGCTGAGCTTCGGCGAGTTCGGCGTGCCGATGTACTTGCGCTACGGCGTCTTCCCGGTCGAGGCATTCACGCAGTTTTCCGCGTTCCTGGATTTCGGCGCGGCCGCCGCGGCGACTCTGCCGCTGGTGATGGTGACGTTCGGCGCTCTGGCGCTGGAACGGGTGTTCCTGCGGGACCGGACCTACATCCTGCGGCCGATTGCGGCGGTTGGAGGCCCGGCCGAGATTGCTCTGGGAAAAGCGCGCTGGTGGGTTTTCGGGCTGGCCGGCATGTTGTGCCTGGTCAGCGTGGTCCTTCCTTTCGCGGCGCTGCTCGGAAGTGTCTCGCCGGCGTCGATCCGGGAGGCGCTGGCGCGCGCCGGCGACAGCCTGCTGCGCAGCCTGTGGTACGCCGCTGCCGGCGCGACTCTGCTCGCCGTTCTCGGTTTCCTCTTGGGTTACCTGATTCACAACCGGGCGCTGCGGTTCTGGCGGAGCGTCGATTCCATCGCCGTGTTCCTGTTCGCGCTGCCCAGCACGGTGATCGGCATCGGCCTGGTGGCGATGTGGAATCACCCGGCGACGGGCTTCGTTTACGGAACGCCCTTGATTCTGCTGTTTGGCTACCTGGCGCAGTACGCCGCGCTGACCAGCCGCATCACGGTCTCGGCTCTGGCGCAGATTCCGCGCGCCCTGGAAGAGGCTGCGGAGGTGGCCGGCGCGAGTTGGCTGCGCCGGATGGGTTCGATCGTGACGCCGCTGGCATGGCGGGGGATCGCCGGCGGGTGGATGGTGGCGTACATCTTCTGCCTGCGCGACACCGGCATCAGCATGATGGTGTACCCGCCCGGTCACGACACGCTGCCGGTGCGAATCTTCACCCTGATGGCCAACGGGTCGAGCGAGTTGATCGCGGCGCTGTGCCTGCTGATGTGCGCCGCCTCTCTCGTGCCGCTTCTGGTGGGAGGCGCATTGCTGCTATGGACACGGCCAGCATGATCCGGTTCGATTCCGTCTCGAAGGAATACGCGGGCCGTGCGGCCGTGAGCGGCTTCTCAATGAGCATCGCGCCGGGCGAGCGCGTTGTTCTGGTGGGCCCCTCGGGCTGCGGCAAGACCACCGTACTGCGGCTGCTCGCGGGTCTCACCGTTCCAACCGCGGGCCGCATTTTCATTGGGGACAGGAAGGTTTCCGGCCCTGGAACGCTTATCGTGCCGCCGGAAGAACGCAACCTCGGATTCGTGTTTCAGGACCTCGCGCTGTGGCCTCACATGAGCGTGCGCGGCAATCTCGAATTCGGCCTGAAGGCTCGCGGAACGTGCCGGGAGGAGCGCGAGCGGAGGATTCGCGAAATGTTGTCCCTGGTGGAACTGGAACACCGGGCCGGCGCGCGCCCGGGCGAGCTTTCCGGAGGCGAACAACAGCGCGTGGCGCTGGCGCGGGCGCTAATCCAACGCCCGGCAACGCTGCTGATGGACGAACCGCTCTCGAATCTCGACCCGGAACTCAGCCTGCGTTTGCGGGCCGACATTCTGAGGCTGCAACGCGACCTCGGCTTCACCCTGCTCTACGTCACGCACAACCGGGAGGAAGCGCTCGCCCTGGATGGAAAATGCGTCAGCCTGGTATGGCCCCTTTTTCAAAAAAAAGGGGCCATACCAGGCTGACGCATTTTTTCGTGAGAGAATGAAGAGTAGTGGGCGTCAGAGTTAAGCTTCCTCGCAAGGCCACCCTGGTACGCGTCCTCATGCACCCGGTCGGCAAGGTCTTCCTGGTATCCTCCGTCGCCGTCTTCACGCTGGGATTTCTGGTCTTCACGTTTTACTACTTCAAGTTCTCGCGAATGATCGACGAGAAGTTGGCCGGCGGCCCCTTTCCCAGCACCTCGATGCTGTTTTCGGCGCCCAAGGCGGTGATGGTGGGCGACGAGATGACGCCGGACGAGATTCTGAATCAATTGCGCCGGTCCGGCTATGGCGAGTCGAAGACCAACCGCATGGGCTGGTATCACGTGCGCCCGGACGCGGTCGAGATCTTCCCCGGTCCGGACTCCTATTTCGACCAGGAGGCCGGCGTCGTCAAACTCGAAGACGGCCGCGTCACCCAGATCATCTCGCTGCGCGACAACTCGGAGCGCACCCAATACCTGCTCGAGCCGGAGCTGATCACCAACCTGTTCGACCGCAAGCGGGAAAAGCGCCGCATCGTCAGGTTCGCCGACGTCCCCAGGGTGCTGGTGAACGCGGTGATCTCGGCCGAGGACAAGCGCTTCTTCCAGCACGCCGGCTTCGACCCGCTGCGCATCGTCAAGGCCGCCTACATCGACATCAAAGAGGGGCGGCGCGCGCAGGGCGCCTCGACGCTCAGCATGCAGCTTGCGCGCAGCCTGTGGCTGGACCAGGCAAAAACCTGGAAGCGGAAGATCGCCGAGACGCTCATCACGCTGCACCTGGAGCGGAAGCTCACCAAGGAAGAGATTTTCGAGTACTACTCGAATCACATCGACGTCGGCCGGCGGGGGAGTTTTTCGATCCGCGGATTCGGCGAGGCGTCGCAGGCCTTTTTCAGTAAGGACATCCGCGAGCTGACCCTGGCCGAGGCGGCCACGCTGGCGGGCCTGGTGCAGCGCCCCAGCTACACCAACCCGTACCGCTGGCCGGAGCGGGCGCGCACCCGGCGCAACGTGGTGCTCTCGCTGATGCGGGAGAACGGCCTTATCACCGACCGCGATTACGCCGAGGCGTCGGCCTCGGCGCTGACGCTGGCGCGCGGCGGCGGCGAATCGCTGGACGCGCCGTATTTCGTCGACATGGTCAACGACGAACTCCAGGAGCGCTTCCAGGACCACGACTTCCAGTCGCGCTCCTACCGCGTTTATACGACCCTGGACCTGAACCTCCAGCGGGCCGCGGCCGAGGCCGTGCGCCTGGGCATGCAGGAGGTCGATACGCAGATCCGCGCCCGCTACCGCAAGGGAGCCACCGAGATTCCCGAGGCGCAGGTGGCGCTGGTGGCGCTGGACCCGCGCACCGGCGAGGTCAAGGCGCTGATCGGGGGCCGCAACTACGGCATGAGCCAGTTGAACCGCGCGCTGGCCAAGCGGCAGCCGGGCAGCGTCTTCAAACCGTTCGTCTACGCCGCGGCGCTGAACAGCGCCGTCGACGGCGGCCCGAAACTGGTCACCGTCATGACCACGGTGATCGACGAGCCGACCACGTTCTGGTTCGACAACAAGCCCTACGAGCCGAACAATTACAAGAACGAGTTTCACGGCCAGGTCACCCTGCGCCAGGCGCTGTCCAAGTCGATGAACGTCCCCGCGGTGAAGGTGGCCGAGATGGTGGGCTACGACAGCGTGGTCGAGCTTGCCCGCAACGCCGGGATGAACCTGAACGTTCAGGCCACGCCGGCGGTGGCGCTGGGCGCCTACGACGTGACGCCGGTCGAGGTGGCCGGCGCCTACACCATCTTCGCCAGCGCCGGGATGGCCGTCAAGCCGAGCTTCGTCCAGTTCATCCGCGACGAAAAGGGAGTGGGGATTTACGAACACAAGCCGGAGCGCAAGCCGGTGCTGGACCCGCGGGTCTCGTTCCTGATCGTGGACCTGATGGAGGAAGTGCTGCGCACGGGAACCGGGGCGGGCGTGCGGTCGCGGGGTTTCCTTCTGCCCGCCGCGGGCAAGACCGGCACGTCGCGCGACGGCTGGTTCGCCGGCTTCACATCGAAACTGCTGTGCGTGGTGTGGGTGGGTTTCGACGACAACAAGGAGCTGCACCTGGAGGGGGCGCGCTCGGCGCTGCCCATCTGGACCGAGTTCATGAAGCGGGCGCACCAGTTCCGCGAGTATCGCAACGTGAAGCCGTTCGAGGCGCCCGACGGCATTGTCAGCGTGCTCATCGACCCCGCCACCGGGCAACTGGCCGCCAATTGCCCGGACGCCCGGCCCGAGCTTTTCATCGCCGGCACGCAGCCGGTCGAGATCTGCCGGTTGCACGGAGGCCGCGGCGCGGCGACCCAGGTGGCCGCCTGGGACGTAACCGAACCACAGACGGCGCCTACGCGGGAACTGGCCCAGCGCCGTCCCGCCGCCCAGCAACCCGCCCCCGAGCAGAAACCGGCGCGCCCCGAGCCGGAAAAGAAAAGAGGATTCTTTTCCCGGATTCGCGACCTTTTCCGCTAATCCGGGGACGGAGTACTCATTCCCCATTTATTAGTGGCACGGCCTTCAGGGTGTGGGAGAAATGGGGAATGAGTACTCCGTCCCCGGTTTTCCCGAATTAGGCGCTATAGTTGAATGTGAGATTAAGGAGGCCGTCATGGTTTCCGTTTTCGCGCTAGCAGTCGTTTTCGCCAATGGCGCCTGGACGGGGGAGGAGCCCGCTCCCCAGGGGCTGAGTCCGGAGATGCGCGGCGACATCTTCATGGCCCGCAAGATGTATCGCGAGGCCATCGATGTATACCGCCAGCCGCGGGAGACTCACGTTCTGGCGAACAAGATCGGCATCGCCTTCCACCAACTGACGCAGCTCGATCAGGCCAAGAAGCAGTACGAGCGCGCGCTGAAGCTGAATCCCAAGTACCCCGAGGCGATCAACAACCTGGGCACGGTCTATTACGCCCGGAAGAGCTTCCGCCGCGCCATCGGCTATTACAGAAAAGCGCTGGTCCAGACGCCCAATTCCGCCTCGATCCTGAGCAACCTGGGCACCGCCTACTTCGCGCGGAAGAAGTACAAGGACGCGTTCGAGACTTACCAGAAGGCTCTGGCTCTGGACCCCGACGTCTTCGAGCATCGCAGCACGCAGGGGGTGCTGTTGCAGGAGCGCAGCGTCGAGGAACGCGCCAAGTTCCACTATTACCTGGCGAAGACTTACGCCAAGGCGGGCATTGTGGACCGGGCGCTGCTGTACATGCGCAAGGCCATCGAGGAGGGCTTCCGCGACCGGGACAAGTTCAAGGAAGACCCGGAATTCACCGCCCTGCGCGATTTGCCCGAGTACAAGGAACTGCTGCTGTTGGAGCCGCGTGTTCTGTAGGCTTCTGGCGGCGTTCGGGTTGTTTCTTCTGGCGCTGGCCCCGGCCTGCCGCCCGTCGCGGCAGGGCGGTGTGCCCCGGCTGGCAGTCCTGCCCTTCGAGAACCTGAGCGGCGAGCCGTCGCTGGACTGGGTTTCAGCCGCCGCCGGAGGAGTGATCGCGTCGCAACTGGCGCCCGCGCCGGATTTGCGCGCGTTGCCGGCCGCTGCCCTTCGCGACGCATACGCCGCGCGGGCGTCGCGAGTTCTTCACGGCAGCCTTACGATTGCCGGAGGGCGTCTCCGGCTCTGGTGCGTCCTGGAAGACCTGGATCGCCGGCGGACGGTAACAACGATGGCCCCGGCGGGCTCCATCCAGGACGGCGTGCTGCCTTTGCTGAGCCAGGTCGCCCGCGCGCTGAGCGAGGGAACCCGGCCCTTCCCCACCAACAGCGTTGATGCGCTGCGCCTGCTGACGCTGGCCGCCAACGCCGAAGACTACCAGCGCGCCGCGGCGGCGGACCCCGATTTCGGACAGACTTACGTCGCCTGGGCACGGTGGCACGCCGGGCGCGGCGAGCGTCAGGAAGCCTCGCGGGTTCTCGGCGCCGCGCAAGCGCGAGGGGAACGGATCGCACCCATCGAGCGCGCCGAGATCGCGGCGCTGGCCGCTTCGATCGCGGGCGACCGCGAATCCCGCGTCCGGGCGCTCGGCGAATTGGCCGCCCTCACGCCATCGGATGCGCAACTGGCCCGCGCGCTCGGCCAGCTCGAATTCGCGGCCTGGCGCCTGGAACCGGCCTTGAACTGGTACCGGCGCGCCATCCGCCTGGAACCGGCCACCGCCGACCTCTGGAACATGCAGGCTTACGCCCAGGCCCACCGAAGCGAGTTCGACGCCGCGCGGCGCAGCCTGGCCGAGTACTCACGCCTGGCGCCGGACGAGCCCAACGCTCCGGATTCGCTCGGCGAAGTCAACTTCATGGCCGGCGATTTCACCGAGGCGGAGAAGAGTTTCCTCGCGGCCCACCGGACGAACGCAACCTGGGGGGGCGGCAGCACGCTGCTCAAAGCCGCTCATGCGCGCGCGATGACGGGCGATGTGGCGGGCGCCGACGGCCTGTTGGCCCGGTACCTGGAGTTGCGCAAAACGCTCCAGGATCCTCTGATTCCCTACCGGCAGGCGCAGTGGGAGTTTCTCACCGGCCGCCGGCGGCAGGCGATGGAACGGCTCGAGTCGTTCCGCGCCGCCAGTGCGGGCGACCTGGCCGCCCACGCCGCGGCGCAACTGGCGGTTTGGAGGCGGCAGACCGGCGACCGCGCCGGCGCGCGGCGGCTGGCGCTCGAGGCGGCCAAGCTCGCCTCGACCCCGGCGGCGCAGCGGCTGGCCGGCGTCCTGCTGTTTGTGACCCAGCCGCCGGCGGCGGCGAATGAATGGGCCGTGCGGGCCGAACGCGCCTTCGCTCAATCCGCCGACGCCCCGAGGAAACAGTACGCGCTGGCATACGCGCTGCTGCTCGAGGGGCACTTCCCGGAGGCGTCCGTGCTCCTCAAGCACATGCTTCGCCAGACCTCGCCGACTGCGGCCGGAGACCTGAGCGCGCTGGCCGCCTGGGCGTTGCTGGAAACCGGCCAGGCCGCCGAGGCCCGCCCGCTCGCCGCCCTGTACCCGCTACCGGAAGCGCAAGGCGAGCCGGCCTTCGGCTCCCTCGCCATGCCGCGCGTGTTGCTGGTCCGCTCGCGCCTGGGGGAACCAACCGAATCCGCCCGCCTTCTGGCGATCTACGAAAAGCTCAAGGGCGACATGCCGGACGCCCGCTAATAAAATGCGTCAGCCTGGTATGGCCCCTTTTTGAAAAAGGGGCCATACCAGGCTGACGCATTTTTTA
>Ga0315273_10003740_pt1 | contig 18387 bp, 19 predicted proteins | sample YL17G02_0_MG_FD_205753 | JGI IMG/M metagenome (GOLD analysis project Ga0315273, IMG submission 205753) | Sediment microbial communities from Yellowstone Lake, YNP, Wyoming, USA - YL17G02_0 | ecosystem: Environmental > Aquatic > Freshwater > Lake > Sediment | place: USA: Wyoming | collected...
CGGGTAGTCTGTCCCGTAAATATCGATAGCCTGCCGCTTCCCCAGCGCTACCTCCAGGACCACCGGGATCAGGTGAGTCTCCGGCCGGTGGTCTTCTCCCAGTCTCTCCGTCGCGCCGGCGGCATTCAAATAGCGGAGCGAGGCGTAGCGGAGGCCACATTGGCTGTCATACCAGCGGAGGAGCCGCTCCACTAACGCCTTTGACTCTCCGTAAGGATTGAGAGGGGCAATCGGCGCGTCCTCCGGGATGGGCGCCGTCGGCGGCTCGCCGTACACACCGGCGCTGGAGCTGAACACGAAGCGCAACACTCCGTGGTCGACCATCGCGTTCAGCAGGTTGATGACGTTCGCGACGTTGTTGAAGAAATAGCGCCCCGGGACCTGCATCGACTCGCCGGCGGCGATAAACCCCCCGTAGAACACCACGCCGTCGAACTTCCAGCGATCGAAGACGACCTCCAGGAGTTCGCGGTCTTCCAGATCACCGACGACCAGCTCCGCTCCCGGCGTCACCGCCTGGGCATGGCCGGTCACCAGACTGTCGAAGACGACGACCTGATGTCCCGCCGCCAGCAGGTCCGCCACAGTTACGCTGCCGATGTAGCCGGCGCCACCTACGACCAGTATCCTCAATGTCTACTCCTCAAACTTCTTGAACACCAAGCAGGCGTTCTGTCCCCCGAACCCGAAGCTGTTCTTCAGGATTGTGCGCACGTCCACCTTGCGGCACTTGTTAGGCACGTAATCGAGGTCGCACTCCGGGTCGGGGTTCTCCTGGTTGATCGTCGGGTGAATGATCCCCGTTTGCAGCGTCTTCACGCAGACAACCGACTCCAGCGCTCCCGCTGCGCCTAGCACGTGCCCGATCATCGACTTTGTCGAGCTTATCGGTATCTTATAGGCGCGCTCACCGAAGAGGCCCTTGATCGCCCGCGTCTCCGCCAGGTCGTTCAAGACGGTCGAGGTGCCGTGAGCGTTGATGTAGTCCACGTCGTTGATCGTGATCCCCGCGTCCTCCAGCGCCCAGCGCATCGCTCGTTGCGCACCCTCGCCGTTCTCGCTGGGGGCGACGATGTGGTAGGCGTCGCCGCTTGAGGCGCACCCCGCCAGGTCCGCCAGTATCGTCGCGCCGCGGGCCTTTGCGTGCTCCAAGCTCTCCAGGATCAGGATCGCCGAACCCTCCGAGCACACGAAGCCGTCGCGCTCGGCGTCGAAGGGGCGGCTCGCCTTGGCTGGCTCATCATTGCGGGTCGATAGCGCCCTCATCACGCAAAAGGTGGCCAACCCAATCTCGCCGATGCCCGCCTCAGTGCCGCCCGTGAGCATGACCTCGGCCTTGCCCCGCCGGATCACCTCCAGGGCGTCGCCTATTGCCTGCGTGGAGGCGGCGCAGGCAGTGATGGCCGTACTGTTGAAGCCGCCGAGGCCGAACTGGATCGCCACCTGGGCGGCGGCCATGTTCGGTAGCATCTTTGGTGCATAGAAGGGGTCAATGCGCATGCCCCCCTTCTCCAACAGCGTCCGCATCGCCTCCTCTGTGTTGGGGAAACCGCCGTTGCCGTTCCCCAGCATGACGCCGATACGGCTCGTGTCTTCCTTGTCGAGCTGCAGCCCTGCTGCCTCGATCGCCTGGCGGGCCGCCGCCACCGCGAACTGGGAGAAGCGGGCCATCCGCCGCGCTTCCTTGCGGTCAATGTAGTCTATCGGGTCGAAGTCGTTTATCTCAGCGGCGATCCGGACCGGGTAATTGCTCGCGTCGAACCTCGTCAACGGTATTACGGCGGAGCGACCCTCCACGCAGCCCTCCCACAGCTTCTCTGGCGACAGACCCAATGGGGTCATCGCGCCCATGCCCGTGATCACTACCCGCCGTCTTGTCTCTTTCTCTGTCATGCTCCCATCCCAACTTCTAGTATGCTTGGTGCCCCTCAGATTCTAGGGCCTGTCCGTACTCCGTTCAACCGGACGGCATATCCCCTTCGATGCCCAGTAGGTAGGCTCGCGCCTCCGCCGCCACGAACAGCGACCCCAGGACGCAGATTAGGTCGTCCCGTCCTGCCTGTGCCAGGGCCTCCTCGATGGCTTGCGGCACAGTCTCCGCCGTGCTCACCGGGATGTTCTGCCTCGAAAACGCCTCTGCCACCATCGACGTGGCGGCAGCCCGGGGGTGGCGGGCGCTGGTGGCGATGACCGCCGCTCCCAGGGGCTGCAGCTCGGTGGCTATCTCACCGATCTCCTTGTCCTGCGACGCCCCGACGATGAGTATCGCTTTCGAGAACGAGAAATCCCCCAGCAGCGTCTCCCGCAAGCGTCGCGCCGACTCGGCGTTGTGGGCGCCGTCCACCACGAGCAACGGCTGCCGCCTTAGCATCTCCAGCCTCCCCGGCCAGCGCACTTTTGCCAGCCCCCGCCTGATCTCCTCCGATGAGACGGTGACTCCATGACCTGCCAGTGCTTCCACCGCCGCTACTGCCGTGGCGGCATTCTCGAGCTGATGCAGTCCCAGTAGCGGCAGGTGCAGGTCGTAGTTCCCACCGGTCGTCCGCAGGCGAAAGTCCTGCCCCTCCGGCGTATGCCCGTACCGTTCGATGGTGCAGCCTGCTGCCACGTCGACGAGGCTGGCGCCGAGATCGTCGCAGGCCCGCCGGATCACCGTCGCGGCCTCTTCCTGCTGGAATCCCATGACCGTTGTGCTGCCGCCGCGGATTATCCCTGCCTTCTCCGCTGCTATCCGGTCGATTGTCCTGCCCAGTATCGCCGTGTGCTCCAGGCTAATCGGCGTGATGACGCAAACCTCTTTCTCGTCGAGTGCATTCGTCGAGTCCAGCCGTCCTCCCAGTCCCGCCTCGATCACCTGGGCGTCCAATCCCGCTTCTCGGAATGCCAAGAACGCCATGGCCGTCAGCAAGTCGAACGTGACCAGCTCGCGGTCGGGAAACTGCCGCCTGACATCCACCACCGCCGGCTCCAGCGTCTCCACGCAGCGGACGAACGTCTCCTCGGCAATGGGCTCGCCGTCCACCGCGATCCGCTCGCGGAAGCTGTGCAGGTGGGGGCTCGTGTAAAGGCCGGTGCGTAGGCCCTTCTCCCGCAACATCGACGCGATCATCGCCGCCGTGCTCCCCTTGCCCTTGCTGCCGGCGATATGGATGGTCAGCCGGCCGAGCTGCGGGTCGCCGAGACGACGCAGCAGGGCGCGCACCGGCGCCAGGTCGGGCCGCGCCGCGAAACGCCCGCTGCGCTCGAAATCGGCAAAGCTAAGAAGATAAGCGAGGGCTTGGGAGTAGTTCATCGCGGTGGGAGGTGGCTGTGCAGACGGCTCATAGGTTGGTCAGACGGAATGCTATCATCCCCCTCTTCCCCGATCAAGAATCGCTCTTCGCGTTGACACCTTTTGGACACAGTCCTAACATGAGAACTAACGGGAAGGCCTGCGAACATAGGAATATGGGACGCCTTTTCACTGTTTTCTGACAGTCCGCGAGGCGTCCTTGTGCTTGCCTGGGTATGATCACCCCAGGCACAAAAGGAGGCGCAGGGAATGATCACCGTTAGCGTCCTCAAAGCTGACGTCGGGGGTTATGTGGGCCATTCCTCCCTGCATCCGGATCTGCTGAGCACTGCCGAAGAAGCGCTGTCCCAGGCCAAACAGAGAAGCGTGTTGGTGGATTTCCACGTCGGCCATTGCGGCGATGACCTCTTCCTGATCATGACCCATGAACGGGGCGCCAACCATACGGAGATACATGCCCTAGCCTGGGATGTCTTCATCGCCTGCACCGCGGTCGCCAAGAAGCTCAAGCTCTACGGCGCCGGCCAGGACCTCCTCGCCGATGCCTTTTCCGGCAACCTCCGCGGCATGGGCCCCGGCTCCGCCGAGATGGAGTTCGAGGAGCGCGCCTCCGAGCCGCTGCTCATCTTCCTCGCCGACAAGACATCGGCGGGGTCGTTCAACCTCCCTCTCTACAAGATGTTCGCCGACCCCTTCAACACCGCTGGCCTCGTCATCGCCGAGACGCTGCACGGCGGCTTCACCTTCGAGGTGCAGGACATCGTCGGCCAGCGCAAGATCAAGTTCGACGCCCCGGAAGAGACCTATGACCTGTTGATCTTCCTCGGCTCGCCCTCTCACTTCGCCGTCAAAGCCGTGTACAGCCGCAAGACCGGCGAGATAGCCGCTGTCTCCAGCACCGAGCGCTTGTCCTATATCGCCGGCCGCTACGTGGGCAAGGACGACCCCACCTGCGTCGTCCGCTGCCAGGGCGACTTCCCGGCCGTCGGCGAAGTCTTGGAGCCGTTCACCTTCCCCGCCATCGTCGAAGGCTGGATGAGGGGCTCCCACCAGGGCCCCTGGATGCCCTGCGCCGTCGCCGATGCCAACCCCTCGCGCTTCGACGGCCCGCCCCGTATTGTCTGCCTCGGCTTCCAGCTCACTGAGGGCCGCCTCATCGGCCCCCGCGATATGTTCGCCGACCCCGCCTTCGATGGCGCCCGCCGTCAGGCCAACGATATGGCCGACTACCTGCGTCGTCACGGCCCCTTTGAGCCTCATCGCCTGCCCTTGGAAGACATGGAATACACCACGATGCCTGAGATCGCCGGCCGCGTCGCCAGCCGCTGGAAGCCCTTGGAGTAACAGTACGGAAAGCAGGTTGCTCTTGCCGCGTCTTCTCGTTGCCACCAACAACCGTGGGAAAGCCGCTGAGTTCCGCACCCTCCTCGCCGGTTGCGGCTGGGAGATCGTGACTCCCGCCGATGTCGGTCTCGATCTCGATGTGGAGGAATCTGGCCCCGACTACGCTACAAATGCTAAGATCAAAGCGGAGGCGTTCGCTGCCGCCGGCGGTCTCCTCGCCCTGGCCGATGACTCCGGGATCGAGATTGACGCGCTAGGTGGCCTCCCGGGCGTCCTCTCTGCTCGCTACGCCGGCCCCGATGGGACGGACGCAGACAGAGTGGCCCGCGTCCTGGCCGAGATGAAGGAAGTGCCGCCCGAGAAGCGGCAGGCCCGCTTCGTCTGTGTTATCGCTCTCGCCGGGCCTGATGGCCGGGTGAGATTTGCGGAAGGTGAGTGCGAAGGGATTGTGGCCGAGGCGCCCCGAGGAGACGATGGCTTTGGCTACGACCCCATCTTCTACCTGCCGGAAAAGGGGCGCACGATGGCGGAGTTGCCGTCTGAAGAGAAGAATGCCGTGAGCCACCGCGGGCGGGCTGCCCGCAAGGCCTGCGTATTGCTGAGAGAGATGCTTGATGAATCTGAAAACGGCCCCTGAGGTCTCGTCAGAGGGTGACCTTCTAGACGCCCACCAGCGCACCATCACCTACCTCCGCGTCTCCGTGACCGACCGCTGCAACCTCCGCTGCGTCTACTGCATGCCGGAGAGTGGCATCGGCCTTGTCCCTATGACCGACATCCTCAGCTATGAGGAAATCCGCGACATCGTCGCTGTCGGCGCAGCGATGGGACTACACCACGTGCGACTCACCGGCGGCGAGCCCCTCGCTCGCAAGGGCCTCGTCGATCTCGTCGCGATGATCAGCGCCATCCCCGGCATCGAGGAGATTGCTCTGACCACCAACGGCGTCTCTCTCGCCCGTCACGCCGAGCCGCTGGCCAGGGCAGGACTCCGGCGCGTGAACGTCAGCCTCGACACCCTCCGACCCGAGCGCTTTCGCCGCATCACCCGCGTCGGCCGCCTCGAGGACGTGCAGGAGGGGATCGCCGCTGCCCGCGCCGCCGGCCTTCTCCCCCTCAAGATCAACGTTGTGCTGATACCAGGGCTGAACGACGACGAGGCGCTGGATTTCGCTCACTCCACTATCGACGACGACTGGGACGTCCGCTTCATCGAGCTCATGCCCTTCCTGGAGGGAGAGTCCTGCTCCAAAGATGTCTCGCTGGCCGCCGGCTTCGTGTCGAATGAAGAAGTGCGGCGTCGGATAGAGGAGCGTTTGGGACCGCTGGCGCCTGCCCCGGCCGCCGACGGTCATGGCCCTGCGATCTACTACCGTCTCTCTGGGGCCAGAGGCCGTATCGGCTTTATCAGTCCCCTGACCGAAGAAGGGTTCTGCGCCCGCTGCAACCGGCTGCGTCTCACCGCCACCGGCAAGCTTCGCCCCTGCCTGCTGACGGACAAGGAAATTGATCTCCGGGCGGCCCTCCGGAGTGACGAAGGCGAAGAAGGCATCCGCCGCGGCCTGATGGCGGCGCTCGAAACCAAGCCCGACGCCCATCACCTGCGCGACGGCAACCGGCCCCGCAAGCGCAACATGATCCAGATCGGAGGCTAGAAGCCTGAAGGAGGACGCGATGCTAGAGCTCACCCAGGAGATCAAAGACTTCGTCTCGCGGGGCGACGTTGGCAAGGTCCTCGCGACCATAAGCCCCGACGGCTTCCCCAACATCGGCCCCAAGGGCACAATCCAGGTCTACGACGACGGTAGCCTCGCCTATTGCGAGTTCGTGGGCAAGCACCACTATGAGAACGTGAAGCGCGACCCTCATGTCGCGATCGCCTGCATCGACTTCGCAGGCCGGCAGGGCTACCGCTTCGTCGGCGAGGCTGAGCTTCACGAGTCGGGCGAGGTCTACGATAAGGTGAAGGCGAAGATGCCTCCTGCCGCCAATCCGCGGGCGGTCGTGCTCGTCAAAATCAAAGAGGTCAACGGCCTAGGCGGTGCCCAGGTGGGAGAGAGGATACTCTAGGGGTCATGGGCAAGCTCAGCCACCTCGATGAGTCGGGCCGCGCCCGCATGGTAGACGTGACGGATAAGGACGACACCCTCCGTGAGGCCGTCGCCAAGGGCAGCGTCCGCATGAAACCGGAGACCCTCGCCCTCATCCAGTCCGGCGGCGTCCCGAAGGGCGATGTCCTGGCTGTCGCCCAGATCGCGGGGGTCATGGCCGCCAAGCGTGTCCCCGATCTCGTCCCTATGTGCCACCCCCTCCTCCTCACCGCGATCGATGTCTGTGTGGAGCCTGACGAGAAGGATAGCGCTGTCCAGATTACCGCCACCGTCCGCACCACCGGCAAGACCGGCGTCGAGATGGAAGCCCTGACCGCTGTATCCATCGCTGCCCTCACCATCTACGACATGTGCAAGGCGGTGGACCGAGGAATGCGTATCGAGGGGGTGCGTCTCGTGCGCAAGTCAGGCGGGAAAAGCGGCGAGGTCGCGCTGGAATAGCACGACCTCGCGATTATCTTTCCTCTGCTAGCGTCTTCCGCTGCTGCTACTCAGTCTCCGCTAGCGCCGCGTCGATTGCCTGCTTGAAGACGTCGAATGGCTGGGCGCCGCTCAGGCTCTTGCCGTTGATGAAGAAGGCCGGAGTACCGAAGCGGTCCAGCCCTGCCTCTTGGGCAGCCTTCGTCGCGGCGTCCATGTCGGCCTGCACCAGTGGCGCCATCCTCCCCGAATCCAGACACTCGTTGAACTTCGTGGCATCCAGTCCCAACTGGGCCGCGTAGGCTTTCAGGTTATCGACGGCTAGGGCGCTCTGGTTCGCAAACAGGATGTCGTGATACTGCCAGAAGGCCCCCTGCTCATTTGCGCATTCCGAAGCCTCCGCCGCCTTCTGCGCGTTCTCATGGATCTGGGACAGAGGGAAGTTCATGAACACGAAACGGATCTTGTCGCCGTAGGTCGATAGTATCTGTGGCAAAGTCTGCTGAACGAAGCGTGCGCAGTAGGGGCACTGGAAATCGGAGAACTCGACGACTGTGACCTTGGCGTCCGTCGGCCCCTTGGCGGGGTTGTCGCCCGGGTCGATCTCGACTGTTGCCGGCGTAGGCACTACTGACGGCGTCGGCTGTTGTGCCACCACGACGTTAGTCTTCTCCGATGTCGTCCCGAATATCGGCCAGGCGTGGTTGATGCCGGCTGCTGCCGCCACCACCGCGACGGACGTAATCAGGCTTATCAAGAAAAACAGCCCCAAGTTGGCTGTCCCCGGATTCCCCCCGGGCGGAGCCGGCTCCACTCCGTATGAGCCTTGCTCTTTTGGTTCTTCTGCCACTTTGTGCCTCCCTCAATACAAAAACCGGCTCCCTCTGCCGGCCCTCTCGAACATGAGCTATGTTCACTTTACAGAAACGCCGTTCGGCCTGTCAAGGTTATGTACTGAACGAGTACACGATATGGACACCCCCTAGCCCCCGTCATATAATTACCGTGCATCTGCGGCCTGCCCCGCAGATGTTGTATACTGGGAGCGGAGTTAGCTGACTGTTGGGTTCCCTTGCTTCCATCGAAGATATTGGGGCGGCGGCCAAGAGGATAAGGCGGCACATCATCACTATGCTCGCCGCCGCGGGCAGTGGCCATCCCGGTGGCTCCCTTTCCGCCGTCGAGATCCTTTGTGCCCTCTACCTCTGCGTCCTTCGCCACAACCCGGCTGAGCCTCTCTGGCCTGACCGAGACCGCTTTATCCTAAGCAAAGGCCACGCTGTCCCTGTTCTCTACGCCGTCCTCGCCGAGTGTGGCTACTTCCCGGAAGAGGAACTCACGACGCTGCGGAAGCTCGGCAGCCGTCTTCAAGGTCACGCCTTCGCCTACTTCCAGCCCGGCACTGAGGGCCTGCGTACCCCCATTCAGTCTCCGCCGGGGATCGAGATGTGCGCCGGCTCCCTGGGCCAGGGGCTCTCCTTCTCGATAGGGCAAGCTCTCGCCGCCCGTCTGGATGGCCGCGACTACCGGGTCTACTGCCTTCTCGGCGACGGTGAGCTTGGCGAGGGTCAGGTCTGGGAGGCCGCTCTTGCCGCTGCCCACTACTCCCTCGACAATCTCGTCGCCATTGTCGACCGCAACCGCATCCAAAACGACGGCTTCGTCGATGACATCCTGCGCACCGACCCCTTGATCGAAAAATGGGAGGCCTTCGGCTGGCGTGCGCTCGACATCGATGGCCACGACCTCCGTCAGGTCATCGACGCTCTGGAGAAGGCTAGGACGGTCAAGGGCAAACCGACTGTAATAATCGCCCACACCATAAAGGGGAAGGGCGTCAGTTTCATGGAGAACACCGCTAGCTGGCACGGCCGCGCCCCCAATCGTGAGGAAGCGGAGCGTGCCTTGGCCGAGCTGGCCTAGTTCTATCGCCATAGGAGAAAGCTAACGATGACCCTGGCCCCCCCAGCAATGGCGGCGACCCGCGAGGCTCTCGGCCCCACCCTCGTGCGCTTGCGGGAAGAAGGGCTCGACATCGTCGTCGTCGACGCCGATCTCGGCGTCTCTACCACCGCCCGCGTTTTCGCTGCTGCCTTCCCGGAGCGCTTCTTCACCGTGGGGATCGCGGAGCAGAACATGATCGGTGTCGCCGCCGGCTTCGCTGCCGCTGGAAAGATCGCGGTTGCCAGCACCTTCGCTGTCTTCGCGCCCGGCCGCTGCTTCGACCAGATACGCATCGCCGTTGCCCATCCTCACCTCAATGTGAAGATAATCGGTAGCCACGGCGGGCTCACAGTCGGCGAAGATGGCATATCCGCCCAAGCGATTGAAGACCTCGCCCTCATCTCCTCTCTACCTGGGTTCACGGTAATCGTCCCCGCCGATGTCATCGAGGCGGCGCAGGCCATCGAGACTGCCCTGCGCGAGCCCGGCCCCTACTACATCCGCTGCTCGCGCGCCAAGACACCCGTCATCTATGATGCCACCTACCGTTTCCAGCTCGGCAAAGCCCATCTCCTCCGACCGGGGAAGGACGTAACTGTCATCGCCCTCGGTGTCATGGTCAAGCCGGCGCTCGCCGCTGCTGCCAAGCTCCGGGAGGAAGGGATCGATTGCCGGCTCTTGAACATGGCCACCCTGAGGCTGCTCGACGAGGAGGCCATCATCGCCGCTGCTCGCGAGACCGGCGCTATCGTCACCGCCGAGGAACACCTCGTGCACTGTGGTCTGGGGAGCATGGTCTCCCAGGTTGTCACGGCCAATCAGCCCGTGCCGATGGGCTTCGTCGGCATGAAGGACCGCTACGCCGAGTCGGGAGCGCCCGATCAGCTCCTGGAGAAGTACGGCCTCACAGCCGACGACATCGCCCGAGAAGTGCGCACCGTGCTCAAGCGCAAGAAGGACTGACTCGCATGACCGGCAAATCCAAGGCAACATCCACGCCGCGGCCCCTGGTCGCCGTCCTTTACACCAGCGCCGCTACCGTTCTCGACGACATCGGCCAGGCCATGCGCCTCGCCGAATATGCCCAGGCCCTTCCCGCCGATGTGGAGACTGCCCTAAAGATCAACATCTCCTGGCAGCGCTACTACCCCGCCTGCTCCACCAGTCCCTGGCAACTCGAAGGCGTGATTCGGACGCTCCAGCACGACGGCTATCACAAGCTTCTACCCGTTCAGAACGGCACCGTCGTTGTCGACTCCCACGAAGGCGAGGTCAAGAACAAGCACAAGGCCGTCCTCGACAATTACGGCCTCCAGAGCCTCCACCTGACGGACAAGGATGTTCCCTGGGTTCCCTATGAGCCCAAGGGCGAGATGCTGGTCCTGCACAATGTCTTCCCCGACGGGATAAAGGTACCGCAGGCCCTCATCGGCAAGAACGTCATTCACCTGCCGACCCTGAAGACCCACGTCTTCACCACCATGACCGGCGCGATGAAAAACGCCTTCGGCGGCCTCCTGAGCTTCCGTCGCCACTGGACCCACTCTGTGATTCACGAAACCCTCGTCGACCTCCTGACGATCCAGAAGGAGATCCACCCCGGCATCTTCGCTGTCATGGACGGGACGATAGCCGGCGACGGCCCGGGACCTCGCTCCATGCGCCCTCATGTGAAGAACCTCATCCTGGCCAGCGCCGACCAGGTCGCCATCGACGCCGTCGCCGCCAAGCTTATGGGCTTCGACCCTCTCTCCCTCAAGTTCATCCGCCTCGCCCACGAGCGTGGCCTGGGCTGCGGCGACCCTGACAAGATCGAAGTCGTTGGCATGGACATCAGCGGCATCAACTTCGGCTTCCGCAGCGACGAGGATACCTTCGCCAGCCGCGGCCAGAAGCTCATCTATTGGGGCCCCCTGAAGCCCTTCGAGAAGCTGCTCCTTCGCACCCCCATAGTCCCCTGGTCGTTCTTCGCCTCAAACGTGTATTACAATTACCTCTGGTATCCCCTGGTGGGGCGGAAGAGGGCAAAGCAGGCCCTCCAGACTGAGTGGGGCAGGCTCTTCCAGAGCTACTGACGGCTAGCGTCTCTGCCTCTGCCGAGGAAGCGATCTCTTGACCCTTAAGAACCTGCGGTCGAAGTTCATCATATCCCTGCTCTTCGGCATGGCCATCGCCGTTGGGCTCATGGCCTACGGCGACTTCTCGGACATCTACGGCAGCCTTGAGGATTTCCGCTGGGAGCTTATGCCCCTTCTCCTCGCTCTCTCGCTGGGCAACTACCTCATCCGCTTCGTCAAGTGGCACTTCTACCTCGGCCAGATCGGCGTCCACAACGTCCCCAAGCGAGACAGCTTCCTCGCCTTTTTCTCCGGCCTCGGCATGGTCATCACCCCCGGCAAGCTGGGCGAGTGGCTGAAGAGCTACCTTGTGCAAGAGATGCATGGCGTCCCCTTCATCCGTACCGCCCCCATCCTTCTCGCTGAGCGCTTCACCGACGCCGTTGCCCTGCTGCTCCTCGCCGGCGCCGGATTCTTCATCTTCGGCGAAGCGTGGGAGGTCTTTGTCATCGTCGCCGTCGGCTCGGTAATAGCGATGATCGTTGCCCGCCACCGCCCCACGATGCGCGCCATCCTCCGCCGGGCGGAGCGCCTGCCCGTTGTGTCCCGCTTCGCCTCCCAGGCCGAGGTCTTCTATGACAGCACCTACATCCTCTTCTCCCCCTGGAGCCTCATCTTCACCACCATCCTCAGCGTCGTCTCCTGGGCGGGCGAAGTATTGGCGTTCTACCTGGTCCTTGTCGGGCTCGGCCAGGACGGCAGTTGGACGCTGCTCGTGCAGGCCGCCTTCATCCTCCCCGTCGCCACCCTTGCCGGCGCGATAGTCCTGATCGCCCCCGGCGGCATGGGCGTCGCCGAAGGGGGTATCACCGGCCTCCTCCAGGCCATCGTCGAGGACATGAGCAAGAGCACGGCCGCTCTGGCAACCCTGATCATCCGCTTCACGACACTCTGGTTTGGTGTTATAGTGGGCCTCATTGCTCTCGCCTTCACGATGCGCCGCCTCGCGACCGCGCCACCGGCTGACCAACCGCTCGGCGTCGCCCTGGCGACCGGCGCCGATTCACCGCCGCTGATTGCCGCCTCCGCCGAAGAGAGAGAAGGACAGCCGGCTGGGGGAGCTGACCAGGGAGAGACGCTGCAATAGCCATGGCCGCACTGGCTGACCAGGGACAGGGACTCCTCAGCGACCGCGCCTCCCGAGCGGCGGTTATCCCCGTGCTCTCCAACGCCTTCGTCCTCGTCCTCAAGGCCGTTGTCGGCCTCATGACCGGCAGCATCGCCGTCCTCTCCGACGCCATGGACAGCCTCGAAGACGTCGGCGCCTCCATCTTCGATCTCTGGAGCGTCCGCCTCTCCGCCAAGCCCGCCGACGAAGAGCACCCCTACGGCCATGGCAAAGTCGAGGGCATAGCCGCCGGCGTCGAGGGGCTCCTTATCGGCGCTGGTGGGCTCTTCATCTTCTACCAGGCTATACGACGGCTCATCGTTGGCCAGGCTGAGATCAGCGTTGGCCTCGGCTTGGTGGCCATGGTCGTCACCGCGCTGGTAAACCTGGGTGTTGTCATTCAGGTCGCCCGCGCCGCCAGAGAGACCGGCTCCCTCATCCTCACCGCCGCCTCTCGCCACCTCTGGACAAACATCGCTCAGGCCCTCGCCGTCATCACCGCCCTCGTCCTCGTCGGCCTGACCGGTCGCCACGAGTTCGACGCCGTGGTCGCCCTCTTCCTCAGCGCCTTCCTGGTCTTCTCCTCCGTGCGCATAATCACGGGCGCCAGCCGCCAGATCATGGACGTCCGGCTCCCGCTCGAGGAGGAGGGGTTCATCCAGCAGGCGCTTCTCCGCCACGAGAAGGAGGTCGTCGGCTTCCACAAGCTGCGCACCCGGCGCTCCGGGCACCAGCGCTATGTCGAGCTGCACCTGATAGTGGACCCCAAGCGCAGCGTGGAGGAGATCCACACCGTCTGCGATGGCATCGAGAGGGACATCCAGGAGCGCCTTCCCGGCGCTGAGGTGACGATCCACGTGGAGCCGGACGACGGCCGTCCCCGCCGCCCCCGCGAACTCCTCTCCTAGCCCTCCGTTTGCGCAAATAGAAACGCCTGCCTGCCGCTAGGCAGACAGGCGCCTTGATCCTCAGTTCGTCTTACCCGTCTCGCGGGTCGTTCCCTATTCTCGGTGACCGTTCCCCTCTGACTCCTCCAACTCCTCTTCCTCCTCCTCGTCTTCCAGAGCCTCCTCCTCCGAGTACACTCCCGCCTCGTGCCCGGCCCACACCGTCACGATGAAGTCCTCGCGATACGGGTCGTTGCTCATCACCAGCCGCTCGTCGATCTCCGAGATCAAGTCCTGGATCTCGTCCTCCGACAGCGAATCGGGGATGCACAGCGTCGCATAGGCGACGCTCGCCGTATAGTGGATGTCGATCCGTCCCACCTCGTCTTCGTCAGCGTCGATAACGTAGCTCTCAGAATACGGCGTCCGGCACTCCCGCTCGAAGTAATACTCTGCCATTCTCTCCTCCTTGACTCTATCTACAGGGGACGGGTCTGTCCGTTACCCAAAATGATCCACTTGTACGTCGTCAGTTCCTTCAGCGCCATCGGCCCCCGCGCGTGCATCTTCTGCGTCGATATCCCGATCTCCGCGCCTAGCCCGAACTGCGCCCCATCCGTGAACTGCGTGCTCACGTTATGATACACTGCCGCCGAATCCACCTCCGTTAGGAAGCGGCTCGCCGTCGGCCAGTCCTCCGTGACGATCGCCTCCGAGTGCCCCGACCCGTACGTCGCGATGTGTGTCATCGCCTCATCCACCGAGTCGACGACCTTCACTGCTGCGATGAACGTCAGGAACTCTTTGCCAAAGTCCTCCGGCGATGCGGGTACCACCTTCCAGGCGCTGGCCCCGTTACCCTTCCGCAGGATGCTCAGCGCCGTCGGGTCGCAGCGCATCTCCACGCCCTTCTCCGACCACTTCGCCGCGATCATCGGCAAGAAGCGCTCGGCCACGTCCCGATGCACCAGCAGACACTCCAGCGCGTTGCAGATCGTCGGCCGCCGCGTCTTCGCGTTGTGGACGATAGTCACCGCCATCTCCAAATCCGCCGCCTTGTCAACATAAGTGTGGCAGACGCCCGCCGCTGCCGATACCACCGGCATCGTCGCGTTCTCCCGCACCATCGCGATGAGCCCGGGCCCGCCGCGCGGTATCAGCAGATCGATGACGTCGTTCATCTTCAGCATCTCTCGCACCAGCCCTCGGTCCAGCGACTCGATGAGCTGGATCGCTCCCGCCGGCACGCCCGCCTTCGTCGCCGCCTCCGCCACGATCTGCCCCAGAATCGTGTTCGAGCGCGCGCACTCCTCGCCGCCGCGCAGAATCACCGCGTTGCCCGACTTCAAGCAGAGCGACGCGATGTCCACCGCCACGTTCGGCCGGCTCTCGAAGACCGACCCGATGACCCCGATCGGCACCCGCGTCTTCCCGATGACCAGTCCGTTCGGCCGGATCGTCATCTCGAACTTCTCGCCCACCGGGTCGGGCAGGCTGGCCACGTTCCGCGTGTCAGCAGCGATCCCCTCGACGCGCGCGTGGTTGAGCGTCATGCGCTCCAGCATCTCATCGCTGAGCCCGGCCTTCTTCCCCTCGTCGTAGTCCGCCTGGTTCGCCGCCAGAATATCCTTCTCGCGGGCCAGCAGCGCGTCGGCGATAGCGTGCAGCGCCTTATTCTTCATCTCCGTCGACAGCGTCGCCATCTGCCGCGCCGTCGCCTTCGCCGCCTCGCCCTTAACTCGTACCTCAGATGCCGCAGTAGTCATCGTGGTGACTCCTTCTCAGGGATGTGTTTGTCTAGCATACACTAGCAGGCCCGCCCTCTGCCACCACCTCTCGCGCCTCCCCCAACCTCCGCTACACCAGCAACAACCCGAACCCAACGACCGTTACCGCCGCCAGAAACGGCACAGCCAGCTTCGCCGCCCGCTTCGGGAGGAACAGCTCGAAGAACGCTTTCTCGTCGCCTACCCGCTGGTGCACGAACCCCAGCGGACAATCGCCACCGTTCAGCGCTACCACCGCTCCCTCTCCCGCCAGCGCGATGACCGACAGGACGAGCCAGATGGAGCGCGTATCCGTCACGCCGCAGTAGTAGACATAGCCAAGGCACGACAGAAAGAGGGCAGAGACCAGCCCGTGGGCCAGCCTTACGAGGTGAACCATATCCCGAATCCCGATGATCTAGACTCGCGTCAGCAGCGCGGCCACGCTCACGGCGATCGCTGTGCCGGAGAGAAGCAGCAAAGCTCGTTCCTCCACGGCCAGCGCCCACGCACGGTCGATCCGCTCGCTCCGCCCGTCCAGGTAGAGAACCGTCCCTTCAATCTCCCGAACACGCCGCCTGATCGTTCGGACGCGGTAGCTCAGCGTCCGCTGCGCCAGGCTGAGCCCGAAAGCGGCGGCGGCCCCTGCCAACGCCGACAACTCGAAGCGCTCTCCGTTGACCCAGTAGGCCGTCAGAAAAGGGAAGCTCCCCCAGGCGAGCGCGAACCAGTAGTCGGTGTGGAACATGCCGCCGAACCACTCCAGGTTGTAGGCAGGCGCGATGAATAGCCCGAACGCGACGAACGCCAGCAGCCACGGCGTGACGGCGATGCTGCCCGCGACCCCGAGCCCAACCGCTCCCCCAAGGCCGGCAATAGCGATCAGCCACAGTGCCGGGCTCGGGATCTGCGTCTTGAGTGGGCGGCCGGAGAGCTCGTCGAGTGCGTGGGCGGCGAAACCGAGCGCCAGCAGGAAAGCGATCAAAGTGGCGGCCAGCCGGTCGTAGTGGATAGCAGGCGCAAGCGCTGCCCCCAGCACAACGTAGCTCAAGTGCCAGAGCGTGTAGGGCGGGTGAAGCAGCGTAACGTAGTCGCGCCAGCCGCCGGGGTGCAGGGCGTAGAATGCCGAGCCCAAGTGTTCCGTCGCGGTGGCCCTTGCCTCTTTTCGCGTTCTCAACCTTCCTTCCTCCCCCATATGACGAGCGCTCCCCCCAACGACAGCCGCGCCGCTTGCACGTTGGGAAACCCCGCGTCACGCCAGGCGTCCAACAGGGCATCCTCAGGCCAGGCGCGATAGAAGTCGCAAATGCTCGGGCCCAGAAACGAGGCAACCTGCCGCCACGAGCGGGAGAACGTCAAGGCAGCGAGCGGCAAGACAAAGCCGGTGTAGAGCCGCCATGCCGGGTAGAAGATGCCGCGGGGTAAGGCGAAATCCAGTGACGCCATCACGCCCCCTCGTTTGACCAGCAGACCCATGCGCCGCAGCGTCTCCGCGACATCGTCTACGTAGCGCAGGAGGTACGCGAACACGACGGCGTCGAAGGCCGTGTCCCGAAAGGGCGGCGATTCGGCGGAGCACTCCACGAGGTTGAGCCGCCGTTCGTCCTGCGGCAGCTTCGCCTGTGCTTGCAGCAGCATGGCGCGCGTGATGTCGGCGCCGACCACCTGCGTGCCGGGTTGCTGGAGCAGCCCGAACGCAAGCATCCCCGTGCCCGTAGCCATGTCGAGCACTCGTGCGCCGTGTCCCTCAGTGGCGGCAGCGTCCAGCCTCGCCAGGAGGAAGCGATGCCAGCGGTGGTATTGCAGCAGGCTCAGCAGGACCGCCGGGCGGTCGTAGCCGGCCGCGATGGGTGAGAAAACCCGGCGTGGCAGGTCGGGAGAGCGAGGCACAAGCATTCGGCAACCTTTCGTACTGCGGTACGCTCGTCAAGAGTGACGGTCCTACTCTCCAAACTACTAGGGTAAGGCGGCATCGTCAACCCGAGCGCGGTCCGGCGGTCATCTCGCCGCCGCCCTAGCGGCTGTCGGAAGTAGCTTGACACGATATGGGGGCGAGCGTAGCCTAGATTCGTCCGAAGCGGCCTCAATGCTCCCGGCCGAGACGGTACCCGCCTAGAAACGCCGAGGTGATCACCTTGATCCGCACCCGCATCCAAGACCCCAAGAAGATAGCGAAGCTGTACACCCGCCTCTCCAAATACTACGACCCCTTTACCGGTTACGAGCCCCGGCATCACAGAGAGGCCCTCAAGCTCGCGGCCATAAAGGAAGGAGACGTGGTTCTCGAGGTGGCGGTCGGAACGGGGAGGGCCGTAGTGGGGATCGCGAACGCCGTAGGGCAGCAGGGCAGAGTCTACGGCGTCGACCTAACGGAAGCAATGCTCAAGCAAGCAGCGGCCAAGCTGAAAAGAGAAGGTCTGCTCGCCAAGGTAAACCTTGCTCAAGGCAGCGCTTTCTCCCTACCGTTCGAGGACGGAAAGTTCGACGTTCTCTACAACTCCTACATGTTGGACCTGATAGACACCCCCCAGATTCCGCCAATCCTTCTCGAGTTCAAGCGCGTGTTGAAGCCCGGCGGCAAGCTCGTCCTTGTCAACATGAGCAAGAAGACGGAGAGGAAGACCCTGTTTGAGTTCCTCTATGAGAAGGGCCCTAATCTCTATGGCAACTGCCGGCCCGTCCTCGCCGAGCCTCTAGCGGAGGAGGCCGGGTTCGAGAACATCAGAAGGTTCTACCGAAGGGACTTTAGCTGGCTCCTGCTTACCCTGCTGACCGGCACGGAGATAGTCCTGGCGAACAAACCGGCCTGAACCCCCAAGCGTCAGAGATGCGGAAGGCTGGGCGGAAGGCCCGCCCTTCAAGTCCGGCGAGGAACGTGCGCCGCGAGAGAGGCCGTCCCATCACTTGGCGCCAACGCTTGTCGTCCCAGTAGTTGCCGTCTTTCATTCTTCACCTCCTGCCTATGAGGCTAGTACGGAGGACGCGCGCCCCCCGGAATGAGTGCCTCAAGGCTAGCCCAGCTACCGAATGAATGCCTTGTACGGTGCGGCTCCTCGGTACAGCAACCCTTTTGCGATTGCGTCCGCAGCGTTGGGGTCATTGGGCGTCATCAGGGCCAAGTAGCCCACGTCGCCCGCAATCACATGAAGCGCTAGAAAATCGGGGGTCCAAGGTGAACCGTTCCCATCGAGAACGACTTCACCTCTTATCATCCTGGTGCCTCCGTTCGCAACAGTCGCGTCGCCGGTCGTGCAGAGTTCAGTTATCCAAATCCAGTGAGGCAAGGGTTTCCCGCGAAGGAGATGCCGGATTCGCCCCGCGAGGCCACGGTTGTGCGCGAACACCTTGTAGTCATTTGAACGCGCCAGATATGTCCTCAAAACAATATTGTTCGGCAT
>Ga0315273_10003741_pt1 | contig 18387 bp, 15 predicted proteins | sample YL17G02_0_MG_FD_205753 | JGI IMG/M metagenome (GOLD analysis project Ga0315273, IMG submission 205753) | Sediment microbial communities from Yellowstone Lake, YNP, Wyoming, USA - YL17G02_0 | ecosystem: Environmental > Aquatic > Freshwater > Lake > Sediment | place: USA: Wyoming | collected...
GCTCGCTCCCGCGAAAGAGCTCGCGGCCGGGGCTTCTCACCTCACGCGTTTGCGAAAACGGATCCACGAAAGCGAGAACATCGACACGCCGAAGATCACGAGCGCGAGCACCTCGGTGCGGAGCGATTCCAGTCCAGCCCCTTTCATCATGATGCCCCGCACGATGGTCATGAAGTATCTGACGGGGTTCAAGTAGGTGAACCACCGGACGATAGGAGGCATGTTCTCGATCGGGATGAAGAAACCCGACATGAGGATCGCGTAGATGGTGAAGAACCACGTGAAAAACATTGCCTGCTGCTGCGTGCTCGTCATCGTGGAAATCAGCATGCCGACGCCGAGCGTCGTGAGAACGAAGAGCAGCGATAGCCCGTAGAGTAAGAACCACGAGCCGACGAACGGAATCTTGAACCACACGATCCCGAGAGCGAGGGCTATGGAGAACTCGATGTAACCGAGCACGGCGAAGGGAATGATCTTTCCGAGTATCAGGGCGGGGACGGGAATGGGCGAGACCATGAGCTGCTCGAGCGTCCCTCTTTCTCTCTCTCGCACGATCGCCATCGCGGTGAGGAGCGCCGTCACCATGGTGAGAAGAATGACAACGATTCCTGGTACGATGTGGTACACCGATTCGCCTTCGGGGTTGTAGAGGATCCGCTGTCGGAGCACGACGGGGAAGCTCGACCCGGAAAGCCGCTCGCTGAACTGGAAAGCGATGAGGTTCGCGTAACCCGTCGCGATGGACGCTGAATTCGCGTTCGCCCCGTCCGCGACGAATCCAATGATGACGGGCTTCGAGTTCCGTAACCCCTCCGAAAAGCCTCTCGGTATGATGAGATTGACGTTCTTGTCTCCGGTCCGCAGGTTCTCTTCGCTGTCGAGAAGGCTGACAGGACTGTGGGAAGGGATGAAGTAGTCTCCCGCGGACATCGAGCGGACGAACTCGCGGGAAAGCTCGCATTGATCATAGTCATACACGGCGGTGTACACGTACTTGACGTCCGTCGAGATGGCGTAGGCCAGGACCATCATCTGCATGACGGGCGCGATGAAAATGAGCCGGAGCGTGAACCGGTCGCGCCGGATCTGATGGAATTCTTTCACGACCATCGCAAGGATCGCCTGTATCATCTTTCAACCCAGCCTCAACTTGAACCTTTTCGCCGCGATTCCGAGGAGCACAGCGGTCAAGAGAACGAGCGCCAGTGTCTGATGCCACACGGCCGGGGCGCCGACGCCCTTGAGCATTACGCCTCGCAGTATAACGATGAAGTGCCGCGCCGGGATGATCATCGAGAGATACTGGAGCGGGAGCGGCATATTCTTGATTTCGAAGATGAACCCGGAGAGCATCACCGAAGGCATCACCGTCACCATGAGCGTTGTCATCATGGCGGCGAGCTGGTTACGAACCAGCGTGGAAACCAGGACGCCGATCGAGAGGGCCGCGGTCACGTAGATCGCCCCGAAGAGAGCGAGAAGGAGATATGACCCCTCGAACGGCACGCGAAAGTGAAAGACGGCAAAGAGAATCACGAGAAGGCCGTCGAGGAAGGCGATTCCGATGTAGGGAATCACCTTTCCCGCGATGATCTCCCTCGGCGTCACGGGAGCGGTCATCAGCTGCTCCATCGTCCCTGTTTCCTTCTCACGCACAATGGTAATCGAGGTGAGGAGTGCCGAAATCATCATGAGAATGATGGCGATGAGCCCCGGGACGAAAAAGTCCGGCGATCGGAGGTCCGGATTGTAGAGCACGCGCGGAGAAATCCACACACGCGGCCTCAATGTCTGCGTTGAGGTATTGCGCCGTATGAAATCGAAAAGGAGCACGTTGGAGTAGTTCGTCGCGGCGGCGGCACGGTTGGCATCGGATCCGTCGACGATGAGCCCGACCTGAAAGGGTTCCTGCGTCCGAACGGCCTCTGAAAAACCGCGGCGCAGAACGAGAACGGCATGCGCGTGGCCCGCGCGAAGGACGGCCTCGAGATCGCTCAGCCGCGGAGCCGAGCGCGATGGGATGAAGTAGCCCGACTGGTAGAAACTGTTGACCAGCGCGCGCGAGTAAGCGGTCTTGTCCTCATCGACGACGGCGAGCTTTATGTTCTTCGTGTCGAGATTCACTGCATAGCCGTAGAGGAGCGTCATCAGGAGCGGCATGGCGATCGCGACAGCGAGCGACTTGGGGTCGCGCAGGATGTGCCGGAATTCCTTTGCGATGATGAATCGTACCTTGCTCATGTCTGATCGACGCTCGTGATGAGGTGGATGAACGTCTCCTGAAGATCGGTTTGGTCGTATTTCCGTATGAGCGTCTGGGGCTCGCCGATCTCTATGATCCTCCCGTCATGCATGACGGAGATCCGGCGGCAGTACTCGGCCTCATCCATGTAATGGGTCGTCACGAAGAGCGTCGTTCCGTCGTCGGCGAGGCCGTAGAGGGTGTCCCAAAAACGGCGGCGAAACACGGGGTCCACGCCCGCTGTCGGCTCGTCGAGAAAGAGGATCCGCGGACGGTGGAGAAGAGCCGCCGCAAGAGCAATTCGTTGCCGCCATCCCACGGGGATCGAGCCGGTGAGCCGGTCTATGAACGGGGAGAGCTCGAGGTGGCTCTCGATCTCGGCGATCCGGTCCTCGAGAGCGCGGCGTCCCAGTCTGTACACGGAGCCGTAGAACACGAGATTCTCACGTCCCGTCATGTCGGTGTAGAGGGAGAATTTCTGCGACATGTACCCGATGCTTCGCTTGATCGCCTCGTTTTCTCTGCGGATGTCGAACCCGTTCACTGTACCCGAACCCGATGTGGGGAGGAGCAGCCCGCAGAGCATGCGGATGGTCGTTGTCTTTCCCGCTCCGTTGGCTCCGAGAAAACCGAAGATCTCGCCCCGTTCGACCTCGAGGCTGACGTGGTCCACCGCGCGGAAGCTCCCGAAATCTTTCGTCAGATTGTCGATGGCAACGGCGTGTTCCACGGATCAACCTTCCATCATCTGGACGAACACGTCTTCCAGCTCCGGCTGCAGGGTCTCGACGTCGGTGGGGAGCGCCGCGCGCGTGAGATCGTCTCTCAACTTGTCGATCGAGTACCCGGATGGTCCGTAGAGATGGACCGATGAGCCGAAGCGGCGCGCAACGACTCCTTCGATCTCGCGCGCCCGTGCCATGAGATCGGCGGTTGGCGCACTTCTCAAGCGGAATACGGTCCCATGAAAGCGGCCGGCAATGTCGGCGGGAGTGCCTTCGGCGAGCTTCTTTCCTCGATGCACGAGCACGGTGCGGTCGGCGAGGCTCACCTCATCCATGTAGGGCGTGGAGACGAGAATGGCGCTTCCGGTTTTCTTCAGCGAAAAGAGAATTTCCCAAAACTGGCGCCGCGAGAGGGGATCCACTCCCGTCGTGGGCTCGTCGAGTATGAGGACCCGGGGATCGTGGACGAGGGCGCAGCTCAACGCGAGCTTCTGCTTCATGCCGCCCGAGAGTTTGCCCGCGCGCCGCGACGCGAAACGCCCGAGCCCGGAGAATTCGTATAGACGTTCCCTTCTGACGGCGAAATCATTCTTGTGGAGTCCGAATAGCCCCGCGTAGAAGCGGAGGTTTTCTTCCACACTGAGGTCGGGATACAGGGAGAACGACTGCGGCATGTAGCCGAGTGCGGGCTTGATGCGGTCGAATTCCTTATGGATATCGTGTCCGGCGATTCTCGCTACGCTGGATTCGAAATCGACGAGGCCGGCGAGCGACCTGAAAAGAGATGTTTTTCCCGCGCCGTCCGGACCGGCGACCGCCAGGATCTCCGCTTCATCGAGGTCGAGATCCATCGAATCGACCGCTTTGATGGGACCGTAGATCTTTGTGAGACCGCGAATTTCGACGATCACTGCGAGAACCTCACCATGACGGGCATCCCGATTTTCAGGATGCCTTGCGGGTTGGGGATGTTCACCTTGACGGCATAGACTAGGTCGGCACGGGCTTCCGCGGTCTGAACGTTTTTGGGCGTGAATTCAGCTTCGTTGGCGATCCACACGATCTTGCCCTGCAACGGAGCGTTTTTCCCGTCTTCGAGATCGACCGTGGCGGCGCCGCCGATGCGAATTACCGGGAGGTCGCGCGCGGGCAGGTAGATCTTGACCCACACGGTGTCGATCTTGGCGATCTCCACGATGGGTTTGCCAGGCGCGAGCAGCTCACCCGGCTCCGTGAGCTTGTCGATGACGACACCCGAAACGGGTGCCGTGGGGTAACAGTCTTCGAGCTGTCTCTCGAGAAGGGCGATTTCCGCATCGATCCGCGCGAGATCGGTCTGCCTCGCCTCGTATGTCACCTGGGCCGATCGCCTGGCGAGCTCGCTCTGTTTGTACCGGTTTTCCGTCTGGTCGTACTGCTGCTGGTTCGCCGAGCCTTTCCCCAGGAGCGAAGCGACGCGGTCGAACTCCTTTCGGGCAAGCCCGGCGTCGTGAGCGGTCTGCTCGATCGCGATGCGCGCGATCTCTATCGCGGAGACGGCCGACTGCCGCTGCGCGCTGGTTCTCTCGATCTGGAGCTTGATCGTGGTCGAGTCGATGACCCCGATCGTCGCCCCGGCCGCAACGGCTTCGCCTTCACGCGCGAAGAGCACCTCGAGACGGCCCGGGGTTTCAGCGGAGACAATGACCGATGTCGCTTCGATGAAACCCGATCCGCCGATTTCATGATCGCCCCGATCACATCCGATCAAGAAAGGGAGCACCACAACGAGTGCACTGCAAACGCTGGTTCTCATCCTACAATCCTCCCCGGATCGCGTCGGATCCGACGGCGTAGAGATAATCGGTGACGGCGGCGAAATACTTCAAACGGGCCGCCTCGAGCTGTTGTTCCGTTTCCGTGAGCTCGGATTCGAGCTCGAGAAGCCGGTTGACGGTCATCTGTCCGGCTTTCTGCTTGTCCTCCGCCAGAGCGAACCTTCTTCTCGCAATGTTCAATTCGTCCCGCGTGATCCCGTAGACCGCGTACGCCCCCTCGATGTTGTTCCAGGCGATCCGGGCCTGGAGCGCGAGAGAGTTCTCGAGATCTTTTCGCTTCATCTCGAGCGACCGGACAGTCTCGAGCGCCTGGCTCGATTCGGAGAATTCCTTGCCGCCGAGGTTGAGATCCCATGCCAGCGTAAGACCGAAGAACCACATGTCCTGCCACTTGCTCTCCTGTTCGCCGACGTCCGGTTTTACGAGAGAATACCCGCCCATTCCGCTCACGACGGGAAGCAGATTGGATTTGACGAGCGCACGCTGATAACGTGCGGACTCGATCCGGTGGCCGAGAGTAGAGAGCTCCGGCCGGCGGCCGGGGTCGCTCGTTCTTGCGGAGCGGCCGACGCGTTGCAGATCGGGTTCCGGAATGATTTCAGTGGGAATGATCGTGTCGGTCTCGGCGGCGCCCAGCAGGCGGGCGAGAGACGCCGAGGCGTTTCGCCGGTTGTTCCGGCTTTCCTCGAGCAGGCGCGCGACTCCGCGGAGCGAGATCTCCGTTTCGAGAACATCGATCGAATCCGCCATCCCTACGGCGAAGAGGTTCTGGACGTCCGTCCTTATGACGGCGATCCGTTTGGAGGACGCTTCGGCGGATCCAACCGCTCGGTCCGCGATGAGCAGTCCGATGTACGCCTGGCGGCAATCGTATGCGTTCGCGAGTTGGGTCGCAGCGAGTTCGGACGACACAGCGCCCAGATTCTCGTGCTGGCGCCTGATTTCGTTTGTTCTGCGGCCGCCGGTGTAGACGGGGTAGTTGAGCCTCAAGTTCGTGGCATAGATCTCTTGCCAGTCGGTCCCGATCTGGATGGGCCCGAAGCCCATGGGATCTTGCGGGTGGAAACCGATCGCATTGCCGCCGGCCGACAACGAGGGAAACCACGCGTCCTTCGCCGCGCGAAGTCCGTGTTCGGCTGAGATGGAATCGTGGTACGCCGCCTTGACATCGAAGGCGCTCTCTCTTGCGAGCTCGATGGCTGCGGCGAGTGAAACGCGTTGTTCGGCGCCTTCGGCCGGGGCAGAGACGGCGGTGGCAGCGAGCACGAGAATGACGGTCCAGACAATTCGTTCAGCGTGTTTTGAGACCATGAAGGAAAACATCGACCACCTCTTGCGGACGTGAACGGCGAAAAGCCTCGCCATTCTCGATCTCCCAGACGGAATCCACGAGCGGCGAGAAGAGCACGTAGAAAAGAGCCATTCCGATGAACGAGATGACGGCGTGGGACGAGTCCACGCGTCTCAAGTCGCCCTTCTCGATCCCCTCTTCGACCAGTGCTCGCATCCGCCGGGGCGCTTCGACCTCCAGGATCGTTCGCGAAAACATCGCGCGTATGCGCTCGCCGCTGCCCGCCATTTCGCGAAGAATGATCGGACGGAGCTCGGGAGAAGACGTGAACGCATCGCTGTAGAATCGCGCGACCTCGGAGAGGCGCTCTTCGAGACTCATGTGCTTTGCGAGGACTCTATCGAGGAAACCCCGTGCGCGCCCGAAGAGCTCCTCGAGAATGGCCTGGTACAGGCGTTCCTTGGACCCGAAGTGGTAGTAGATCATCGCCTTGTTGACGCCGGCACCCTCCGCGATCCTGTCCACCCTCGATCCTTCTAACCCTTTTTCGGCAAATTCCTTACGAGCACTGGCGAGTATTTTTTCTTTGGTCGTCATGAAGGCACCCTCGCTCTGTTTGCACCAAACGGTTAGTTGAACTATCTAGATAGTTAGCACGGAATATGCCGCTTGTCAAGGCTGGACAAGAGTTTTTTCGCGGGAGAATGGGTGCGGGGGAGAAGAGGAGTAACTATACTGCCTACTCGAACCGATGCGCGGCCGGGATGACGCGCAGGTAACGATCGGTTACGGTTGTACTTGTCCCATCGGCACCGGTGTCGGCTAGACGTCTGAGGGAGGTCGTACATGCCGGGGTTGCTCGTGTGTTCCTGGTCTGCCGCGGAAGCTCTGAAAGCCGCGCCGTTGTTCGACAAAGCCCGCGCCGGTTTCGAGCGTCTCCAAGGCTTGGAATGCACCTCGGAGGACAGCGGGTCAACCTGGCGGGTCGCCCGTTTCGCCAACGACAAGTCGCCTCACCGTGCGGTGATGAAAAGCAACGACGGACAACTGGTGGTTGCGGTTGCGGGGTGGTGTTTCCACACGGGGAAGCCGCATCACTCGTGGCCGTCCATGGTGGAAGAGCTCTCAGTGGGACGCCCTGGCGACCGGGAGAACGTACTCGATCGCTTGCAGGGGCAATTCGTGGTCTCGCTCGCCGACCGGAGGGAAAGGGAAGTCATCGTTTCGGGTGACCAGCTCGGTGCGTATCCGCTCTACACGGTGGAGCGGAACGGGATCGCGTGGGCGAGCACGTCGGCAATTGTCCTGGGGCACGCGCTGCAAGCGAGGCTCGATCTCGTTGCGCTTCGCGCGCTCTTCATGGACGAGTCGATCCGGAGCCCGAAGAGCGTGTTCGAGGGAATCAGGAAGAGCTCTTTCGGCGAGCGGCACTATCTGAAGGATGGGAAGATACGAACGCGCCGGGTGTGGTCTCCATTCAGAGAGACGGTGCCGAGAAAGCTCAGCGACGCCGTGGACGGGGGAATCGAGCTGCTCGAAGAATCGTGCCAGCGGATGGAGGAGGCGTGGCCCCGCTGGGTGTCGGATCTGACGGGCGGGCTCGACACACGCCTGCTTGTGGCGGTGATGGCGAGACACCGCCAGGTTCTGAACACGACGGTTAACGGAAGCTCCCAGGACCTCGATGTCATCGCGGCCCGGCGGACAGCGGAAAAGCTCGGATGGCCCCTTCTTCACATAGAGACTCCGGCGGACTGGGGGCGCAAACGGTGGGCGTTCTTCCAGCGGGGCGTGGCTCTGGCGGACGGAGAAAAACCGGGGCACGCGATCGACCGGGCCGTCTGCGCGAAGGGGATTCTCCGCGAATCGTACGACGCGTCAACGGGAGGGGCGGGCGGGGAGTTCTTTCGCGACTTCCTGTGGCAGCAGGAGCCGACGCGTACGGGCAAAACGAGCGAGGTGAATGTCGAGCGCCTCGTGCGTCTCATGTTCACGTTCCATTCGAAGCCCGACATGAATCTCTTTCGCTCCGACTGGAGGACCGAGTACAAAAAGGACCAGATCCGCGCGGTCCACGACATCATGGATGTCGAGCCCGACGCGCTCAACACGGCGAAGCTGGATGCGATCTTCCTGTGGAGAGCCACCGGCCACAACGGCCGCTACGGCGGGGCGCTCTTTCCTGTGATCGCTTCACCGTATCCATTGTTCACGGCGAACGTGGTTGAATACGGGTACGCGCTCCCGTGGAAGTTCAGATTGCGGGGCAACTTCGAGCGGCACCTCATCACGCGAGCGTATCCGGAGATCGCCTCGATGCCGACGTGGCACGGCGGGGGCGCCAGACCGATCACGCTCGGTCACCCCCTGCAATACGCGCAATACCACATCAATCTCGGCGCCAAACTCTATCGAAAGATCGGCCGCCTTGTGACGAAGAGCTCTTTCTTCGCCCCGCCGACGGACCGGCACACGCTCGCCGCGTGGGATACCGATTTCGTGGGCGTTCTCGCGCGGGAAGGGTTCCTGGAAGTCGAGAACCTGGTGACGCGGGAGCTCTACAACAAGGACTACCTGCGGGAGTTCATGCGTCAGGCGGGCCGGGAAGGTTTCAAGAGCTTCGGTCAATTGTACACGATCGTGTCGATCGAACTCGTGTGCCGTCTCTGTGGAATCGTCCCCGACGGTCAATCGTTCTGAGCAGGAAGTGATCGCCGCGGGTTCTTTCGGCCCTCCAACGCACCCATTCAGTCTCTCTTTTCCAGTATGAAAAGCTTGCCGCTCAAGAAATCCGTGAGCCAGAAGCGACCCTCTTTGTCTGTTTCCCCTTCCGTGATGAAGAACACGGCGTCACCGAACTGGCCCCTCACGTAGAACGAGACGTTCGCCGTATCGAAGCGCGTGTCTCCGTACGGATACTCTTGTTTGTGGAGCAGTGCGAACGAGCCGGCCTGAGGATCGAACTCGATGACGAAGAGCGCGCTCGCGCTGTGGGACGTGAGCATCAGCTTGTTGCCCCAACAGAAGAGATTGTCGGGTGAGCCGCGAAACGGGATCTTCTTCGTTCCTCCCTTGCCGGTGAGCTGTTGAAGCGTGTTGTCGCCGTGATTGATGACGAATACGTCGCTGCCGCAGCGGCAGAGTTTCAGAGGCTGCTTTCCCACTGCGAGGGTCTCGATGGAGTAGTCGGCATTGTCGACTACGGAGACGGTGTGTGAATCGAAGTTGGAGACGAATATCTTGGCCTCATTCGTGCACAAGCTGGTCGCCGTAAGGCCGAGCGGGATCCTCTGCGTGACGCTGTCCGCTTGCAGATCGACGACCTGAAGGATGCTCGGCTGGTCATCCGTCTCAGCGAGGCGGACGAGATAGAGGGCGTTGCGGCCGGGGTCGTACGACAGAATGCGCTGTGTGATCTCTCGCGTCACCTTGTCGCGAAGATGAAGCCTCCGGTTGACGTCGAACAACCGTACAGGATCCTCGAGCGTCCCGATGAACTGCTCCTCCTCGCCCCAGTTGTTCTGCGTGAAATAGGCGGCGCCGTTCTTGTCGAGGACGATCCGGTGCGCCTGGCGGGGGATGCGGCGGTCGTAGAACGCGAGATTCCCGGTGTCGATGCCGAGGACGCCGTTCTTCGCGCCCCAGATGTAGACCACCGGCCAGTACGATTGATGGGGTCCGTACGAGAGATAAACGTTTCCGCTGGGAGCGTTCGCGGCATCGATCGGGTAATCGAAGGAAAGCTTGTGTGCCTCGTGCGCTCCGTCGGCGCGGACCTCGGCGAATTCGTCCTCTGAATTGAAGACGAGGAAACTGTTTCTCGCGGGGACTTCTATGAGATCGATCGGTGCCCACCCGCAGTAGAGCTTTGTTGTCTTTTCCGTGACGGGGTCGAGGGCGGTCACGGCGGAGCCAAATGTGCCGTTCACCGCCGATGCCCCTTTCGGATAGTAGACAAGGTTCGTCCTCGGGTTGAACGCCATCGCGAACATGTGCGGGATGATTCCCAGATCAGTGATCCTTTTCTTGAGCGCCCGCGTCTCGAGGTCGATGACATCGATCTCGCCGTGCGCCCAGCTCCCAATGTACAGAAGACCGTTTGCCCCGTCGACAGCGCTCGCGTCGTTGCCATAAGCGGGTATCTTGATCTCGTCTACGGTCCCGCCCTTCTCGAACCCCACGACGTGAACGGACGGATGGTTGTCGTACGGAATGTAGACCTCGGCGCGAATGGGGTTGTAGACGACGCCGACTCCCTCCGTGAACTCCGGGAGGGCGACGACGACGTCGTTTTCGCCCACGGCATCGATCCTCGCCGCCTGAATGACCTTTCTCTCCGCGGTCTCCGTTACCAGAAAGAGCGCGTGACCTCTCTCGTCGTAGCCGGCGAGGTGCCAACGGCCTCCCTTGGCCAGCGGCAGAGGTCGAGAGCGGATCACCTTGGCCGTGCGGCTATCCAGCACAAAGAGGGTCGACGTAAACCCGTCGATCGCGAGCACCTGTCCGAGCTCGCTGTCGACAACGACCTTTCGTATCGGCGGCGGCGGCGTGGCGTTGAGGTTGATCAGGCCCTCGCGGTGATCGAGCCACGGCTGGAGAGCGAGTTTTCTCGCCCCTGGTTTGTGGAGGCCGATTTCCTTGCTCTCACGACCAGCGAGAAAAGCGTTACCGGTCTTTTCATCTACGGCGATCGACTCGAACTGCACGTCCGTGGGAATCGTCTCAGCGCTTTTCGTCTGCGGATGGACGATGAAAAAGCATTTCGCTCCGATCGCGTATACGTCGCCCGTGCGTTTGCCCAGAGTAAGCGACTCGGATTTCAAATGTTGAAGGGCGCGGCCTCCCAAGGGAATGTTGTCGATTTTTCCCGTTTCACAGTCGATGAGCGTCATCGATGAGGTCAGCGTATTCGCGACGACGAGGCGGTTTCGGCTCTCATCCACGCGGAGAAGGACCGGGCCGGCTCCGTTCACGGTCACGCGGAGCGCCTCCAGGAAATCGACGGTTCGAACCGTCGCGCCGGCGTATGCCTGCGAGAACCAAACCATCAACAGAAGAACGACGAAGCGTTTCATCCCAACGATCCTCCTTCGGGGAAGAGGGCGGCCATCGGCGGAGCGGACAGGTCCGTTTGAAAGCGAACTGGATGCCGCAATCGAGAAGTCGATGACACCGATGTTCACACGTGTTGGCGAGTGTACAACAAGATGCCTTCGGGCATCAACGACACGAAGCGCGGGGCCGGAAACGGCCAGTACGCTCGTCGGTCACAGGAGCTGCGGGGGCTCGATAAACGAGCCGGAGTGCGGATCAGAGGGCGGGGAACAGCTCTTCGAGTTTCCTGGTTCTGAACTGGAATATCTTCTCGATGTCCCGGGCCACGAAGAGCGCGTTGACGAGCACGCCGCCGGGAACGGCGTAGCGGACGTCATCGACGGCGAGCGTTCCGCCGTCCTTGTCGAGGAAACGGTGTTCGTGCATCCAAGACCGGTACGGACCGCGGCGCTGTTTGTCGACGAACAGCCAGGGTGGCTCCCACACGGTGATCTCGCTCTGCCAGCGCATCGATATGCCGTGGACGCGGAGCTCGTAGTCAATGCGTGTGCCCTCTTTCATCACGACCTCGCCGATGGTGAGAGTCCGGAAACTCAACCACGGGGGCGTGATCGTTTGGAGGTTGCGCGCGTCGGCGAAAAAGGGGAAGACATCCTCGAGCGGATGCGGCAGCCAGGTCTCCTTGTGGAATCGGTGGGTCTTCATGTTCGCGCCGCTAGTTCGTCCTTTCGGGCAGCAGGTTCAAGATCACATTCGCGAGAGCGTTCCCTTTTTCGTCGGCGTGTGCCCCTTCCGTCCTCCAAATCACTCGGCCAGTCGCGTCGAGCAGAAGAACGTAAATCGTCTGCTCGTCAGGAATTCCCATATCGGCGCGAAAGGGGTCCTTATCGATGTAGAGCGTGATCGTCGATTCGCGAGCTTGCTGGTCGGGGATGCCGCGGCGCATCCCGTTGTTGATGAACCAGCGTACGAGCGAATTCGCCCGATAAATCGTGGGAAGCTCGTAGTAGCGCAGCCCCTCGTACCGGGCCGAGAGCGTCTTGGCGAGAGGGACCCAAGAATCGACGAGGGCCTGTTGTTCCCTCTGGAAGGCGATGAAGATGAGATTGAGTTTGCCTTCGAAATCCTGCGGCAAGTTGAATTCACGGCCTTCGAGATTAGACCCCTGAACCTGGGGAAAGACCGCCGGGCCGCTTCCGTCCGCCGTTTCACCCGAAGGCGCCTGGGACGACGCGGGCGTCACCAGGCAAAGGGTCGCCAGGAGCACAGCCGTCCCGCACGCTGACAGCAAACCGTTGAAATCGATGTAGTTTGACATTTTTCTCTCCTGAGCCCGACTATGGATCACGATCGGGAAGGTGTGCCCTGAAAGCCCCGGTCTTGGAGCCGCCGCGGGATCCACTCGAGAATCGAGTGCCCCGCGGTCGCTATGTGATTAGCCCCGCCGACCTGGTGGCCCTGCGCTCCTACCTCTGTCGCTTCCGAGTCCAATTACTTACAAGGACTTTCTGGGCGGGTTCGTTCTAGCCGTGCCGAAATCGCCGCTACCGTCTTGTTCTCGAACAGCGGGGATCGGGCAATGGAGGATGCGGCATGAGCTTGAGTGGCGCGAGGTCTCCAATTATAATCCGGTGGACGGCAATTTGCCTCGCGCAAATCGTTGGTCGGCCGTGGATCGAAAGGGAGGGTCGATGGAGTCGGATCGCAAGAGATTCAAGATTCTCTTTCTCTGCACGGGGAACTCGTGCCGCAGCCAGATGGCAGAGGGGTGGAGCCGGGCGCTGAACGGGGACTTCGTGGAACCATGTTCCGCAGGGGTGGAGGTGCGCGGGCTCGATCCCCGGGCGATCACGGTAATGCTCGAGGCGGGGGTCGACATATCCGGTCAGCGTTCGAAATACGTCGGCGAACTCGTGAACGTCGACTTTGACTGGGTCATCACCGTCTGCGACAGCGCGCGTGAGAGCTGCCCCGTATTCCCGGGAAAGACGCGTGTCATGCACAGGAGCTTCGACGACCCCCCGCGCCTCGCGAGAGACGCGGGAACCGAGGACGAAGCTCTCGCGCACTACCGGCGAGTTCGTGACGAGATCAGGGCGTTCGTGGAGAAGCTCCCCGAGGAATTGTCTCTTTTCGATGCGGAATGACCGTACTGCAGCCGTCATGAGCCTGGTTCTCCAACCGCTTGCCGGTGGGTGACGGATCGGCGTATACTCTCTGCTGAATTCTCGACAGACACACCGCGCGGCTGGAAGATCCACCGAACAGTCACCCAACGATCGGCAAAGGAGAAAACGACATGGCGGACAAGGACGATCTCAAAGAAACGCACGACTATCATCTCGACGTGCCGGTGAAAACCCCGGCGTTCGAGTTGCGTGGGTCGAACTCCCTCGACTGGGGGATGAAGAATCGTTTGTCGAGCATCTTCGATCCGAGGACGAATAGAACCGTGATGCTCGCGATCGATCACGGATATTTTCTCGGTCCCACGTCGGGTCTCGAGCGTGTTGATATGACGATCGTTCCGCTCCTGCCGTGGGCGGATACTCTGATGTGCACACGGGGGATTCTTCGCTCGACGATCCCTCCGTCGTACACAAAAGGGATCGTTCTTCGGGCGAGCGGGGGACCGAGCATCCTCAGGGAGCTTTCCAACGAGCACATCGCCGTCGATATCGAGGACGCCGTTCGTCTGAACGCTGCCGCAGTCGCCGTACAGGTGTTCATCGGCGGCGAGTGCGAGACGCAGTCGGTCCACAACATGACGCGTCTCGTCGATATGGGCAACCGTTACGGGATTCCCGTGCTCGGTGTGACGGCCGTCGGAAAAAACATGGCGCGCGACGCCCAGTACATGCGTCTCGCCTCGCGGATATGCGCGGAGCTCGGGGCCTCGTACGTGAAGACGTACTACGTCTCCGATGGCTTCGAGACGGTGACGGCGTCGTGTCCCGTGCCCATCGTGATCGCCGGCGGTAAAAAGCTCCCCGAGTTCGACGCCTTGAGAATGGCGCACAGCGCTGTCGAGAAAGGCGCCGCCGGTGTGGACATGGGACGGAACATCTTCCAGGCCGAGGCGCCCGAGGCGATGATACAAGCGGTGAGGCAGGTGGTTCACGAAAACGCCACGCCCGAGCAGGCGTTCGATGTTTACATGACCCTCAAGAGCGAGGGAAACGGACCGCATCATGAAAAATAAGTGGTCGGACACCGGCGCCTCCGAGTTTCGAGCCCGTTACGCGGAGAAATTCGGGGAGGATGTGGCGCTTCGAACGTACTCAAGCCGGTTAATCGGCGCAGAGCGGTCGCTCGTGCTCCACGGCGGCGGGAACACCTCCGTCAAGAGCACATTCACAAACCTCCTTGGAGAATCCGTCCCCGCGGTGTACGTCAAAGCTTCGGGGCACGATCTCGCCGCGATCGAGCCGGAAGGGCATTCGGGGCTTGACGCGGATGCACTTCGCCGTTTGCAACACCTCTCACATCTTGATGATGACGCCATGGCGCTGGAGCTGCGGTCGAAGCTCTTCGATCCGCGCTCAGCGGCTCCATCGATCGAGGCTCTTCTTCACGCGTTCATTCCCGCGAAGTACATCGACCACACACACGCCGATGCGATACTTGCTCTCACCAATCAGCGCGACGGAAACAAGCACATCCGCGAGGCGCTGGGGGACGACGTCATCGTCCTCGACTACACGAAGCCTGGCTTCTCTCTGGCCAAAGCCGCAGGGGCGGCGTTCGAACGCGCACCGAAGAGCGAGGGGATGATCCTCTTGAAACACGGCCTCGTCACCTGGGGGGAAAGCGCCCGCGATTCCTACGAAAAAACGATCGCTCTGGTCACGCGAGCCGAGAGGTACCTCGAGGGTCGATCCACGGGCGGCATCCGCGCGGAGCGTGTGACGGATCCCGCAACGGCGAGGGAGCGGTACATTCGTATCGCCCCGATCCTTCGGGGCCTTCTCGCCGTCAAGACGGAGAATTGCGATTGGCCGTACCACCGGTTCATCTTGAAACCTCTCGTCGAAGACGAAGTCCGTGCTCTCGTCGACTCGCGCGAAGGAAAGGCCCTCGCGCTTTCGCCGCCGCTCACGGCCGATCACCTCATCCGGACGAAGGCGATCCCTCTTTGGATCGATGATCCCGCCTACGACGACGAAGGCAAACTCGAAGGACAGCTCGCCCGCGCCGTCGAGGAGTACGAGAGACAGTACGGGAAGTACGTCGACCGCCACGCGGATCGGCTCTCACCCACAATCGAGAGGTTCGATTCGAAGCCCCGGGTGATCCTCATGCCGGGTCTGGGCGCCGTCTGCGCCGGTGCCGACGCCACAGAAGCGGGGATCGCGAGGGACATCACCGCCGGAACGCTATCGGTCAAGATGAAGGCCGCCGCTCTGGGGCCTTATGAAGGGCTTTCCGAAGATCACATCTTCGACATGGAGTACTTCTCGCTGCAACGCGCGAAGGTGGGTGGTGGAAGCAATCCGCTCCTCCGCCGCTCGGTGGCGCTCGTCACGGGATCGGCCGGGGCGATCGGCGCAGGTGTCTGCGAGGAGCTTCTGAAAGCCGGATGTCACGTTGCCGCTTCCGATATCGACAAGGAGCGCCTGACCTCTCTCGCTGTCGAACTGAGAAATACGTATGGCGATCGTGTGTTCGCCGTTCCTCTCGATGTTGCGGACAGAGCGTCGGTGGAGGAGGGATTTCGACGGGTCATACAGGCATGGGGTGGTGTCGATCTCGTCGTCGCGAATGCGGGGGTGGCGCACGTGTCCCCGCTCACCGCTCTGGACGCGGACGCATTTCAGAAGCTCGAGAGAGTGAACATCGAGGGAACGCTCCATGTGCTCGCCGAGGCGGGAAAACACTTCGAGAGACAGGGGACGGGGGGCGACATCGTCGTTGTCTCCACCAAGAACGTGTTCGCGCCCGGCGCAACGTTCGGTGCATACAGCGCGACCAAGGCAGCGGCGCACCAGCTGGCGCGAATCGCAAGCCTCGAGCTGGCTGGGATCGATGTCCGCGTCAACATGGTTTCTCCCGATGCGGTGTTTTCGCACGGCGAGCGGCGATCCGGGTTATGGGCGGAGGTGGGGCCCAGCCGCATGAAGGCCAGGGGTCTCGACGAGAAGGGGCTCGAAGACTATTACCGCACACGAAATCTCCTCAAAGCCCGCGTCACAGCGGTTCACGTAGCAAGGGCGGTCCTCTTTTTTGCCACGCGCCAGACCCCGACCACGGGCGCGACGATTCCCGTGGACGGCGGTCTCCCTGATGCCACACCGAGATAGCCTTTTGTGGTGCGCGGCTAGTCGAGCTTGAATTCTTTCTTCCAGTCTTGTTCGTCCGCGAACTTCGGTTGGAGGGTTTTGTCGAAGAGGAAATCTCCCATCACGAGGTAATCCATCTCGGTGCGCATGAAACAGCGGTACGCGTGCTCCGGAGAACATACGATGGGCTCGCCGCGGACGTTGAAGCTCGTGTTGACGATCACACCATACCCTGTCTGGTTCTTGAATTCATTGATGAGCGTCCAGTAGCGGGGGTTGGTGTTCCTGCTCACACTCTGGATGCGGGCGGAGTAGTCGATATGCGTGATCGCGGGCACATCCGAGCGGAGATGATACAGCCGATCGTAAAGCTCGAGCTTGTCATATCCGTCGGGCAGGGGCTTGCGTCGCTTCTCCTGAACGGGGATGACGAGGAGCATGTACGGTGACGGCCGGTCGAGATCGAAGTACTCCCCGATATCCTCTTCGAGCACGGTCGGCGCGAAGGGACGGAAACCTTCCCTGTACTTGATCTTGAGGTTCATCTTCTTCTGCATCTCCGGATCGCGGGCATCGCCGAGGATGCTGCGGTTTCCGAGAGCCCGTGGGCCGTATTCCATCCGTCCCTGAAACCACCCGACGACTTTTCCCTTCGCCATGATTCCCGCGACGGTCCGCGCGAGCTCGTTGAAGTCATCGAAGTGCGTGTGAGGGGCGTTGAACTTGCCGGCCAAATTGAGAATATCCTTGGCGCCGAACTCCGGTCCCAGATATGCCCCCTTCATCGAGTCCGGATTCCCACGGACCACGCGCTCGTTCTTCTCGTAGATGTGCCACACAGCGTACGCCGCCCCGAGTGCTCCCCCGGCATCCCCGGCTGCGGGCTGGATCCAGATGTCGTCGAAAAGCCCCGTCTTGAGCAGCTTGCCGTTGGCGACGCTGTTCAGCGCCACGCCTCCGGCCAGAGCAAGGTAGCGGCTCTTTGTGAGGTCCTTCGCCGTCCGGGCGAGACGGAGGACGATCTCCTCGGTCACTTCCTGAATGGCGATGGCCATGTTCATGTATTCCTGCGTAATGTGCGTCTCGGGTTTTCTCGGCGGGATGCCAAAGAGCTTCTCCCACTTCTGGTCGTCGCACATCGTCAGTCCCGTGGCGTAATTGAAATAGTTCATGTCGAGGAGAATCGAACCGTCGTCGCGAACGTCTACGAGCTCTCGCAGGATGATGTCTTTGAAACGCCGGGTCTGTTCAGCCCCACGATTTCCGTAGGGTGCGAGTCCCATGAGCTTGTACTCGCCGCTGTTCACTTTGAATCCCGTGTAGTAGGTGAACGCCGAGTAGAGGAGGCCGACGGAGTGGGGGAAACGAAGCTCGCGGAGGATCTCGATCTGGTTCCCTCTGCCGTGTCCGATCGTCGTTGTCGCCCATTCGCCGACGCCATCGATGGTGAGTATCGCCGCCTCGTCAAAAGGAGACGGGTAGAAGGCGCTCGCCGCGTGGGAGAGGTGGTGCTCGGGGAAGAAAATGGGGACCTTCCCGTCACCGAGTTTCTCCAGTTCATCGGCGAGGAGTTTCTTCATGAAGAGCTTTTCCTTGATCCACACGGGAATGGCGGAGAGAAAGCTCGTCAACCCATCGGGGGCGAATGCGTGGTAGGTTTCGAGAAGCCTCTCGAATTTGACGTACGGCTTGTCGTAAAAAGAGACCGCGGTAAGGTCCGCATAGTCCAGGCCGGTTTCACGAAGAACGTATTTCGCGGCGTTCGTCGGAAAAGAAGGGTCGTGCTTCTTTCGCGTGAAGCGTTCCTCGTGCGCGGCGGCTGCGATCTCGCCATCGACGAGGACGGCGGCGGCGCTGTCGTGGTAGTACGCGGATATTCCAAGAATCGCCTTCGGCATGCCTGCCTCTCTCAAAACAGAGTGTAGATGAACGGCGCAATGGCGGTGCCGGCTGTCAAGACGATCAGCACGCCGAA